>WNFP01001071.1_pt1 | contig 21390 bp, 12 predicted proteins | sample 5400201 | NCBI WGS metagenome assembly WNFP01 (sample SAMN13153355, study PRJNA577476) | soil metagenome | isolation source: 115 cm saprolite under Madrone tree | place: USA:California | collected 2016-06-14
ATCTTGGCGAGGTCGGTGATGTTCTTTTCCTTCAGCTCGGCAAGGCTGATGCTCATCTGATTGCTTCCTTCAACGTTTGTTTCTTTTGGCATATATCCTTAGCTTTGATTGTGAAAATTGACCCTGGGAATCCGGATTGATTTGAGGTGGTGCACCGCACTGGCGGACACGCGAAAACCGGCCAGGATGGGGCAAACCAGACTTTCTGCAACCGGTGGCAGCGCCGGGCCGCGGCAAACTTGACAGTTCCTCAAGCGTAACACCGGACAGGCCGGAATCAGCTCACAGGAAGGGCCGTACCCAGAACAACGCTGCTTAGTTGGTCAAACTCTTGTCTTTCTCGGCGCCTGCCACGAAAGGTTCTGCTACCGGCGCAACCGCGGCATGCTCGAGCGGCACCGTCGGCCGCTCCAGCGCAATCTGCAGCACTTCGTCCATGGTCTCGACAAAATGTAACGTGAGACTGGAGAGGATCTCGGGCGGGATTTCCGCCAAGTCCTTCTCATTGTCCTTCGGAAGCAGTACCGTACGCAAGCCCATTCGATGGGCGGCCAGGAGCTTCTCCTTGACCCCGCCGATCGGCAGCACTTTGCCGCGCAGCGTGATTTCGCCGGTCATGGTCACGTCCCGGCGCACGGGATTCTTGGTGAGCGCGCTCACGATGGAGGTGCAGATGGTGATGCCAGCGGAAGGGCCGTCCTTGGGGATGGCGCCTTCCGGCACATGAACGTGAATGTCAATCGTGCGGTAAAAATCCCTGGGAAGTCCGAGAAGATTTGAACGCGAGCGCACGTAGCTCATCGCCGCTTGCGCGGACTCCTGCATGACGTCGCCGAGCTTTCCGGTGAGCGTGAGGCGGCCTTTGCCTTCCATCAGCGTCGCTTCCGTGGCCAGCACGGAACCGCCTACTTCCGTCCACGCCAAGCCGGTCGTCAAGCCAATCTCGTTGTGCTTTTCCAGCCAGAATTCGCGGTACTTAAGAACGCCCAGGAATTCGTTGGCGTTTGCGGCGGTAATTTCCACGCTGGAGGCCGCGGTGCCGTCCGTGACGACTTTGCGCGCCATCTTCCGGGCAATGTTTTGAATTTCGCGCTCCAGGCTGCGCACTCCCGCTTCGTGCGTGTAGTGCCGGATGATGTGCAGAAGCCCTTCATCCGTGAGCTTGAGGTTCTTCTCGGTAAGGCCAGTCGCTTCGCGCGCGCGCTTGACCAGGAAGCGCTTGGCAATCTCCAGTTTTTCCTGTTCGGTATAGCCCGGGAGGCGCAGAATTTCCATGCGATCCTGGAGAGGCTGGGGAATCGTGTGCAGAACGTTGGCCGTGCAAACGAACATGACTTTCGACAGGTCGTACTCCACGTCCAGGTAATGGTCCGTAAACGAGCCGTTCAGTTCCGGATCGAGCACTTCCATCAACGCTGCTGACGGATCGCCACGGAAGTCCGTGGACATCTTATCCACTTCGTCCAGCACGAAGATAGGGTTCACTGTGCCGGCCTTCTTCATCATCTGGATGATCTGGCCCGGCAGTGCCCCGATGTAAGTGCGGCGATGCCCGCGAATCTCCGCTTCATCGCGCACTCCGCCGAGCGATACACGCACAAACTTGCGGCCGGTCGCATGGCCGATGGACATGGCCAGGGAAGTCTTGCCCACGCCTGGAGGGCCGACGAAGCACAGAATCGAACCCTTCGGATTCTTCACCAGTTGGCGGACGGCAAGGAACTCGAGGATGCGCTCTTTCACTTTTTCGAGGCCGTAGTGTTCTTCGTTCAGAATCTTTTCCGCGGCCTTGATGTCGCGAATTTCCTTCGATTTCTTTTTCCAGGGCACCGCGAGCAGCCAGTCCAGGTAATTACGGCTGACAGTGGACTCTGCAGACATCGGCGGCATCAGTTCCAGCCGCTTCAGTTCCTGAATCGCCTTCTCATGCACTTCCTTCGACATCCCGGCGGTATCGATCTTCTTCTTCAGCTCGTCAATTTCGCTTTTCTCGCCGCGTCCCAGTTCCTTCTGAATGGCTTTGAGCTTTTCGTTGAGGTAATACTCTTTTTGCGCTCGCTCCATCTGGCGCTTAACGCGCGTATTGATGTTGCGGTCCACGTTCAACTTCTCGAGCTCGATCTCCAGGATGTCGCCAATGCGGTTGAGGCGCTCGACCGGATCGACGGTCTCCAGCAAGTCCTGCTTTTCATCCACGGGCAGTTGCAAGTTTGCCGCAATGGTGTCCGAAAGGCGCGCCGGATCATCCACGCGCGCAGCCGCGATCATCGTGTCATAATTCAGACTTTGCGAAAGTTTGATGAACTGCTCGTAGAGGCCGGTAATTTTCTGGACGGTCTGATCCACCTGCGGTGAAGGCTCAACGCGCGCACCGAGCAGACGAACGGTGGCGCGGAAGAAACCTTCTTCCGTTGCGATCGAGAGGGCGCGAGCACGCTCTACTCCTTCGACAAGAACTTTGATATTGCCGTCGGGGAGCTTGACGCTCTGCACGATGTTCGCGAGAGTTCCTACCGCGTAAATCTCTTCCGGCTTCGGATCATCCACCGAAGCGTCGTGCTGCGTGGAAAGAAAAATTTTCTTGTCGCCCGCCAGCGCTTCCTCGAGCGCCCGCACGCTGGCTTCGCGCCCGACGATGAACGGAGTCATCTGCTGCGGGAAAATGACCATGTCCCGCACCGGCATCATCGGCACGCGCTTCATTTCCTGCTTTTCACGAGTGAACATTCCATCCCCTGGGTTCTGCTTGCGCGGCCCGCGCACGGCCGCACAGTAAGTTCGCGGCCCGAGCGGCTTATCCGGCCTTCTCGAGCAAGCTCCAATTAATTTCGCGCGTGCGGACCATGTCCGCCGTAACCACGAAGTCGCGCACTTTCCGCTGCATGGGCAGGTGGTACATCAGTTCCAGCATGAGGTCTTCGAGGATCATACGCAAGCCGCGCGCGCCGACTTTGCGCTGAAGTGCCAACTCCGCCACGGTTTCGAGTGCGTCGTCCGTAAACCGCAGCCGCACGTTTTCGAATTCGAACAGCCGCTGGTACTGTTTCAGCAGCGCGTTCTTTGGCTCCGTCAAAATCTTCACGAGCGCGCCCTTGTCCAGGTCGTTCATCACGCCCGCGACCGGCAAGCGCCCTACAAATTCCGGAATCAGTCCGTAGCGGATCAAATCGCCCGGCTGCACTTGCTCCAGTAATTCCGTATTCCGCCGTTGCGGCGTCGTTGGCGCGGAGTCCGTGTGGAACCCGAGCGAACGCCGACCGGCCCGCTTCTCAATAATCTTCTCAAGCCCGACAAACGCTCCGCCGCAAATAAATAGAATATTCGTCGTATCGACGGGCGTAAATTCCTGATGCGGATGCTTGCGTCCGCCCTGAGGAGGCACGTTAGCCACCGTACCTTCGAGGATCTTCAGCAACGCCTGCTGCACGCCTTCGCCGGAAACATCTCGGGTAATCGAAGGGTTCTCATCCTTCTTCGCGATCTTGTCGATCTCATCTATATATATGATGCCCTGCTGCGCCTTCTGTACGTCGCCGTCGGCCGCCTGCAGCAGCTTCAGAATAATGTTCTCGACGTCCTCGCCCACGTAACCGGCTTCCGTCAGGGTCGTGGCATCCACGATCGCAAACGGCACGTCCAGCATGCGCGACAGCGTCTGCGCCAGCAAAGTTTTTCCCGTGCCGGTCGGGCCGATCAGAAGAATGTTGGATTTACTCAGTTCGATGTCGCCGGGCTGCTTGTTCAGGAAAATGCGTTTGTAATGGTTGTAAACCGCTACGGCGAGTTTCTTCTTCGTGCGGTCCTGCCCGATCACGTAGCCATCCAGGAACTGCTTGATCTCCGGCGGGCGCGGCAGCCGCTTTGTGGGCGCGGTGGCCTGTTCGCGCTTTTCGTCTTCCAGGATCGTCTGGCATACTCCCACGCACTCATTGCAAATGTACGCGCGCGGATAGTCCGAAGGCGAACTGATCAGCTTTTCGACCTGCTCCTGGGTCTTATGGCAGAAGGAGCAGCGCAATGGCTCGTCTGGGTTGAATTTTTTCACTGGTGTGAAGGCCTCGTCTCCGCTGAGCTTCGACGGAGTCTCTATCCGCTATTCTAGGCCGATTATTCCCCTGAGCAAAAGAGAAAGTCGCAAGGCTGCTAACTTTTTGGAACCGCTGCGCATCCCCCGCTTCAAGCAATAAAGCACTTCGCGGCGCGAAATCTACCGGTGCTTGTAAATAATCTCGTCGATCATCCCGTATTCCTTGGCTTGCTCGGGATTCATGATGTAGTCGCGCTCGACATCCTTTTCGATGCGTTCCACCGGCTGCCCGCTGTGCTTGGAGAGCAGCGAATTGATCGTCGTGCGCATGCGCAGAATTTCTTTCGCGTGCAGATCAATGTCTGTCGCCTGGCCACCCAGCCCGGACATCCATGGCTGGTGAATCAGGATCCGCGCGTTCGGCAAGGCAAACCGTTTTTTCGCGGCGCCGCCGGCCAGCAACACCGCCGCAATGGACGCCGCCTGTCCGACACAGGTCGTCACCACGTCGGGCTTCACGAACTGCATGGTGTCGTAAATCGCGAATCCCGCCGTGATTGATCCGCCCGGCGAGTTAATATACAACTGGATGTCTTTTTCGGGATCTTCCGCCTGCAAAAAGAGCATTTGCGCCGTCGCAAGATTGGCGACATGGTCATCGATAGGCGTCCCGATAAAAATAATGTGTTCTTTCAGGAGCCGCGAATAAATATCGTAAGCGCGTTCCCCGCGGCTGGTCTGCTCCACCACCATCGGTACGAGGGTTGTTCCGCGATACTCTGGTTCTTCGAAATTTTTCATTGGGATAAATGTCGCTGGCACTGGGCCGGAGTGTTTCACTTTGCATCCGTTGCCGCGTTTGCTGCTGCAACGGTTTTGATCTTGGCGTTCTGCGCGAGCCAGTCGAGCGTTTTGTCACTGCGCAGCTTAGCCTTCATCCTATCGAGCGTTCCTTGCTTTGTCAAACGCGCGCGAATCGCTTCCGCCGATTCGCCACTATGCCCTGCCAAGTGTTCGAGTTCATGCGCGAGTTCTTCGTCGGTCACGTCGATGCTTTCCGCCGTCGCGATGCGGTCAATAATCAATTCCGCCTTCACGTCGTCCTTGGCGCGTTCCTCTTGCCGTTTCCGCAGCGTCACCCAATCCACGTTCACTGCCCGCGGGTCCACTCCTTGCGCCGCCAGCGACCGCACCACGCGCTCCAGACGGACATCCATTTGATGCTCCACAAGCGCTTCAGGTACAGGGAAGTCGTGCTGCTTGACGATTTCCGCCAGCACCTTTTCGTGCAGCAATTCCTTGTGTTTGTGGTCGCGCTGGTGCTCCAGCCCTTCGCGGACTTTTTTCTTCAGTTCGTCCAGCGAAGCTGCATCGCTCACGTCCTTCGCGAATTCGTCATTTAGTTCCGGCAACTTTTTCGTTTTGATACCAAGCACTTCCACTGCATAGTGATATGTTTTGCCAGCGAGCTTGGGATCCGGATAGTCCGCCGGATATTCCACGTCAAAGTTCTTGTGATCGCCGGCGTTCGCGCCCTTCAAGTTCGTGTTGAACGGCTCCATGGTCTCTTCCGCACCGATATGGCAGAGCACGCTCTCCGCTTGCAGGGGATCGCCCCCGCCTTCCGGGGTCCCGAGCAACTTCACCTGCGCAAAATCGCCATCTTGGATTGCTCTACCCTCAACCGGCGCAAAGGCCGCCGCCCGCTCGCGCATTTCCTCGAGTGTCTTGGTCATGTCCTCGTCTGTAATGTCCATCGTCGGCATTTCGAATGCCAGGTTCTTGTAGTCGCCCAGCTCGAATTCCGGCAACACTTCAAACACCGCGCGAAACTTCAGCGGTTGCCCTTCATTGAAATCCAACTTGTCCACCTGCGGCTGCGATACGGGCGTCAATTTCTGCTCGGCTACAGCCTTTTCCACGCGCTCCGGCACCAACGATTGCAGCACTTCTCCCTTGATGTCTTCCGCGAACTTCCGCCGGATCAGCGAAACCGGCGCTTTCCCGCGCCGGAATCCTGGCACGCTCGCCAGGCGTGCAAATTCCTTTGCCACGCTCTCAATTTTTTTCGTTACTTCTTCCGCGGGAATTTCCAATTCCAGCTCGCGGCGGCACGTTGCTTCAGCCATGCAAAAATCCTTTCCTGAATAACACTCAGTTTCGTGATCGTGCGGTTGCTGGTCTCCACGGTATGCGGCCAGGTCTTGAGGGGCACAGTCAAACCAGGCTTTCGTTTCAGAAGAGGCCAGACAGGTGAGAACTCACCCTGCAACTCGAATTCTCAGTATAGGCGACGCCTCCTACAGCGTCAATTCCGCTACGAAGAGTGATTCGCTCAACCGGCCGCAGCCGGACGGTCCAGCGTTCCGGACAGATCGGCATGCAGTAAACGGTGAAAAAGATGCTCGCCCGCTTCGCGACGCACGGACAGGCGGCCGGCCACGTAGGCGCGTGAAGCGAGCCCGCGCTGCACGGCGTCGCAGATGGCTTCGTCTTCCTCCTGCACTTTTTCGCTGACCTTGATGCTCGCCCGGTTTTTCCTCGAGGCCTTTTTGCTGGTGTCCGCAAAGTAGTAATCGAAAACCACGGCACATTTATCCACGCCTAACGGCAAAACCAGATTTGTGTCCATCACGCCTTCGTACGCGTTGATCATGAAATTCGGATAGATCCACAGATAAAACGCGCGGCCCCGCCGAGTGGCCGCCACTCCCAATTCCGATTTAGAGTCGGATGAGAGCGGGCTGGACTGCAAACAAGCGCGCTCGAAATTCTCAATCGTGTATTTCGTGTATTCGATCACGCTGCTCAGCCCTTTGTGCGCGTGGGGGACGTGGTAGCCGCCGTCCAGGTAATTGTCCACGAACACTTTCCAGTTGCAGTGCAAGGTGTAAACGCGGCGGTCAAAATATTTCAACTTTTTCGTGAGTCGCAGCGGCGCAACCAACTCCGGCACCTCGCCAAGAAATTCCAAAAGGGGAACGGCGCGACCGTCCAGATTGACGAAAACAAAATTCTCCCAAGTGTCCACCTTTACGGGCACAAGCCCGTTTTTCGCCCGGTCGAAATTGCACACACCCTCGAATTCCACCATTCCTTTCAGCGCGCCATCGTTCCCATAAGTCCACCCGTGATAAGGACACCGGAACTGCTTCGCGCAACCCTCCGCCTCGGTAACCACTGCCGCCGCATGGTGCCGGCAAACGTTATAAAAACCGCGCAACTGCCCGTCATCTCCCCGCGCCACCACAAGCGGCTCCCCGGCAAGATCCGCCGTGAAAAAATTTCCCCTGTCCCGCACCTGATCGGTGCGGCCCACCACCTGCCAGCTTTTCGCAAACACGCTATGCTGCTCAAGTTCGTGGATGCCCGGATCGAAGTACCACGGCGAAGGGATCGTCCACGCATGATCCAGCGGATCATGCGGATTATATAGATTGAGTAAGTCGCGTACGTCGCGCTCCATGAGACGCTCCTAAATCCGACAATCCTTGTACACGGAAAAATGGACTGCCGCGCTATGCCAAGGCAATTTTTGCTCGCTGGATATTTTGGTGCGGAAGGAGGGATTTGAACCCCCACGGCCTTTCGGCCACAAGATCCTAAGTCTTGCGCGTCTGCCAGTTCCGCCACTCCCGCAGTGGTGCTTCCATTCTACAGGCTTGAGAATCGCCGCTCCACTGCGATTTTCGAGGGCTTCGAGGGCCTTGCCACCGCCAGCAAGCTGGCGATGGTGCTGGATAAGCGACGGTGGTGAGAGCATAATATCGTGGTCGAGAAGAGAACTGCTTGGCTAGTCCCCCCGCCAGGCCGATGCGCCCGACCCAAGAGGTGCGCTTCAGCTGTCGCTGCAAACGAGGGCAGCGCCGTGATCATTCAAGAGCAGGGCGATCATCTAATTTTGATTCGCCAGACGGACCACGCCGTCCTGTCGGGCTATTTTGCGCGCGAATGTGGCAACGAGAGCTTTGCCCGGCCCGAGCCCATTGAATCCTTCCAGCTCGCCGCCACCGAGCACGACAATGGCTGGAACGAATGGGAACTCCAGCCGCGCATCGACCCTGTCACCTTTTTGCCGTACAGCTTTATGTCGCTGCCCACGCACGAGCACATCGATCTCTACCAGCGGGGAATCGAGCGCGTAGTAAAAGTCGACCGCTACGCCGGTCTTCTCGTCAGCATGCACTGCGCTGGACTCTACGATCGCACGCGCGCCACCATGCCCGGTTTTTCCGCCAAATACGTCAAGGCCCAGGAAGCCCCCGTCGTCAGTGATTTTCTTCAGAGATTGCGTTTACAGCAATTGCGGCTGAAAGTGGATCTGCGCGGAGATCCCGCTACAAAAAATTTCGCCGACGAAAAATGGCTGCAGGCCAACGCACAGCGCCTCGAAGCGCTGGACCGCCTCTCACTTTACTTTTGTCTCGGCCCCATGGAGCCAGCTACGATCGACGCAGTGCCGGCCAATTATCAGGGCGCAGAAGTGGATTGGGATTTGCAGCCGGAAGACAATAAGGGTGCGACGCTCGAGCCCTATCCGTTCCGCCGCGACCCTCTCGAAATCAGCATTCTTGCTCGGCGAATTCCCAAACGCCGTTATGCCGATGACCTGGACCTCCAGAAAGCGCTGGCCCAGGCGCCCTACTTTGGCCAGAAGTTCACGTTACGCGCCGGGGACACAAAGATGCGCGCGCGAGTCGCCGGTCGCTGAGCAAGTCAAGCCTCTCCTGCATTCCATTCCACTTCGTCAGTTTCCAGCACGCGTGGCGCGCTCGATGCCTTCCGCGATCCGCAGGATTTGCAGCACGAGCTCCAACAGTAGCCTTGCAACTAGAACGCCCACAAACAGAGCGACAATTCCCGCCACGAGATTGATCAGTCCTTGCGCGGGAGACTGCTGATAACCGAGCACGACGCAAGCCACGACCGTGATTCCACCGAAAATGATGGCGAGTACATACAGCAGTTTTACAAGCCGGCGAACGAGCGAATGGCTGAAGGCGAAATCGAAGAGTCCGGCGAAGAAATTCCTGTCATCGGGCATGCAGCCTCCTTAAGAATGTTTCGAACAGTGATCTGGGCCGAGACTTAGGTAAGGCGGAAAAGTGATATAAGTCAAGATGCTTTTTGCCGGCGGCAGGTGTCGGCCTGCTCCGGCGGCGCAGCGAAACGCTCTGGCGCGCTCTGACGTCCATCTCAGGCAGATGGCAATCAAGGTCGGTTCCAGGTTGCAAAATTCATCAGGGAGAAAATCCATGAGTGTTTTTAAGAGAATTGCGATTTACTCTGCGATTTTGCTGTTGATGCGCATGCTTGGTTTGGCGGGGTGTTCGCTGCAGGCACAGACGCTCGACGAAAATGCACTGAAGGGAGTGAAATGGCGGCAAATCGGCCCATTTCGTGGTGGGAGGGCGCTTGCAGTCACGGGTGTACCAGGGGACCTCGAGACATATTATTTCGGAGCCGTGGCGGGCGGCGTATGGAAAACGGCAAACAGCGGCCTCACGTGGATGCCCCTGACCGACAAGACCGGCATCATGTCCGTGGGAGCGATTGCCGTAGCGCCATCGGATCCGAACGTAATTTATGTAGGAACGGGCGAATCGTGTATCCGAGGAAATATTTCCTACGGCGACGGAATATACAAATCGCTCGATGGTGGGAAAAGCTGGACGCACGTCGGGCTGGAAGATACGCAGCACATAGCGAAGATCGTGGTGCACCCGCAGAATCCGGACATTGTTTTTGTCGCTGCGCTCGGGCACGCCTACGGTTCTAACGAAATGCGCGGAGTGTTCCGTTCGAACGACGGCGGCAAAACTTGGCAAAGGGTTTTGTTTAAGGACAACAGGACCGGCGCGATCGACCTGATATTCGATCCAAATAATCCGCACATTCTGTTCGCGGCGCTTTGGGAAGCACAGCGCACGCCTTGGGGTATGACCAGCGGCGGCCCAGGGAGCGGTCTTTACCGTTCTGGTGATGACGGCGCGACCTGGAAGCGGCTCGATGGACACGGTCTGCCGAGCGGAGTTCTGGGAAGGATTGGCGTTTCCGTTTCCGGCGCGGATGGCAATTGTGTCTACGCCATTATTGAGGCGGAGAAAGGCGGAATTTACCGGAGCGAAGATGCGGGCGAAAACTGGAAACTGATCAATCCGGATCACCGGTTCACGCAGAGGGCGTGGTATTTCCACCACATTTTTGCGGATCCGAAGAACGCCGATACAGTGTACGTGCTGAACACCGGGGTTTCGCGGTCAATTGACGGCGGACATTCGTTTGAATTTATTCGCGCCCCTCACGGTGACAATCACGGATTGTGGATCGATCCTAAGAATCCCAAATCGCTGATCGTGGCAAATGATGGTGGTGCGAGTGTTTCACATGACGCGGGCAAAAGCTGGACTCCGCAGAACAACCAGCCGACTGCGCAGTTCTACCACGTTTCAGCGGACAACGCCGTTCCGTATCGCGTTTACGGCGCTCAGCAGGACAATTCAACGGTCGCGATTGTCAGCCGCAGCGACAACTTCGCGATTGACCGCCCCGATTGGTATGACGTAGGCGGAGGTGAATCCGGATTTGTCGTGCCGGACCCACGCAACCCGGATGTGGTCTATGCCGGTTCATACGACGGCTTCATCTCGCGCTTCGACAAGAAAAATGCGCAGGAGCAGGATATCTCCTCCTGGCCGATGAATCCGATGGGTGCTGGTGCGGCAGACTTGAAGCATCGGTTCCAGTGGACGGCTCCAATCCTGATTTCGCCGAACGACCCGAAGGTGCTGTATCACGGCGGAGAGGCGGTATTCAAGACGACGGACGGGGGAATGTCGTGGACGGCCATCAGCGGAGACCTGACCCGGAACGACAAGACCAAACAGCAGTCTTCCGGCGGACCGCTCACGAAAGACAATACCAGCGTCGAGTACTACGATACGGTGTTTGCGCTGGCGGAATCGCCGGTCGAAAAGGGCGTGATCTGGGCCGGGACGGACGATGGTCTGGTGCACGTAACGCGCGATGACGGACAGCATTGGGCGAACGTTACTGCGAAGGAGTTCGGCGAGTGGAGTCTTATCAGCATCATTGACGCGTCTCCCCACACTGCCGGGGCAGCTTATGTAGCCATTGATCGTCACAAGCTGGATGATTACAAGCCTTACGCGTTCAGGACCGCCGATTACGGAAAGAGCTGGACGAAAATCACCACCGGTCTGCCCGAGAACAGCTACGTACACGCGGTGCGGGAAGATCCCAAGCGGAAGGGATTGCTTTTTGCCGGCACAGAGAACGGCATCTACGTTTCGTTTGACGATGGAGGACACTGGCAGCCGCTCAAGCTGAACCTGCCGACTACTCCGATTCACGATCTGCTGGTGAAGAACGACGATCTCATCGTGGCAACGCATGGGCGAGCGCTCTGGATTCTGGACGACATCATGCCGCTGCGGCAGATGTCGGCTTCGACAGCGACGGAAGACGCGCACCTCTACCAGCCGGCTTCCGCAATCCGCTACCGCGGCGCGGGATTCACGCTGCCCGCGACTGTACCGGTAGGCGCTAACCCGCCAACCGGCGTGGTGATCGATTATTTCCTGAAGAGCGCGCCGAAAGACGGAGCCACGCTGGAGATCCTTGATACCAAGGGCAAAGTAGTGCGGAAGTATTCAAGCAAGAAAGCGGCTGAAGGAGCCTCGCCGGACGAGGAAGAGTTCGGAGTTTCGCGTCCCGGTGAGACTTTGCCCGCGGAAATGGGACTCAACCGTTTTGTTTGGGACATGCGCGGGGAAGCTCCAGCACGCGTGCCTGGCGCGGTGAGCTGGGGCGGACGCCCCGCGGGGGCGCTGGTATTGCCGGGAACCTATCAAATCAGATTAACCGTGACGGACAAGACATCTACGGCTTCGGCGGAAATCAGCAAAGATCCGCGGGTGGCGGTGTCAGCGGCGGACCTGGAAAAACAGTACGAACTGACGGTTCGCATCTGGAATCGTGTCAACGCCGGACACGAAGCGGTGAACCAAATCCGCAGTGTGCGAGGACAAATCGATGCCTTAAGGAAACGGCTCAACGCGGATGCCAGCGGCAAGCCCGTGCTGGATGCCTCGGACGCGCTGAAAAAGAAGATGGATGCGGTCGAGGAAAAAATCATTCAGCCAAAGTCCAAGAGCGGAGAGGATCCGCTGAACTATCCGATTCAGGTCGTGGACCAGCTTATGGCGTTACAAGGCACGGTCGAAAGCGCGGATACGGCGCCAACCGCGCAATCCTTCACGGTGTACGACGAGCTCAACATGAAGCTGGAGACTCAACTGGCAGCGTGGCATGAGATCCAGTCGAAGGGTCTCGCGGCGCTGAACGACTTGATCGAGAAAAACAAAATCGCCCCGATCGCTCCCGCGGCAGAGAAGCGAAAGGAGGGAACTGAGTAGAGCGAACCCGGGCCCAAGGCAATCGAAATCTTAACGTGGGGGTGTTTCGGCTGTAGCGTTTGCGGATTTTGGCGACTCGTACCAAGCGGGCTTTCTTCTTGACAATCCCGCCGCCCCCGTACATCTTGGTTGACTTCGTCTCTCCTCTTAATCGGTGCGGAGAGGCGATCTCGTTCAACTATGACCAAGGTCCGTCTCTGCTTTCACGATCGTTGTTTTGATGGCACTGCTTCCGCTGCTCTCTTTTACCGTTTTTATCGCGAACGTTTTGACCAAGCCGCGGAATTCGGCTTCACAGGTATGACGCACCGCGCCGCGCAGCCCTGGGAAGCGGGTCTCTTCGATGGCGATGAAAACGTCATCGTGGATTTCAAGTTTTCGAACTCTCCGAAAGTGACGTGGTGGTTCGACCATCACCAGAGCGCATTTCTTACTCCCGCCGACGCTGAACAATTCCGCAAACAGCCCGGCCCGCACATGTTTTACGATCCGGAATACAAATCGTGCACCAAACTCATCGCGACGATCGCCAGGGAACAATTTGGTTTCGACACCAAGTCGCTCACCGACTTGATCCATTGGGGGGACATTATCGACGGAGCGCAGTATCCGACGCCCCAGTCTGCTGTCGAGCTTGCCGAGCCCGCGACGCAACTTGCATTGGTGATCGAAGCGGCGCCGGAAAACGGCCTGCCGGCGCGAATCATTCCCGAGCTCGCCTATCGCCCGCTGAGTGAAATGGTGAAGCTTCCGCTGGTTGCCAAGCATCTCGGGCCGCTGCTCGAACGGCACCGCCGGTCGATCGAAATTCTGCGCGAGCGGATCGAAGCTCGCGACGGTGTAATTTTCTTCGATGTCGGCGATTTAGATCTCGAAGGCTACAACAAGTTTATTCCCTATTTACTTCACCCGGAATGCGTCTATTCCGTGAGCGTCAGCGCTTCCGCGGTCCGCGCGAAAGTTTCACTGGGCACGAATCCGTGGAATCAGGCGGCTGCCGATCAGAACCTGGCTTCGCTGGCGGAAAAATTTGGCGGCGGCGGCCATCCGCGTGTCTCTGCCATCTCGTTCGAACCGGGCGATCTGGCCCGCGCGCGCGAGGTAGCCCGCGGCCTGGTTGCCACGCTGCGCGGAAAATAGAGGTATTTTGAGGGTTTGGGGCCGGTTCCAGCCGTTCGACAAAATTCGCGGTCCCATGTAAAATTCTAAAATCAACCAGTGGACCGGTAGCTCAATGGTAGAGCAGCTGACTCTTAATCAGCGGGTTGGAGGTTCGAGTCCTCCCCGGTTCACCACTTAATCTAAAGCACTTGTAAGAGAATCACCGTAAACCAAAAAAGGCCACTGTAGCGGGAACTGTAGCGGGTGGATTTCCTGGATGGCCTAGATTTTTCGTGGAATACAGCCCGCGCTCAACGAGTGTCAACTACTCTTCAGTGTCGATTCGTATTTGTTTCGGACGCGACAATCCCCGACAGGCCTGCATAAGCAGTAATTTTCCTTGTCACAAGTCAGTCTGAGGCGTCCCGAACTTGCTCCAGTTGCGGCCCCAGATCTCGAAACTCGCACGACGACAGGCATTGAGTTGACGTGTTGATAGATTACCCGCGTTTTGGTCCGGTATGAATCATGGCTTCGACCAGACTCCTACATCGAAGGGCAGATGGAGGTCGTAGGCGCTGGGTACTGAAAGAAATGCACGGCCCCGCCACGGTCAAACTCTTTATGGACATTTGGGATAAGGAAACGCCGTTCGTTACCAGTTCAACTTGCTGGTGTCGAATTCTAAGACTGGGCTTCCCTGTTGGTAGAATTCTGTCGCGACATAAATCTTTTTGGCTTTCCGCACGCTTGCTAAGAAGCCATCGTAATTCGTGATAAACAAAGCTGTTGTGCTGTGGTCACTAGGCTCGCCTGCAAAGAATCGCTGGGGCTTGCCAGCATCAAAACGCACTGTCACAGAGCAGCCATCAATACCACAGAGAAATTGCCCTCGCTCGACACTGACCAATGCGCTCTTTCCGAACCTTGGATGAGTGCGCAACGTAAGGGTCGCACGTTGCGCGCCTTGATATGGGAACCCGAAATTTAGCTCGTTGATAGATTCGACTCTCGCATACTTAATTGACTTCTGCATCATCGCATCTTGCGAAGTCTCGTAGGTCCAGTGAGGTGTGGTGTCCGCAATCAGCGGAGGGGCTGCAGAGGACGGCGGTGCAGAGTATGAAGGCGTATTTCGAGCGAGGGAACCTAGCATACTGACCAACACCAATATGCCAAATCCAACCAATAGCACTTTGGCGACACTCCTGCGTGGAACCTTAGCGCCGCAGTGCGGACACGATACCGCGCTATTGCTAACTTGTTTGCGGCATTCTTTGCATTCGATAAGCGCCATACTGCTGAGAGATTATCAAACCAATTAGAAGCCGTCGAGGTAAACTCTTACTTGGAGTCTTATCCGACATCTACGTCGGGCACCACCGAATGCAGCGGCAGATTCCAACTGTTCTTCTAGCTCGTGCCGCTCCCACAAACGCCGCCGGTACTCGTGGTGCCGCTTCGTTCTTTCCGCCCGCTCCTCCAATTCCTGCTCCGACCTGTGCTGAAACGGCATTATCTCGTGAACAAAAAGAAACCTTAGTTAGATTACGACTCTCAGTTCCTGCTCTCCCGCAGGAATGTCAGCATTCTTTGCTCTTTGTCTAACTGACGGAAGAACGCCAAGCACCGCTCGCACTTTCCCTCGTTTAGATGCTCTGCGAATCTTGCGGCGCTCACTTTGCGGAATTTCCGGCAAGGTTCCAAGTTCGGAGAGCTGCGCAGAACTGCCACGACTTCTTCGGGCAAACTGTCACTTCGCTTTTTACGTGGCGTTTACTGAACCAGGTCCGATGTAGTTCGAGGCCGAGACGGCTACGTTCGCCCCTCCCCGTATTCCACCCCCATCACCTATTGTCCTATAGCCCCAGAACAATTTCACTTGTTGGAGCGTGCCCGACACGCCTGCCCGAAATTTGGATGCAACGAAGAAATCACTTGACAGCCTCTCGTCGCAAGAGTACTAATCGAGGCATATTACTCTTCCTCAATTGGCGAAGCGTTCTCTTCGCTCGTGGGATTATATCCCCGCCGACCAATTGATACATGTTTAGCTAAGACTCGTATTGCACTCAGACGCCAACAGAGCCGGCGTGCTCGTGTCTTTGTGCAGTCGCATCGCCTTCCCAGGGGAATCTCTGATACGAAGCAACTATTTCGCGAGTTTGAAAGGCATCCGAATGAGATATCCACTTCCGCCTCAATCGCTTGATCAGCCGCTGCGCAAAGCTCCGCTAGTTTTTCTGACGCGCACCCTGGCTGCTCTCATTATCTTCCTGGGACTCACACTCTTTCTTGGCTCCGCTACCGAGGCTCAGACCTGCGGCCAGGTTTTCAGCGTTTCCGTCTCTCCTGGAAGTTTCATAAACGCTACCAATCCCTCTTTTTTCCAGCCTCCCGACGGAAGCCCGGGGTTCTACGCGTATGGCATGGTCACCACTGCGGCTCAGGCCTGTGCCGGCGACCCGACGTCCGGCCTAGATGTTAGAGTCAAAGATCCATCAGGCAACACGGCAAACGACATTGTCCTCTGCGACATGCAGGTAACGAATAACGCTCCACAAACCGTCTATTGCCCTTTGCGAGCTAGATTACTCGTCTCAAGCTCGACATCCTTTACCATCTTGGCTACCGTAAGTGACGACCAGCACGGAATCGTGTCGAGCGCCACGACCTCATTTACTGAACTTCCTTTCAACCCGACGTTTACCGTCAGTCCCTCGCAAATTCAGACTTCCAGCGCGCCCGTCACGGCTACGATGGTCCTCGACGCACCATACGTAGGAACTGGAACTTTCCTTCTGATACCTAGCGTCAGCGGTGCGTCCACGGGCGACTCATTCGTAGTCTCCAACTCAAATGGCTCGTGCACCATCCCGTCTCAAACGTATTGTGATCTCCAATGGAATGTCCCCGCAGGCGGGCAAACAACCTTTACCTTTCAAATCGCGCCCTCAATTCAGAGCACTCAGCCCGAGACGATCTCGCTAACTGCTGATTTGGGTGGTGGCGGCTCCCGCACCGCTCAACTTCAATTCGCACCTCCCAATGACCCCGGTCCGTGCACAGAATGTGAAGCTGTGGCTGGCCAGCCGATCAACCTGTCGACGGGCGACGTGTGGATTTCCAAAACCGACTATGCGGTGCCGGGCTTGAGCCGTGGGCTCTCGCTCTCGCGCACCTGGAACAGTTTGTGGAATCTGAACAACCCGCCGTTCTCCGCAGGCATGTTCGGGGCCGGATGGACCAGTGACTTCGAGGAGCGATTGCAAACACTGGATAGCACACATTTGAGGTACTGGCTTAGTTCGGGGAACTCTTGGATGTTGCAGCAGCCGAGCGGCTGTCCCACATGCGCTTATAGCGTGGCGAGGCCGCTTAACGAGCATGCTTCCCTCGTGTACAATAGCAGCACGGCGCTTTACACGCTCACTTTCGTCGATGGAACAACGAAAACGTTCAGCTCCACAGGCTACCTAACCGCTGTGACAGACCGGAATGGAAACAAGACGGTTGTCACCTACGATAGCTCCAACCGCATTAGCAAAGTCACTGCACCTGGCGGGCAGTGGCTGAGTTTTAGCTACGCTAACAGCACGTTTGTAAGTCTCGCGACCTCGGCCCAGGACTCTGTCGGCACGGTCGCCACGTTCGCTTATACCGGCAACCAACTGATACAGGCGGCTTACCCGGATGGCGGCCAGTTGAACTACGCATACGACAGTAGCGGAAACATTTCAACCGTGACGGACGCTCTTGGGAAAATCGTCGAGACGCACACCTACGACAGCAACGGCCGTGGCTTGACTTCTTCTCGTGCCAACGGTGTTGACACCGTAACCGTCCAATACCCAGCGCCGGGCACAACCACCCTCACTGACTCCCTGAGCAACTCCACGACGTATTCTTCCAAAACGATAGCCGGCCGAGGCTTTATCAGCGGGATTCAGGGACCCGGCTGTGATTCCTGCGGCGGTCGCAACAACCAATCCTTCACACAAGACAGTTCCGGCAATCGGCTATCAACTACCGATCCCAATGGAAACACTACTTCTTTCACCTACGACGCTAACGGGAATGTTCTAACAAAAACAGATTGGGCTGGAACCTCGACATACACCTACAACAACTTCACCGAAGTCCTCACGGTCAAAGATCCGTTGGGCTACATCACCACAAATGTCTACGACGCAAACGGCAATCTCACATCTACGACTACGCCCTCTCCAGATGGCGGCACAACCGCAGGGTCCAAAACTCAGTTTGCCTACGATTCAAAGGGCGAATTAACGCAAGTCACCGATCCCCTGGGGCGCGCCACAACGCTGACGTACTTTTCGACGGGCCTCATCAATACAATTAAGGATGTGCAGAGGAATGTTACGACATTCGCCTACGACGGTCGGGGCAATCGGACATCAGTAAAAGACGCCCTGAATAACAGCACGACCTTTGCATATGACACAATAAATCGGCTGACAAAAATAACCTACCCAAACACTTCAACGACCCAGATGGCTTATGACAAGAGGGGGCGACGAACATCCGTCACGGATGCAAACAGCAAAACGACAGCATATGTGTATGACGACGCCGACCGGCTCACTTCCACTACAGATCCGGCTACAAACGTCACCCAGTACGCATATGACACCGAGAATCACCTCGCGTCCATCACCGACGCTCTCAATCACACCACCACTTTCACTTATGATTTTCTCGGTCGCGTGACAAAAACATTGTTCCCATCGAATCTCTCCGAAACCTATTTGTACGATAATAATGGCAACCTCACCAGCAAGACCGATCGAAACGGAAACACCATCAGTTACGTCTATGACCAAGTGAATCGCCTCACGCAGAAGTCCTATCCCAATTCCACCGCCGTGAATTACTCGTATGACGCCGATAGTCGGCTGACACAGGTGACGGACCCCACGGGGACGTATTCGTTCACCTTCGACAACATAGGCCGGCTGACGGCCACAACCACCGGCTACGCTTTCCTTTCCGGCCGGAATTTCACGACTCACTACGCCTATGATGCCGCATCAAATCGAAATTCCTTCACGGATCCTGAGTCTGGTAGCACCTCGTACGGATATGACACTTTGAACAGGCTAACGTCCTTGACTCCGCCAAGTGCAATCTCCAGCGGATCTTTCGGCTTTAGCTACGACGCGCTGAGTCGCCGCACGCGACTAACTCGTCCGAATGCAGTCAACACCAACTATACGTACGACACGCTCTCGCGCCTTCTTTCGGTGACTCATGGAACCTCGGGGCACGGCGCGACCACGCTCGACGGCGCCAGCTACACGGTGGATCCCGCTGGAAACAGGACCAGCCGAACGTCTCTTCCAAGCGGCACCGCCACAAACTATGCCTACGACGCTGTGTACGAGTTGCTCAATGCCACACAGGGCGGCACAACGAAGGAAAGTTATTCGTACGACACAGTTGGCAATCGCCTGAGTTCGCTTGGCGTACCATCTTATGTCTATAACAGCTCGAACGAACTCACGTCCTCCAGCGTATCCACCTTCACCTTCGACTACAACGGGAACACGCAGACCAAAGTGGTTGGGTCGAACACCACAAGCTATTCGTGGGACTTCGAGAATCGCATGAGCAGCGTGACATTGCCAGGAAGCGGTGGGACGGTCACCTTCAAATACGACCCGTTCGGTCGCCGCATCAAAAAAGTCACGTCCACCACCACGAGCATCTTCGCCTACGACCAGGACAATCTGATCGAGGAAACGAATGCGAGCGGCGGAGTTGTAGCGCGCTATACGCAGACGGATAGCATCGATGAACCCGTTGCCATGCTGCGCTCGGGCGCGACGAGTTACTACGAGCAAGACGGCCTCGGCTCCGTCACTTCGTTGAGCAATACCGCTGGCTCTCTAGCGCAAACCTACACGTTCGATTCGTTCGGAAAGCAAACTGCATCTTCCGGTTCGTTGACGAACCCGTTCCAATTCACTGGCCGCGAATTCGACGGCGAGACAAGCCTCTACTTTTACCGCGCCAGATATTTCGATTCCGCCGCCGGAAGGTTCCTGAGCGAAGATCCTATGCGCTTCTTCGAGAGCCCGAACTTTTATGCCTACGTAGAAAATAACCCGCTTAACTTGATCGACACTTCGGGGCTACAGGCCCAGCGGCCCGACAATCTACCTTTGGGCACGCCGCAACAGTACTGGGGACCCTTCTCCGATGGGTTTAATGAAGCTCTGAACCGGCTGAACAACACGAGATGTGCTGACGAATTCGAGCCGCCATGTGATGAAGGGCCTGGACCAAGTGCGGCCAACCAGATGCGAAACACATCGTATAGGTTCTTGAACCTGGGCAGTCCCAGCACAGGTGCGGCGACAGCGGGCCCAACCGATGTTTTTATTAACACCATTGGCGTGTACATGACTGCCAAGGGCGGCGGGATAAGACTCCCGAATGGATTTACCTGCAATCTCGGTAACGCAACCAACGTCAGGGCGTTCATCTTGTTGCACGAGCTGGGTCATCAACTCAAGGGTAATACCGGCTTTACCACCGATGTGGACGATGCTTCAACAAACTCAGCACATTCCATGAGGATAATCAAAGCATGCTTCCAATGCGCCCAGTAGTCTGTGTTTCTTTTCTGTTAGGCTTGACGCTCAATCTGTCGGGCCAACAGGCGCAGCAACCCGAGAGCAACATGGTCCGTGTGAAGGCACGTGTAGTTGAACAGGAATACTGTCGCGGTGACGCCGACACGTTCACTGTCTCGCTCCGGCTTGAGATGGAAATCAATAATCCATCGAAGACGTCTGTGCATCTCCTGTGGCCCATGGTTCCGTCGGTTGGCAAGATCGCTTTTACTGTCGGGGATGCGGAAGCCGGACGGTTTCTGTATGAGCAAACTGCAAGTCACTATCCGCAGGCTCAAACACGCTTCGAGCGGCTGAAGCTTGAACCAGGCAAGAAGATGTTGAAGCGCAGCGAATACTACTTGATTGCCAGACACGATGCCGCGTTTTCGTTACCGAAATCGGTCTCCCCTGGAACATACGCAGTGGTTCTTGTGTTGAGCCCGGAAGAGGAGCCACCAACTCAAATGGAAGGCCCTGACACTCTAAAGAACTTAACGACGCAGCCATTCGTCGTCGAAGTCCAGGCACAACCAAAGCTCGTCAACTGCGTGGCGGCACCGAAGGGCCATTAAGGCGGGCCGTCGTCAGACTGACTGCTCTGAAGTCCTAAGGCTGTCTGCTGCTCTGTCGCTGGCCGGTTAACGCCTCGCGCCGGAGAGCGCCCGAAGGAGCGGCGCATTCGCGCCGGGAGGGGGTATGACACGTCACCCCAGAATGGGTGCTGCACAGCAACTTTGGTTGCTGTATAGGAACCATCGAGAAATCAGCGGCTTACAAAATCCGCTGTGCAGAACGAAACTCGCGCTTGTCCTCGCTCGATTCGCGCCGTTTTTTCATTGCACCGGACAGGCCTTCGTCAAAAACATCTGTTTGTGGGCAGCGACATTCGCAAATCTCAACCCCATAGAATCTGCTATTTGCGGGTTACGGTAAGGAAGGGTTTTTGGGCAAGCGGCGCAGCAGTCGCCAGGAACTTCCAATAGTTAATTTCTCAGAACCCCGTTTGAACAAAGCCGCCCGGCGGCGGACGCTTCGCGTGAGGTAAACGGAGCAGTGGTTGCTTAGCGGCTGAGATAAGTTTGGGTCACAAGGAGGCATCCCCGTGACCCATTTACGAAAAATGATGCTGGAGGAACTCCAGCGTCGTAATTACGCCGAGACTACCATAAATTCCTACCTTCGT
>WNFP01004097.1_pt1 | contig 21388 bp, 13 predicted proteins | sample 5400201 | NCBI WGS metagenome assembly WNFP01 (sample SAMN13153355, study PRJNA577476) | soil metagenome | isolation source: 115 cm saprolite under Madrone tree | place: USA:California | collected 2016-06-14
GCGCCCGCGATTGCAAACGCAATCTTTGCCGGGACGGGTGCGCGCGTGCGTCATCTGCCAATCCGGCCGCAAGCCGTGCTGGATGCGCTCGCTTCTCGCCCTTGATCCGACCGCGATTGCCAGCAAACTGCCCGCTGGCCTGTTGAGCCCAATGGCGGCGGTTTTCCAAACCGCCGCCCGAATGGGTCTCACAGATTAAATCTCAGTGCGCGCAACTCTTATCTTCGTGAGATTGTTGTGGCACCGCCACAGCCAACAATCTACATTTGACCCGAATAACCCTGCCCCCTTTCGGCTTTCAACCGAAGGGTTGGAGTTATTCAAGGGTTGGCAACCGGTGAACGTATTTCGCTGTTTCTTCGCTGAGGGGAAAATTGGCGGGACTCCATGCATGCGGAGCCACATTTTCGTACACGGCGCCACTACCAAATATTTTTCTAACTCGTTTGTTTTCAAAGAGTAGATTGAAAAGGAAGGACTTCCAAGAGATAGCCCGGCTGGCTTGGGCGCAGGAGGTCCCGAGTTCAAATCTCGGCGCCCCGACCACTTACTTCTTTGTTTTCAATGGACTGTCCCTAACACTCCAGCGCTGGAGGCCATATGGAGTGAACCGTTGAACTGAGACAGTTCGCCGGTCCGTTAGCTTTTCGGACACCACTCCTTTAAGTCGCAGACGCCCGAGGTCCCGCTACCGAATCGTCAAACAAGAATGAGTTTAAGGAAAGAAAGAGTACGTGTATTTTACTGCAAAGCGAGTCTCGCGGATTTGGGGTGGATTCGCAGGCGCGATGCTGGCGAATTGCGTGCCGACGTTATAGATGATGTACAGATCGCTGTCCGGCCGGTAGTTGTACCTGAGCCGAAAATTGGCACTCACTGCCTGCGCATTCGACGTGTCCATCTGAATCAGGCTGGTGAACGTCAGGAAACGAGTGAAGGAATAATTTCCCTGCAGACTGGCCAGCATGACCGAAAAATTGCCGTTCGGCAGCGGCAATTGGAATCGATTCCAGGTCTCGGACGCGGAGATCGAGAACTTCGCCGTCGGACGATAGTTGACGCGCACTCGAAATTCATTCAAGGTCCCCCCGTAGTACCCGCCAAACCTTTCAAAAAGGTTGTACGTAAACCGCTGATCCTGCCCGGACCCATACGTTAGCTGGTGGCGGGCGAAGTGATACAGGCCGTTGGGAATAAAGACGTTCTTGTAAATGTGAAACGGCGCTGTGATCCGCTGCGAAAAGACATCCGCGATATCGTTGTCGGTGTAGGCCCCGTTGTTGAACTCAGCGCGGAACGTGCCTTGCCATTCTTGCGTGGAGACTTCATTGCGTGTATCTGGCGCATGGAGAATGAAGCCCTCAAATTGCAACTCACGGACGGACCGAATCTCGGGCCTGACTTTGAAAGTTAGGTCTCCATACGTTTCGTTTGAATCGGTTCTCTCGATGAAACCAACCTCCGGGTTGAAGTTTGGCCCGGTTTTTCGCCGTTCGACGATTCCATCCAGCCAGTTCGAGCGATATGACAAGGAAGCCCCTACGTCGCTGGCCCCACTGGGCTCGCTAGGTGATCGCGTTCCTGCCATATGGGCGTCAACGAACCAGTCTTTGAAGAAGACCAGGCGCGTGTCAACGCCGCCGGTTTGATTAAAGCCATCCAGCGTGTCGCCCAATCGCTTATCGATCCCCATCGCACCGATATACGAACCTGCCCAAAGAGATCCTTTCAGTCTTGCGACGGCATAGTTCGCGTAGGGATTGGGACCACTGGAACGAGTGTCCACCTCCATGATGCCCAATTCCATCCGACCAAATGTCCCGGTCAGTTTGGCTCCGCCATTGAGGGGCACCTGTTGGCCGGTGATTGGATCAATCCCAATCTGGCGGCTAAAGAACAATTGATCCTGATCGCCCATATCGAAATTGAAGACCCCTGCGTTTTCGAGGAAGAACTGACGTTTCTCTGGAATGAAGACTTTGAACGGTGTCAGATTGAAAGGCTCAAGGTCGACCTCAGTATCAGCAAAATCAGTGTTTCCCGTCAGATTCAAGACGAGGTTTGAAGTAAGGCCGTACTTAACATCGACCCCGCCAATCAGCGGGAATCGCGAGTCTTGCCCTGTTTGCTTGTCGTAGCGGGCCAATCCGTACGGCTTAACAATCAAGAGCCTTCCACTCCCTATGTCTTTGATGCCCCTAAGTTCTCCCGCCTCGGAGACCTTAGTGATGCCAAAAGTTCGCCGGTAAGCACTCCAGAGATCCTCTTCGTTCTTTCTACGGATAAAGCGTTTCAAATTCAAACCCCAGACCACATCGCTTGAGTGGGTGAAATTTAGGGTTGTGAATGGAATTTCTATTGTCGCGGTCCATCCATCGGAAGTGATGCGCGCCTCTGACGTCCATACTCCGTCCCACCCCCGGTCGAAGTCGCCCCCATCGCCGCCCCCTTGCTCCTCTACGATGAGGCCGTCGCTCTGGGTACCAAGCGGATTGATCTCGAATACATACGCTCCGCGGCGATCGTGGATCGAATCGATCAGGATTTCAAAGTGATCATCCAAATCTTGACTCACGTCGCGGCGCAGTTCCGTGGCCACAATTCGCGGTGCATACGAGTCGTGACAAAGAATGCCAAAGTAAACCGCGTGGCGCGTGTAGAGAATGCGCACTTCGGTCCCCTCGGTAGGCGGCTTGTTTTCGAATGGTTCTCGCTGGCGAAAACCGGTGATTGGTTTGGCATTGAGCCAGAGCGGATCATCCAGAGTGCCATCCAGTTTTGGAGCATGGTCCACCGGCACAGCCTCGGCCACCCGCGCTTCCGATTGGGGACCCGAAGGCAACTCAGCCAAACGAGGTCGAGCAGCTCCACAGCATAGTGAGGACAATGCCGAGGTCAGATATGCGCCACAGGCAAAGCGGTGCAGATGTTTGCGCAGGTTTTTCACGTGTCCCTGCGTCCCCCACGCAGAGCCCATTTCAGCCTTTCAGAGTCGGTAGCATCTTTGAGACCTCACTGGCCGGGGGCCTACCGACCACAAGATCGTCCTTCCGGAGTTTTCCCGTCGCGGAAAACCAGCACACGTTCATAGCGGCACCTTCCGTTTTTGAAATAATGGGCCGGGAAACTCATACGCACGAAACCGCAGACCGCGACTTAACGGACTACGGCTTCGTAAACCGTCATGCGCGCCACCGGCTTGCCGTCGGCTTCTTGTTCCGGGGTGTACACCCGGTGCGTCTGTAAATCGACGGCGAGCGTGTGGACCGCGTGGGGCACGTGAAAATCCTCGATCTTCGTGTAGTGGTTGGGATCGTCCTCGTGAAACACGGACATGGCGCCGCTGTAACAGGCGGCGTAAATCCGGTCGAGGCCCGAATCGAACTTGATGACATCCGGTCCGTCCGCCATCGGGAGATAGGCGATGGGTCCGTGTTTGTCGAGATCGAAGACCGTCATCAGGTTGTTTCCTTCACACGAGAGAAAGGCGCGGTGATGCTCCGGGTCAAGCGTCATGCCGTGGTTTCCCTCGCAGCGTCCCACGGGATACCGGCCCACAACGGTATCCGTCGCGGGGTCGATGACCGCAAAAACGTTCTGGTCCTGCAGGTTCACGTACACCTTGCGCGCGACCGCGTCGTACTGCGGCATACCGGTCTCGCTGTCGAAATGTAGGGTCTTGATGATTTCGTCCTTGGTCACGTCCACGATCGCTTCCGCTTTGCCGCGCTCGTCCGAGACATAGAGCTTGTGAAACGGAGCCGCGTACGTGCTGCCATCCGGTTTGGCTTCGGTCTTCAACTTTTTGACGACCTTCATCTGCTTCAGATCCACGACGCCGATGGTGCTGTCGTAGGCGTTGGACGTGTAGAACTTATGCAACCCCGGCACATACTCGACGCCCTCCACACCCGGTGTATCGGCGATGGTTGCGACGACTTTGTTCGCGCCGAGGTCAATTACATAGGTTTGCCCAGCGGCAAGATGTGCGGAAATCAGGTAATGATCGTCGGCATCGATCGTCAGATAGTCGAAGCGCTTGCCCGGCGGTCCGGGCAGGTCGAACGCCGCCACCTTCTTTAGGGTAGGGCCGTCCGTCGGGGACGGGAGCTTGGGAGCTCCCGTCATACTCATCAGCGCACACAAGAACAACAGCCACATTCGCATCATTGATCTCCTTGCAACACGCTCACTTCACCGCGACACGGCTCAGCGCAGCCTTGATGCCGCCGCCCAGTGATTCCGGACTTCCCACGGACCAGAAGTGCATGAAAAACAGGCGCGGCTGTTCGGTGAGCATGTGGCTATGCAGGGCCGTCACCGAAATCTGGTGTCCTTGCAGTTCGGAGATGACTGGGTTGGCCTCTTCGGCGGTGAGCACGAAATCGCCAGTGGTGGCAACGTTGTCGGAATCCGCAGCCTGAAAATTGATGGCCTCTGCGACACCGGCAGCGGGAGGAATGGTCATCATTCCCCCCATAGTGATGGCGTCGCTGCGCGCCACGCCGTACGACAAAACTCCGCCTTTGAACGTGCCCTTGCGCCCGACGGCGTCCTCCACGGCTTTTACCCACGCCGGCGGAGCGGCGTCCTCTGCGGCCGCGGCGGGCTTCTCGAGGGGAGTCTTCGAAACCGACAGCGCCGAGCGCAACGAAGTGGCCAATTGCACGGCGGGGCCGTGTCCCAGGTAGTGCACGTACATAACGTGCGGCGTTTCTTCCAGAAGGTGGTTGTGCACCGCGGAGATCTCAAAACCGGAGGATCGCAATTTCGCCAAGACGGGATTCAGCTCGCCCTCCAGCAACACCAAGTCGCCCATCACCATCGCATTATCGTCGGTCCCGAGAAATGCCGCCCACGAGCCAAGCGCGAGGCCCGGCTTGATCGCCAAGCCATGCACGGAAACGTGCAAGTCGCTCCTTGGAAAACTTACTTTGTAGACCTCGCCCGTTTTCTGGCCCGACCGGCCCAAAGCCTGATCGATCGGTCCCGTTGTAACGCCTTGAGCGAGGGCAAGATTGGGGAGCAGCAAAACGCAAAATGCAATCAAACAACGCAATCTGGCAATCATCATCAGTCTCCTTGTAAATACACAAATTAGTGTGAAATATGCCGGGAAATTCATTTCGGAGCGCCTGGCGCGTCTGGGACAACCAGCTTTGCAGTCACGCGCATCCCTGACCGCAGTTCGTCCGTTCCGCGCACAGCAACGGCATCTCCCGCGTGCACGCCTCCGAAAATCTCGATCAGCTTTCCATCGCCTTCTCCGGTCTTGACGTTGACCCACTCCGCGGTCTCGTCGTGAATGCGAACCACAAACGTCGCTTCCGTCGTCCGGGCGACCGATGACACCGGAACGAAAAGGGTCGCAGCGGACCGACGCACCGGCCAAAGCACTTCGGGGAACATGCCCGAAGCCAGAAGCCCCTTCGGATTCGTAACATCGAGTTCCACGGGCATCGTTCGTGTTTTTACTTCCACCGAGCGAGCGATCCGCGCCACCGTTCCCGCGAAGGTTTGATTCGGGAACGCCGACACACTGAATTCGACTTTGGCGCCCTCCGACATGCCCTCCGCATATTTCTCCGGAACCGGGACTACCAACCGGAGCCTCGCGACCTGCTCAATACGCAAAAGAGGGACGCTGCTGCTCGATCCAGTGGTCGGGCCCACCAGAGCTCCCGGATGAACGTTTCTTTCGGTGACCACGCCATCGAAAGGCGCTCGAACCTGCAGATACTCCTGAATGTCCGTCAACGACCGCAACGCCGACTTCGCCGCTTCCTCGCCCTCACGCGCAGCTTCCAGGCGGGCACGGTTTCCTTCGACCGCCTTCTGCGCCACTTCCAAGTCATTTCCCGCTACGACGCCGGGCGTCGCTGAAGCAGATTTGAGCCTTTCGTACGTGCTTTCCTCCGAAGCGAGTTTGGCCCCGGCTTCGGCTCGTTGAGCGACGGCTGCTTGCAGTTTGGATTGCGCTTCCGCGCTCTGCGAGGCTATTTCCGGGGCGACTAGCCGGGCGAGCAGTTGCCCCTTTTTCACTATCGATCCTCGGTCGACGCTGATCGAATCGACGAAAGCCGTAACTCTGGGATATACAGCTACGGCTTCATATGGCTGGAGCTCCCCGGGGAGACGCACCGTTATGGCCAGCTTGCGTGAGGTCACTTGCGTTACTTCCACCGTCGGCGTCGATGCCGAAGCGGCTTGCGCGCTGCCGGCGCTGGTCGTAGGGCCGGAACTTGAACCACACGACACGCACAAACCGACGATGCCGCCGCAAAGAAAAATAGATAGAGATCGTTCCCACGTCATAGAGCTTCTCCCGGGATCGCGTCCGTTCTACCCCCGGGCTCCCTTGCGAAAGCGCTTTGCGCATCGTCGGGATCGAGCGACGGCGAGCGACTGCCCGCCCGTTCCTGAACTAGAGAAAACACCAGAGGTAGGATCAGCAGAGTCGCGGCGGTTGCAAGCAACAAGCCCCCAATCACCGCCCGTCCAAGCGAAGCCGTCTGTTGCGCCCCTTCACCGATGCCCAACGCCATCGGAATCATGCCCGCGATCATCGCCATGCTGGTCATCAAGATCGGCCGCATACGAGTCTGCGCGCCCTGGATCGCCGCGGCGTTGGAAACGTTCCCGGCGCGGCGGTGTTCCTCGGCGAAGATGACGAGGAGGATCGCGTTCGCAACCGCGATGCCAATGGCCATAATGGCGCCCATGAATGATTGAATGTTCAACGTCGTTCGGGTGAGCAGCAGAGCGAAGATTACACCGCAGAGAACGGCCGGGACGGTAGAGAGAACCACAAACGCCAACCGCATCGACTGGAAGGTCGCGGCCAGCAGAAGGTAAATGACCAACACCGCCAGAAGCAGCCCGGCGCCAAGGTTCATCAGCGTTTGCTTCATCGGGCCGATCTGCCCGCGCAAGGTTACTTTCACGCCGCGCGGAGCACTGCCCACGTGCTTGAGGACTTCATCCAACCGGTTGGAGACTCGCCCCAGATCTTCGCCGGAAATGTTGGCGGTGAGCGTCACCATCCGTTGCCCGTTCAAGCGGTGGTACTCGCCGACGGTATTGCCGTAGCTGACTTGGGCGACATCACCCAACAGCGGATGGGAAGAACTGCCCTGCGTCACGGGAACGTGCTCCAGATCCTGAATCGAGGTCATTTCGGCTTGCGGGACTTGCACTTGAACTTGATAAGCGACCCCCGACTTCGGGTCCGCCCAATAATTCGGCGTGACAAAACGGCTGGAGGACGTCGCCGCCAGAAACGACTTCCCCACGGTGTCGACCGTGACGCCCAGCTGTCCGGCACGCTCCCGGTCAACGTTGACGTTCACACTGGGGTAGTCCAAGGGTTCGTCGTATTGCAGATCACGAAGAGCGCCCACGTGTCCCATCTGCACGCGAATTTTTTCGGCGAACGCCCGGTCGGCGTCCAGGTCCGGCCCACTCACGTTGATCTCCACGGGAGTCGGAGCTCCGAAATTCATGATCTGTGTCACGATGTCAGCGGCTTCGAATGAGAATTGACATCCCGGAAGTTCGGACGGCAGCGTCTTCCGCAAGCGCTCTTCGAGTTCGTCCGTATGAATGCCCGAATTCGGATTCAATGCCGCGCGCAATACCGCTTCGTGCTGCCCGCTCGTCCAGAGATAAATCGTATTGATGGGATAACTCGGAGGCGTCGCGCCGACATATCCCAAGGTGGTCGTCACGTTCCCGGGCCCCACGGCCTTCTCAATCGAGCGGAGCACGTCGAGCGATAGTCGTTCGGTGGTTTCGACGCGCGTTCCGATCGGTGCGCGAAAGCGCAACAACACTTGACCGTTGGAAACGCGCGGAAAGATTTCCCGCCCGAGGAACGGGCCCACAAGCACAATCACGAGTACCGCTGCCACGAGATACACCGCAATGATCAGGCCGCGCATTCGCGTCAATCGTTCCAGAACCTTCCCGAGTTTTTGCCGCAACCGTGTCAGGAAGGTAGGCCCTTTCTCCTTGTCGTCCGGGCGGGCGTCGCGAAGAAACCACACCGACAGAATCGGCACCAGAGAACTCGACAGCAGATACGAAGTTGCCATCGCAAATCCCACCGCCAACGAGAGCGGAATAAACAGAGAACGCGAGACCCCCACCATGAAAAACGACGGCACGAACACGGCGAGCACACACAACATCGCGAGCAGCCGCGGGATCTGCACCTCTTTGCTGGCTTCCAAAACAGCAACCGCTCGTCCTCGCCCCTGATCGAGGTGACTGTGGATGTTCTCCATCACCACGGTGGATTCATCGACCAGAATCCCGACCGCCAGCGCGAGTCCCCCTAGCGTCATGATGTTGATGGTTTGCCCCGCGCCCCACAGCGCCACAACCGCGGAGAGCAAGGCAAAGGGAATGGTGGTGACCACGATGAGCGCGCTGCGCCAATCGCGCAGGAAGAGCAACACCATCACGCCGGTGAGCAGCGCTCCGAGCAAACCTTCCTTGACCACCGACAGAAGCGAGTTACGCACATACGACGACTGATCAAATTCGTAGTCGATCTTGATATCGGACGGGACCACCGATCGGAATTGGACGAGATTGGCCTTCACCTCGTTGACGACCGCGAGGGTCGAAGCATCCGCCCGCTTGGTCACGGGAATGTACACCGTCCGGCGGCCATTCACTTCCGCGTATCCCGTGACGATGTCGCTCGAATCCTGCACCGTGCCGACGTCGCGCAGAAACACTGCAGGACCCGCTCCGGTCCGGATCGGTAGATTCTCGAGTTCCTTGATATTGGCAACGATGGAGTTGATCGGGGCCAGCCGCAACAAATCTCCCGTACGTACATTGCCCGCCGGCACAATGGCATTCCCCGTGTTGAGCGCTTGAATGACTTCCTCGGGAGCCATGCGGTAAGCCCGCAAACGATCCGGATCCACGCTGACGACAATCGTTCGTGCGTTCCCGCCAAAGGGCGGAGGCGCGGAGACCCCGGGCAAAGTTGCGAACAACGGTCGCACACGGTTAAGGGCGGCATCTTGAATTTCTCCGACCGTGCGCGTCGGACTGGAGAATACGAGATAGCCGACCGGGACGCTCCCCGCGTCGAAGCGCAGGATGAAGGGCGACACCGTTCCCGGCGGCATAAATGCGCGCGCGCGATCCACGTAGCCCACCGTCTGTGCGGCGGCTTGGCTCATGTCGGTCCCGGGGTGAAACGTGAGCTTTACTAACCCCACGTTTTGAATTGATTTCGATTCGACCGACTCAATTCCCGTGATGTACAGGAAATGATATTCGTAGTAGTAGACGAGATAGCCTTCTATCTGCGCCGGCGACATGCCGCCGTACGGCTGCGCCACATAAATGACCGGCAGGTTGAGATTCGGAAAAATATCGACGGGCATGCGCACGAGAGCGAGGATCGAGCAGAGCGCCACGCCGATCACGAAAACCACGATCGTGACGGGGCGGCGGAGGGCAGTGCGGAGCAGCCACATTGTTACCGTCCCCCCTGCGGTGTACCGTGCAGAAGGTGCAGGAAGGGTTGTAGATCCCCGTGCGCCGCAGCGACCGCGGCCAGGTTTTGCCAAACAGCGAGACGCGCCAGAGCGTCGTCAGTTTCGGCCTGCACTAACAAACTCTGCGCGTCCGCAACTTCCACCAGCGTGGCCAATCCCGCTTGGTAACGCGTGCGTTCCTGGCTCTCGGTGCTACGCGCGGCCTCCAGCTCCACGGGTGTGTTCTCCGCGACATGGCGAGCTCCCTCAAGCGAAGCCTGCGCTTGTCGCAATTGTCCGGTGAGATCTTGCAGGGTTTGATCGTAGCGAGCCGACTCGGCGCGTTCGTTGGCTGCTTGAATGGCCCTTCTCGACCGGATCGTAAAGATGTCGAATACTGGAAAGGTCACACTCACGCCAGCGGCCCAGTTGCCACGATCCGGTCCCAGACCGTTCGAGCCTCCTAGAAAATTGCCCGCGGGATCCAGGCCACTGCCGCGCCCGTACACCGAAGATTGCAAATAGAATTTCGGATAGTAGGCGCGGTCGAGCGCATGGACCTGAGCTTGTTCTTCCTCAACATGTGCGTGCTCCACTTCCGCGCTGGGATGCGCGGCGACGTCCGTCGATTGGGGAGACTCATCCGGAGGAGGTTCCAGCAGAGAGCTTTCACGAACTTCCACCGAGGTGTCGGGCATGCCCAGAATGTCGGCTAAGACCGCGCGACTCACTTGCTCCTGCTGCCGAGCGCGTGCCAAGTTCACTCTTGCGCGTGCCCATTCCGCTTCCGCGCGCGACGCATCCGCTCCGGCGCGGAGTTGATTGTCCGCCAGCACCCGCACGGCTTTGCTGAACGTCTTCCGCCGCTGCACATCGGCCTCCGCGGCGCGCACGGTTTGCTGGGCCGCCAAAACCGTCAAGTAAGCGTTCACCGTCGCGACCGCCACGTCCAGGCGCGTCAGAGAGGCTTCGGCAACAGCCCGATTCCGAGCTGCCCGAGCCGCATCGACCTGGGCGCCGCGGTATCCAAAATCAATGGGTTCCCAGGAGAACAGCAGTCCCGCCGCACTGCCCCAAGCGCTGCGACCTGAGGCCGTGGCTGGGACCGGTCCGGAAATCGGAGCGATGATCGATTGCGGAAGCAGCAGGCCGGTGATGTTGTTGTCGGTGGCCCGATTCGATTGCCAGACCGTGTCGGCCCGAGGGAGATACGTGGTTCGCGCCAAACCCACACCCGCTTGCGCCGCGTTGACTCGCTCCAGCGAAGCGCGCACCGCTGGGTAATTCTTGAGAGCAAAATCGACGGCCTCTTCGAGCGTCAGCGCTTTTCTGCTCGCCTCATTCGTTTGCGCCGAAACGGCCGGCCCAAGAGACAACGCGAGAACCAAGATGACAATGATCCATCTCAGGGTGCTGCGACAATTGGTCAACACGGTCTGCTCCAATTCACAAACTCCGCTGGGCTAAACACGCACTCACGCGAGCGAGTGGTATAGACCCTCCACCAACTGCATGCCGCGATCAAGAAGCGCCTGGTCCGACAGTCCCTGCCGGGCCCAACCCTTGAGTACCTCGTCGATCCCATAGCCTTCTTTGCGGCCGAATTTGCCGTCCGCGAGGTCCGCGTCGTGAATAATTTTAGAAAGCACGCTGACTCTTCGTTCGCGAATCTTAAATTGTTTTTGCAAGGTCTCGAAAGTGCAGTCGTCACCGCGATGTCCGAAGCCTCTCTCGTGAAACATGTCAAATGGCACGGCCTCGCGTGGCACTTGTTCTTCGGGCGCGAATGCAAAGCGCGCTTTGGCATCGATGAAGCGCTGAATCAGCCACGCCGACGCCGAGCGATCGACGCCGGGCCGCGGTCGCGTCACCCAAACCCGCTCCTTGTAGTCTCGCGGACGGATCGCCGCGGCTTCCGGCACACGCGTCGTCACCCGCTTGACATCCGCGCGCGTCAGCAACTCCCCCACACGCTTCTTCAAGGGGCTATCAAAAAAATCGACCTCGACGATCTCCTGGAAACGGCTTCGCAACCGGCTGAGGCGGCCCACGGTTTGCTTCTGCGGCGACAAGGAAGAAAATTCCTGCAATTGGCGAATCAATTCCTGGTACTCGCGCGCGCGCGCTTCCGCAAAGCGTCCGATCAACTGCGGCGTGGAAATGTTGTCGATCGATTGCACGTGGACGATGGACGCGTCGCCTTTGTATTTGCGAATGGCCGTGGCCAGCCATTGGAATTCTGTACACTCATTTCTAGATGATGTTATATCTCTAACCAACTCCAAGTCAAATCTCGCGAAGAAGACAGTACGTCCGGCGTGGATAACATCCTCCACCTCATGAAGCTCATTCGTAAAGACGATGGTTGGCGACTAGCTATGGAGATTAGCTCGTGCTCACTGAAGCTGGCGGACTGTTCCGCGCGGTAGGAATTCCGTTGGCAGAACCCGCTGACTGAAGGCCATCTGAGGATGATGCAGGCGCTCGAGAAGCATCTTCATACAGGCTTCGCCTATTTCCTCCTTATGGACGCGGACCGTTGAAAGCGGCGGATCCATCAGGACAGCTTCTTCGCGATCGTCGAAGCCGACCAGACTGATTTGGTCCGGCACGTTCACCCCGCGTCGGCACAACGATCGCCAAAGTCCGTAGGCAATTTCGTCGTTGCCGGCTACGACGGCAGTGGGTCGCAACCTCCGCGACAGGATTCGCCCTACGCTCTTTTGGCCGAAATCGCCGAAACTCAGAGGATTTCGGGCAGTGATCAAGACCGGTTTTAGTTTGTTCTCGCGCATGCCTTGCCGGTAGCCTTCGAATCGGCGACGAAGCCACGGGTAGGAGATATCTCCGGCAAAAACAATCTGACGGTGACCCTTGCCGATCAGGTAACGCGTGGCCTGGAGCATCCCATTGAAGTCATCGAAGCCTACTTGGTCGAATTGCTGCTCGTTGTCCATTCCTACCACATTGTTACTGAAAGCGACGAAGGGCATATGGATGGATTCGATTCTGCGGAGCAGATTCGGATAAATCGTCCCGGCCAGAATGACTCCGTCAATTAATCCATGCTCTTGAAGAACGGGAGGCAGGTCGATCCTATCGGAAGGCGTTTTCGGCGAATAGTGCAGCGCCGCGAACAGCACGTGTTGTTTCAAGCCGCTGGCATAGGATTCGACGCCTTGCAGGATGCGCGCATGGAAAGGATGGAGAAAATCGCGATTGCTCAGGAGAAAGCAGACCATTTCGGCGCGTCGTTTGAGAATCCGGCGCGCCTGCGCATTGGGGCGAAATCCGAGACGCCGGATCGCATCAAGCACCCGCGTCCGCGTTTTCCGGCTTACCTGAGAGCTGGAATTTAGCACGCGCGAAATCGTTCCGATGCCCACACCCGCGGCGCGCGCTACCTCGCGAATGGTCGTCGTTTTTGCTGGAACTGCTTCCATTGCAATTGGGGTTCTCGTCGCCTTCGCGCCGGGCCTTCGGTTCGCGGGGCAACGTCCTCGATCCATTTCCCTGCGCAAGTTTAGCACACCATAAGCACGATAATAGTAGACATGCGGCTGGCTGGCGTCCATGCGTTTTGGGCAAGAAGTCAAAAAAGTGGTCCGGCGAAGTCAATTTCAAGATTCTGGACTTGACAGGCGCTTTTTGCTCGGTTAGGGTGTGGAACCAGTTCCAGCCAGTCTGGAGCTCTCTCGAAGCGAGTGGGGTGTGTGATGGAAAAACTGTTTGGTTCCTCTTTCGATTGCACAGTTACGTTTGCAGCGCCTGCTAGAGGCGGTCTGATCAAACTGTGGCACTTGGGTTTGGCCGTATTGCTCGCGGCAAGCCTCCTAGGATTTTCTGCACCAGTCGTGGGTCAGTCTGTGAATGCGACCCTGCTTGGGACGGTGACCGATTCCAGCGGCGCCGTGGTTGCGGGCGCCAAGGTCACGACAGCGGAAATGAACACGGGTGTGAAGAGGGAGGCTGCCACAAACGAGAGTGGCAACTATGAGTTCCCAAATCTTCCTCCCGGGCGATACGAAGTTGCCGTGAACCAGCAAGGATTCAAGCGCGCCGTCCGCTCCAACGTCGATGTTCTGGTGAACGCCGATGTGCGAGTAAACCTGGAACTCCAACCGGGCACGGCATCGGAAACCATCGTGGTGAGTGCCGAAAACCCTATTCTGCAAACCGACACCGCCGATACCGGGCGGAAAATTGAGCAAAGACAGGTAGAAGACCTGCCGCTGACCTTCAACCGCAATTTCCAGAGCTTGCTGAACCTCGTGCCGGGTACGACGCGGGGGCACCGCGAGCACTCATCGTTTTTCAACTCGCAAGACAGCCTCCGGACCGAAGTAAATGGGCAATCGGGGCTGGCCAACAACCTGGAGTTCGAGGGTTTGAACGACAACGAGCGCACCGGGCTTTTGTCCATCTACATTCCACCGATTGAATCCATCCAGACTGTGGATGTGACCACCAGCAACTACGACGCGGAGTTGGGCCGAGCGAATGGGGCGGTCACGAACGTCATACTCAAGAATGGAACGAATGAATTTCACGGCGCGGCCTATGAGATCAATCGGATTAGCGCACTGGCGGCGGTGCCGTTCTTCCAGAACACGGCCGTCACGCCAAAGACGCCCAGCGTTTACAACTACTACGGCGCCAACGTCGGGGGGCCGATCATCAAGAACAAGACCTTTTTCTTCGGCGACTTTTTGCGTATCAATGACCACCAGGGGCAGTTCTTCAACGGCACCGTGGCCCCCGCGGCGTTTCGCAATGGCGATTTCAGTCAGGCCACAACAGCGACCGGGAAGCTGATTCCCGTCTATGACCCGAATAGCTATCTTCCCAGCATTTTGGATCCCAATTGCCCTGCAGGTGGGACCGTAAAGGCTGATGGTACTTGTCGCGCGCCATTCGCGGGCAATATGATCCCTTCAGGTAGAATCAGCCCGATCGCCACAGCCATCCTGTCAAAGATTCCGTTGCCAAACGTGCTTCCGCGGGGCTGCTCGGGCACTCCGAGCAATCCCATAGGTCCCGGTTGTCTTGTCGCCACGAACAATTTCCAGGGATCAACGAAATTCATCAAGGATACGACTTCCTTTGACGTGAAGATCGATCACAACATAAGCGAGAACAATCGCCTCTCGGGACGGTTCAGTTTTTCGGATCAAAGCTTGAGCCAGGCGCCAATTTTTGGCGTGGTGGGAGGGCCTTCCAACGGCGCTTTTTCCGGTACTGGCAAGCAACGCTACTGGGACGTGGCGGTCAACTATTACCACGTATTTTCACCAACCTTGATCACGGAGGTCCGCGCTGGCGTGGATCACTATCGAAACGTGGCGAACAACACGGATCGTGGTCAAACAGTCAAGGCCGAAATCGGCGTCGACATTCCCGGCGCAAACCTTGGCGACTCAAATACGAGTGGAATGCCGTGCATAGTTCTGCCGGGCAATAACGGCGACAACTGTTTGGCTGGTTATTCTGCGAGCCTTCCCTGGATCCGTGGAGAGACGAATCTAAACGTGGCCAACAACTGGACCAAAACTCGCGGAAATCACACCTTTAAGTGGGGAGTCGACCTTCATCGCCTTCGGGACGATCTGGCACAGTGGCAGGACCAGAACCCCCGAGGCGTGCTGCGCTTCAATACCAACGTCACAAGCCTAAATCCTCCGAAGACCACTCCCGCCACGCCTCAGCCAACCGCCAGTAGTCAGGCGAATGACGTCGCGAGCCTTTTGCTGGATGTGCCTAACTCGATGGGGCGCGATGTACCGATCAATGCCAAGGCCTTCCGAGGAACAGAGTTCTTCACTTACGCCGCGGACCGTTGGCAGGTCAGCAGGAAGTTGACCCTGGACCTCGGATTGCGCTGGGAATTCTACCCTCCGTTCACCCCGCGGGGCCCAGGGCGCTTCTCCAACTATGACCCAACTACGAACAGCCTTGTGATTGCTGGAATCGGCAGCAACCCAGAAGACTTGGGGAGAAAAACACACTATAAAGATTTTGCGCCCAGAATTGGCATTGCTTATCGTCTTACAGAACGAACTGTAGTGCGAGGGGGATTCGGGCTGAGTTACTTCCCGTATCCGGACAACGACTACGCATTTGATTTCCCCGTTTTGCAAAACAACGCTTTCCCTGACGCTTGCGGATGCGGTTTTGGCCAGGCGCAGATCTCAGGCGGACCCGTATTGTCAATGGCCAGCGGATTTCCTGCTCCCCTCGTGGCGACCATTCCCGCGAACGGAATCATTCCTGTAACCGGCAAGGTCGGTACAACGAGCCTTCTGAATCAGAACTACACGGCGGTCAGCTTGAATTTCCGCGAGCCATATACCGAATCCTGGAACATTGCCGTGGAGCAATCCCTGCCGGCAAAATTCGTTGGAGAAGTGGCCTACGTCGGCAATCATGGCGTCGACATACCGACCGTCTACAATCTGAACGCCGCTAGGGCTCCGAACGTAGGTAATGCGGGACGCCCCTTGTTCCCCCTCACCGGAAACGTAGCCCTCAAGTTCATTGGAACGAGCTCTAATTACCATGCCCTGCAGGCGAAGCTAGACAGGAAGTTCTCGCGCGGCTTCCTCATGACCACGGCTTATACCTACAGCAAAGCCCTTGGTTATGTGAATGAGGGGTCCAACACGATCAACAGTACCGTAGGTGGACTCCAAAACTACATTGGGGACATTCGCAGCAACTACGCTCCGCTGGCGTTTGACCGCCGGCACACCATCGTGCAGAGCGTCATCTACGAACTTCCTTTCGGGAAAGGGAAGCCCCTGTTGAGTTCGGGCGTGGGCGGCATTGTTCTTGGCGGGTGGCAGGTCAGCACCGTTCTGACGGTGATGACTGGTCTGCCCTTGAATATCACTGGCGGTTCAGCTTTGAACGCGCCCGGGGACACCCAGGTGCCGAACCTGACCGGCTCTTTCACAATACTTCATGGAGTTGGCGCGCCCGGCCCGAACGCCACGCCATGGTTCGATGTGACGCCCAGCAACATCGTCAACAACGTGCCGCAGTGCAGAGGCCCATTTTGCCAGACAGCGGCTGGTGTCCTCGGCAACGAACCTCGCCGAGCCTTCAGCGGACCAGGATTCTTCAATCTGGACGCCTCGGTATTCCGCCGTTTCCCGATCAAAGAGCGCATTAGTATGGAGCTTCGCGCCGAAGCGTTCAGCGTGACGAATACACCGCAGTTCGATAAGCCGAATCAGGGCTTTAGCACGAACACAGCAAGCAATTTCGGCTATGTGACCGCCACAATCGGAGGCAACCGGTCGGTCCAGCTTGGTGCGAAGCTAACATTTTAGTTGTGAAATGGCTTGGGTCCATCACCATAAGCCGCGCACCTCTAACGGTCGCAGCGCGCGGCAGGGTTGACGCTGGGGCAGTACCACCTTCCGCCACGTCACGAGTGCCAGCGGTCGCCGCACACGTCAACTCGGCGCAAAGTTCAACCTTCTGACGCGCCTGACAACGACGAACAGAGGTGCCGGCTGGGCGGCCGAGTTACTGTTGCGTTCGGCAAACGGCCAATTGTTCAGGAAATGTGAAATTATTCGCAGATCAAAATCGATCCGTTGAATAGCATCGCGTAGGAGGAGTCCACATGGCGTTTCGCGTTTCACGTCGTGAGTTTCTCGGCGGCCTCGGCGTGATGACAGCCGCAACGGCCCTTCCCTCGATTCCGGGCTATGCATCTTTGGATCCACCGATGACATCGCCATTCCGCATTGCGGTAATCAACGACGAAATCAGTCAGGACTTTGGCCGCGCGTGCGAGGTGGCCTCGCGGGAATTTGGCATGGAATGGATCGAGCTGCGCGGCATGTGGAACAAGAACCTGCTCAAACTGGACGCAAAAGAAATCGAAGAGGCGCGGCACATCTTGGAAAAAAACAAATTACGCGTGACCGACATCGCCAGCCCGCTTTTCAAAGTGGATTGGCCGGGCGCGCCCAAGTCAAAGTACAGCCCCAAGCGCGATCAATTCAACGCTGATTTTACGTTTGAACAGCAGGATGAAGTACTTGAACGAAGCATTGAGCTGGCCAAGGCGTTCCAAACTGATCGCGTCCGCTGTTTCGATTTCTGGAGGCTCGACGATCAGGCGCCCTATCGCGCCGCCATGAATGAAAAACTGCGCGACGCTGCCGAAAAAGCGGCCAAGAAAAACGTGATCCTTGTTCTCGAAAATGAACCTGCTTGCAATACCGCGACTGCGGCTGAAGCTGCCAAGGTGCTTGCAGCGGTTACTTCTTCCAATCTAATGCTCAATTGGGATCCCGGAAACGCCGCGGAGCATGACGAGAAGCCGTATCCGGATGGATATGATCTCTTGCCGAAGAATCGAATTGGCCACTGCCATTGCAAGGATGCGGCAAAGAAGCCGGACGACAGGGGCTACCAATGGGCGGCCATGGGCCGCGGCATCATCGATTGGGTCGGGCAGTTCAAGGCGCTGAAACACGATGGCTATCATTTCGCCGTGAGCCTAGAGACCCACTGGCGCGGCGGGGGCACACCCGAGGAATCGACGAGGCAGAGTTGGGCAGGCATGAAAAAAGAGCTGCAAGAGGCCGGAGCAATTTAGGCGAGGCGGCCGAAAATGGCGGAGAACACGAGGCGTGATTTCATAAAGCGGAGTGCCTTAGGGGCGGCGGCGATGCTCGTCTATCCACCTTGGCGAGTGCTCGGCGCCAATGACACCTTCTCGGCTAGTTTGTCTCTTTCATTCCCGTGGCTCGAGATTGTGTTGCATTAGCCTCTCCTCTTCACCACCGACAAGGCGTTCCACGCTTTTAACCGGCGAAGCTCGGGAATGCAGGAACGTACAAGAAAGACGGATGATTGGAATCTTCTGTCTCCTGCGAGACATCACTGAATTGAATTTAGTGTCTTCTTTGAGACAGTTCTGAGCGAGACACTTTTGCTACCATAAGTAGCGGTCGTGCGGCGCGTTGGAGCAGCGGCGCCTCTAGTTGGACATAAAAATGAAGAAATCCACACAATCGAAGAAGTCAACCCTTTCGACCCGCAGGTGTTTCTCGATACCTCTGGAGTGGCGAGAAAAGTAGCAGAGTTTCGGAGAGGCGAATCAATCTACTCTCAGGGCGAGGCCGCGAACAGCATCATGTACCTCCAGAAGGGCGGCGTGAAATTCACGGTGGTTAATGGGTCCGGAAAGGAAGCTGTGGTCGCGATGTTTGGCCCCAGCGATTTTTTTGGCGAGGGATGCATGGCCGGCCAGTCGGTCCGCATGGGCACGGCAACGGCGATTACATCGACCACCATCCTGGTCATCGACAAAAACGAACTGCTGCGCGTACTCCACGAAGAGCATGAATTATCCGATCATTTCATCGGCTATATGCTCGCGCACAACATCCGAGTCGAAGAGGATCTGATCGACCAGCTCTTCAACTCAAGCGAAAAGCGCCTGGCGCGCACGCTTCTGCTCCTCGCGCGTTATGGAAAACAAGAACAGCCGGATCGCATCCTGACGAAAGTTTCTCAAGAGACCCTCGCGAAGATGATCGGCACCACGCGTTCGCGCGTGAATTTCTTCATGAACAAATTCAGGAAACTGGGCTTCATCGAGTACAACGGCAAGATCAAGATCAACAAGTCGCTGCTGACCGTTGTCTTGCACGAGTAGACTGCAAATATTTTCCGTTTACCGGGCCGCATCCCTCTTCGGCGGAAAAGCAAGATATTCGAAGCACATCCAAGTCGAATGGTTCTTGGGTCGCTCGCGCGGTGATTCTTCCGCAAGTCATGGATTCACAGGAAAAGGATTGTCGCTGCCGTCGACAGTTTTAGATTTCATCTGTCCCAGCTAGTTCAAGCTCCGATCCTCATCGCACTCCAAATATATGTAATGGTCGCGCGCCTGCCGACTGCGCTCGCGAGCGGGCGTCCGCGATCTTTGCATCATTCTGAGATGTCTCCGGCCCCCGCTACTTTGCGCCACAAGCGCGGTCGAGGCCGCGACCAAGATGACGTTCGCTGCTAGGTCACTTCGCCTATCGCTTTTCCTCAGGCGGCGCCAGCGAGATAAATGCTCGGTACAGCAGCAGGTCGTAAATGATCTTGAACGTCCCTGCAATGAAAAAGGGCGCGTTGATCAGCGCAGGCCGCGAAAACAGAAAACCCACAAACAGAGGACTGATCGCCGCACCGGTCGTCCGCGCTACTCCCGTGATTCCCGCGGCCGCCGACCGTTCCTCCGCGCTCACCACCGCCATCGTGTAGGACTGCCGGGTCGGAACGTCCATCTGGCTGATGCTGAAGCGCGCCAGCAGAACCATCACCGCCAACCGGAGATTCGGCATCAGCGGCACAAGCAGCAGTAAAATGTTGGAAGGCAGGTGGGTAACCACCATTGTGCGTATCAGCCCGAATCGCGCGGCAAGCCGCGAAGCCAACAGGGCCGAACCTCCCGACAGTATATTCGCCCAAATAGAACCAATAAGCCGCGAAGCTCTGCAATACGAAGCCGCCGGCAAATGCGTCCAGCGCGAACAATCCGGATAGCTTGGCAACCACGTGCCGCGACTTATGAATTCCAAATAATCGACCTAAGCCTCCCACCGCATGTGGTTCGGATGGGCTGACTTCCGCGTCCCGCGAAACGCGCATAAATAGAAGTGCCAAGACGAGGCCCAGCGCGCTGTACATCACGACAACAGCGCGGTATCCGTTAACCTGCGAAATCAGCGTCTTGTGCAGAGCGTGGGAAAGCTCGCCGCCAAACAGTGCGCCCAGAGCAGTCGCAAACGAGCCAGCCAGCGTATACCAGGCAAAAACTTCTGTCCGCGTTCGATCGCCAACCACGTGGGAGAGCGCGGCCTGTTCAATCGATAGAAATGGTCCGACCTCGTTTCCGCTGGGGCTGATCACGCCAATCGTTCCAGCAATAACCAGCCAAAGGAAATTCTTCGTTATAGCGAATACCACGCCCGCAGCGGCCATCAGCAGCGCGCCCACCATGAGCATCCGCCGCCGGCCAACGCGATCTGCTTGCGTGGTTAGAAAGAGGGAAATTGCCGTGTCGCCGACGAGCGTCAGCGTGAGCAGCAGGCCCGTCTGTGATTCGCTGAGTCCGATCCCGACCAGGTAGAAGACCAATATGACGGAAATCAATCCGTAAGCGAAAAGCCGTATGAAGCGCGTGAGAAAAAGCAGCCAGGCGTCGCGCGTTAAATTTCTTAGCGCGTTTGGGATCAAGAGCGGCTGAACATCCTTATTCTTAGACACCCTAACGCCAATATACCGTTTTATAGCGCGCCAACGCGCTGGTCATTGCGCTGGTTTAACAGAAATCTTCTTCAGCGCAGCGTCGATTCCCGCGCCGACCGTTTCAGGGCTGCCCACCGACCAGAAGTGCATGAAAAACAGCCGAGGCTCCTCGGTCAGCATGTGGCTGTGCAGCGCCGTCACCTCGATCCCGTGACTGCGCAGCTCCGAAATCACAGGATTCACCTCCGAGGCCGTAAGCACGAAATCCCCGGTCGTCGCGACACTCCCCGCATCCGCAGCTTGAAAATTAATCGTTTCCGCCAGGCCCGCCGCCGGCGGAATCATCATGCCGCCCATATTGATCTGACCGGCACGCGGCATTCCGTACCCCAAGACTCCTCCCTTAAACGTGCCTTTCCGCCCCAATTCCTTCTCGATGGGGCCCACCCACGCAGGCGGATTAGGCGGTTCTTCGGAAGCAGCAGGCTTCTCCAGCGGCGTCTTCGAAGCCGCGAGCGCCGCGCGCAGCTCTCCAGCCAACTGCGCAGCATTTCCGTGCCCCATATAATGCATGTACATCACGTGCGGCGTTTCCTCCGCCAGATGATTGTGGATTGCAGTGATCT
>WNFP01003969.1_pt1 | contig 21367 bp, 28 predicted proteins | sample 5400201 | NCBI WGS metagenome assembly WNFP01 (sample SAMN13153355, study PRJNA577476) | soil metagenome | isolation source: 115 cm saprolite under Madrone tree | place: USA:California | collected 2016-06-14
ACCCTCGAAAGGGGATCTTCATAGCACGAGACGGATCGATCCGAGACACCAGCAATCTCGCGGAGAGCGCTGTCCCGGACGACCGCGAATCCACAATGGAGAAAACGCGATGCGAAAGATTTTAGCACTCTGCTTTTTGCTCTGCGCCTCGATCTGCTTGGGGCAAAACCACTGCTACGGCGGTGCCAACCAACAGATGTGCACGAACTACCAAGTTGGGGGCCAAACACTTGGAACGGTCAACCTCCCGATTATTACATACGCCGATCAGATTCAATATGCCACGGCTCATGACGTGTGGCATTCCAGCACTACGGCTCCGGTATTGGCTAGTGTGACTGCTGGGTTCGATTTAACTGGAGGCCTGGATTCCTCCGGAAACATCTATCTTTTCGATGGTGTCAATACGTGGACCAAACAGGTTGCCATGGGCACTGTCCACCAGTTTGCCATCGCGGATCGGTCTGATTTATTCGCGCTCCTATCGAATCAGGCGCCATGCAATGGTTGGCCGACTGGCACTTATCAAACCGCCAAACTGGTAAACGGTTCATGGAGTGGCGGATGGTGCATGTACACCATAGCAGCGGCGCAGGACGGAAGCGTCGTGAGCGTCGGAGGCGGACACACAGTCTGGTTAGCTACTGGATTCAGCCTCACAAATTACACGCAACTGGGAACACTCGGCAATGTTACGCAATGCTCAGTTGGCTCTGCCGCATACATCGCGTGCACGGATGGGAGTGTCCATAAATGGGCCAATGGCGCATGGAGTACGATCCCTGGCGTGACCGGAGTTACAGAGGTAGCAATAGATTCAAACGGCACGCTTTATGCCCACGGAGGGAATTCGTATATCTATCACTACAACGGGAGCGGTTGGGATCAACTCCTCGGCGGACCGGTTAGTTCGCTAACTACTGGTGGCTCGATGAATACTTGGGCCGTGGCCTCAACTCTTGGAACGTCAAACGTTTGGCGTTTTCCGAACAAATCAGCCACACTCTCTGCCACCCTTTCAGGAAACACAACCTGCGGAAGTGGTGGATGCCCTTCCGGCGCCAAACATCAGGGGCAGATTACCGCGCAGTTCGTGACTTTGAGTGCTGGGGGACAGACAACAACGGGGCCCCCTGTGGACCCTCCCACCTTCATAAGCCTGACTGCGCAGGATACAAGTCATGACATATTCTCGTGTCTGGAGAATGGCTTCTTGGATCAAAAATGTCTTACTCAAGGGCCTGGGAACAATCCACCAAGGAGCGATAGTAGCGTACTTTGCACGGCCGCTGGAGGAGTGTTCACCGAGTTCATAACTGCTGTACTACCCCCAGCTTGCATTATCCCGAGGAAAAATATCGGATGGTCGGACGGCGGCAATGTGAATGTCTACATTAACGCATACGACTATCCTTACGGGTCTATCGCGTATATCGGGATAGTAGCCGGGATCAGATCATGGTATCCGGCGAACTTCATTACCTATATACCTCTTATGACGAACGGAGTACCAACTCCTGAGCCTACGCAGAGGTACATCTATGTATCGAAGCAAACGGGGAGTGTTGGCGAGAATAACCCGTGCGGTCCATATAACAAGTGCCCGGCACACAGCGGCGCCAATCTGTTCAACGCGTGGATGAAGATAGCCAACAATTTAACCACGCTGGCCCAATATACCGGGGAGGCGGCACACGAAGAGGGGCACGACAACTTCCTAGACAACTGCGATTTTAGTTGTCCAACTGGAGGGAGCGTGATGGGTCCCCAGCCTACCAATTCACTTAATCAACCGCAGGCTCCGACCATCTGTGACCTGTTCTGGTACATCACTTGGTATAATCTTTAGCACCGCAAAGGAGGGAGTGCCATGGGGACAGCCCTGAAGGTTTCGATTAGCGCGGTTGTGGGCGGAATTGGGAGTCTCTTGGTAGCTACGGGGGCAATCCATGTTTGGGGTACTCTTTTCGCGGGGCCGCCAGACTTTGGTGGTCCCGTGTATCGCGTGATTGTGCCTCTGACCGTCATCGGCGCCTTGATCCTGAGCCCGCTTCTGTTCGCGCTGTGCTACCGCATACTATCCAGCAAGCCAAAGGAAAAGTAAAACCAACCCAGGGGCGCGACTGGTTCAACATGGGAGGATAAGCCTCGGCTTGATAAACTGCAAAAGCAGTGAGAAAAAGATAACCGAGTAGTCATTTCACTTGTTTGCTTGCTGTTGTAACAATTCAGCCTTCGTCAACGCACGAAGGCTTTTTCCATTCCCGCCAAAAGCCAGGTAGCCATCCCATCGCCAAAAGGCAGGTACCCCTCGATCCAAAAGCAGGTTAGAGGCGAAGGAGAACCAAACCCGGCCCAGGCCCAAAGGCAGGTGTTTAGATCAGAACTCCGGCGGCCTGCCCCACCGCGACCAACACCCGATCTACCTCGTCCACGAAACCCCACGGCGATCTACCCCGCCCACAGCACCCAAACCCCTCGCAAACCCCATTCTCCGCACCCCCACAGAGCCCCTGCACCACGCAGAATTCGCGACCCAGATCTCACGAAAAACTCGCGACCCAGCCATGCAGAATTCGAGACCCAGATCTCCTGAAAAATCCTCAAATCCCAATACCGTCAGGCCAGCCCGGCGCCCCACCAAAACCGCTAACCCGGTCTCTTTTTTGCATTGTCCGGCTTTCGTAACAAAAAGCGCCCTTCGCGTACGAGCTTCAGGAGAAAGCATAAGATGCGCTGCACTCCCCCACTGTTTTCGTCTTCGGCAAGCTAAGCAGACAGGCCCTATAGAACATTCGCTAACTGAGCCAGAAGCCGCCTCGCAACTCCGTTTGTGAAGGCCATGGCGTCGGGCCATGTGGCCGTTATGGAGGTCGCCTATGAAGCCGCCTAACGTGAAGGCTGCTCGGTTTTTGTCATTTCGCTCGAAGCTAATCCTGCTGGTCGTCTCGTCAACTGCACTTGGATTCGCGCAATCGGCTCCAAATTGTGACCCTACGTCTATTCACTGTGACTTTCCCGAAGACACTACAAGTTGCCATACGAAGCTCTGTATTTTTCCGGCTTGCATCCACAATCTATTTGCTACTCGGCACGTCGACGATCCTTGGTATCATATTTCGGTGCCACCGTATGATCGACATTTGATTAGCAGGGATACAAGTTTATCCGATGCTCAACTTAGCGCGATTGCTGAAAGTGATGAGAGAGTGATTGCGCTGAAGAATGCTTATCCAAGAGAAATATTGTCGCCAGCTGATGTGGGGCACAATACAACTTACAATAGTTATCAATCGCTTCAATCGGGACATCTCTTCACTCCGCCGTCCGATGTGTCGGCACCATCCCCAGTGGATGCAGCTTCGAATGCTCCGGTAGCTCCATCTGACGCGCCGACGAATAACGTGGCCTCACCAACACCGTCGATTGATGCAACCGCTCCGACCGATGCTTCTCCCACCGACAGCGCAGTTCCCGTTGCATCCTAAAGATTCAAAAACAGTCCTCTCGCAGGGACTGTTTTTTCTTCTCCTCAAACAAAGTCTCCAAACACACCAATGCCGCCGTATCCGTCAGTCTAGTGCCGATGCCGTATTCACCCACTCCTCCAACACCTTCTTTCCCAGGTCTCCGAAATCAGGCTTAGCTCGTGCCTGCCTTGTTCTCGTCAAAGGGACGGAAAGGTAATCGTAAACGTCGTTCCTTTGCCTTCCTCACTCTCCACGTTGATCGTCGCCCTGTGTTTCTCTGCGATCGTCTGGCAGATGGCGAGTCCCAGTCCCGTTCCTTCGCCGATGTGGTTGCGGGCCCGATAAAACCGCTTGAAAATATGGGGCACATCCTGTTGGGGGATTCCGATCCCGGTGTCTGAGACCGTCAATATCGTGCCATGCAACCCCAGCGTAATTATTCGCCGAGCAGAAGCAGGCATGTACTTGACCGCATTGCTGACGAGATTGTTGACCAGATCCTCGATGGCATCCTCGCGCCCGCGAATGGTGACGCCGGGAGCGATATCCGTCTTGAACGCGATCCGCTTCGGCTGCATCAAGACATCGAGATTCTCTCCCATATCCTTGAGTAACGCGCTCAAATCGATCCGGCCGCTTCTGAAATCTTCTTTGCCTGTTTCCAGTCGGATGAGTTTCAATAGGTCGTATAGCAGGCGCGACATCTGGTCGGTCAACGCTTCGCAGAGATCCCATTTCACCGGTGCTTGTGGAGATCGGCGCGCCGTCTCTATTTGCGCCTTGAGGATCGTGAGCGGCGTCTGCAGCCCGTGGGATATATCTCCGATCATCCGGACCTGATCTTCCTGGAGTTTCGCGAGGCTCGCTGTCCGTTCCACGACTTTTTTCTCGAGCATCCGGGAATGGCTTTGCACCTTGGCATACAGGTCAGCTCGAGCGATCGCTACTGCCGCTTGGTGCGCAAACGTCTGCAGCACCTCCTGGTCTTCGGTCGTATACGGATCACCGGACAGTTTGGGGCCGAGCAGCACGATCCCCGAGAGCGTACGCTCGTTGAAGATAGGGACACCAACTTCAAAACTTGCCAAAGAGGGCTCCCACTCGACCCCCTCAAGGGCGTGCCGGATTTCTGGCCGGAGATTTCGGTCGGCAAGGATATACGGAAGGTCAGAGCGGACGAGGATATGCGGATAGCCGTCAAACAGGCGGCCAAGCTTCCCGGACGACACATCTTCGTAGATACCGGCGTCGTAACGGTCGATCCTGCCGCTTCGAACAAAGACAAAGCGTGCGCGCGAGGACCGGAGCAGGTGCTTGAGTTGTGCCAGGACTCTCGGAACAAGCTGTTCAAGCACTATGGTGTTATTCAGCGTTTCGCTGAGTTTTTGTACAACGTGGGAATACTCATAACGTTGCTTGAAGAACAGCCGATCGGTTACGGTACGCAATCTCCGCTCAAACGGTTCGAAGACCGCAACCGAAATGACAAGGGCAGACCCCGCAGCGGCGAGCGCCGTCCCATCCGGCTTCCGGCGTAACATGAGTTCAAAGCCGATCAAGAGGCTGAAAAACAATACGGAGGCACTGCCAACCAGTATGGAATATACGGCACTCTTTTGAATCACTATGCGGATGTCCATCAATTGCTGGCGATGGAACGCGTAGGCGGCAGCAGCGGCGATCACCAGCGATGCGACTGGCCCTAATGCGGTAAAGCGGAAAATGTGCAGGGCAGGCAGGGCGACATCAAAGGTAAACATCACCCCAATGAACGCGAATGCGCCGAAGAGCAAATATTGCAGCTGTAAACGCTGAAGGCCGGAGGACCGGCGATACGACCGCCAAACGCGTAGAAAGCCGTAGGTGCTGTAGGCACCAAAGATGCAGATGAGCGCAGGAAAACCGGGACCGACCTGTGCTATGAGCGTTCCATCTGGAGTAAACTCCGTGCCGCGAAAGAACACGCCGAACGGCAGGGCAACGTACACGCCAAGAAGCGGCAGAACCGCATACCAACACCGGGGCCGGAATGAGGTGTTGTTCGGCAACGTATCGGCGAGCAAGACCAAACTGATCAGCATGGTGATACCCCCGCCGAGCGTAAGATTGTCGAATACGAAACTCCGTGTTGCCAGCATCAGCGCATCGCCCAAGGTCCATAGAATGACCCCGATCTCGAATATGCTAAAGGACTGATGTTGCGCATCCGCTGGTCTGCGGCTAAACACCCACAAGCCGATGCCCGCGTGACAGAGGGCGATAAGGATAAGCACAAAGAGGTATCCAGGGACCATAGATGAGCCTGTACTTCCTGCAGTGAAGTTCAGGGCGCATTAAGCAATATCTAAAACCCTCGATGGACGACCGAGGCTGAAGAAGAGCAAGCTAAGGCATGGTTGCAATACACAAAATGCCATATGTTTTGAAGGAAATCTAAACGTACGCGTCAGGGCAGGTCCATCCGATACCCTTTACCCAACACGGTATGGATCAGTTTCTTTTTGTAGGAGCGGCCGATCTTGCGCCGCAGACTCAATATGTGTGAATCGATCGTATTGGTGAATTGATCGATCTCTGCATTCCATACGTGTTCCAGAATCATCGATCGCGACAACACCGTACCCTCATTACGCATAAGATACTCAAGCAGCATGAACTCCTTTGGCGTTAAGTGAATGCTTGTCTTGCCGCACCTCACCGCGTGCCGACGCGAGTCAAGGACAAGATCGCCGATCTGCAAAATATCGCCCTCGGTCTTCTTGGGACGCCGCAGGAGCGCTCGAACCCTTGCCACCAGCTCTTCCGCGGCAAAGGGCTTTTGCAAATAGTCGTCCGCGCCACTATTGAGCAGTGCGACTTTGGTTGTCGTTTCGGCGATAACGGAGAGGATGAGAATAGGTACCGTCCTGCCCGCGGCGCGGATCTCTTTGCATACCTCCAAGCCGGTTTTGCCGGGCATGCGGTTATCGAGAATGATCACGTCGTATTCGCTGGTCCGGGCGAGATACGAGCCCTTTTCTCCGTCGCCGGCGGTATCGACGGCAAAGTATTCACTCTCAAGAATGGACTGAATGTGCAGAAGGAGTTCTTTTTCGTCTTCAACCACCAGTATGCGCATAGATAAGAATAGTTGCTGGAAAGAAGGAGGGGCTGTGTTTCTTAAGGTCTATTCTAACTATAGCATAGCGCAGATAAGGTAATTCTAAAGAAGAGATAACGTTTTGATAAAGTCCGTTGCCCTGGCCGTTAAGGGGGAGATGTGGAGGTCAGGCTGTAATCCATTTTTGGCCTATCCTGTAAATATGTCAGCCCTGCGGTAATGGCATTAAACAGGCGGATTTGGAAAGGTTCTCGGTCCCATAGTTGCCGCTTCTCCGGCACGCGCGATTGCAACGGCGCATATCTTGATGCGACAGCGGCGGCTCGATCGAAGCGATTGACGCACGAAGGGAACGCGTTTCTCTCAAGGGATCGCCGGATCGTTATAATCGGAACACCAGCCTTCTGCGCGAGCTTTTTGACGCTCGCAACCTGCCGCGTAGGTGCCCCTTCGCGTACGACAACCTGAGTGGGCTCCCAGGCCTGCATGAGGCGGGATATGCCGAGCCGCATCCGAGAACCGTCATCGGGTTTCCAGCGTCGCGTACCCCAATCGAAAAGCTCAATATTTTCGAATACCGCATATCCGAAACTTGCGGGGTGAAGGTCGAGCGCAAGAATACGCTTCAGTTGTTGACGCTTGTTTTTCATAGGAGTGCGGGCGAAGGCAGGTTAAGACGGGCGGATATCCAGGCTAGTTTTTGCGCACGCTGCTTCGACTGTTTCGCGGAGCTAGGCATCAGAAGCTTGCCTTGTAACGCCCGCAGGCGGCGCTTCGTCGCCCCGACACCAGCTTGATACACGCCGGCAAATAGCCTCCAGATGGGTATGCGGTAGAGCACCTGGAGCGCTATGAGAACCCGCAGCGAGGGTTCGCGCCGGCCGGTTTCATAGTGCCAGAGGTCGGTGCGGTTAATGCCAACCACAAAGGCAACTTCAGCCTGGGTCAAACCAGAGCTTTTTCGATATGCCCGTAGATAATTTGCGAGATATCGTTTTGCCATGAGTTCTGCTAAACAACTAAACTCATGATATGTCAAGCGACATGAGCGTTGTCTCAAGAAGTTCTCAAGGTTCGATAAAGGTACCTCCAATAGTGGCATTCATAAGCCAAATATGTGTAGGCAACGGACATCTACTGTTGCTTAAAAGCAACACGGGATGTCCTAGTGGGGTACCACTTTTCAGTGTTACCTTCGAATCATCGAGTGCCGGTTATAAACGCATCTCGATGCCATCTCTCTATGTCCTCATCCCCGTCGTTACATCAATACCGGGTCTCCGTGGCTACCAACGATATCCGGAAAGCCATCGCAGAGACCGGAACTGCGCTTTACGCGCTTGTGGACGAAGCGCTCCTTGCTCATGAGCCTCACGAAGTGGACGAGGAATGCGAATTTGAAGAGTTTGCCCGGGAGTTGCTACGCGTGCTTTCAACGCATTCGGAGCAACTGGCATTGCCAGCAGATGTTCCCGACCTTTTTGAATAGTTCTTTCTGTACTGCTTTTACCAAAGCACCATCTAGTTCTTTCCACCCTCACGTGGGCGCGACCAGGTGGGTCGCTCATGGAAACATCTCGCACTTTATTCCAACGTGAATACCCGATCAGTCGCCATTGCGGAGTCGTGCGCTAACACTTAAGGCCTCCAAGGCGGCTGATTAGTGGAGGGCAGTCGGGATGTTTCGGTGAGCTGACTCACTCAATAGCTCAGGTAGTTCCTTTCAATCTTTACGTCACCTGCCGCAGCCTCATCCTAAGCGTTATTCCCGCCCCGCTGTTTCGCCAAACCAAGAACGATTCACCCTACAGAATAGAGGAGATGCAAATGGAACCAGGCACACTGCTGTCCCACGTCGATACGGATCTCGTCACTCGGGAGCAACTGGCGTTAGTTGTAACACCGGAGGCGACCCGTTCCTTCAAACCCGTCCCGCACATCGAGCTCATCGATACGCTAGAGCACGTGCTCAAGCTGAATCAGATCGACATCCGGAAAGAGCAGTTTGCCCTGCGCCGCGATGGCGCGACCCTGTTCGGCGTCCTGCAGCTGGCCTATCAAGATACGCCGGACGGAATGGCGGCGCTGGGCCTGCGCACGTCCAACAATCGCTCGATGTCCATACAACTGTGCGCGGGGCTCTCCGTTTTTGTCTGCGACAACATGGTCTTTCGCGGGGACTTGATAGCGCTCAACCGCAAGCACACCGCAGGCCTCCATCTGCGTACCGAAATCAATCACGCGGTGCTCCGGTTCCAAGATCACTTCGGCCTGCTCACGGGCGAGATTGAGAATCTCAAAGAACGGAACCTCTCGGACATGCAGGCGAAAGCCGTTCTGCACGATGTGTTCACCCAAGGCATCCTGCCTATCCGCCTCCTGCCTGATGCCTCGAATCTCTATTTTGAGCCATTCGTGGATGAGTTTCGTCCCCGGAACGCCTGGAGCCTCCATAACGCTTTCACAGCAGTGGCGAAGGAGATGCCGATTACAACGCGCATACCAGCTATTCAGGAGCTAGGCAAATACTTTGGGATGTCTGGCGGTGGGGCCGTTACTGAATCCGAGGGAGGTTAACTTGAAAGTCCCGCATGATCACTTATGTCGCGAGTGCGGAGCATTGTTCGCCTGTCCGAATCTGCAGGATTGTCTCTTCGCGGAAGGTCCTGATGATTACGAGGGCCGAATCGGTCTTTGCCCTGCGTGCGCCCCGCACACCCATGCATGCTCCCATTACGGAAACGAATGGAACTGCGCGAGAAATCCTTGCACGCTCCCCGCAATCACCATATGCGAAGACTGCGACTGGGGATGAAGGTGACCCGTGTGTGGCATTCCCGCCCAGCTCCCGCAGAAGTTTAAGTCCTTCTCCGCAAAGACCCTGATCCTTCAATTCCCCAACAGCATCACCGTTCCTCCTGGAGTCGAATACATGAACATCCGTTGGACACCTACGCTTGGTGTGAAAGAAGCGCTCGATATTTGTGGGCCCCTAAGCAAGCCCAGCAAGATGCCCTGCCACGGCTATGCACTACCGGCTTACCGATGCCGCCTTGGCAGTTTCCTGCAACAACTACCGAAAGCGATCTGCTTCCATTGCTATGCCCTGCGCGGCAGGTATACGTTCCCGAGAGTCAAAGCGGCGATGGATAAGCGCTTCAAGAGCCTGAACCATCCACGCTGGATAGATGCGGTTACCACGCTAATCTATCGCTCCAAAGACCGTTACTTCCTGGACTGCCTCCGCGTGAGTACCGCATGCCGGTGAGCATGGTGTTCTCCGGCAGAACCGGCATACCGTCCGGATCTCATGTTTGCCCGGCAACTATGCAGAACAACACCTGCGGCAGTTGCAGGGCCTGCTGGGATCGAAGGGTGCGGACGGTGACGTATCACCTCAAGTGGGCACCGCCTGAATTAGTCCGAGGTGCTGAATGAAGCAATCGCCGTCGGCGAGAAGTGCGGCGCGCCTCATGCAACTGGCAACCAGGCTTGCGCAAGCGCCGGAAGGCCATTGTTGCGCCTGCGATCGATCATTCAGCGCGTCTGAATCAACCGCGAATATATCCCGATGCTTCTGTTCCGAAAACTGCGAACGCCAGCTCATTCGCGCATACCTGAAGGGATTGAGCTTCACCGCCTGCAAGCGGATCATCCGGCTCATCGACTCTCTCCTACAATCAACTGCGGACAAGATCGTCTGAAAACGATACGGCCGCTGGTCAACGCGCCAGCGGCCCCTTTTTTAAAGTACCAGTAATTTGTTAACACTTTCCTCCGGTACATGTCTGAACACTACGTCATTGTCATCCGCGGAAATACGCTCGAAGGCATCACCGAAGAAGCCCTGCATTTCGCCTACGCCTTCCTCGCCCGCTCTCTGCACCAGCATGCGCTAGAGGGCAAGAACGGGGAGTACGAAACATTTGCGGTGGGAGTTCTGGCGCTACTCCAGAGATATCGGCATCTTTACACCACTCCGCCTGACGCGCCCTCGCCACCCTCCGACCTCTAGCCGAGGGTATTCACATTATCCAGATTTTTCTCCATGCGATTGAATCCATTCCACTCAAGATCCAACACACAAAAATCCCGTAATCTCATCTTGGGCGACACCATATGGAACAAAAAAGTTCCAGTCATGTTTCATGAGCAACAACGCCCAATGCATTTAGGCATCTTGGGACTCTCGGGTGTCGGCAAGACCTATTTCCTCGAACACCTTATCCGACAGGACATCGATCGACATACGGGATTCGTTCTCTTCGATGTTCACGGGGACCTCGCCGACAACATCCTAGCCTATCTTGCCGAGCGATCCCATACCGATCCAAGTATTCTCACTCGGACCATCGTGATCGAGCCCTTTGACCGCGACTTCAGCATCGGCTTCAATCCACTCCAGAGAAATCCTGATACCTCTGCCTTTCTCCAGGCCCAGGAACTTGCCCACATTCTCCGCACCCGCTGGGCGGCGAAAAGCTTCGGGCCTCGCATGGAAGAACTTCTCAGAAATGCCCTCTATGTTCTATCCGCCAACGACCTTACCCTGCTTGAACTCCCATTCCTCCTTACTACTACGCCGTATAGGAACAAACTCTTGGATGGCATTTCCGAGCAGTCCATAAAAAACTATTGGCAGCTTCGTTATGAACGCCTGAGCGATCGCATGCGAGCTGTTCTTCGTGAACCCTTGCTTACGCGTATTTCCGGTTTCCTCTTTGATCCGCAAATACGAGACATCGTCGGCCAACGCAAGAGCACCTTCAGCTTCAGCCAAGCAATCTCTGCAGGCTCTTTCGTCATTGCAAATCTCTCCAAAGGCAAACTCGGCGAAGAAAACTCACCGATACTCGGCAGCCTCCTCTTTACTAAACTCGAGCTCGACATCATGGCCCAGGCCCAGGTTCCCGAACCGGACCGAAAGTTCTTCGCTGTCTACGCCGACGAACTCCAAAATTTCACCGGCCAAGGTTTTGCCACGCTCGTTGCTGAAGCCCGCAAATACCGCATTGCGATTGCTGCCGGCCATCAATCCTGGCGGCAGTTAACTCCCGAAATGCGCAACGCCATGTTAGGCGTCGGGTCGCGAGTTTTCTTCCGCCTCCATTCTCACGATGCAAGGGAACTGGCCGGCGAGCTCCCCGGCATTGCACCTTCCCGCCTCATCACATTGCCGCGAGGCGAAGCGATCTTTCGCACTGCCAACGAACTCCCGGTCCATTTTCGCATTCAAAAGCATCACACTGCCCGCTCCACTCCCTCTGATGTCGAAATCCTTCGCAAAAGCGCCCGCAGTCTCTACGCTCCCGCTCGCCTTCTTATTCGCAAAGACATCGAAGCTCGCTTTCACAACCAGCTTTCCGCTTTTACCGGATCGCTCATCAACCGGCCCCCTCCTTAGGCCACCGCCATGTCAAACCATCCGTTTCTTACCGACTTCGACCTCGACCTTATTAGGCTGCTTGCCGCAGATTTCGTGCTGCTATCCGGAAAACAAATACAGGCGCTTTTCCCCCAACGCTCCTCCAGTAACATCCGGTATCGCCTTCATCGTCTTAAATCCCTGGGCTTCATCTCCTGCCGCCTGTTCCCCGCACACTACGACGTTCCAAAACTCCCGCTCTATTTTGTCGGTCCAAAAGCAGCGGAGCCACTTTCTCTCGAACGTTCCGACCCGACATTCATAGCCCATCGTAAACGTGCCATTTACCTGAGAGAACGTGCCATTCCCCATTTTCTTCTCATCCAGTCGGTCTACTCCAAGTTTCTTGTTGAAACCCGCCACTCGAATTCCTGCCAACTCACTTCCTGGATTCAGCCCTATGATCCCCTCTGGAACACTTTCAGGGAATACGGCCTTGGGTTTCGCCCCGACGGCTACGGTGAATTACACATCCAAACCCTTATCCAACCTTTTTTTCTGGAGGTCGACAGGGGGGATGAACACACCCCTCTTCTCAAGACCAAATTCGACAGGTACAACGACTACGCACGCTCTGGAAACTTTCAACACCACTTTGGCATTTCCGCCTTCAGACTTCTCTTTATCACTACTTCCCCGAAACGCGTTCATAAACTTCTCAGGCTAACCGCCTCGCACACACCCCACCTTTTTTGGTTCGCCACATTCCAAGACTTTCTCGACAAGCCCCTCCTCGATCCTTACTGGTCGGCTTCCGGTTCCGATGTGATCCACTCCCTCTCTACACCTCTCTAGCCACCCGCGGCTTTTATACATGCAGGTGCTAATAAGGTTATTACCGTTTGTAAATGTCTCCCCGAAGGCAATATTGTCTCCCTGATATGCCATTTTTTCCTTACGTGCCTTGATCAGGCGTTTTCAACCGGTGATCAGGAGCGGGAACAAGCCTTAGGCGCTTAAAATGCGGCTTTAGGACGGGACCTGGTCAGGGCCTGACTAACTGCCGCCCACCTTATAACATGAAGCATTGCTACATCTGCAAAACCTATTCACCGGACACCGCACGCTACTGCGGGAAGTGCCGCTCGACCTATGCCGTGAAGCTTTGTCGCAATGGGCATATAAATCCTGCGACGGTATCATTTTGCCTGACCTGCGGATCGGAGGATTTGTCGAGACCCGACCGTTATCCCCGGAATGTCTCCAAACTGCTTCTTCTCGTCGGGGTGCTCGTTACGGTTCTTGCCGCGTTACTGATTGCCTTTGCGATCGCTCGTTCCAATTAATATATCCCGCCAATGCGTATCTATTATGAATGGCAGGAATCCCGGAGGCATTACATTGCCAATAATGATCTGCATAAGATACAGGCAGGATTCACGACCAAAACCACATTCTCACCCATGCATCAGCTCAATAACGCACCTACGATCGGTAAGGAGTTGCCCGGAGTGGGCAGGCGGAAAGCTACCTACCTCACCCCAGATGAACTCGCACGACTCTTTAATGTCATACCTCGCCATAGTCCATTGTCAGCTCGTCCAAAATCCATACCCAACAATCTTTGGCTGGCGCGCAAGCGCCTTGGCTTGTCGCAAAAATGGGTGGCCTCTCTCCTCGGCCGCCGATCGGTCTCAGTCGTCTCCGAATACGAGCGCGGCGTCAAAACTCCACCTCTGCCCATCGCCTTAAAACTTCAGCTAATTTATCAAACGCCGCTCGGCGAACTATTTCCGGCACTACAGTCTTTAGCCTCTGCGGAAGTAGCAAGTGTCCGCGAAAAGCGCCCGTATATGGCCGAGCGCGAGAAGAGTGTGAACAACCTACCAGGCTCCGAGAATGCATAAGCCCCTCATGCTATGGAAGAGTCCCCAAAAACCATTCTTGCCCTGGCACCAGGGAGCCGCCACCTAGGAGTAGCCGTGCTCGTAGGCCAGGAGCTTGTCTATTTCGGTGTAAAAAGCTTCCACGGGAAAAAGGCCGCCCGAACGTTCTTGCCCCAGGCAGCTGAGTCGGTTACCAGGGTCGTGCGCCGATACCGGCCGGATATTCTTGCAATCGAGGAGGTGTACTATGCTCAAGCGCGCTCAAGTCTCTTACTCACGGCCCTTATCTACTCCTTGCGGATACTAGGGCGCAAGCACCGGCTTCGAATCGAGCGTATTCTCCCGACCGAGGTAAAACGGTACTTTTGTATTGGCAAGCCGACACGCCAAAGTCTGGCCGAGGCAATGTGTCGGCGCTACTGTTTTCTCGTCAACTACTTACGCCCGAACCGAACCCGAGTCTATTGGCAGCAGATGTTTGATGCGGTGGGGCTGGGCGCATTTGTAGCGTGCCAAATCCGCGAATACGAAGGTATTAAAAGCAAGCCGCCGACTGTGCATCCACAGCGATCATCGGTGCCTAAAAAAACACATTCCTTGCGTGGGGTTCTGAGTGAATCTCATTTCTTTCAGACATCAAACAGCCATCTCAACCGGATGGAATTTTGTTTTTGTCCGACCAACCAAGTCAATTCCTTATTTCAAAGCTCAAGACGACGAAGGTATTGTTAGTTGTCCCCAGTTTGACAGATATTGCATCGCGCGTAGACTGGAGTGTAGGAGCAACAATTTCGCTCGTTGCGTAAATTATAGGAGTACTGCGAATCGCCGCTCACTGGCAAAATCATCAACATAGTTGCCTTGTTATTAGCAAGGTTTCTTCACTGATTGTCAAGTATTAGGCGATTCCGCGGCTTCATAGAGCGAAAAATGTTGTTCATTGAAAGGTCGTTTTAGTCAACTCGCTAATAAGAAGAGACGCTATTCGCCGATGGCGAAATTGTTCCGTCTATCGCGCGGAGGTGAGTTGACATAGACTATCAGCAACACTCTATGAAGTTCAGTCTTGCGATCATAAAGTTTGAAGACTGGAAAAGATTCCAGTCGAAGCCCGCGACGGTCATGGGGTTTGCCTGCGAATTGCGGGCGTTTTGTCTTTTCCTGCGCGATCCCGAGGTCGAGTCCATTACGGCGGTCATGGTGCTTGAGTACCTGGAGGCCCTCCTCGGTCTTGGGTGGAAGCACAACACGGTTGCGCACAAGTGCAATTACTTGCGGGGATTTTTCCGGTTCCTGCGCATGCAGGGCATCGCGGTACTGGATGAGAACCTCATCCCCAAGCCCAAGCACCAATTCAAGCTGCCCCGCGTAGCCACCACGGAAGAGTGTGAGAAGCTCGCCGCGGCAATCTCCCGCGCATCTACGGCCTATGCCTTGCGCGCCCGCGCGCTCTTCGGTCTCCTATGGGATACCGGTGCCCGGGTGGGGGAGATCGTCTCTCTTAATGTCGAAGATCTAGACCTCGAGCGCATGCGAGCGGTCGTGCGAACGGAGAAGTCGCGCACCTCGCATCCGTACCGGGAGATCTTCTGGACCCCGCAGACGAACGATAACCTGCAGCGGTGGCTTGAGAAACGCCAGCGCCTGCCGGTCGCCGCCGACCACCGCGACGCCCTGTTCACGAATATCGCCGGCGCGAATGCGCACGAACGCCTAACCTCGGGCAGTGTGGCGCAGATGCTCCGCGCTCTCTGCGTCAAAGCCGGCATCGGCTACCTCAACGCCCACAGTTTCCGCCACCATCTGGGCCATGAGATCATCAACCAGGGCGGTAGCGCATCGGATGTGATGAATATCCTCGGCCACTCCAACCTCTCCGCAACCGCGATCTACACGATGATGACCGATCGGGAGCTTGAGGCGCGCTACCGCGCCATCAACGGCTTCTAAACGATGCGGCCTGGCGTGCCTCGGCACCTTGCGCCGGGCCGCACCCGAACTCTATGCAATTACGCGAAGCCATTACACTTTTTTTACGGGTGCGGGTTTTGGAAGTGCGTCCCGATACCGCCCGGAACACCGCCTACGAACTGCGGAGGCTTTCCCTTTTTCTCGGGGATCGCGAGGTCTCATCCATCACCCTGGAAAACATCCTCGAGTACATACGCCATTTGAAACGTAAGGGACTCAAGCCCAACACGTTTGTTGCGCCGTGCGCCTATTTACGGAAGTTTTTCCGGTTCCTCGCAGCGCAAGGCTATACGCGCCTGAATGCCAGCCTCATTCCGTTGCCAAAACCGGAAATGAAACCGGCACGGGTAGCCACCGAGGAGGCGTATCGGAAACTTTTAGAAGCGATTCCGGACACCGGCCGTCCTTTTGATGTGCGCAACCGATGTCTTCTGAACCTCCTCTGGGATACCGGCGCCCGCATTGGGGAGATCATGTCCCTAGATATTCCCAAAACGGATCTGGAGCGCATGCGGGCGGTGATCTCCACGGAAAAGTCCCGAGGTAAGCGCCCCTTCCGGGAGATCTTCTGGCGCAGAGAGACAAACGAGAACGTGCGGCAGTGGCTGGACGCGCGAGGACGCATAGGATTGGTGCTTGATTCCGTAGCGCTTTTCATTTGCGTCGCAGGTCATAACTCGGGGAAGCGATTGACAGCGCAAGCCGCCGCCGAGATACTGCGGAAGCTTTCCCAGAAGGCGCGGATCCCGACGGTCAATGCCCACAGCTTTCGCCATCGCATGGGTCACCATATTATTAACTCTGGCGCGAGCGCGTCGGATGTCATGAATATCCTCGGCCATTCCAACCTCGACCGATCGGCCGTCTACACGATGATGATCGACCGGGAGCTTGAGGCGCGGTACCGGAAGTTTCGAGCGGGATTTGGGGGCGGTTCGTGATGGGTGCGGTGCTGCCGCTAGGGGCTGGATAGAGAAAGCGCGACTCAACCTAAGGCCTCGGAACCCTGAGGTCAGCAAGGCAGGCTCTGAGCGAGCTGACTGTAGCATTCAGGGATATCGTCGAACTGAGGTCTCCCGACGGGAATTACGCGCTCCGCTTGGCGATGGCCGACCCTGATTCGAAGAATCAAACAGCAGAGGTCAACGCACAACCCTTCCTATCGGAGCAGGAAGCTGCCAAACCCACGGTTCCCGCATATTTTTTACGCTGACCTGGTTTGGGCTGCTTCTGACCGACAACACGTTGCTTCCTGACGGCAACCGCTTTGCAGCTTAATTCGCAGGTTGTCTACCCAAAACTGCAAAAGATGATTGTCACGGTGATGTGGCTTCCGAAGGGCTACTTCACGCTTAGAGAACGCCCCGCTCAACTACCACGAAGTTCAAGAACTCCTGTGAAGAGAGCCCCTCTAGGCTTTGGCGGTACCGAGGGAAGGCTCAGAGGTGAGCCACTTCTTACGCGGAAATGGCCGATTTTGATACTCTGTGTCTTCAATGACGGACGTACAGCAAATTGATCTCCGCGCAGCGATAAACGCGATTTCAGATGTGATCCAGAACAGACCGTTGCCTCTGCGCATCTTTGACCAGATTTATATGAAAGCCGGCGATATGGTGCTACAGAGTGAATTCGTCGCTCGCTGGGCCGACGGCAAGAAGCTCGCATTCATAGGGGATGGAGATGCGATCAGTGTCTGTGTTGCGTATCTGAAGGCACGCGATATCGTGAATTATGGGCCATCGGAGATCATCGTCTTTGATTTCGATGAACGCATTTGCAGCGCAGTCGAACGCTTCGCAGACCGTGAGCGCCTGGAAAATCTCCATGCCCAGCTTTACAACTGCTTGGACCCGTTTCCTGGACCAACCGACTTCGCTTGCTCTTACACGAATCCACCCTGGGGCGCGAGCAACAAGGGCGAGAGCGTATGCGTGTTCATGCAGCGTGGCATGGAGGCGACTTCCTACCATGGCGAAGGTCTTGTCGTGATCGCCGATGACGACGAACTAGAGTGGCCAAAGCGCGTGTTGGCGAGGGTGCAGCAATTTGGACTCGGCTGTGGTTTCATTGTCCAGAAGATGATGCCCAAAATGCACCTCTATCATCTCGACGATGCGCCGAATCTCCGTTCCTGTAATCTGCTATTTAGGGCTCTACCAGGCAACACCGGCCCGCCTACCAGCACGGCCATTACGGAAGAGGAACGCCTGGCAAATTTTTATGGCCGCGGCAATAGGCCGCGCGTGAAATACGTTCGCGAAAAAATGCGTCTGGAGTATGGCAAGGCGCACGAAGACGATTATTTTCTTGAATTGCTGGGAGACTGAAGAGATATGGGCGTCATCATCAAGCCGGGTGCTGGTGTCTTGTACATGAAGGTTGGCACGCACGCACGCGAGCCGCTCGCAGAGATTATCGCGCGGAAGACGAAGGAGATCGAGCAAGCGGGCGTGTCTTTTTGGGGATACGGCGGCAATACATGCCACCCCGAGACGATGGTTCAGCCATTCGCGAAATCATATGAGCAGCGCGGTGGCGTGGTGTACCTGTGTATGCAAGAAATGGACTCCAAACACTTCGCGGTGCAGGTTCGTGCGGAGGAATTTTCCACCGACGGGATAAAATGGGAGCCGATTCCGCCAGCGATAAATGTGCTCGGTTCGCGATACGCACTAGTCATCAAGGATCTGCATCAAGAAGAATTCAAACTTTCCCTCAGGGCGACGAAAGTTGCGGTTGGGAACAGCATGGGAGCACTTGGCAGCAATTACATCAGCCGTCGTGTTGACAAAGCTTGCCTTGAAATTACCGACGATATCTCTTCCGTTACGCAGGACGAGCCAGCGGTGGACATCGGGCTTGTTGCCGAACTCGTGAAGCCCTATGCCGTTTACGTTCGTAATGTAGTCAAGTAGATAAGACTCTTTTGGCCTCTACGCGAATTGCAGATATGTAGCTATTCAAGCCCTCGCAAATGGTGGCTCGGTCTGTTTCTGGCCTGCTACAGCTAAAACAGATGCTGAGAGCTTTGTCGATCGCGGGCTCGGCGCAAATTGCTCCGCGGATTTTGGCGGTGTCATTGTATTCGAGCAGTCGGCCAATGAGCTGTTCTAAGCATTTGATTCTGCCGGCCATTACCGCAAGTGTCTTGTCGTTGTCGAGTAGGCGCTCCATCGCCGTTATCGCCCGCTTATCGCCAGTCAACAAAAACGGCACAGCGCGGCTGATGAGAATGGCCGTCAGTTGGCTCTCGCCGACATCCATGTTGACCGCCAACGCTTGCGCGGTCGATTCAAGTCTTGCGGCCAGCAGTTGCTCGTCTATTGTTGGTTCGACAACATCATTCTCCTGGACGAAAGAGTCGAAGACCGCTTGCGCTTTGGCTGGCTTATTCCTGAGTTGCTTCTTTGCGATCAGCTTTGGAACCACAAACTGTGATGCACCTAATATCCCAGCTCGTTGCAGATCGCCAGGGACGGCCGTAGCAAGTTCTTGTAGCAGGTCATAGCACGATCCCTTGACCAAAACATCATTATCGATAAGCGATTTCATGCAGGTACATCACTCAACCCGAGTACGCTGCTTACATAGGAGCGTGCGTCCTCAGGTATACGGCTGATATCGAGTTCGCGCATCGCAACCCGGTTTACTTCCTGCCACACTGGTTTACCAGCCCCGTATATGAACTTCATGGCGGAATTCACCACGGCCCAATTCCTGGTGGAATAGCCAAAGCACAAGGCGAGTGTGCCGGGTTCTATCTTGAGCGCCGGCCCGGCTCTCAGTACCGCAGCTGCGAGTCCGGGTGCGTTATAGCTCTTGGACTCGGTTAAGACCTTCGGTTCTGGAGAGCCAGTGAGCAGCTCTAGTGCGAAGCGATCGGCGGCCTCTTCCTCAGCATCCTCGTTCGACGCCAGTTGTTGCTCGCTTTCCATGTCTACAATTGCTGTTTCGCTTGCGACGTGCCCTAACAGAAGATGAGCGAGTTCATGTGCAAGGTAGAAAGCGACGGATGCCGGATACTGCGAGTCCTTGGCTAGCAAGATTGCGTTACGCTGTCCGACGCGCACCGCCATAGCCGCCATCCGCTTTTGCCGTCCGGGGAAGATACGCAGGTGGACGGCAGGAACTCCCGTAGTCCAGCAAACTGACAAGAGGTCCTCAAGCCTGACGAACGGTTGTGACACCAAGATCAGATTTCGAATCGACGATGCATCGGCCTCTTGGAGACTGGCACTTGTGGTCGTCGCAGCGACCAGTATTGCGCCCAACGCTCTCCCGAACGAAGAAATCGCTGCTCGCTCTGTTTCGGTTTCGCCAGATAGATGCTTAAATCGAGCTTCGTCTCGCCATATGAAGCGAGGCACTCCTTCGACATCAAGCAACGAACGAGGGTCGATGCCCAATTTTCTTGCTAGTGAAAAACGGAGCTCCAACTTTGCTGAGGGAGACGCATCAGCGTCCTCGCTCCACCACTGCGGCCATGCAGCACTGATCGCGCCTTCGCTCAGACCCATCGCTTTGAGTCGGCGCTTCAGATCACGCTCGCTTCCGCTGTTCAAGGCGCCTCCTCAATGTTGGTGAAGGTGTTAGGTCGGCCAGATCCTCAATTATCTTTGCGACAACGGCGGCATGCGCTTCCGACCCGTCCCAGATTTTTTCAAAGGCTCTAGCTACCCGCTTTTTCCCCACAATCGAAGGGGGCGCCTGTTTGCTCTGGGCTCCGACGTGAGCAAGAAGTCGTCGAAACGCTCGACCGCGCCGCTGGGGCGCGCCGGCCAGCGCGCGTGAAACGGTCGGCTGGCTTACGCGTGCTTCAGCCGCAAGCGACGCTTGGTCCAAGCCTTTGAGCTTCATGTATCGACGAATTTGCTCAGCTTCGTCTTGCATATTCAAATGAATATTGAATATAACCGAATAGATTGCTAGATTCTATGATTATGAGTCTCCCATTCGCTTTCTGTTGGACCAGAGTAGGTGTAGAAGCAGGCCAGCCACTGGAGAGCATTTTTCGTCGTAAAGAAGAGGAGCGTGCTGCGAACGGCGGCCTGTTCTTTTGGGGAATCGGGAGTGCCATAGGGCCATCAATCGCCGAACTCGTCAGACAAAGTCCCCAGCCTGAGGTGATGTTCAGTCCTATCAAGTCGGCCGCGAGGTCCGTTGATGCTAAGCCGGAAAGTGTCGTCGCATGGACGAGCGCGCAGCGCTTTGATGGAAGCAAGTTTGTGCTGCCCGCCCAAGCTCTCATCACGAGCCGCTTCGATAGTAGCAAACCGAAAGGTGCTCACTACGCCCTTGTATGCTCGTCTGACACGCCTCTCGATATTCCAAAAGATTACGGCACGCTAGATATCGGCGGTCTGGTAAATCTTCTCACGGGACGGCGGGTTGGCGCCTCACAGGTTACAGCGGTTGTCCGCCAGGCCGGTGCACCTGTGCCGACTCGGAGGTACAACGTGGTTCTGCGAGCCAAATTAGAGGCACCATTCTTGTTGCGTCTTGGAAGTCCTGTCTTTCTCTCTGGAAAAGGCGATAAGGAAACCTGGGATTCCGTAGTCAGAGATACCTGGAC
>WNFP01004984.1_pt1 | contig 21366 bp, 17 predicted proteins | sample 5400201 | NCBI WGS metagenome assembly WNFP01 (sample SAMN13153355, study PRJNA577476) | soil metagenome | isolation source: 115 cm saprolite under Madrone tree | place: USA:California | collected 2016-06-14
GGGCACAGCAACGTGATGCCGTTTGCGGTGATGAGCACGAACTCCAAAGATGGAACGGTGACGTTTAGCGATGTGGCCAAATCACCCGCTTACGTAGGAGCAGTTTATGAACCAAGCGGCAGTTACGCCGAGCGACAAGGACCGCCTCCGCCCGGTTCGTCGCTGGGGATGTATAGCAAGACGCCGGACCAGCCTGCACCTGTGAAGGTTGAAGCAGGAAAGACTGCCAATGTCGAGTTTACTTTCGACGACACGGTAAAGATGCAGTAGACACAGTCACTCGACAATTAACTTGCCTTGCGTTTGCGCACGCATCCGTCGACAAGCCAGCATTGCTGGCCGACCGAATCGCCGCACGCATAGACGGTGCCTGGAGAGTGTCCACACTCATCAGGGACGAGTACCTTGCAAAACCGGCTATTGCTTTTTCGCTGACACTGGAGCGGCGGCAGATTCGGTTGCGATGAGTTTCTTATATTCGGCTTTGGCTTGAAGGAGTATCGGGATATCCGGGTTCGCGTCTTTCCAAGTGGTGAAAAAGTCATCGTAGGCTTTGCGGCTGTGCTCACGGTCCCCTTGCATGGCATAGGCGCGCGCGAGACCGAGCCAGTCCCCATGGGACTACTGAATATATAGCTCGATGCTTGCTTTTAACGGATACGGAAAATAATCGGAAGAAGCTCTGGCATTAGGCTGGGTATGAGAATTGTGCGATGATTCTTTTCACTTTGCCTCCGGGGATGCTCTTTCGCAGTCGCTGTATCAATCTAAAGAGGTCTGGCCGATTCAACGAACATCCGCATAAACAGAGGTGATTATTGGAACGCTCCTGAGTTTCGCCATTTTTCCTCTTTGCCAAGAAAACAGTTTTCTCCAGCATTGAATCGGTTTAATCTTACTTCCCTTAGTACAGATGGACTTGACTGAGCTCTCGGCTTTGGAGCGATCGCCGTCCTTGGCGGGGCGCTGCTCAGTCAACTAAACGAGAAACGAGGACTCATGCTTCGCCGCATCCTGGAACTCACCGCTCTGCTCAGCTGTTCAGTTCTGGCCGTTGCGTCATTCGCAGCTACTCCGGGATCCGGGGCAGGGCCGTCGCGGACGATGGCGCTGTTGCGGGGGTGGGAGATTCAATCGTCTTGCGAAGTGAAAACTACCGGGGACAAAGTTTCGCAGGTTGGATTTGCGACCGAGGGTTGGCACAAGAGCACCATTCCCAACACCGTAGTCGGCACTCTCGTGGACGACAAAACTTATGCCGAGCCCATGGTGGGCACAAATCTCAAGAATCTTCCGGGAATGAATTATTCCAGCGCGACGTTTTTCGCGAATCAGGATATGCCGGACGGCAGCCCGTTCAAGTGCTCGTGGTGGTGGCGGAATGAATTTATACTGCCTGCGGCGTATCTGAAGAAAAACATCGCGATGCATTTTCCGGGCATCAACTACCGGGCAAATATGTGGTTCAACGGGCAGAAAATCGCCGATGCGCAGGACGTTGCCGGCGCTTACCGGATATTCGAATTTGATTTGACGAAATACGCGAAGCCAGGCGCAAAAAATGTGATCGCGCTGGAAATAACGGCGCCCGCGAAAGAAGATCTGGGGATTACCTGGGTCGATTGGAACCCGACTCCTGCCGACAAGGATCTGGGCATCTGGAAAGAAGTGACGGTCACTGCGACTGGGCCGGTGGCGATTGCCAATCCATTTGTGAAATCACAATTGAATGATGATTTCACGGCTGCGGATCTGACGATTTCCGCGGATTTACGAAATGATTCGATCGCGGTAGTGAAAGGTGTTCTGTTCGCCGAGGTTGGCGGAAAATCGGTCAAACAGCCGGTCGAGATTGCGGCTGGTGAAACCAAAACGGTGCGCTTCGAACCGGCGCAATTTTCTGAATTGAAATTTGTACAGCCAAAACTTTGGTGGCCGTACACCATCGGAACGCCATATTTGTACAAAGCTAACTTTCGTTTTGAAACGGCGAATGAGATTTCCGATTCGGCTACTGTTTCGTTTGGAATCCGACAGGTGACGAGCGAACTGACGGAAAAAGGGCATCGGTTATTCAAGATAAATGGGCGGAGGATTCTTATTCGCGGTGCTGCCTGGGCTCCGGATATGTTTCTGCGGCCGATGTCCAAAAAGCTGGATGCGGACCTCCGCTATGTGAAGGACATGGGGCTGAATACGATTCGCCTGGAAGGGCGGATCGATCGGGACGAATTGTTTAACAAAACCGACGAACTGGGAATTCTGGTGATGCCCGGATGGACTTGTTGCGACGCCTGGGAATTGTGGGACAAATGGACGCCGGACACGCGCAAAATTGCGGCGGCTTCGATGGCCGATCAGGCGCGCCGGTTGCGCAATCATCCCAGCGTTTTTGTGTGGCTGTATGGCAGCGACAATCCTCCTCCTGCTGAGGTGGAGAAAATGTATCTGGGGATTTTGCATGACGCGGAGTGGCCGAATCCTTCAGTTTCGTCCGCGAGCGCAGCGCCGACAACGGTTACGGGAAATTCCGGCGTGAAGATGACCGGCCCATACGAATATGTGCCGCCAGTGTACTGGCTGGCGGATACGACTGCGGGCGGCGCTTACGGATACAACACGGAGACGAGTCCAGGACCGGCGATTCCTACGCTCGAAAGCGTGAAGAGGTTTATTCCGAAACAACATCTGTGGCCGATCGACGATGTCTGGAATTACCACGCGGGCGGCGAGCGATTCACCACGGTGAATGTTTTTACCGACGGGTTGAATAAACGCTATGGGACGGCGACTTCGCTGGAAGATTACGAACGCAAAGCGCAAGCGGTTGCTTACGATGGCGAACGCGCGATGTTTGAAAGCTACGGCCGGAATAAGTACGTTGCGACGGGCGTGATTCAGTGGATGCTGAACAACGCTTGGCCATCGTTGATCTGGCATTTGTACGACTATTATCTGGTGCCGGGCGGCGGATATTTTGGAACGAAGAAGGCGGTGGAACCGCTGCACGTACAGTACGGCTACGACGATCAAAGCGTTGCGGTGGTGAACGATACTTACCAGGAACGCAAAGGGATGAAGGTGCGCGCAGGAGTCTATTCACTGGACGCGAAACTTCTGGCCAGCAAGGAAGAAACGATTGATGTTCCCGCGGATGCGGCGGTGAAGGCTTTCGATCTGCCCAAGCCGGACGGAGTGAGCATGACCTTCTTCGTGAAATTGGATCTGCGTGACGCGCATGGAAGAAACGTCAGCGACAATTTTTACTGGCTTTCTGCGAAGGCAGACACGCTCGACTGGGCTCACAAACAGGATACGGTCTACACACCACAGGCGGAATTTGGCGATCTGACCGGGCTGAATTCGTTACCGCAAATCAAATTGCAGACGAGCGCGCTGCTCGATCAAAAGTCCGGAGCGGCGACCGGCAAGGCGCATGTGCGTGTGAAAAATACATCGTCCAGCGTAGCGTTTCAGATCCGCTTACGGCTGGCGGACAAAAAGTACGACCACGATGTCGTGCCGGTGTTCTGGGAAGACAATTATTTTTCGCTACTGCCGGGGGAGGAACGAATTATTTCCGTGAGTTACGACACCAGGGAACTGCAGGGCTCGCGTCCCGTCATTCAAATTGGCGGTTTCAACATCGCCCCTGGCGAAGTTCCACAGCAATCCGGAGTTGAGCATTGATCAACTGTTGGGTTCATCGTGCGTCGCGTACGCAAAGCCAAGTTTGCAAAGTGTGCTAGCGTGATGCACAATTCGCGCCGATGAATACGAAACCTTTCCGTTTGAAACTTTGCTTTTACCGCCTGACACGCCCCGCAATCTTTTTCGGCATTTGTCTGAGCGGGTGCAGTTTTGCGCTCGCGCAGGATGCGCAACTGATCGCCGCCGAAGCCACAGTTCAGGCGCGCATCGCGAAGAGCGGCGCGGACGTTGCCGTCTTTTTCAAAACGCTGGATGAAAAAGTGCAATGGTCACTTCGTGGTGACGACGTATTTCATGCCGCGAGTACGATGAAGATTCCCGTGATGATTGAGCTGTTTCACCAGGTGCAGGAGAGGAAAGTAAAATTGACCGACACATTGCTGATCAAGGATGAGTTCCACAGCATTGTGGACGGCTCGCCGTACATGCTCAACGCTTCCGATGATTCCGAAGGCGACTTGTACAAAGCGGAAGGGCAGAAGCGCACGCTGCGCGAGTTGTGCGAGCTGATGATTACGGCGAGCAGCAATCTTGCAACGAACCTGTTGATCGAAAAGCTGGGCGTTGAAAATATTCGCGCGACGGTGCACGGACTTGGCGCAGATGGCATGAACGTGGTGCGCCTCGTGGAAGACGACAAGGCTTTTCAGAAAGGGCTGAACAACAGCACTACGGCGCGCGGCCTCGGGATCTTGCTGCAGGCAATCGCGGAAGGCAAAGCCGTGGATGCCGCCAGCTCGCACGAGATGACCGCGATTCTGCAATGGCAGAAATTCAACGAAGGAATTCCGGCGGGTTTGCCGAAGGGGATTCCGGTGGCCCACAAAACCGGCGAGATTACCAAAATTCATCACGATGCAGCGATTGTGTTTGCGAAGCGGCCATTTATTCTGGTAATCCTGGTGCGCGGGTTGGCGGAGAAGAAGGACAGCGCTGCGTTGATGGCGGACATCAGCAAGAGCCTCTACGAAGCGATAGAGTAGGGCCGGGCACAACCAGATAAGGGCTACGGTACATCCAATGTGCAGGCGCAATGTTCCGATGAAATTTTCCAGTGCCAGGGTGTCTTGCGATTCGCGTTGAACTTCCGGAGAATCGATGAAGGAGATTGCGAGGGGAAGATGACGACACGAAATATTTCCAAAGTGCTGATCGCAGCCGCAGCTGCGTTGCTTTTCGCCGGAATAGGGCTTGCGGACACACTGGAACTGAAAGATGGCCGCGTGCTGCAGGGAAGATACCTGGGTGGGACGCAGGCGATTGTGCGATTTGAAGTGAATGGCGATGTGCAAACATTTCCTACGCACGACATCGTGGCGTTGACGTTTACGCGCGGCTCGGGACGACGTGCGGCTGACTTCACGCTGCCGGCGGGTCAGCCGATCATGATACGCATGATCGATGGAGTGGACTCATCCAAGAATCACGTCGGGGATATTTTCCATGCCAGCCTCGAAACGGATCTGAACGTGAACGGAGTGCTGGTTGCGCGCAAGGGAAGCGATGTGTACGGGCGGCTGGCGAGCGCGGACCAAGGCGGGAAATTTTCCGGAAAATCGGAGCTGCAGCTGGAGCTGACGCGACTGGTGATCGACGGAAGAGACTATCCCTTGGTGAGCAGCGACTATAACTTGCAAGGCAAAAGCCGCGGTGCCGACAGCGCGAAAAAGGTCGGCGGGGGCGCGGTCCTGGGAGCAATCATCGGCGGAATCGCCGGTGGTGGTAAAGGTGCAGCGATTGGCGCAGCAGCCGGCGGTGGAGCTGGCGCGGGCGTACAGATTCTCACCAAAGGCCAGCAAGTGAAGGTGCCGAGCGAGACGCTGCTGGAGTTCCGACTGCAACAGCCAGCAACCGTAACACCCACGGGGCAATAAGCTGGCGGCGCAATATTTCAAGTGCGAAATGTGCGCCGGAAGCACATGTTGTTTCTTAGGAAGCACATTCCCGACAATCCATGGAATTCGTTCTTGCTAGTTCTACTGTTAGTCACTAAGCTACCCCCTCAAGCAAGGAGCCCAGAACGGGCTCAGGTGAGGGAAAGATGCCGAAAGAAAAGCCACAGGTAAACATCGGAGAAGTCATTAGGACGTATCGCGGGCAGCGCGGATTGTCACAGGGCGATATTGAGCGCCGGACGGGACTGCTGCGCTGCTATCTGTCGCGCGTAGAGAACGGACACACCGTGCCTTCTCTGGAAACACTGGCGAAAATTGCCGAAGCCATGGATATTTCGCTGGCGGATTTTTTTCCTGGAACGGAAACGCCGCGCGACAAAGAAACACAGAAAATGCTGGGCGAACTGTCGCAAGACGAAATCCGGTTTCTGGTGGAGATCAAGCGGTACAGCTCGACGTTGTCAGATGGAGATAAGCGGCTGGTGCTGGCGATGATCCGGAAAATGGCGACGATGATTCCGCCGCCGGTGCGGAAGCCGTTAATACGCCGGTCCGCGGTTTAGCGAGCAGTACGGAAGGCTTATTGGACGCGAGCCAGCAGGTGAGATTGCCCGTTCCAGCAACTTCAAGTTTTTTCCCAGGGTTGGTTTTGGACCTGGCCAGCTTTTTGCTGGTCGGCGCTTTGGTTTATTGCGAGAGACTCGCAAAGCCCAATCCCCGAACCCGCGCAGGCTACAGTCCGAACACGTAAAGGACGCGATCGGCGACGATGGCGATGTGCTGGTGGCCGTCGATGGCGAAGGAAATAGGGTTTGCGATGATCTGGCTGCCAGTCTGAAAATCAAACAGAGGTTTGCCCGTTGCGGCATCGAGGGCATAGAAATTGCCTTCGTCGGAGCCGGAAAAGACCAGACCGCCCGCAGTGGAAAGGACTCCGGCCCACGGCGGCGTGTGCAGCTTGAACTGCCAGCGCAGATTGCCAGTGGCAGGTTCGAGGGCGCGAATTTCGCCCCAGGTCTCGTCAATGGGCAACTCGTTCTCACCACCCCCGGCAAACATGGTGCCGGGTTTGTACTGGGCATCGCGCTTAAAGTAGATGCCGCCGATTTCGCGAACCGCGACGTAGAAGAGATTGTTCACCGGACTGTAAGAAGGACTGAACCAGACAGTAGCACCGTTGAGATTCGGCCAAACCAGCGTACCTTTCTCCGTGGGCTCAGTGCCGGCCAGAACGATGGGGCGGCCCTTTGCGTCGAGGCCGCTGGCCCAAGTTAGTTTCGCAAAGGGCTTGCCAGCGACGAATTCGCCCGTGACCCGATCCAGAACAAAGTAAAAACCATTGCGATTGGCGTTGGCGATGAGTTTGCGCAATTTGCCGCCAACGGTGGCGTCGAAGAGGACCGGCACCTGGCAGGCGTCCCAGTCGTGCACATCGTGGGGCGTGGTCTGAAAATACCAGCGAAGTTTTCCAGTGTCAGCGTCGAGTGCGACAAGAGAGTTGGTGTAGAGATTGTCTCCGGGACGCGTCTCCCCGTTCCAATCGGGTCCTGGATTCCCCACGCCCCAATAGATTAGATTCAGTTCGGCGTCGTAGGATCCGGTGACCCAGGTAGGGCCGCCTCCGGTTTTGATGCTGTCCCCGGCCCAAGTCTCGGAGCCCGGCTCACCGGGGGCCGGAATGGTCCAGAAACGCCAGAGCTGCTTGCCTGTCTTTGCGTCGTATGCGTCGAGCAACCCGCGTATGCCAGCCTCGCCGCCGCTGACGCCGACGATCACCTTGCCGTCAATCGCCAGAGGCGCGCCAGTGATGCTGTATCCGGTCGTGTAGTCCGCAACGCGAGCGGTCCAGCGCTCGTTGCCACTTTTCAGATCGAGAGCGACAAGATAGCAGTCGAGCGTCGTAACGTAGAGGATGTCGCCGAGGACCGCAGGGCCACGGTTGACGTGGCCAAAACCGATGCTGTGGTAGTCCTTCGGCAGATCCCGCTTCCAAGTCCAAAGAGTGCGGCCCGTGTGGGTATCGAGGGCGGCAGCGGACTGCGGGCCGGTGATGTACATGATGTCGCCTACAACAATGGGAGAAGTCTCGCTGCCACCGTCATGAAGCTGCGCGGCCCATTTGACTTTGAGGTTGGCTACGTTGGCTAGAGTGATCTCCTGCAGTGGCGAAAAGCGATAACCCTGGAGATTCCCAGAGTAGGTGAGCCAGTTGGCGGGCTCTTTTTCAGCGTTGCGAATTCGGTCGAAGGTGACTTGCGCGAAAGTGGCGCAAGACGGAAACACGGAGAGAATGGCGGCGACGGCGAGTCTCATTGTTTTCCTCGCGCGGTGGCCAGGTACGCTACCAGGTCATCGAGATCGGCATCGCTGAGCAGGTTTTTGAAGGAAGGCATCGGACTTTCTCCGGGAAGCTTTTGCAAACCTCTCAAATCCAGCTTGCGGAAGCTGTACGAGCGGCCAGAGGCATCCATGATCTGAATGGTGAAGCTATCTTCGTTCAGGCGGATACCTTGAATGGTTTGGCCAGCCCCGGTGACAACCTTCACGAGGAGGAAATTTTCTGGAAGCGCGGAAGAAGGCTTAAGGAGAGCCTGGCGGATAAAGGATGGGCTGCGGCGTTCTCCAACGCTAGTGAGATCGGGGCCGAAGCCAAGGCCTTCACCTGCGAGGATGTGGCAGTTGGCACAAGCAGATTTCGCGTAGATCGCGACGCCGCGAGCGGGATCACCGCGCAGGGGTTCCGCCGGAATGGTTCCGAGAGAGCGAACGTAAGCGGCCACGTCGGCAACTTCCTGGTCGTTAAGAAACCAAGCATCCGGCATTCCGGGCGCGAGACCTTCGGAGATAACCGACTGGAGAGCGGCTTCGTCAGGTGCATGAGGTAGGCGAGGACGATTCAGGCGTGGACCGCGGCCGCCACCACCGTCGATGCCGTGGCAAACGGCACAGTGGCGCTCGAAGATCTGTTTTCCCGCCGCGGTATTGGACTTTGTGGAATTTGCTTGCGTCGACTGCTGCAAACGCGGTGCCGCGAGAATGGGAGAAATCACGAGCGCTGTGGCGATTATGAGCCCGAGCGATGCAGCTTTTGCGCGGCTGGAACCAAGTGTTCGTTCAAGCCTGAAGGAGCTGGGCATTTTTGCAACTCTCTGTTACGAACGAAGTACGAGGCAACTGGCGATCATGTCGTGTAGCGCCTGCTTTTTTTCGGTGATACCTGCGAGGATGAAGCCGATGCCGAGAGGAATAAGCTTGGTGATGAATCTGGCGAAGTAGCGGCCGGAAGCTCGACCGAAAGTGACACGATTGCCCTCAAGATCGCTTACGACCAGACTCATTACTTTTTTCCCGACTGTGCCCTGCCACTCGGAGCTTTCAAAGTAGGCGTAATAGAGCCAGCCGGCCAATACGCTTGCGCCGATGAACAGCGCGATCGAGGATGCAAAGGCGACGATGGCAGCCGGGTCCGGTTGGTGATTATGAACCATGGCTTGCAAGGCGGCACCGAAGCCGCCAAGCAAAAAAGTGGGAACGAAAATTGCGCCTAAGACCGCGCCGAGTAGAACGCTGTCAATCAAGCAAGCGACAACGCGGAGCCAGAAACCGGCGTAAACGCGTGTGGCGGCGGGAAGCCAGTGTGGACTGATTGCGGTTGCGGCAGTCATCGAACCGGCCGCGAGGGCAGGAGACGCGGCGGCAGAAGTTGCCGCTGCAGTGCCGCAAACTTGGCAGAAGGCGGAACCCGGGGAAAGGTTGCTGCCGCACTTTGAGCAGAACATGGAGACTCCGTTGTTGGAGAAGGATGGATTTCAGGGGAGATGTTACAGGAAGCAGTGAAATGAAGGAAGGGATTAAGGATTCGGGACAAGCTAGAGATCGGAGCGTGGTTGAGAGTTTTTAGGCGAAATTGGAGGGGACGAAAAAAAATAAAAGCAATAGAGTTGAGAATTTGCAACCGCTTACAAAATTGGGGCCGCGACGAGTTTGCGCAGGGTGCGGGCTTTGCGGCCGAAATAGAGCGCGTTGAGCGCCTTCCAGGGGATCAGCAGGAGATAGAGAGCGGCCGAGTATAGCGCCCATGGTGACGGCAGAACGAGAGCGGCAAGGCAAGCGATTAATCCGATGGCGGCCAGGCCGAGAGCGTCCACGATGGAAGAAACAGTGAGTAAGCGCTCGATGCCATTAAGGCCCAACGATTCTCTGCGGCGCCAGGCATTCCAATAGAGTGCGGCGATCAGGAAGAAAACCGTGGTGAATCCCAGCGCGTAGACAGCGAGCATTCCCATAACTTGCACGGTAACGGCGAAGCGGGCCGAGAAATCATTGCGGATCAAATACCCGAAGATGGTGGCGTAGAGGAACTTCAAGGGATAGACACAGAAGAGAATCACAAAAAGCAGACAAGAATTTAAGACAATTGTGATGCGATCTTGAAGTCCGTAACGACGAAAAAAGATGTAGTGGGAAAACCATCCTCCCAGAATCATGGCGAAGCAGATGGCGAAAGTGACAAAACCGAGGACGTAATCGTGGATGGCCTGGAAATTCTTCGGAACTGTGAGTGAGACTGCCAGAAGGACGAAGGAAAAGGCGAAGACGACATCGCTCAATACATCGATGCGGGACATGCCTGCGCCGCGCATGCGAAAGCCGTATTCAACGGGGAATTGGTCCCGGGAGTCCATGCAAAGTCTCCGAAACAGATGACGTCTATACTTCAGGGTTCGCAAGTACAGCTTGTTCACCTCAGGGCTTGTACGACAAACCCCTGAAACCCGTATCAGCGTGCGGTGATGCTCTCTGGACGCGGCTTGGCGACGGCGGGCGCTTCCACATTTAGAACGGAAGTCACGAAATCGCTTAGCGTCATACCGAGATGTCCCACGACGCGCTGTTTGAGCGAGGTGTAGTCCTGCGTGCCGCTGAAAATATCGGCCATGATCTGGCGGAAGATGGTGCTGCGGCGGAGGAACTGCACCATGCGAGTGGTCACGGCGGTGCCGAGGAATGAACCGCGATAGAAACGGCGCACGATGCGCGCCGCGAATTCAAGTTCGCAGGAAAAGGCTGCGCGGACCCAGTCGGTGTACATCTGAGGATTGCCTTCGGCGATGGCTTTGCCCAGGAGTGGCGTAGAACAGGCCTTCTCCGGTGAGAGGATCAACGAACGCAGCGGCGTCGCCCACCAGCGCCCAATTTTTGCCGACGACTGTGCGTTGAGAGAGAGTGGGAACCTGAGGCGAAGGAAGGACGTGGCTGTAGAAGCGCGCGGCTTCAGTGGAAAGTTTTTGTTTGCCGATGAAAGTTTGCAGGTGCGTGCGGAGTTCGGTCTGGTTATGCGAGGCCATACTGCCGCAGATGCCCACGGATAAATGGTCGCAGCGCGGGAAGGACCAGATGTAGCCGTCAAAGTGGGGAAGGAATTTGATGATGATAGAGTCGGCTGCCTGCGGAATGAAGTAGCCCTGGGTAATTTCGAGTTCGTCTTTTTGTAACGGACGCGTTTCGGGGAGAAGCTGATTGCGGGCTCCGGCAGCGAGCACCAGGAAGTCCGCATTATGCCACTCGCCTTCGATGGAGTAGCGCGGCTTTTCGCCGGAGGTGTCGACGGAGACGACGTGGGAGCGATGTACCTGGCAGCCGGCGTTCTGGGCTCGTTGCAGGAGCAAGCCATTCAGAACCATGCGTGAATAAATGACGATGGGGTTGCGCATTTCGAGCCGAGCGCGCTGCTCGTTGCTGGCAATAAGATCGATCGAGTGGATCAGCTTCTTGGGATAAGGATTGTCGAGCAGAAAAGGAAAGCGCTGGATGGCTTTATGAGTGAGCCCGCCGCCGCAGGGTTTTTCCCAAGCGAGATGCTCGTCGAAAATGTGAACCGTGTTGCCGGAGCGGGCAAGTTGTTCGCCACACATTGCGCCGGACGGACCGCCGCCTATGATTACGATTTCAGCCATCAGGTTTCTCTCGCCAAGGTGAGACCGTATTCGAGCGCGAAGCCCTTAAGCGATGGGGAGAATCGCCAGGACAAAACCAGCGAGGAGTATAGCACCGAAAATCGCACCGGCTGGGATCGAGCGTGTCTGGACGCGTATTACTTCGGTCGCCATCCGTTGCAAAAGTGAAAACAAAGCAAAGTAGATGATGAGCAGCACGAAAGCAAATTGCGCGGAGTGCAAATAGAAGATCGCGCCAACCAGACTGAGCCAGACAATTCCGCGGAAGGCAAAAAACTGAACCAAGCGGCGGAGGCGCGATGATGCAGCGGGGCTGCCGAGAAAGGACTCTTCGGCGAGATGCCACGGAAGAAATGCGAGGAAAAGAACCGGGAAGCGAAGCCAGCGCGCGGGAGTGAGCCAAGCCTCATAGAAAGTTATTTCGAACCACGCGCCGAACAGAAGGATGAGGAGGACGGCGGCAGCTGCGCTAGACGCCGTGATTTTCGTGAGAAAGAAATTCAGGCGAGGCAGGGATTTGTAATGCATCGCCAGCATAGCTACGCCGACGATGAATAAAAATGAGGCGAGATAGTCGCCTTGGAAAATGTGAAGGAAACGAAACGGCACAAAGAAATGAAGCAGCGCCACGCCCAGAGCGGAGAAAATCGCCAGCGAGGACGCGGTGCCGAGGAAAGACACCGCCGGATTCAAATCGGGAAGCCATTGGGTCGAAGGCGAGGCGGCCGTTTCGCGAAGGAAAGGCGGTGCTAAGATGACCAGGCCGAGCACGCCGATGATGCAGCCCAGTTCGGGCATGTTTGTTGGAAGCGGCGCTGCAGGGTCGGTACCGAGTATTTGCGAAGTCCAGGAACGAATGGCGTCGAAAGTTGCCGGAGCGAAAAGAATGCTGACGTGAGTGGTGCGCGGGATGACGTCGTACTTGACCGACGAGTTGGTTGATTTGGCGACCAGATCTTGAGCGATTTGGCGAATCGAAGCAGGTTCCCATGCGGCGCTGAGGACCAGAGAATGCGCCGCGAGAACTGGGGGCGTTGTAAATAGGAGAAGTTCGGGAGCGACGTCGGGAGCGGAATGCATGGGCGCGGGCGAAATGGCGATGACCCCAGCGACGGAAACGTTTGCAGCGACGCGAGCGGCTATGGCGCCACCCATGGAGTGTCCAGCGAGAATGGTGCGTTCGCGAATAATGGCTTTACGCGCGGCTAGATCGCGAACCAGGGCCTCGGCGCAGGTCTCGACGCGCGCGGGAGAAAAAGGCCCGGGGGTTTTTCCGTGGCCGGGGAGATCAGGGACGAATACGCGCAATTCCTGATTGGCGAACTCCTGTGCGGTGAAAGCCATCACTTTTTTGTTAGCGGAAAGCCCGTGAAAAAGTACTACGGAGCCGACGGGCGTGCCGGAGCGTGCTTCATAGATGTCGGTGGGCATGTTGCAGTTGCCTGCTGTGGCGAGCACCGTGTGCACTTCATAGGTTTCTCGGCGCGCCAAGAAAAAACCAATAGCGCAGAGAAGAAGGCCGGCCGCGGCGTGAAGTAGTGCGCGGCGATTTACTTTGGGTATGGCGAGAGGCGCGTTCACGCATGCACTCGGTCTGGCATAGCCGCTGAAAACGGGTCGTTTGCGAGCGCGTGATAAACTGTAGTGTAGCGCGCGGATAGCCAATCGCCGATGAAATGGGTGTGGAATTGGGCGCAGGGATTTTGAGTTTGCACGAAGCGATTTTGCAATTTGGCCCTGGGAAACGCAATGGGCGGCGCGTGGTGTTTACGAACGGCTGCTTTGACCTGCTGCATCCGGGACACATCGAGACGCTGGAGAAAGCGCGAAGCATGGGCGATGCGCTGGTGGTCGGCGTGAACAGCGACCGCAGCGTGCGACAAATGAAGGGCGTTGGGCGGCCGATTTTGCCCGAATGCGAGCGCGCGGAAATTCTGGCGGCGCTCGAATGTGTGGACGGCGTAGTGATCTTTGATGAACCGACGCCACAAGAGATTATCGCTGCGCTGTTGCCGGACGTGCTGGTGAAGGGCGGCGATTGGGCGAGCGACCAAATTGTGGGCCGCAAAGAAGTGGAAGCCGCAGGCGGCAGAGTGATTTCGATCCCGGTGGTGGCGGGATATTCGACGACGGCAATTCTTGAAAAGATCCGAAAGCTGGATGTCTCCGGCGGAACGGATCGCCAGTAAGTTTCCATGATCCTACCTGTTGTTCGTGAACGATTCGAAGCGTTGTTGCGGCAGCCTGCGCTGGAGGGCGTGGTGTCTGCGCTGCAAGGTGGTGCGAAAGCGGCTGGGTGTGTTGGGCTTACGGAACTGGCGAAGGCGATTGCCGTGGCATACATCACGAGTCAGTTGCGACGTCCTGCGTTTTTGATCGTCGATTCGAACAAGAAAGCGGAAGCGATCGCAGAGACGGTGCGATTTTGTTTCTCGGTTTTTCCGGGAGCTACCGGCGGCGTGGCGGTGCTTCCGGCGTTCGATACATTTCCGTGGGAGTCGCGCAGTCCGCATGCGGACATTCTGGAGCGTCGGGCGGCGACACTGTACCGCCTGGCGGCTGGCGAGACTTCGTTGGTGATTGCGCCGGTGGCATCAGTGCTGTGGCGCTATCGCGATGCAACTGACTACGCGGAGCTGACACGCATTCTGGAAAAAGACAAGGAAGTACCGCTGCAGGATTTCCTGGCGCACCTGGGTGCCACAGGTTATGCGCGCACGGAAATGGTGGAGTTGCCGGGGCAATTCGCGCTGCGCGGTGGGATCGTGGATATTTTTTCGCCGGAAGCGCCACGGCCGGTCCGTGTGGAATTGCTCGGCGACACGGTGGAATCCGTGCGGGAGTTTGATCCGCGAACGCAGCGATCGATTTCGCCGATGAACTGGACCACGATCTTGCCACTGACCGAGTGGGCGGTCGTAGCGGGTGAGGGGTCGGAAGCGTGGGCTCTGCCGACATATTGGGGGCCAGCAAATATTGCGGCGACTCGAAGCCTATTTGAGTTAACACCGAGTTCGCTGGAGCCGGTCGTTTTCCTGGATGAACCCGCGACGCTGCGCCCTGTCGTGGACGCCTTGCTTCGAGAAGCCACGGAAGCCTACGAGAAAGTGGGCATGGCCAACGCCCCTGAGGCGGGGAATTTTTATTGGCAGGCGGAAGAGTTTGATTTGGCGCTGCAACTGGCGACGCGAGTGGAGTTGGAACAGCTTGGGCTGAGCTTAAGCGGGGCCACACGATTTCACTTGTCTTCGCGGCCTAGCACGCGATTCCACGGAGATGTGGTCGCGGGTGTTGGCGATGTGAAATCGCAACTTTCGTCGGGCGGAACAGTATTTCTAACTGCCGCGAGCACCGGCGAACTAGAACGTTACGCGGATATTTGCCGCGAGTATGAAGTGCCATATGTGCTTGGCGAATCAGAAAGTGCGGCGGCGGGATTTACCGCGGAAGGGGCGTCGGAGTCTGCGGGATTGGTGCTGGTGCGTGCGCCATTTGGCGAAGGGGCGGCGTTTCCCGATGCCAAACTGACGATTTTCGGCAATGCGGATTTATTCGACGTGGCGCCGTCAGTCGAACGCCCTACGCGCAAGATTCGAACGTCTGGATTTTTCAGCGATTTTTCGGACCTCAAGCCGGGCGATTTTGTGGTGCACGTCGATCATGGTATCGGGCAATTCGAAGGACTACGGCAGATCGAATCGGACGGACGCCGCGGCGAGTTCATGTTGCTCCGCTATGCAGAAGATTCGCGACTGTACGTACCGCTGGAACGCATGGACCTGGTGCAAAGCTATCGCGTGGTGGAAGGAGCGCCACCGCCGTTAGACAAGCTTGGCGGAACGGGATGGACCACACGCAAAGCGAAAGTCCGTAAATCACTGGAGGACATGGCGGAGAAGTTGCTGGAATTGTACGCGGCGAGAAAAACTGCAACGGGATTCGCATTTTCGGCGGACGGAAACTGGCAGCGCGAGTTTGAAGACGCGTTTGAATTCGAGGAGACGCAGGACCAGAACCTGGCGATCGCGGACATCAAGCGCGACATGGAAAAGGCCGTGCCCATGGACCGGCTGCTGTGCGGCGATGTGGGCTACGGAAAGACAGAAGTGGCGATGCGCGCTGCTTTTAAAGTGATTGCAGATAACAAGCAGGTAGCGGTGCTTTCCCCAACCACGGTGCTGGCGTTTCAGCACTATGAAACATTCAAGAAAAGATTTGCGGCGTTCCCAACAAAGATCGAGATGCTGAGCAGGTTTCGCACCGCGGCTGAGCAGAAGAAGATTTTAGCGGAGCTCGAAGCAGGGAAAGTAGACGTAGTGATTGGAACGCACCGGCTGCTGTCGAAAGATGTGCAGTTTCAGGATTTGGGACTGCTGGTAATTGACGAAGAACAGCGCTTTGGTGTGGCGCACAAAGAGCGGCTGAAGGAAATGCGCAAGGATGTGGACGCGCTTTCGTTGTCGGCGACGCCGATTCCGCGAACGCTGCACATGTCGCTGGTCGGCTTGCGTGACATGTCGATTATCGAGACGCCGCCGCGCGATCGCCTGGCGATTCAAACAGTGGTCGCACCGTTCCAGGAAGAGCTGATTCGAAAGGCTGTGGAAACGGAATTGCAGCGTGACGGCCAAGTCTATTTCATACATAACCGAGTCGAATCCATCTACTCGCTGGCCACGCTGGTGACGAAGCTGGCCCCTCGCGCTCGCGTGGTGGTGGCGCACGGGCAAATGGGGGAGAAGGAACTCGAGAAGGTGATGCTGAAATTCATTCGCGACGAAGCGGATGTGCTGGTGGCTACCACGATCGTCGAGAACGGGCTGGATATTCCGAAGGCGAATACGATTTTGATCAATCGCGCCGACCGGCTGGGACTTTCAGAGTTATACCAGTTGCGCGGGCGAGTCGGCCGTTCGAACCAGCGCGCTTATGCCTATTTGCTGGTGCCGCCGGAAACGATTTTGTCGGAAGTAGCGCGCAAACGGCTTTCGGCGATGAAAGAGTTCAGCGAATTGGGAGCGGGGTTCCGCATTGCCGCGCTCGATCTGGAGCTACGCGGCGCGGGTAACATGCTGGGCCGGCAACAGCACGGGCACATTGAGGCGGTGGGATTTGATATTTACACGCAGATGCTGGAGCGCGCGGTATCGAAGCTGAAGGGCGAAGAAGCCGTTCCGGAAATGCGCACCACGCTAAGCCTGGGGCTCGATGTGCGCATTCCGCAGGGCTACATTCCCAGCGAGAATTTGCGATTGCGGACGTACAAGCGAATTTCTTCCATCAAGACCGACGACGAAAAAGCGGACGTGGCGAAAGAACTTGCGGACCGGTTCGGGCCGCTTCCCGCATCAGTGGGAAACCTTTTGGAATATGCCGCCCTCAAATCCATCTGCGAGCGATTGCGGATTTCGATGGTCGAGCGGCAAGGCAACCGGGTGGCCGTACGGTTCCATCCGGAAACGCCGCTTGATCCGGCGACGCTGGTGCAGGTGGTGCGGTCGCGGGAAGGGATCCGGCTGGACCCTTCCGGAGTGTTGTGGATGGAGACATCGCGCGGAGAGCCGGTCGTGGAGTCACTGAGAAACGTATTGCTCGGCCTGCAAGGGCAGGGATAAACTGAAGCGACGAGGTAATGGATGAAAAACATTGTAATCGGCGCGCTGCTGCTCGCAGCCATGCCATTGATGGCGCAGGAACCGACTCCGGCGCCTGCGCCGGCACCAACGCTGGAGAAGCCCGGAATGGCTCCGGCAACCGAGGAGCAGAAACCCGCCGCCAAGCCGAAGCCTCCCGCAGCGCCGGCAAAGGTGAATAGCGAGAGCGGAAAAGTAGTCGAAGAGATTATCGCCCGGGTGAACAACGAGATTATTACGCGCTCCGAGTATGACAAGGCTTTGGCCACGGCAGACGAAGAGATACGGCAAGATTGCGGGGCCAAGTGCACGCCGGAACAATTGCAAGCAGCGCTCGAAGACCGGAAGAAGAACACGCTGAGAGATTTGATTGACCAATCCTTGTTGGCGCAGCGCGGGAAAGACATGGGAATCAGCGTGGAGACCGATGTTGTGAAGCAACTGGATCAAATCCGGCAGGGAAATAAGTTGGACAGCCTGGATGCACTGGAGAAAGCAGTCACCAGCCAGGGATTGAACTGGGAAGACTTCAAAAATAATATTCGCAATCACATTTTGACGCAAAAGGTGGTTAGCCAGGAAGTTGGCTCGCACATCTCGATCGGGGAGAGTGATGCGCGGAAATACTACGACGAACACAAAGAAAGTTTCGTTCGCCCGGAACAGGTAGCCTTGCGTGAAATCATCGTCAGCACCGAAGGGAAGAAGGATGCCGAACTGACCGACTTGAAAAAGAAGGCGGAGACGGCGCTAAAGCGCGTCAAGGATGGAGAGGACTTCGGCGAAATTGCGAAACGGATGTCGGATGGCAGCACAAAAGATCAGAGCGGCTACATCGGCACGTTCAAGCGCGGAGAACTTGCCAAGCAACTCGAGGACACTGTTTTTAAAATGAAACGGAACGAACTTACCGACGTCCTGGAAACCAAACAGGGATACCTGGTGATGCAGGTGCTCGAGCACTACGACGAGGGCGAACAGTCATTCGAAAAAGTAAAGAACGAGATCATGGACCGGCTGTACAACGAGAAACTGGAGCCGGCGGCACGCGAATATCTGAAAACGTTACGCGAGCAGAGCTACGTGGTGATCAAGCCGGGATTCGCTGAATTGGCCGGCGGAGGCAACTCCGAAATTCAGGAAGTAAGCGCCACGCCAGAGGCCAGCAAAAAGAAAAAGGCGCACAAGAAATACATCTTGTTCGGCAAGAAGACCTCAGCCTGATGAAAAAGCTGTTCGTTTCAGACTTGACCTCCGAGCAGTTGGTCACTGCTTTCTTTCTCGTGCATGCGAAAGAGATCCGCAACACGAAGGAAGGCAAGCAGTATCTCCGGATGGAATTGGGAGACCGCAGCGGCACCATCGAAGCGCGCATGTGGACCAAGTTTGAAGTGATGGTCCAGGACGTTTCGCGTGACGACTTCGTCAAGGTGGAAGGCCGCGTCGAGTTGTATCGCGAAAAGCCGCAGCTGGCCTTGCTGCAATTTCGTAAAGCCAAACCGGAAGAAATTGAACTGGCCGACTTCCTTCCGCATACCAAAGAAGATGTCGAGAAGATGTATGCGCAGTTGCTTGATTACGCAAAGGCTATCCGCAACACCTGGCTGCAGCAGTTGGTGCTGAGCATCGTTGACGATCCAGCGGTTGCGACGCGCTACAAGAAAGCGCCCGCAGCAAAAGTGATGCATCATGCTTATCTGGGAGGATTGCTGGAGCACGTCGTAGGGCTATGTGGGCTTGCTAAGCAGGTTGCCGAGCATTATCCGGAGCTTAATCTGGACTTGCTGCTTACGGTAGCGATTTTGCATGACGTCGGGAAGCTGGATGAGCTTTGCTACACGCGCGCCATTGGCTACACGACCGATGGGCAGCTGCTAGGCCACATTGTGATGGAACTGGAAACGGTCTTGCATGCGATCGACAAAATTCCCGGCTTTCCGAATGAATTAAAAACGGTGGTACAGCATCTTTTGATCAGTCATCACGGGCAGTATGAGTTTGGCTCGCCAAAGCTGCCTATGATTCGCGAAGCCATGGTTTTTCACTATCTGGACGACATGGATTCAAAAATGGCGGCGGTGCGCGCGGCGTTGGCGACCGAATCGGGTGAGGAAGAATGGTCCGCCTACAGCGCCGCATTGCAGCGCAAATTCTTGCGGCTCGACCGTTACTTAAAGGGTGCGAACCCGCCCATCGAAAGGGCCGCGGCGGGAGCCCAAACTACGCTAGAGTTGAAGTGATGATTCCGGAACAATTGCAAATCAGGAACCTGACGGTTCGTCCGGCGGCAGTACTTGCGCCCATGGCGGGCGTGACGGACACGCTGTTTCGGCGGGTAATTCGCGGCCTCGGCGGGTGCGGGCTGCTGATGACGGAGTTCACCAGCTCCGAGGGAATTACACGCAACGCCAAAAAAACGCTGCGGTATCTCTACTTTCAGCCGGACGAGCATCCGATTACCGCGCAACTTTTTGGAGCGAGTCCCAGCGTGATGGCGGAAGCCGCAAAAATGGTCGAAGATCACGGCTTCGACGCGGTGGACATCAACCTTGGATGTCCTGCAAAGAAAGTGGTGAAATGCGGTGGCTCAGGATTGCTGCGCGACCTGGAATTGCTGGGCGAAATTTTCCGAGCAGTGCGCGCGGCGGTGCGGATTCCCTTAACGATCAAACTACGGGCCGGGTGGGATGAGAACTCCATCGTCGCGGTGGAAGTGGCAAAGCTAGCCGAGTCGGTTGGCGTCGAGGCCGTTGCAGTGCACCCGCGAACCCGCTTGCAGGGCTACAGCGGCCAGGCGGACTGGAAAATTATCGCAGCGGTGAAGCAGGCCGTGAAGATTCCCGTAATCGGAAACGGCGACATACAGAAGCCGGAAGACGCAGCTCGCATTGTGGCAGAAACCGAGTGCGATGCGGTGATGATCGGCCGCGCGGCGGCGACCAACCCGTGGATTTTTTCCCAGATGGCTGAATTTCGCATGAGCGGCGTTTATAAGCAGCCAAGCGACGAAGACCGCCACCAGTTACTTTCTCGCTACTACAAAGAAATCAAGCTGGCCGATCAGCCCGACGCTGTGGGAAAAATGAAGCAGTTCGCTTGCTGGTTTACGCACGGAATTGGGAACGGGAGCGAGCTCAGACGAAAGGTTCATGAAGCACGGACGCCCGGCGAAGTGCTTGATGCGGTAGAACGTTTTTTTGACCGCCGGGCGGTCGTAGATAGTGAGCCGGAACCGGTTTTGCAAAACGAGGAACCGTCCGATGACGCCAACGGGCATGCAAGTCTCCACACAGCGAGCTGAACGCAGGATTTCCGTGCGCCTGCCGATGCAGGTGACCGGCCGCGATTCGCGCGGTGTGGTATTCACGGAAGAAACTTCCAGCGAGAATTTATGCCGGGGCGGCGCGGCGTTTGTAACGCGCTTTGAAGTGCCAGTGGGTGCTGATCTGGATATACGGATTCCGGCTTCGCATCAGGCCTGGCGCCGGGAAGACGCAGACTTCGCGACGCGCGGGCGAGTGGTGCACGTAGCTGCGGCCAGCGGACCCGGCGAACATCTCGTCGGCGTGCGATTCACTGGACCCAGATTTCACAAAGTATTTCGGTCAGAATCGGCTGCGTAATAACTGCCGGCCTGTTATTCGGGCGAGTCGCCGGAGTCCTCCGTTTCCAGATGCAATTCGTGATACGCAGCGCGCTTGGTGAGGCCGCGTTCCTTTGCTGCCAATTTCAACGCTTCCTTGCGATCTAATTTCGCTTGCCGCATCAATTCTTCGACACGGTCGGCGAGGCTCTGTGAGGTATCGCGATGCGCCGATTTTCCGTCCGCGGGAAGCGCGCCGATAAGTAGCGTAATTTCGCCGCGTGCCGGTTTATCCGCCAGAGAAGCTGCCAGTTCAGCAAGCGAGCCGCGCCGGAACTCTTCATGGATTTTGGTAACTTCGCGCGCTAGGCAAGCGGGGCGATCGCCAAGGATTTCGTGCGCGTCGATAAGAGTTTCTTCGATGCGATGCGGCGCTTCATAGAAAATGATGGTGCGATCTTCAATTCGAAGCCGCTCGAGCGCGCGTCGCCGCTCGCCGCTGCGTGCGGGCAAGAACCCCGCGAAAAGGAATTCCTCATTCGGCAAACCCGAAGCAGAAAGTGCCGCGAGCAACGCCGAAGGCCCGG
>WNFP01002495.1_pt1 | contig 21362 bp, 19 predicted proteins | sample 5400201 | NCBI WGS metagenome assembly WNFP01 (sample SAMN13153355, study PRJNA577476) | soil metagenome | isolation source: 115 cm saprolite under Madrone tree | place: USA:California | collected 2016-06-14
GCTTTCATTACCTTCGCACCTCCGCGAGATCGTCCGCATCCGTTTTATTAGAGGGCGGCATGAAGCGCTAGTCTGCTCGAATGCCCGCCCGGCGAGAAGATCGTTGCAGCCAATCGCCCAAATCTTCGCCCATTGCACCAAGCCACGGCTGTAAGGTTCGGGCGCACCGAGGGGTTATCGTGTGCCGATGCGGGAGGTTGGCTTCCCGTTTCTAAGACGAGCTGTCCAGCGAAAGCGCGCTGCGAATTTTTGCGGCACGTACTCCGCTGTCTGTTCGAGGATTCCTGCGGCGCAGAAGCGCCGCCGGATATTGCATGCGCTTTGCAGCGTAACTCCCAACCTTTTGGCAAGGTGTTCCGCGACAATTTTGAAATCATTTCTGTCATCACTGCTCATTTTGGCAAAATTCCGGATTATCCGAAACGCCTGCCGGTCAGTGCTATTTTCCCGCAACGCAACGAATTTCTCGCGTTCAGATTCGGATAATTCGGCCAGCCATTGCGTGTCCCACCAATCCCAAAGCTCATCAAATTCTTTCAGATGTTCAGAAAGTGTTGCTGCGGTGGGCACCGCCTTTTCGTTGTATTGCAATTCTGCATTCCATCGCGCCACCGGCCGCCCAACCTGCCGGAAGATGTGATCGACCATCGCTTTAAGGTTTTCGCGCCGTGTCCGTGGTTCGTTGATGGCAAAACGAGCGCGCCATTCATCAAATTCGCCTCGATAGACCAGTTTTTCAGTCCTATAGGTCAAATCAGCCCCGTCAGCCCTGTCCTTTGACCTATAAGATAAAGCGACTCTCTTTCTTTCCTCTTTAGCTACAAAGGCGGACTGGACCTTGTGAGCGTCAAGCAGCGGAGTCAGGTTCTGAAAGGCTATCAAGTCGAATGCGTCATGTTTGGGGTTCCAACTGCCTGGCACCCGAATGCCATACCCGACCTGGCCACGGGAGTCAGACGGGAAAATCTCGCATTCCCCTTTCCGGATTGTCGCGCCGATCATCGCGACCACCTGCTTCAAGAGCCGTATCCAGTCCTCGACAGGGTGTAACTGGCGAGTGAACAAGAAAAGATGCCACCCGCCGCTCCCCGATGTGCAAAGAACAACGAATAGCTGCGAGTGACGCAGCAAAAGCTGAAACGCTTTCAGCGCGTAATCACGGGCGCGTTCGTTATCCCCGTTGCCGTGGCCGTCGCTGCCGTCAAAATCTATTGCTGCCCAAAGACTCTTGCTATCCCCGTTTCGCGGGTAGAAACCGATGCCGGCTGGTTTCTTTGCTTTGCCGGTTATGGCGTCCCACGCCCAGTTCGTATACCTGTCGACGCGGGCTTTTTTCGCCTTTGCGAAATGCGCTGTGCCATCCTCTTTCTGATATGGAATCATGAAGAAATGCGGATCGTTTCCATTCCGCATGATGTCGCAAAGCGCGAAGAAATCGGTTTTGGTCCAGACAACGTCAGCCTTTTGTGCATGTCCGACGAGCAGGCAGTGAGTTGCCAGCGTCGGCAGGTGTTCCGTGAGTTCCGGCAAATTCATTGAGCCTCCGGTAGGCGCAAAGAGCCGATAACTTCTCGCAAGGTTTCTTTTTCGGCCGCCTCCGCCTTCTGTAGTTGGCTCCATGCCCACGGCTCGATTCGCCGGGTGATGGCGTCACGAATCACCTGGCGTAACTCCGCCGGCGGCATGGCGTCCACTTCAACGCAACCACCCTGCCAGTCGCGAGCCCGTGAATCGCCGAGTTTTGCCGGTCGAGTTGGCAGGTTATATTGTTCGATCTGCTCCGGTGTAACCGCGATTCGCTCAAATTCTACCTCAACGTCGAAATCCTCCGCCAGTGTCTCACGCGCTTTGCGATCAATGTAAATACCGCTCGGATCGTGGTCGCCGATATATGCGACTACCACCTGCTTACCCAAGTGCTCCTGCCATCGAAATGTCCGCGCCGCTTCATGCAGACTCGACAGGCTCGCAAATCCGCGGCAGACGAACGTTGGTACGCCGAAGCGATCGGCCTCATCAACGATGATAGACGCGATGGCGTCCTTCTCGACCCAAACCTCGACGTAGTATTGCTGGTCGCGCCATAGATTTTTACGATACGTCCTAACCGTCTCCTCGAGCGCATCATCAAGCCCGTTGAAGCGGCGTCCGCCGTATTTCCACCGTGTGTTGTCAGCGAAGGCGTCCCACCGAATGAGTTCAGCCCGCCGCCATTTCCCCAAATGTTTAGTCAGGCACTTGTATGCCGGTTCGGTCTTTGGTATGAGCCCTGGAGCTACGAGGCGGTAAAACAGGTGTCGAATAGTGATTGCCCCATCCTCACCTTTTAGGATCTCGTTAATAGCATCGAGAAGCTCCGCGAGTTGCTCTTTTGAACGCCGCCCACCCGATTTTAGTAGACTAGGCGAATAACAAGCGCTCAAGTTTATCACCCCGCGCTCTTTGATGGGATCGAGAAGCTCCGAAATTTCGCCAACACCGCTTCCCGGTTAGTTAGCGTGAAACCGTCCACGCCCCACGCTTCCGATGGTGGATAAATCTCCGCGGGCTCAACAAATCTGCCGTGGATCTCAAAGCCCTCGCGCCGGCGGATGCGAATTACCTCGTAGCAAACGGTCGGCTCAGCACAGCCGGTCCAACGCTTTTCGTATATTGCTGCGTTTCGCTCGCGAGCAATCTGTCGATAGGTGAATCCGTCGCGCCGAAACTCTTTTGGCAACGGCTTGTAGAAATGGCATTTCTTACCCCAAGCCTCAGCCGTAGCCCGCGTTTTCGCCGCCGACACGAGTAATGAGTGCCTGACAAATGGTGGCGGCGTTTCTGGCTGTGTAGGGCTCATCTGCTTTTGATCGTGAACCTCTTGTTGAGGGCGCGTTGAACATCTTGGAGCCGGAAACGCTTAGTTCTGTAGCCCAAGTCGATGCACGGAATGATTCCAGCGCGTCGCCAGTTGCGAATCGTGAACACAGATTCGTCAAGTGCGACCGCCAAGGCTACAGCATCCATCAGTTCGCCATTTCCGCGGCGAACGAATTTGCGGTGCGGCTGTGGTTCTTTTCCCATGCCGCACGCGCCGGTTGGGACAAATTTGTTTGGATTGCAAGCAAAAAAATCCAGTGCGTACTGGAACCCATCAATTCGAATTGCAGTCTGCGCGCCCGTACTCAGCCGAAGAACGGCAACGCATTGGCAACCGGAGGCGAACTACCTAGTAACACGACGGATTTCTAATCCGTGGGTCGGGTGTTCGAGTCACCCCGGGCGCGCACCTGTGAAAAGACACACACCGGTTGGTTTGCGAAACTCTCACAACAACGAGAGAGGTCCGACAAGTAGATCAGGACTCCTTTTGGACATCCTTAGCTACGAGAGCAAATTGGCGGACATCTCTTACGTAAAGACGACGCTGAAAGCCCGCAAATCGTTGATGACATAACCCGCATCGCCGCGGCGGCGCACCTCCTCCTGCGCTTGCTCCAGATGGCGACGGATCTTTTCATTGCTGGTCGCGTCGCGCTCGCCGATGAAGATCAGTTCGGTGGTCACTTCGCTTTCGCCGGGCTCGCAAAGCCGGAGCCAGCTTCGCCGCCCAGTGAGATGAAAGATGCCGTAGTCGCCTGTGGCGAGATCGAGCCGCACGATTCCCTTCGCCCGGTAGATACCCTGCGGCAGGCTGGTCATCGCTTGTTCTAGCGCCTTGAAGGACCAAGGCGCATTACCATGATAGAACCAGGCCTCGAAGCGGCCTTCGGGTCCGTGCTCGTGATGAGTCGGCGCGTGGCTGTGCGATCCCCGATGACGCAGCTCGTCCATGGCGGCGCTTAGATGGTCGTCGAATATCAGCTCCAGCGGGACGATGCCATAGGTGGTTTCCAAGATACGCGCGCGCGGAGCGATGGTTTCGACACGCGCCCGCAGTTGCGCAAGCTGGCACCGTGCGACGAGATCGGTCTTGTTGATAACGACGATGTCGGCGGTCCTGATCTGGTCGAGGGCTAGATCGCCATACCCCGCGTCCGGGTCAACGATCAGATCGGCGTCAATCAGCGAGATCATAGTGTGAACGTCCACCAAACCCTGTGCCGCCGGAGACAAGAACGTCTCGGCCACGGCGACTGGGCGGGAAACGCCGCTGGTCTCGATGACAATGTGGTCGGGCAGCGGGTCGCGCTCCAGAAGCTTGATCACTTCCTGCAACAGATCGTCGCGGATTGTGCAACACACGCAGCCGTTGGCGAGGCTAATCGTCTCGCCCTCCACCGCCACGATCAGCTTGGCGTCGATGTTGATCGAGCCAAAGTCATTGACGAGGACAGCGACTCGCCGGCCGTCAGAATGCTGCAGGATATGGTTGACCAGCGAGGTCTTACCGGAGCCGAGAAACCCGCCGATGATGGTAAGCGGCACCAGCGAGGTGGCCCCGGCATCCATCGGTTGGAGGTGTGTCATTTGGCAGCATCGGCTGCTCAGTAGTCCTTGATGACCGTGCCGAAGATCTTCTCCGATTGAAAGTCCTTCACATTGAGCGTCGGTGTGTTGGAGGCCGGCGGGATCACAGTAACTGTCCAAGGCCGGGTGTGAATGGCACCGCTGCGGATGAGGATCTGATCCTTGGAGATGTTGAACACCATGAGATCCTCGCCGATCTGATACTTCCCTTTCCAATGGCTGGCGACGCCGTTGATGAAAGCCTGCAGTTCCTCAGGATCGACCGGGCAGTGGCAGGTCACCGCGAGGCTCGGATTAGCGAGCTGGCACATCTTGCCCAGCGCCTTGGCCGGCGTATGAGAATACGCAACGATGATCTTCGCTACCGGCAGCGGCAGGCCCGTCGCCTGGGCAAAACGCTCCGTCGAGGGCGCGGTCTCGCTAATGAACAGGTCCACGCCCTTGGCATTGTCCGACGTGATGTAGCTCGGCTGGCCATCGCCGGTCCAGACCATGCTGAGGCCGTTCCACTCCAGGCGATAACCGATGGCGCCATCAATGATATGCAGGCGCGGGAAATGCTTGATGGTCACTCCGTTCGCCTGATAGGCGATCCCAGGATTTTGGCGGTAGTCGAGCTCTGTGATCTCAAGGTCATAGGCCTTGCCGATATCAATACAGCTTGCGAAGCTGGGCCGATGCCATTGGCTCAACACCTTGATACCTTCGATATTCGCCTTGGTGCCGTATTCCGGCTTGTCGCCGCTGGGGCCCCAGACTTGCAGCGGCGTGAAGCGATCGCCCGAGGGGCCGAAAGTGTAAATCCAAGCCAGATCCGAAGTATGGTCCAGATGCAGATGGGTCAGGAAGATTTTGGTCATCCGTGAGAAGGGGACCTGCATCACGTTGTAGTTGATGCCGCAGCCCGGGCCAACGTCGAAGACGAAGGAATCGCCATTACCAAGCTCCACGAAGACGCTGGCACCCTTCTGGTCCGGGCGGATGATGCTGCCCCAGCCCGTGCCCATTAGCGTAACCCGCATCTCGTTCGGATCCAGCGGCTCGCCCGGGTAAAACCAGAGATCCGGCCGGGCGATGACTTTCTTCAGCGGAACCGTCGCGTCATCCGTCGGCGGCTCGGCATCTGCAGAACTCGTTGCCAAGGCGGCTCCGCCGGCAACTGCGAGCCCGCTTCCGACGGCCACCGCACAATCCTTTATAAAGTCACGGCGGCTCGGCATGCCAGCGCGATGCTGAGATGGGTTGGGTTTCCCCTGCGGCTTATCATTCGGATTCAAGGTCGGTTGATCGCGATCAGAGGATTCAGACGCAATTCTTTTAGTCATGCCGCAATTTTTGCCTTACTTAACAGGTGCCGTTTGGATCAATCTCTTTTTTGCTACAGACAAAGTTTTGGGGTTCATGATGGGTGTCGAGTTTGGAGAAAATCCGGGTGAGCGGCGAGATAAAACTGCAAATGCACAAAGTCCCCACCGCGAAAAGATTATGGCGGCGTCGCAATTGGAGAAACTCATGTCAAAAGTGATCTGTTGCCTGCTGGTCGTGACGCTGTGAATTCATATTCACGTCGGCAGTTTTCATCGCTCGGATGGAATCACCAGAACAAACAGCAACCCCGCGGCAAGGGGATCTTACGGCCTATGAAGAGGACGTATTTTTAATCCGTGGGTCGGGTGTTCGAATTACCCCGGTGGCGCTCTCTCAGAACGTGAGAGGTGATTAGTGATAGGTGAGAAGTAATTCCGCGGTCCAGTCACTTCTGACTTCTCACCTTTCACTTCTCACTAATCGGCATTCTTCCACCGCCGCTCATGATCAAGCAGCCATTTCTTGCGCCATAATCCCCCGCCGTAACCGCACAGCGTGCCATCAGCGCTAATAACGCGATGACATGGGATAATGATGCAAATCATATTCGTACCGTTCGCGCGACCAACAGCGCGGCGCGCATTTTCATCTCCCAAGCGCTTGGCCATCCAGGAATACGAGCGCGTTTCGCCAACCGGGATTGACTGCAAGATTTTCCAGGCGCGCAATTGAAACGGCGAGCCTACCGGCGCGAGCGGGATATCAAACTCAAGCTTTTTGCCAGAAAAATACTCAGCGATCTGTTGGCGCGCTGCCGTGAGATGACGATGCTCACCAGGGACCACATTCGTTCCCAATCGCTTTCGCAGGATCGATAATTCTCTTTCGGTCCCGCGCCGATCGATAAACTCCAGCAAGCGCAATCCTTCATCATCCGCAACAGCAATCATCGCACCCAGCGGCGTGTCGATTCGCTCAGCAAGCAATGGAGCACGAGCTCTTGCCGTCGTCGGCGGTTCGCCAAAAATTCTCGTGAACGCTTCGCGGAAACCGCTCTCTGATTCAAAACCGCTGCCGTTTCTCGCTTCATCCACTCGACCGCCGCGACGCACGTCGCGCAAGGCCAATCCCATTCGCCGCGCACGATGATACGCTTGAAAGGTCATTCCGTAGTGGCGTTTGAATTGTCGATCAATTTCGGCGGACGTTTACCTGGCTCCATCGGGTCGCAACGCAAACAGGGGCGATATCCGCTCTCCAGCGCTTCATTCGAGCTCGTGAAGAAATCGACATTCTCCGGTGCCGGCTTTTTCGCCGGGCAAGTGGGCCGGCAAAAAATTCCCGTCGTACGGACTCCAACAAAAAATATGCCTTCGAAGCTCGCGTCCCGATTCACGAGCGCGCGATACATCGTCTTCTGCGGCGGAAGGAGTTCAGGTGTTTTCATGCACGTTGGACTCGAAAAGTGTAACAACCGCGGGTTACGCTGCGCGCATCCACAAATGCAGTCTTCGGATTTTGCAGCAGCTTTTCAACAATCGCTTCTGGTTCGCTTCCGTTTACGACCTCGGCGTCGATCATCTCGTAACTTGCATTGTAAGCACGGAACGCGCGACCTCTGCGAAGGTCGTCCGGATATTCGTGGGTCGTGCTGTAGCTTTCGCATGGTTCGGCATGAACAAAGATCGGTCCAGACTCGGAATATGGATGACCGGGCGGAATTGCCGCGTACGAAAATAGAATCATGCGCTCTCCGGGTTTTGCGAAACGCAGACAATGCCGGCACGGATAACCAATCGGCGAATCTGCGATCACAACTGCGTGGTCCGCTGCGCCGGCCTCTGCTGCGCGCCGCGCGCTCTCTGCGACTTCTGTGGGAAGAGGAACTATGCGAAAGGTTGAAGTTTTCATCGAATCAAACCTAAACGCAGTGCTTCGAATTGCGCATCGACGAAATTCGGGCAGCGAATTCTGTTGTAGCCGCCTCGCTAGTTTTAGCAGCAGGCGTGCCGCCTGCGGAATCCGAGTGGTTGCAGCCGACACGGCTGCCTCTACAGCAGTACCTTCACCATCTATGATACGCGGGGTGGCCTTCTTTCACTGCGACAAAAACTCCGCGACAGGTGGCGCAAAGTTTTCCGCCAGCACTCAATGTTCCCTCAACAATCGCGCGATCATCCGTCAGATCGACAACTCTGGCGGAGAGAAAGACCGAATCGCGCGTCGGCGTTGGTCGGAGCAATTTGATGGTGTATTCCGCAGTGACGGTGCATGGCGGGCGCTCCTCATTTGCGCGCTTCATCAGATGATAGGCTGCCGTCCAGTTGCAATGACAGTCGAGCAACGTGCCGATGACGCCGCCATTTAAAACTCCATCAAAAGCTTCGTATTTTTTCTCTGGTTTCCATTCAGCAACGATTTCGCCGTTCTTCGGGAAACTGCGAATACGCAACCCATGGGAGTTTGCCGGGCCGCAACCCCAGCAGGCATTGTTCGGAGCGTACTTTTCCTGAAGTGATTTGGCACTCACGAGAAACTAGTTAGATGCGAGCCGGACCGTTCTGGCAACGCGTTGAGGACAACGCGTTCCACCTTCGAGCTTATGCGCCGCGTCCAGGAGAGTTTGGATACGGGCGCAATCTAGGGCCGGTATAAAGTGAGCGCGGTCGGATCAAACGATTATTATCGTGTTGCTCGGTAACGTGCGCGCACCAGCCGGCCACGCGCGATGCAGCAAAAAGGGGCGTGTTCAACTCCGGCGGGAACCCGAGCATCCAAAATACCGGCGCGGCGTACAGATCCACATTGGCACAAAGATGTTTCTCACGATCCATGACTTCTTCAAGCTTCTCACAAATCGGAATCCATTCTTCCTTGCCCGTGCGTTTGCCCAGTTCGCGCCCGATCTCACGCATTACCGGCACGCGTGAATCGCCTTTTTTGTAAACGCGATGGCCGAAACCCATTACCTTTTCTTTGGTCTCCAGCTTTTTCATCAGCCAGGCTTCCGCGCGATCGGGCGTCCCGATTTCCTCAAGCATCTTCATCGATTCTTCATTGGCGCCGCCGTGCAATGGTCCTTTAAGCGTCGCGACTGCTGAGGTAACTGCTGCGTAGATTCCAGCCAGAGTCGAAGCCGTCACGCGCGCCGCGAACGTAGAGGCGTTGAATTCGTGGTCGGCGTAAAGATTGAAAATCGTATCCAACATTCGGATTTGCCAATCCTGCGGAACTTTGCCTTCCAGTTTGTAAAAGAAATTGCCGGCCTGTGTGAGATCGGGCCTTTCCGGCAGCGGATCCTCCCCGTGCGAGATGCGCCACCCGTCAGTGATTAAAGTGGAAACACGCGCGATCAGGCGAATCGACTTACGAATGTTGGCATCGTGCGAGTTGTCGCTGAGATCCTTGTCGAACGCGCTCAACATCGACACCCCGGTGCGCAGCATATCCATCGGATGGGTTGAGTTCGGCAGCAGCCGCAGCATTTCGATCACTGGGCCGGGCAGCCCTCGTTGCGCAGCAATTTGCTGGGAGAACTCGGCCAATTGTTTCCCGTTGGGCAACTCGCCATTCAACAGCAGATAAGCGACCTCCTCGAAACTCGCTTTCTGCGCCATTTCATGAATGTCGTAACCCCGGTACATTAGCCCGGCGTTCGGATCGACCCAGCAAATCGCCGTTTCGCCAGCGATGACGCCGGCCAGGCCGGGGCTGTAGTCCGGTTTGACTTCTTTTTTCATCAATGTGTTTCCATTACTCGCGATTCACAAACGTTCAACAACTTAGGATTTCGTGATTCAATCGCGACCCCACACACCGGCGGTCGGATCGTAATCGAGCAAGTCGTACAGTTCCTGCCGCGTCTGCATCCTGTCGATCCAATCGGATTGCGTGCCGGTTTTCTTTAGTGCTGCAAAAAACTTTTCACTCGCTTTCATCGAAACGCGAAACGCGCTCTGCGGGAAAATCACCATCCGGTACCCGAACTCCGCGAGCTGTTCAAAGGTCAACAGGGGGCTGTTTCCAAACTCAGTCATGTTCGCGAGCAACGGGAGATCAATTTCCTTCGCAAAATCGCGAAACTCCTCGGCGCTTTGCAATGCCTCCGGAAAAATCGCATCGGCGCCAGCGGCGAGATATTCACCCGCCCGTTCGACCGCGCGATCGAAACCTTCGACCGCACGCGCGTCTGTCCGCGCGATGATCATGAAATTCCGATCCCGGCGCGACGTGACCGCCGCTTTGATTTTGCCGACCATCTCTTCAAGATCGACAAGCGATTTCCCTGCAAGGTGTCCGCAGCGCTTGGGAAATTCCTGGTCTTCAATGTGACAACCAACCAGACCGGCGGCTTCCAATTCACGAACTGTTCGGGCCACATTTTCTGCGCCTCCAAATCCAGTATCGGCATCGACAATTGCCGGAATCGTTACAGCATCGGCCACATAGCCGGCGAGCATTACGACCTCCGTCATCGACAGCAACCCAATATCGGGCACACCGGCAGTCGCGTTCGCCATCCCAGCGCCGCTCACGTACACCGCCTTAAACCCAGCGCGCTCCACCTGCCGCGCAATTGCAGCGTTCGGCACGCCGGGTAGCATCACCGCGCCTTGTGCTATCAACTCGCGTAATCGAGCCGCTTTGCTGTTCTTTGTCATGTGGAGCGAAGTCGAGACATCTCTTGCTATTTCTTCGGCATTTCGATCGCGCGTATCAGCTCATCCACGTTTTTCGCTTCATCGAGCTTCCACACAATCTCGATAATCTTCCGAACGCGATCGCTGCCGAGCATCGGCTCAACCAGCACATTAAACTTCTCTTCGACCTGTGAATCTTTCAGCGGATTCTTCGCGTGCCCAAGCGGATAATCGACACGCTTGGTCAGTCGTTCTCCATCGGCAAGATCGACATGGACAATGTTTGCAACCGCTTCTGGATACATCCCGCTTAGCTCTGCATTGCGTTCCACCTTCACGTTCTCCAAGAATTTCCAGACCTGAGGATCTTTGAAACGCGCGGGCTCGAATTGTTTGTCAGTAATTTCGCCGTCGATCAGGGCAATTGCCGTGATGTACGGCAAACTGTGGTCGGCAGTCTCGCGCGTCTTCGGTTTCCACTTCTCGGGCTCGCTCCCTATGATATCTACCGACGCGTCGTGACTCTCAATCACGACGCTTGTTATTCTCGAAAGATCGCCAATCTCGTTTCGCAAAGTTAACGCCGCTTCGATGGCGCTTTGGCTGTGATATTCAGCAGGCCAATATTTGATGCTGGTCATCAAAATCATTGCGGCTGGGCCGTGCTTCGTTTTGCCGAACGGAACAGCGAATTTTTCTCTGACGTTGCCCAGCGAAACGCCGAGTTGTTTCTCGAAACCCATTTGGCCCTCGAAAATCGGGCCCGGTCCGGTCATCCCGGCGCGCGCAAGGAGCGCCGAAAAAACTCCGTGCCGTGCGGCGTTGGCGAAGGCCACGCCTTTCCAATGCGACAGCTCGCCTACGCGGGCCTGTCGCATCGCTGCGCCTGCAACTCCGGCGATGTTCACCGCATGGCGCGTTTTTTTCGGATCAAGCTTCATTAACTTTGCGCACGCGAGAGCAGTGGAAAACGCGCCGTAGGTCACATGATCCCAACCGCGGGCGCGAATACTCGCCGCATCGCAAAAGCGACATTGCACTTCATAGGCCAGCGCAATCGCGGTGATTAATTCCGGTCCAATCGCGCCAACACTTTCCGCGACCGCCAACGCTGCGGAAATATTATCGCTGGGATGCGCTGGTTCTTTCGATAAGTAAGTGTCGTTGTAATCGAAATAACGAATGGCGCAACCGTTCGCGAACGCCGTCCAATCCGGCGGCGCCTTGTGATTTGTGCCAATAATTGTCGATCCTTGTTTCGCCAAAAAATCCGAAGCAACCCTTCGCGCAATCGCGCACGGCTCTTCCTTCCACGCGCCGAGCGCGCAGCCTAACGAGTCCAGCACGCGCCGCTTCACTTCATGCACGACCTCCTTGGAAAGATCCTCAAATCGGAGTGCACACGCGTAATCAGCAAGTTGATGAGCAAGCGTTGTCTTCATGCAGAATGAACTTTGAATCTGCCGATGATTTCGTCGCCAGCAAGGACGCGATCCGCAGAATTCTGGGTAGCTGAAGCGGTTGCCCTACAATTAAAGAACGCGCACAATCTATGCGTGAGCGAGTTTCAATTCGGTGGCGAATTTGTCTGGCACCCATCGCCAGAGCTGATTGCGCAATCGAATCTCCAGCAATTCATCGATAAGCATCAGCTCGGTTCGTACGACGAGCTAATGCAAAGATCGACCACCGACATCCCCTGGTTCTGGGACACGGTCCTCCGCGATATCGACGTTCAATTTTACAAGCCATATTCGCAAGTGGTCGATCTAAGCGATGGAAAACCATGGGCGCATTGGTGCGTGGGCGGCGAAATGAACATCGTCCACAACCTGCTCGATAAATACGCCGACACGAAGATCGATAAGAAGATTGCCATCAAATCTGAAATCGAAGACGGCACGACGCGCGAGCTCACCTACAAAGAATTGCGCGATCAAGTCGATCGCATGGCGAATGCGCTCCGCGTTCTCGAGCTCGGCAAAGGTGACGCCATCGGCGTGTTCATGCCGATGGTTCCGGAAATCGTAGTCGCGATGCTCGCGATTATTAAGATCGGTGGAATTTTTCTCCCGCTTTTCTCCGGTTTCGGCGCAGCAGCAATCGTGTCGCGATTAAACGACGCCGAGGCAAAAGCGCTCTTCACGGCTGCGGGAACGTATCGACGCGGGAAATTCTGCCCGATGAAACCAATCGCCGATGATGCAGCCGCGCAAATTCCGACGTTGCGGCATCTGGTCGTTCTCAATCAAGCCGGCGAATGGCTCGTCGAAGATCTCAGCCCTGATGCGGGGCCACCGACAAAATTACCCGGGCCTTTTGATGACGCGCCGACCGAGCGCACGTCAGCCGAAGACCCGATGATGATCATCTACACATCGGGCACGACTGGAAAACCGAAGGGCGCAGTTCACACGCATTGCGGCTTCCCGACCAAATCCGCCCAGGACATGTGGATGGGACTCGATCTTCATCCTAACGAAACCCTTTTTTGGATGACGGATATGGGTTGGATGATGGGACCGTGGGAAGTTTTCGGAACACTCATTCTCGGCGCGACCATGATGCTCTTCGACGGCGCACCGGATTTTCCCGGTCCGGATCGGACATGGCAATTGGTGGATCGACATAAAGTCACCGCGCTCGGGGTTTCGCCGACATTGATCCGGGCGCTGCGGTCCCGCAGCGGCGGGAGCGATGAGATCGTGCATCGACACGACCTTTCCTCGCTGCGCAAGTTCGCTTCCACCGGCGAACCGTGGAATCCCGATCCGTGGATGTGGCTATTCCAAAATGTCGGGCGCGGAAAACTTCCGATCATCAATTATTCCGGCGGCACCGAAATCTCCGGGGGCATTCTCATGGGCAATGTGCTGACACCGATGAAACCGTGCGCGTTCTCCGGGCCGCTCCCTGGAATGGCTGCCGACGTTGTCGATGAAAATGGAAAATCCGTGCGCGGACAAGTGGGAGAGCTGGTGATTCGCGAGCCCTGGATTGGAATGACCCGCGGCTTTTGGAAAGATCGCGAGCGTTACATCGAAACGTACTGGTCACGTTTTCCGGACGTATGGGTGCACGGCGATTGGGCGGCAATCGACGAGGACGGACTTTGGTACATTCTCGGCCGCAGCGACGACACGATTAAAATTGCCGGCAAACGCCTTGGTCCCGCAGAAGTGGAATCGATTCTCGTGGCTCACGCGCAAGTCAGCGAAGCGGCGGCGATCGGCGTGCCGGATTCAATCAAGGGAGAAGCGCTAGTTTGCTTTTGCGTTTTGAAGAAGGGAGCAAATAGCGATCTCAGCCTCGCAGCCGAACTAAAAAAGAACGTCGGCCGCGATCTCGGCAAAGCCCTCGCCCCACGGGATGTGCTCTTCGTAGCAGACATCCCAAAAACACGGAACGCGAAAGTGATGCGCCGCGTTGTGCGCGCCGCGTATCTGGGCGAAAAACTCGGCGACACATCTGCGCTGGAAAACCCAACCTCCCTGGATGAAATCAAGCGCGCGGCGGCAGCACAGCGGGCTTGATCTGTCTATTCAGCGCTTAGGAGTCTGATCCGGTCGGTTACGATATCGGCTTCGTTGACGAAACCGTCAGCGCGAGTCACGCGTTCGACTGCGCAATAGCGTTCAACGGTATCGAAACCGATACTCCATTGCGCACGCAGGTGGGACAGAGACCAGTTTTCCCAAAAATGAAATTAACGTTCGTGGGCACACGCGGTGAGATCGAGGTGCGCACTCGGCGCCATTCGATGCACACGTCGCTCCTGGTCTCGCATCGCGACGGGAATGTGATGATCGACTGTGGGCTTGATTGGCTCGGAAAATTTGAGCGGCTGCATCCCAGCGCGATCGTGCTTACCCACGCGCATCCCGATCACGCGTGGGGCTTGAGAAATGGTGCGCCTTGCCCGGTGTATGCGCCGCAAAAGACCTGGCAAACACTGAAGTATTGCGCCGTGAAAGATCGTCGTCTGATCAGAGAACGTATTCCGACGAAGATCTGCGGAATTAGGTTCGAGGCCTTCCCGGTTGAACACTCGATTCTGGCTCCAGCGGTTGGATATCGGGTGGGCGCAGGGCGTGCGTATATTTTCTATGCGCCGGATCTCATATACATCCACGAACGCGCTGCGGCATTGAAAGGCGTGCAAATTTACATTGGCGATGGCGCCACTCTAACCACGCGCGTTCATTCGCAGGCGCGGCAAAGCACTCATCGGACATGCACCTGTTCGCACGCAACTGACATGGTGCCAGAAAGAAGGCGTGCCGCGCGCAATCATCAGCCATTGCGGATCTGAAATCGTCGCAGGGTATGAACGCAAAATATCCGCGAAGCTCCGCGCTATCGGCGCCGAGCGAGGTGTCGAGGTGCGCATCGCCTATGATGGAATGAAAGTGAAATTATGACGGCGGATTGATGCTTCCCGAAAAAGCGACGCGAGGACGCGTTCGCACTCCCAAAACTTCGCGAAATCAAATACGCGTCCTCACAATTTTGCACGAAGTGCTTTGGGAGTGCGGTGGGTCGTCGCACCGCTTTTGTATCTTAGGATCCAGGACACACTCGCTCTTTCCGAATTTGGAGCTTCACATCCGGAGTTTACCCTAAAAGATGCGTCTTTTTCTCTGCGGCGACGTGATGACCGGCCGCGGTATTGATCAGGCGCTGCCGCATCCCGTGAATCCGGTTTTGTACGAACCGCATGTGCGCGATGCGCGTGAGTATGTCCAGCTTGCCGAGAAAGCTCACGGGCCGGTACCGCGTCCGCTGAGCTTCGATTACATCTGGGGTGATGCGCTGCGAGAACTGGAACCCGCCGACGTCGATTTGCGCATCGTAAACCTGGAGACCGCCATCACATCGTCCGAAACACCCTGGCCCGACAAAGGAATCCATTATCGCATGCATCCTCAGAATATTGGCTGTCTCTCTGCCGCGCATATCAGCGCATGCGCTGTGGCGAATAATCACGTGCTCGATTGGGGATACGACGGGTTGACCGAAACACTGCAAACCTTGGATGCGGCAGGCATCGCGCACTCAGGCGCGGGCAGCGATGTCGAAGAAGCGATGCAGCCCGCGGTGTTCGATAGAGGCGCAAAGGGTCGCCTGTTCTTGTATTCATTTGGCTCGCCGACGAGCGGTATCCCGGACGAGTGGAAAGCCACGAGCGTTTCCCCGGGAGTAAATCTGCTGGATGATCTTTCGGAAACCACGGCGGCGCGAGTATGCGACCAAATGCGAGCCCATCAGAAACCGGGCGACTTGATCGTCGCGTCGATCCACTGGGGCAGCAATTGGGGCTACGAAATCCCGCGCGAACAGGTCGTATTCGCCCATCGGTTGATCGAGGAAGGCGTTGCGATTGTGCATGGGCATTCCTCGCATCACGTGAAAGCGATCGAGGTGTTCGGAGGCAGGCTTGTTCTTTACGGCTGCGGCGATTTCGTCACTGATTACGAAGGAATCAGTGGCTACGAAACGTTCCGTGGCGATTTGGCGCTGATTTATCTCGTCGAACTCGATCCAGACACCGGCGAATTGATGAATGCGCGGCTGGTTCCGATGCAAATGCGGCGGTTCCGGCTCGAACGTGCGTCGGCTTCCGATTCCAAATGGCTTTGCAATCTTCTGAACGAACTCGGAGCGAAGTTCCGGACGCGCGTGAAACTGCAAAGCGACAACAACTTGAACCTTCAGTGGCAAGGAAAATAATGAACAAATTACAGGGCCAAACCCTGCCGCGTTGGTAGGGCGCGCTGTCCTCTGCGCGCCGCTTGGTATTTACAAAGACCGGCGCGCACGGAGTGACGCGCCCTACCTAGGCAGCTAGATGCGCGGCGAGTTCACGCAGGAAATCCTCGACTTCGTGTGGGTCCTTGAGTGCGTACCTCGCTGCGGTGGGCTGCGATTGCTCACTCACCAGAATGCCAATGCCGCTTTGCTGGAGCGCGCGGAAGGCATCTTCGTCGGTGCGATCGTCGCCGATGTAAATCGGACGAACGTTCTCGCGTTTCAAGCCCAACATTTCCAACAGCCAGAGCATGGCTTTGCCTTTGTCCCAATCGATGGCCGGCAGTAGTTCGTAAACTTTTTTACCGTTGATCCTGCGCAGCTCGCGATTTCGCGTCGCTACTTCGCCAACCGCTTGTTCCACTTTGGGCACGTCGTTTTCATCCACGTTTCGATAGTGCGCCGCGACGGAAAAACGTTTCCGCTCCACGCGTGCGCCCGGGATACCATCAAGCCCTTGGTGTAACTCCTTTTCTACCACGTCCAGGCCCGGCAGAAATTCCGTGGCCATTTGCCTGCGCAATCCGCCGGGACCGGCGATATCAAATCCGTGACTGCCGCCGTACACAATGGAATCGATATCTACACGGCGACGAACGTCGTCGAGGTCGCGACCGCTGAGTATGGCAACCCGTGCTCGCACGGCGAGCTCCCGCAGCGCCTGTCGCATCGAATCGGAGAGCCACGCGTTCTCTGGCTGGCAGACGATTGGCGTTAGGGTGCCATCGTAGTCGAGAAAAACGGCCACCCGATGGCTGCGTCCAGCGATCTCCTGAACATGCTCGAGCGCGGAGGGAATCATATCTGATTTGTCGATTTACCGATTCAACGCTTTAACACTTCAACGATTCAACGAAAGAAGTTAAAAGGGTTACAACGTTACAAGGTTAAACCGTCGTCCATGCCGTCGGCCCTTTCCGTTGTAACCGTGTAACCTTTTTAACTTTTTGACTCCGGTTTAAATGAATCGCCTGATAGTCGTCTCCAATCGATTGCCATTCGCGCTCGATTCGACTGGCGAAGATCTTTGGACGGTTACACCGGCTGTCGGTGGATTAGTCTCTGCAATCGAGCCGGTGCTACGCGAGCGCGGCGGAACCTGGATCGGCTGGCCTGGCGGTGCGGGTGAAATACCAGAGCAACCGCTCGCCGAAGCGACGCGCAACGCCGGCTACAAGGTTGTGCCGGTGGCTTTGAGTGAAACTGAACGCGACGAATTTTACTACGGCTATTCGAACGAGGTGATCTGGCCTCTTTTTCACGATCTGCAAAATTTCTGCAACTTTGAGCCGGCATACTGGCAAGCTTACAAGCAAGTTAATAAGCGCTACGCGGATGCCATCGCGCGCTGCGCGCAACCCGACGATTTCATTTGGGTGCATGACTACCACCTCATGTACGTCGCCCAGGCACTGCGCGAGCAGGGCCTGTCCCAAAAACTTTCGGGATTGACGTTTTTCCTGCACATCCCCTTTCCGCCGTACGATATTTTTTCGAAGCTTCCGCAACAACAGCGGCTCCTGCACGCGCTGCTTCAGTTTGACTTGATCGGGTTCCAGACGCGACGCGACGTGCGCAATTTTATTCAGTGCGTGCGGCGCGTGATGTTAGACGCAAAGGTGCTTGCTCGCCGCGACCTGCAATTGGTCCGCTTCGAAAAACGCGAAATTCACGTCGGGCATTTTCCGATTGGGATCGACTTCGACTCATTTGAAAACGGCGCAAGGTCCAACACGGTCGCGCAAAAATCACAGCGGCTGCGCGACACATTTCCTGGTTGTCAGTTGATCCTTGGTTCGGACCGGCTCGACTACAGCAAAGGAATCCCCGAGCGACTGCGCGCATTTCGCACCGCTCTGGAACGTCATCCGGAACTGCGCGGCCGCGTGGTCCTGATCCAAGTCGTCGTGCCGAGCCGGGTGGAAATTCCCAGATATCACGAGTTCAAGCAACGCATCGATCGGCTGGTTGGCGACATCAACGGCCGCTTCTCGACCAGCACCTGGTTGCCGGTGCAATATCACTTTCGGTGCCTCGATCGTGACGATCTTCTCGCGCACTATCGCGCGTGCGACATAGCCTTCGTGACGCCGCTCAAGGACGGAATGAATCTCGTAGCCAAGGAATATTGCGCGTGCCGAATCGAAGAAGATGGCGTGCTCATCCTGAGCCAGTTCGCCGGCGCAGCCGAGCAGCTCAAGCCCGGCGCCCTGCTCGTCAATCCTTACGATGTGGAGGAAATGGCCGACACGATTTTGAAAGCGTTCTGCATGGATCAGGCCGAACGCAGTGCGCGCATGAAACGCATGAGACGCGTCGTGCGTAACGAGAACGTCTTTTGGTGGGTGGATTCGTTCCTCAAGGCCGGAGCGCAGATCGGCGCTCGGCAGCAGCGAGTTTCCAGGCGACGACAAGACACGTTCGCGCGCTAAGCACGCACTCAAAGCTACAACAAAGCGTCGAAGCAGCGCGCCTTTGCTCCACTGCGTCAACGATTCAACGCTTCAACGTCCTCGCCCCACACCGGCTCCTCCAGTTGCAACGCCGGGTCGTCCAGCTCGGTACGATTAAATTTCTCATATTGCCCAGAGACATCTGGCCAGGCCCGCAAACGCAGCTTGACCCGATCGCCCGGCCGCAACCGCGCCGCAGATGTCCACACGTTGTCGCGCATGCTCCACAAATAGACGACAGCCTGGGAGTGCGACGCTGCGTCGCGCAAGGTGTCCGCGGTGCCCTCGCCGCGCGAATCGGCACCCACGATGTCGACCAAATGCAACGCCGCGATGTGATCCTTGTATGGCACGGTGCCCGGCCGCGGCACAGGCGAAATGCTTTCGACCGTTCCGCTGACCGCGATTTCTTCACCGGCCTTCAAACTCAAAAAGCGAGAAGGTTTCGCTTCACCCAGTTTTAGATCGAGAAGTTTCCAATTCCCAAACGACAACTCGCGCGCTGCAAATTCCCAGATCACCAGTTTTTTTCCAGCCAGCCGGTCGCGCCCGCGCGCGAGCTCGTTGCTCAAAATTTCGCGCGTGGCGAATGACGCGTCGCTGTTTCGCAGAATGCAATCGATAGGCCGCCGCAACGCGACGCTCAGATGCTCGGCGAATCCCGCCGATTCGCCCCAGCCCATCGCTTCGAACGAAAAAATATTTGAAAAACTGTCGCCGAGCAGGAGCACATCAGCCTCCTTGCTTGGCCGCCACAGCGCGTTGCCAGTGACGACTTGTCGAATGGTCACTTTCTCCTGCGGAAAAAACTTATCAGCTCTCGATAACTTCAACATCGCGGCGATGTCGCCTCGCGCGACGATTTCCTTTTCGACAATCGACGGCGATGTCGATCCTGCTGTTGCTGGCAATTGGAGAAAATCTGCCAACCGTTGCGCAACAAACTCCATGGTCTCGGGCCGCCAATGCGTGTCGGTTTCGAGATAAAGAGGTCCATTTCTTCCTCGCTCCATCAAAAACGGGGCAGGATCGAACACGCGTACTTTCCCTCGTTCGAGCCGGGTTTTGAATTCGTTGAAGGACGGATTGGGCAAAGCGCCACTGGCCTGAGCCCGATTGGCGTTAGACACGGCGAGCATTTCACCTTCGACACTTGGTTTCACCGACACCGGCAGAACCACCAGATCGATCCCGCGTGCGGCAAGCTGATTGCGAAAATCGACAATCGCTTGAATCGGATCGGGCTGGACACGGCTAGCTTGCAAACGGTGTTTCATCCGGACCGGATCGAGAAATGGCGGCCCGATCACATGATCGACATCGGCGCGATAAAACAGCCAGGGATCGTGACCCAAATAAACCTGCTCGTTGCCAGCGCCCAGCAGCACGGTGAGCAGATATTGCGTGCGCGGCAAGAGCCATTGCGAGACTAACGACTCGTTTTCCAACGTGCGCTCGACGCGTTTCAGATCTTCAGAATGGGGGAGCCATGGCAGCGATTTGAAGATGGAAATCATCGGCAAGCGGCTGATCGCGCCCGCCGCGCGAAATTCGCCAGTAAGCTGAATCGCCGGAACAGCGACAATCGTTAACAAAAACAGCGCAATAAGAGTTTGCCGCGTTCCCGGCACGAACTTCGTATTCTTTAGCGCCAGATCGGCTTCCTCTTCGCGCGGAAGTCTCCGATGCGCCGGCGCTCCAGGAGTCGGGTCAGCGTATCTCGGCAACGAATATTTCGGCAGAGGTGCTTGGTTCGTTGGCATATTCAACGCGCTAGAAAATGAAATAGATAAAAGGGTTGTATTCCTGCGTGGCCAGAACGATCAGCGCGACCCAGCCGAGCGCGAAACAAGTCGCCGTCTTCGGCCAGGTCATTTGTTGGCTCCAATCCCAAGTCTGCGTGCCAAACCAAACAACGATTCCCGCGATCAGAATCGACAAAACGTAATACGGCTTGTAAATCAGACCACCAATCAGCGCCGCATTCGGGAACGGCTGATTGAGGTGAAACATCGCGCCTAGATATTGGACGGCGCTCCGCAAGCTTTGACCGCGAAAGAACACCCAGCCGATCGTCACGATCATGAACGTTAGGCCGATCCGCAATAGCTTGGGCAGACTATGATAAAAACCTTTGCGGCCTTGGCTGCGCTCGAATGCGAGCATCCCGCCATGAAGCCCGCCCCAGATCACAAAGTTCCACGATGCGCCGTGCCAGAGTCCGCCGAGAAGCATTGTGATAGTGAGGTTCGCGTACGTGCGGGGGAGGCCGTACTGGTTGCCGCCTATCGGAATGTAAAGATATTCGCGCAGCCAGGTTGAAAGCGAGATGTGCCAGCGCCGCCAGAAATCAGTGATCGATTGCGCGAGATACGGCGAATCAAAATTTTTCGCGAAAACGAATCCGAACATCAGGCCGAGCCCGATCGCCATGTCGGAGTAACCGCTGAAATCGAAATAAATCTGGAACGAATACGCGAGCGATCCGAACCACGCGTCGAGCGTTTGAATCGAGCCAGCGTCAAATGCCGTGTCCGCGATTTTACCGCACGGATTGGCCAGCAAAACCTTTTTCGCCACGCCCATCATGAAAAACGCGACGCCGCGCGCGAATTTATCGGATGTAAGCCGGCGATTTTTGAGCTGATCGGCGAGGAACGAGAACTTCAGAATCGGCCCGGCGACAAGGTGCGGGAACATCGAG
>WNFP01001456.1_pt1 | contig 21361 bp, 16 predicted proteins | sample 5400201 | NCBI WGS metagenome assembly WNFP01 (sample SAMN13153355, study PRJNA577476) | soil metagenome | isolation source: 115 cm saprolite under Madrone tree | place: USA:California | collected 2016-06-14
AACCCGCCATCGAGTGGTTCGCCACCATCCCGTTCGGCATGAATCCCGAGGGCATGACGGCCTGGTACTACCAGGGCGACGGACTCAAGCTGTGGGAAGAGACCTACGCCGCCTTCAACCTCGTGCCCCGCCCCGGCCCGGCGTTCGCCCCGCAAATGGGCGGATGGTTCAGGAAGAAGATCAATACGGTCGGCGACTTCAAGGGGCTCAAGATGCGCATTGGCAACGGCCTCGCCCGCAAGGTCGTCGCCAGGGCAGGCGCCACCGCGATCCTCACTCCGGCCGCCGATATCTACGCAGCGCTCGAGCGGGGTGTCATCGATACGGCCGAATGGGTCGGACCGTATGACGACATGAAGCTGGGCCTGCACAACACCGCGCGCTATTACTACTACCCCGGCTGGCATGAGCCGGGCACGATGAGCGAGTTCACCTTCAATAAGAAGGCGTACGGTGCGCTCCCGATCGATCTCCAGCGGACGCTCGACCATGCCGCCGCGGCAGTCCAGGTTTATGGCCTCACGGGCTACCACGCCAAGAACGCAAGAGCGCTCGAGCGGCTCAAGACGGAGTTCAAGAGCAAGGTCGAGGTGGTCCAGTTCCCGGTGCCGGTGCTGCGCGATCTCAAGAGGCTCTCGGCCGAGGTTGTGAGGGAAGAATCCGAGAAGACTCCCGCGGCTCGGAAGGTGCACGCCTCCTTTACGAAATTCCAGACGCTGGTGGGCCCGTGGGACCACGTGGCCGAGGGCGCCTACCATCAGCTCGTCGCGGGATGAGGAGGGCAGCGTGACGACCGAGCGACGCCGGTTCATCGCAACAGCAGGCGGGGTGATGGCGGCTGCTGCCACCGCCGCCATTGTCGACGCCCCTAACGTGATCGCACAGCCGAAGATTCAGTGGCGGATGTCTACCGCCTATCCCGCGGTGCTCGACCAACTCCAGGGTTCGGCCCAGCGGCTGGCGACGGTCGTGGAGGAGATGAGCAGCGGGCGGTTCCGGATCGAAGTCTTCCCGGGTGGCCAGATCATGCAGCCGTTCGAGTGCTTCGTTGCGACCTCCGAGGGCAAAATCGAAGCCTACATGGGCACGGCACAATACTGGAACGACAAGGAGCCGGGAATCGAGTGGTGCGCGACCATCCCGTTCGGCATGAATCCCGAGGGCATGGCCGCATGGTACTACCAGGGTGACGGGGCAAAACTCATGGATGAAGCGCACGCCCCGTTCAACCTCGTGCCGCGCCCCGCTTATTCGAACGCTCCACAGATGGGCGGGTGGTTCCGGAAGAAAATAAGCGCGATCGGCGACTTCAAGGGAATGAGGATGCGCATTCCGAACCTCGGCGGCAAGGTCTACGCCAAGGCGGGCGCCACGACAGTGCTCACTCCGGGCAGCGAGATCTACGCGGCGCTCGAGCGGGGCGTGATCGACGCCGCCGAATGGGTCGGGCCGCATGACGACATCCAGCTGGGCCTGCACAAGACGGCGCGCTACTACTACTACCCCGGCTGGCACGAACCGGGCACCGTGGAGGAGTTCGGCTTCAACAAGAAGGCCTACGAGGCGCTCCCGGTCGATCTGCGGCGGATGCTCGACCATGCCACCGCGGCTGTGCACGTCTACGCCCTGAGCGACTTCCACCTGAAGAACGCGATCGCGCTCGATCGACTCAAGACCGAGTTCAAAGGGAAGGTGGAGATCATCCAGTTTCCGGTGCCGGTCCTGCGCGATCTCAGGAAGCTGGCGGCCGAGGTCATTCGGGAAGAATCCGAGAAGACCCCCTTGGCCCGAAAGATCCACGCCTCGTTCACGAAATTCCAGGCGCTGGTGGGCCCGTGGGACCATGTCGCCGAGGGCGCCTACCATCAGCTCGTGGCGGGGTGAGGAGGGCAGCGTGACGACGGGACGACGCAGGTTCATCGCAACGGCGAGCGGAATTGCAGCGGCCGCCGCCACTGCGTCAATCACCGATGCCCCCCGCGCCATCGCTCAGCCGCAGATCCAGTGGCGGATGTCCACGGCCTATCCCGCGGCGCTCGACGTACTCCACGGCGCGGCTCAGCGGCTGGCGAAGGTCGTTGACGAGACGAGCGGCGGGCGGTTCCGGATCGAGGTCTTCCCGGGCGGCCAGATCATGCCGCCCCTCGACTGCTTCGACGCCACCTCGCGCCGCACCATCCAGGCATTCATGGCCTCCGCGCACTATTGGCCCACGAAGGAGCCCGCGTTTTCATGGTTCTCGACCATCCCGTTCGGCATGAACCCCGAGGGCATGGCCGCCTGGTACTACCAGGGCGACGGGCTCAAGCTCTGGGAGGAAGCGTACGCGGTTTTCGACCTCGTGCCGCGTCCCGGTCCGGGGATCGCTCCGCAGATGGCCGGATGGTTCAGGAAGAAGATCAACACGATCGGCGACTACAAGGGGCTTAAGGTGCGCATCGCCTCGGGTCTCGCCGCCAAGGTCATCGCCAGGGCGGGCGCCACGGCTGTCTTCACGCCGGGCGCCGATATCTACGCCGCGCTCGAGCGGGGCGTAATTGACGCCGCCGAATGGATCGGGCCGCATGAGGACATGCAGCTGGGTCTCCACAAGACCGCACGCTACTACTATTACCCGGGCTGGCAAGACACCGGTACGACGATAGGATTTGGCTTCAACAAGAAGGCATACGAGGCGCTGCCGGTTGATCTGCGGCGGACGCTCGACCACGCTGCCGCCGCGGTGCAGGTCTATGGCCTCACGGACTACCACGTGAAGAACGCGATCGCGCTCGAGCGGCTCAAGACCGAGTTCAAGGGCAAGGTCGAGGTGCTTGCACTTCCCGTTCCGGTGCTGCGCGATCTCAAGAAGCTGTCGGCGGAGGTGGTCAGGGAAGAGTCCGAAAAGACGCCCATGGCCCGGAAGGTGCACGCGTCCTTCACGAAGTTCCAGGCACTGGTGGGCCCGTGGGACCACGTCGCGGAGGGCGCCTACCATCAACTGGTCGCGGGGTGCGCGCTCCCCGCTGCGGCGCAGCAGGCTCGACACCCGTTCCGGATCGGTGTCCTCAATGCGGCGTGGGCCGCGAGCCATCCGACCGTCGAAGGGCTCAAGGCAGGGCTCAAGGAGCTCGGGCTCGAAGAGGGGCGTGACGTAACGTTCGACATCCGCTTCACCGAAGGTAAGCTGAGCGCCATGCCGGCGGCTGCCGAGGCCCTTGTCAAGGAGGGTGTCGACCTCATCTTCACGAGCCAGGAAGTGGCCACCCTCGCCGCGAAGGACGCGACGGAGAAAGTTCCCATCGTGTTCACGCTCGTGGGCGACCCGGTGGGCGCCAGCATTGTCGCCACACTCGCCCAGCCCGGCGGCAATGTGACCGGAGTGTCGAGCCTCCAGACCGAGCTGATAGCCAAGCGCCTGGAAGTGCTCAAGACGATTGCGCCGGCGGTGCGCCGGGTCTGGCTCTTCCACTATCAGCTGGACCTGGGCGCGACGCCGATGGTGTCGAGGGCGCTCGAGGCGGGGCAGCGCCTGAAGGTGGAGGTGGTGCCGAAGGCGGTGCCCGACGCCGACGAGCTCAGGCGTGCGCTCCGCGAAGTGCGGCGTGACGACGCAATCCTGGCCCCGGAAGGCTCGAACCCCGAGCTGACCATCGCGATCATCGAGCAGTCGCTGGCCTCGAAAATCCCGGCTGTCTTCGGCACCGCGCTCTGGATCGGCTATGGCGGCCTCATCTCCTACGGGCCCGACTACTACGCGCAGGGAGTCCAGTCGGCGGGACTCGTGGCCAAGATCCTGCGCGGCGCCCGGCCTCGAGACCTGCCGGTCGAGGGCGCCGAGAAGATCGACCTCGCCGTGAACCTCAAGACCGCGGAGCTCATGAGCCTCACCGTGCCGCGAAAGATCCTGCTCCGCGCCGACGCCTTCCGGCGATGAAGATCCCGGGCTCGGGCGGCCGGCTCTTCCGAAAGTACGTGGTCGTCCTCCTCGTGCTCGTCGGTGGCGTGCTGATGGCCTCGAGCCTGGTCGAGCTCTATTTCTCTTACCGCGAGACGCAGCTCGCGATCGTCCGGGTCGAGCGCGCGAAGGCCGTGGCCGCCGCGGGCGGCATCGAGCAGTTCCTGAAGGAGGTCGAGCACCAGGTGCGTGAGACGACCCGGACCGCGTCCGACGATCCCGACGCGAGCCAGGTGGGGCCCGGCAGGCTCGGGTTCCGGGAAGGGCTGGGCGCGGCGCTGGCGCAGCAGCGCGAGCTCGACTTCGTCAGGGTGCTTCGCAACGTCCCTGCCATCAGCGAGCTGAGTCACCTCGACCTCTCCGGCAAGGAGCAGCTTCGCGTCTCGCGCCTGGACCTGGATGTCGCCGGAAGCCAGGAGGATCTCTCGCGCACGCCCAAGTTCATGGAGGCCAGAGCCGGCAAGACATACTGGAGTCCCGTCTATTTCAAGAACGATTCCGAACCGTACGTAACGCTGGCCGTGCCGGTCGGCAAATACGCCCTCGAGGTGACGACGGCTGAGGTGAGCCTCGGTGCCGTGCTCAAGGCCGTGTCGCAGATCGAGGTCGGCCCGGGTGGATACGCCTACGTAGTGGATTCTCGCAACCATCTGGTCGCCCATCCCGACAGCCGGGTGATGCGGGAGAAACGTGATCTCTCAACGCTCGCTCAGGTGAAGTCGGCGCGGCTTGATCGCTCGGGGTCCACGCCGGAGGCCTCGGCCCTCACGGTAGCGGAGGGTCTCGGCGGCGGGCGGATGCTTGCGGCGCACGCCGAGATCGTTCCGCTCGGGTGGATGGTGTTCGTCGAGCGCCCCGCCGCGGACGCCTATGCCCCCCTCCGGGCCCCCATCATCCGGAGCGTCATCATCTTCGTGCTGGGCCTCGGGCTCTCGGTCCTGGCGAGCCTGCTCCTCGCCCGGCGGATGGTCGCGCCGATCCGGGTGCTCCAGGAAGGCGCAACGCGGATCGGCGCCGGCACGCTCGACCAGCCAATCGAGCTACGGACCGGCGACGAGATCGAAGCCCTTGCGGAGTCGTTCAACAGCATGGCGGCGAGCCTCAAGGAGTCCTACGAGGGCCTGGAGCAGAAGGTGGAGGCGCGCACGCGCGAGCTGGCGGATGCCAACCGCGACCTGACCGAGGCGCTCGAGCAGCAGACGGCGACGAGCGAGATCCTGCGCGTGATCAGCCAGTCGCCGACCGACGTCCAGCCGGTCTTCGACGCAATCGTGCGAAGCGCCGTGCGCCTGTGCGATGGGCTGTATGGCAGCGCCATCCGCTTCGATGGCGAGCTGATGCACCTCGCAGCCGGGCACAACTGGACGCCCGAGGTGCGCCGGTCTCTCGAGGAAGCGTTTCCTATGCGGCCGGACCGGCGGATGATGGCTGGGCGCGCGATCCTGGCGCGGGCGGTCATCCAGGTCGAGGACGCGCTGGACGACCCCGAGTATTCCCAGCACGTCGCGCGGGCCGGAAACTTCCGCGGCATGGTCGCCGTGCCGATGATGCGCGAGGGGAAACCTATCGGGGCAATTGTCGTCAATCGTGACCAGCCCGGACCCTTTTCGGTGGGCCAGATAGAGTTGCTGAAGACCTTTGCCGACCAGGCCGTGATCGCCGTCGAGAACGTCCGCCTATTCAAGGAGCTGGAGGCACGCACGCGAGAGCTGACGCGCTCGGTCGACCGGCTCACTGCGCTCGGTGACGTCGGGCGCGCCGTCAGCTCGTCCCTGGATCTGGAGCAGGTGCTGACGACCATCGTTTCGCGAGCGGTGCAGCTCTCCGGCGTGGACGCCGGCGCGATCTACGAGTACGACGAGCCCGCCGGAGTGTTTCACCTCCGAGCGACCGAGGGTCTCCCGGACGAGTTCCTCGAGAGCGCGCCGGTCCTGCGAAAAGGCGAGGGCGTGACCGGCCAGCTGGCCGTGATGCTAGCACCCGTGCAGATCCCGGACATCAGCGTGGCTGGGACATACCAGAGCCGCGCACGTGACGTTCTGCTCAACCTCGGGCTCCGCGCGGCCCTCGCGGTCCCCCTCCTCCACGAGGGTCGAGTGGTCGGAGGGTTGGCGGTCAACCGCAGGGTTCCCGGCGAGTTCCCGCAGGACATCGTCGATCTGCTCCAGACCTTCGCCACCCAATCTGCGCTGGCCATCCAGAACGCGCGGCTGTTCCGCGAGATCGAGGAGAAGAGCCGCCAGCTCGAGCTTGCCAGCAAGCACAAGTCGCAGTTCCTCGCGAACATGAGCCACGAGCTGCGCACCCCCATGAACGCCGTGCTGGGCTACACGGATCTCATCCTCGACAATATCTTTGGCGACGTCCCTGAGGCGATCCGCGACACGCTCGAGCGGGTCAAGGCCAACGGGCAGCACCTCCTCGGTCTGATCAACGACGTCCTCGACCTCTCCAAGATCGAGGCGGGGCAGCTCACTCTCTCGCTCACCGACTACTCGATGGGCGAGATCGTCCAGGCGGTGGTCTCGGCTGTGGAGTCCCTGGCTGCGGAGAAGAAGCTCGCGCTGAAGGCGATCGTGCCGGCGGATCTGCCGCCCGGCAGGGGCGACGAGCGGCGGCTCACACAGGTGCTCCTGAACCTGGCCGGGAACGCCATCAAGTTCACCGATGAGGGCGGAGTGTCGATCGAGGCGCGGACCTCCGACGGCGCCTTCGTGGTCTCGGTGTCGGACACTGGACCGGGGATCTCCGAGGCCGATCGGCAGACGATCTTCGAGGAGTTCCAGCAGGCGGACAGCTCCAGCACGCGGAAGAAGGGCGGGACCGGCCTCGGGCTCACGATCTCCCGGCGGATCGTGGAGCTGCACGGTGGGCGCCTCTGGATGGAATCGGCCCTCGGAGTAGGATCAACCTTCCATTTCACCGTGCCGCTGAGGGTGGAGCGGCAGCCGGAGAAATCATGAAAAAGCGTGTCCTTGTCATCGAGGACCACGAGGAGAACCGCCGCATCGTGCGCCTCCTCTTGGCGAGTGCCGGCATCGATATGATCGAGGCCGTGAGCGGTGAGGACGGGATCGCCATGGCGGAGAAGGAGCGCCCGGACCTGATACTCATGGACATCCAGCTCCCTGGTCTCGACGGGTACGAGGCGACGCGCCGAATCAAGTCGAACCCCGCCCTCCGGCACATCCCGATCATCGTGGTCACCTCGTACGCGCTGAGCGGGGACGACGTGAAAGCGTTCGAAGCCGGCTGCGACGCCTACGTCACCAAGCCGTTCGTCCCGCGCGAGCTCCTGGCCAAGGTCCGCGGGTACCTCGGGTAGCCAAGGCGGACTCAGGGTGAGAACGCCGCCGCGTATCCTGATCGTGGACGACACGCCGGCCAACGTGCACATTCTCCAGGCGCGTCTGTCCGCCAACGGCTACGACATCGTCACCGCGACTGACGGCGAGGCGGCACTGGTCGCCGTCAGAGAGAACGAGCCAGACCTGATCCTGCTGGACGTCATGATGCCGAAGATGGACGGCTTCGAGGTCTGCCGGCGCCTTCGTGCGGACGCATCGCTTCCGTTCATCCCGGTCATCATGGTTACGGCCAAGACGGATCCCAAGGATGTCGTGGCCGGCCTCGAGGCGGGCGGCGACGAGTACGTGACGAAGCCCGTGGACCAGCTTGCGCTGGTCGCCCGCGTGAAATCCATGCTCCGGATCAAGAACCTCCACGACACCGTGGAGGGGCTGGCAGCGGAGCGCGCCGAGTGGAACAAGACCCTCGAGCGACGCGTCGAGGAGCAGGTGGGCCAGCTCGAGCGGCTCGGGCGGCTCAAGCGCTTCTTCTCGCCGCAGCTTGCCGAGCTCATCGTGGCGGGCGGCGCGGACGATCCTCTCAAGCCCCACCGGCGGGAAGTGACCGTCGTGTTTCTCGACCTTCGTGGATTCACCGCCTTTGCCGAGACTGCCGAGCCGGAAGAGGTGATGACGGTCCTCCGCGAGTACCATGCCGAAATGGGCAAGCTGATCCTGGACCACGAGGGTACCCTCGAGCGCTTCACCGGCGACGGCATGATGATCTTCTTCAACGACCCGGTCCCGGTGCCGGATCCAGCCGAGCGCGCCACGCGGATGGCGGTGGCGATGCGCGAGCGCGTCCACCACCTCGTCACGGTCTGGCAGAAGCGCGGCTATGAGCTGGCCCTCGGCGTCGGCATCGCGCAGGGCTACGCCACCATCGGCGCCATCGGCTTCGAGGGGCGCTGGGACTATGGAGCCATCGGCACGGTCACGAACCTGGCGGCGCGGCTTTGCGGCGAGGCCAAGGGCGGCCAGATCCTGGTCCACCAGCGCGTGGCCACGGCCATCGAAGACCTCGCGGATCTCGAGGAGATCGGGCCACTGACGCTCAAGGGGTTGCTCCGCCCCGTGTCGGGCTTCAACGTCATCGGGCTCAAATGATGCCGCCGGCCTTGAGCCTCTCCAGCTCCTGATCGGTGAGGCCGAGTAGGCCGGCGTAGACCTCGCGGTTGTGCGCGCCGAGCGGCGGACCCGCCCAGCGGACGCTGCCTGGTGTCTCGGACAGGCGCGGTGTCGGCGCGTTCATCGTCACCGTGCCCAGCTCGGGATCAGGAAGGTCGATGAAGGTATGCCGCGCCTTGAAGTGCGGATCTTCCATGATGTCCGCGATGTCGTAGACGGGGGCTGCGGTCAGCCCCTGGGTCTCGAAGAGCCTGACGATCTCCTCGCGCGAGCGCTGCCCGATGGCCCGGGCGATCGCCTCGTCCACGGCCTCGCCGTTGGCGATCCGCGCGTCGTTGGTGGCGAAGCGCGGGTCGGACAGCAGATGCCCGATGCCGAGCGCCTTGAACATCGCGTCGGCCGAGGCGGGCGTGGAGGCCGAGAGCGCCACCCACTTGCCGTCGCTCGTCTTGTACGTGCCGCGGGGGCTCGCGTTGTGGGAGCGGTTGCCGATGCGCTCGCGCACGATCCCGTGGGCGCGATACTCGAGCGCGTTGGGGCCCAAGATGGCGAGCAGCGGCTCGTAGAGCGGCAGGTCGATCATCTGCCCGCGGCCCGACACCTTATCACGATGGTGAAGCGCGGCGAGCACGGCGACGGCGCCCGCCTGCGCGGCCACCATGTCCGCCATGGGAAAGGATGGCAGGGTGGGCGATTCGGCGGCGCCCGTCGTGGCGGCGAAACCCGACATGGCCTCGACCATGGTGCCGAAGCCCGGGCGATCGCGGTAGGGGCCGTCCTGTCCCCAGCCCGAAACGCGCACCATGACCAGCCGCGGATTGACCTGCGCGAGCGCGTCCCAGCCAAGTCCCCACTTCTCGAAGGTGCCGGGGACGTAGTTCTCGATCAGGACGTCGGCGGTTTCGACTAGGCGCTTGAGGAGGGCCTGGCCTTCGGGCCGTGTGAGGTTGAGCGTGATCGAGCGCTTGCCGCGTCCGTAGACTTTCCACCAGAGCTCGCCGAGAGCTTTCGACCAGGTGCGAATCGGGTCGCCGCCCTTGGGATTTTCGACCTTGAGGACATCGGCGCCGAGGTCGGCCAGCATCGTGGCCAGCACGCCGCCTGCGATGAGACGCGAGCAGTCCACGACGCGGAGGTCGGACAGCGCGCGCGCGGACTCGTTCATGCGTCCGACGCGGCCTTCCGGCCCTCCCCCTTCATGTACTTGTCGAGCGCGTCCACGAGGAGCCCGAGCGCCTCTTTCTCAGTGCGCCCCGTGGAGGTGACGGCCGGATAGGCGACGGCCGTCGCGCGATAGGTGCCGCCCTCTTCCTGGACCAGCTCGACCTCGAAGCGCATGGAGCCTATCCGCCCTTCACGGGCCGCTCGGCGAGGAACAGAAAGCCCGAGAGGCTGAAGAAGTAGCGCCCGTGCAGATCCTGGCCGCGCACGTCGTCGGCCCAGCCCTGCGCGACGTCGTCGGGAATCCCCGCATTGCGGCTCGCGAAGCCCGCGATCACGTCGATCACGCTGCCGCTGTAGGTGGTGTCGTCGGCATGGAGGTTCACGACCGGCACCACGCTGAGGCTCCTGACACCGAAGCCCGCGTGTCCGAGAAGCCGCGGCAGCAGGGCGGGCAAGTGCGGGTGGACGAAGTGCGCATCCCACGCTCGCATCACATCCGCGTGCCGGCCCGGGTCGTCCACCTGCCAGACGCAGGAATCCCAGTCGGTCGCCATGAGGACGAGCAGGCCGCCGGGCTTCAGTACGCGGTACGCCTCGTCGAGGGCCCGCGGCAGGTCGGCGACGAATTCATAGACGTGGACCGCCGTCGCGAAGTCGAAGTTCTGCGCCGGGAAGTTGAGCTCGGCAGGATCGCCCACGGCGAACTCCGTGCGCCCGGCCAGCGCGGACCGGCGCGCGCGATCGGCCGACATCACGACCATGTCGGGGCTGGCGTCGATGCCGACGACCTTGCCGTGCGGGCCCACTTCACGCGCCAGCTCGCAGGCCAGGAGCCCGGGGCCGCACCCGATGTCGAGCCCGTGCTCGCCGCGCTTGGGCCCGACCTTGGCGCGGACGCGCGCGCGCTGCTCCACCGCATCGGCTGTGGAAGCGGTCCGTTCGAGGAGGGGAGCGCTGGAGCTCGCCACGCGGGCACGCTAGCAGCCGGGCCCGAATCAGTCAAGGCGCGGCGAGATGTCGCAAGGATCGCTCAAGATTCGCTCGGGCAGGGCTTTCGAAGCGGTCGAATTCGCTCGTGAGGAAAATCCGGGGACGCTCGAGGAACGCGCGCAGGATCCTGGTCCGCCCCTCGCGCCACTCGGCCTCGCTGCGGAAGGCGTACTCGAGGCGGACCTGCCGCTCGTACCGGTCGAACTCGGCGGGCGTTCCGCCCAGGATGGACAGATCGGCGTCCACGACGTAGCGCGCGTCGGGGTCCTCCGGCGGGCCAAGGTGGCCAGTGGCTATGATGAGGGCCGCGACGCGATCGGCCACGGGCGGCTTCACGCCGCCCTCGTCGAGGATGCGCGCCGCATAGGCCGCGCTTCGCGCCTCGTTGTCCCTGGCGCGCGGGTCGTAGACGAAGTCGTGGAGCCACAGCGCGAGCTCCCCGGCATCGGCATCGCGCAGGCGTTCCCGCGCGCCGTCGAAGAGCGCCAGGACGTGCGCGATGTGCTCGAGCGTGTGGTAGTGGCGGTGCGGCTCCGAGTACGCCCGGCTGATCTCCTCGTGAAGCGGACGCGGGTCGGAGCGCGCCCCGAGCCTCCGCCAGAGCGCGCTCCACGCCTCGATCGAGGGCCCCACTGCCGTCATGGCGGCGCCAAGCGTAGCATCGCCGACACCGCGCTGCTTGACTTGCCCGGAGGGCGAACCTAGACTCCCGAACGGCATGAAGGGTCTCGTCGCGTCGCTGTGCCTCGTCCTCATCTGCGCGGGCCGGGCGCTCGCGCAGGCGCCCGACACCGTACTCCTCGAAGAGATCACCTGGACCGAGCTGCGCGACCTGATCGCGTCGCGGACCACGACCATCATCGTGCCCGTCGGCGGAACGGAGCAGAACGGGCCCCACATGACGCTGGGCAAGCACAACCTTCGCGTCAAAATCCTCTCGGAGAAGATCGCGCGCGGCGTCGGACACGCGCTCGTGGCCCCGGTGATCGCCTATGTCCCGGAGGGGCGCCTCGAGCCGGCCACGGGACACATGCGGTTTCCGGGCACGATCACCGTCCCCGATGAGACCTTCCAGAAGGTCCTGGAGTATGCGGCGCGGAGCTTCAGGCTCCACGGGTTCCGGGACATCGTTTTGTTGGGCGACCACGGCGGGACGCAGGCGGACCAGAAGACCGTCGCCGGCCGGCTGAACCGGGAGTGGGCCGCGACGGGCGTCCGGGTCCACGCGATCGAAGAATACTACCGGGCGGCCGAGGTGGAGTTTCCGCGCCTTCTCAAGTCGCGCGGCTACCGCGACGAGGAGCTGGGCAGTCACGCAGGCCTCGCCGACACCTCGCTGATGCTGGCTCTCGACCCGCGCATGGTACGCTCGAACCGCCTGCGGCCGGGACCGGGGCCTCCGGATGCGAGCGGCGTGTCGGGGGATCCGGGCCGGGCCAGCGCCGAGCTGGGCCAGGCGGGCGTCGAGCTGATCGTCAGCCGGACCGTGGAAGCCATCAGGAAGTCCATCGCGCATCGTTGAAGCCGCGTCGCAGCAGGGAGGAGGCGTCCGTGCACGCAGGGAAACACGCCCGAATCCGTCGCGATGCCTTGCGCGCGGCTGTCGCGCTCGCATCGGCGCTCGCCGCGACACTCGTCGCGTGGCCCGCGGCGGCGCAGCCGGGCACGCGCGCCGTCGACACGATCCCGGGCATGCCGCCGGTGACGGATCCGGCCAATCTCTACGGCGAGGCGCGCTCCGACAAGCTGAGTCCTGCCGTCGCCACGGCGCTGCCGCGCGTGTACGTCCCGAATCTCAAGTCCAATGACGTCTACGTGATCGATCCCGCGACGCTCAAGGTCGTGGACCGCTTTCGGGTCGGCATCAACCCGCAGCACATCGTGCCCTCGTACGATCTCAAGACGCTCTGGGTGACCAATAACGCGGAAGGGCGCACCGACGGGAGCCTGACCCCCATCGATCCCGTGACGGGGAAGCCGGGCAGGTCCATCGCGGTCGACGACCCGTACAACATGTACTTCACGCCCGACGGGCGCTCGGCCATCGTGGTCGCGGAGGCGCTCAAGCGGCTCGACTTCCGCGATCCCCAGACCATGGCGCTCCAGGCCTCGCTGGCGGTCCCGCAGTGCCCCGGCATCAACCACGCGGATTTCTCCATCGACGGCCGCTTCGTGATCTTCACCTGCGAGTTCGAGGGCAGCCTGGCGAAGATCGACCTGGTCGGCCGGAAGGTGCTTGGCTACCTCAAGCTCTCGAAGGGCGGCATGCCGCAGGACATCCGCGTCTCGCCGGACGGCAAGACCTTCTTCGTGGCGGACATGAAGGCGGGCGGCGTGTTCGTCATCGACGGGGACGGCTTCAAGGAGACGGGCTTCATCCAGACCGGCGTTGGCACCCACGGCCTCTACCCGAGCCGGGACGGGACGAAACTCTACGCGGCCAACCGGGGCTCGTCGCGCATCCACGGCCCGCCGCACGGCAAGGGCAGCGTCTCCGTCATCGACTTCGCTACCCGCCGCATCGTGGCCACGTGGCCGATTCCGGGAGGCGGCAGCCCGGACATGGGCAACGTCAGCGTGGACGGCAAGATCCTGTGGCTCTCGGGCCGCTACGACAACGTGGTCTATGCGATCGACACCGCCTCAGGCGAGGTGCGGATCATCCCCGTCGGCAAAGAACCCCACGGCCTCACAGTCTGGCCCCAACCCGGCCGCTATTCCCTGGGCCACACGGGAAACATGCGGTAGTTAGTCGGCGGCCAGCCTGTAACCCACGCCAGGTTCGGTAAGGAGGTAGCGGGGGCGGGCTGGCTCTGCTTCGAGCTTGTGGCGCAGGTGGGCCATGTATATGCGGACGTAGTGCGCCTGCTCGGTGTGCGCCGGTCCCCACACCTCGCGAAGAAGCTGCTGGTGCGTGACGACCTTGCCGGCGTGCCGGATGAGCGTCGTGAGGAGCTTGTACTCGGTCGGCGTCAGGCGCACCTCGGCGCCGCCGAGGGCGACGTAGCGGCGCAGCCGATCCACCTGGAGATCGCCCACCTTGAAGGCCGCTTCGTCCCCCTCGTGGGACGCCCCCGCGGTATGCCGGAGCGCCACGCGGATCCGCGCGAGCAGCTCGCCGGCGCTGAAGGGCTTGCTGACGTAGTCGTCGGCGCCGGCGTCGAGAGCCGTGACCTTGTCCCGCTCCTGGCCGCGAGCGGACAGGACGATGATGGGGACGGCCGTCCACTCTCGCAGCCGGCGGATCACGGCGACGCCGTCCATGTCGGGCAACCCCAGGTCGATGATCACCACGTCCGGCTGGCGCGAGCCCACCTCGACGATGCCGTCGGCGCCCGTCGCTGCCTCGAAAAGCCGGTAGCCCTGTCCGTTCAACGTTGCCCGGAGAAAGCGCCGGATCTGCGGCTCGTCTTCGATGAGGACGACGATCGGATCAGGCATCGGCGGGAACCGAGGCCGGCGGCGCATCCGTGAGAGGCAGCGTGAACAGGAACGCGACGCCGCCTTCGGGCAAGTTGTGCGCCCAGATGCGGCCGCCGTGCGCCTGGACGACTCCTCGGCAGATCGCGAGACCGAGCCCCGCGCCTCGCCGGCCCTCCGAGGCGGCCCGGTGGAACTTCTCGAAGACGAGCGCCTCCTGCCCCTTGGGAAGCCCGGGACCGTGGTCCGCGACCTCCGCGGTCAGGCTCTGATCCGTCGCGGTCACGATGATGCGGATGGCGCTGTCGGGTGGCGTGTACTTGATAGCGTTGTCCAGCAGGTTGACGAAGACCTGCTCGATGAGGACGTCGTCGATCTTGACCAGCGGCAGGTCGGGCGGGATGCTCACGGAGACGCGGCGCGAGCCCAGGCTCTTCGCCAGGCGCCCCAGCGCCGCCCCGACGACTTCCTCGACGGGATGCCAGTCCTTGTGGAGCTGGAGGGCGCCGGACTCGAGCCGCGTCATTTCGAGCAGGTTCTGGACCAGCCGGTTCAGCCGGTCCGCTTCGTCGCGCACCGACTCGAGCAATTCCTGCTGCGTCCGCTGATCGAGGCGGGTCCCGGACTCGAGGATCGTCGTGGCGGCGCCCGTGATGGTGGCGAGCGGCGTGCGAAGGTCGTGCGACACCGAGCTCAGGAGCGAGTTGCGGAGCCGCTCCGTCTCGATGCGCACCTGTGAGGCCTGCGCCTCGTCGGCCAGTGTCGCGCGCTCGATGGCGAGCGCGGTCTGGTTCGCGAAGGTCTCCAGCAGGTGAAGCTGCTCCGGGTTGTCGAAGGCGTGCGGCTCGGCCGGCTTGACGCCGAGCACTCCGGCCGCTCCGCGCGAGCCGATCAGTGGAACGTAGAGCGCCGCGGCGCCCGGAAGCGTCGCGGTGCCGAGCCCCGCCAGCTCTCGGTGCGCGTAGACCCATTCGGCCACGGCCTGCTCGGCGGCGTCCGTGTGGAGGGTGGCGGCCGGTAGGGTTCTCGGCGTCAAGCGTCCCCCCTCGGGCAGCAGGACGGCGACGTCGGCCGGGAAGACCTCGACGATGTGCCGGACCGCGATCGTGAGCAGGTCGTCCACGCCGCGCGTGCTCGCGAGCTCCCGGCTCATAGCGTAGAGCGCGGCGGTCCGGCGCTCTCGACTGCGTGCGGCCTCCGCCTGCGCCCGCGTGCGCACCGTCAGCCCGCTGATCACGAGAGCGACGATCAGCATGACCGCAAACGTCACCAGGTACTGCGTGTCCGAGACCGCGAAGGAGAAGAACGGTGGGACGAAGAAGAAGTCGAACGTCGCCACGCTCAGCAACGAGGCGAGCGCCGTCGGACCGCGCCCGCTCCGCATGGCGATGGCCACGACGCCCAACAGGTAGACCATGATCAGGTTGGAGAGGCCGAGGTGCGGGAACATGAGCCAGGCGAGGCCGGTGCAGGCCGCGACGACAGCGAGCGCCTCGACATAGGGCGCCCAGGCCGTGGGGGTGACGGGCCGGCTCGCGGGAGCTGGGGCCCCGGCGTCCTTCTCCGCGCTTACGACGTGGATGTCGATTTCGCCGCTGCCCCGGACGAGCGCGTCCACGATCGAGCCCATGAGAATGCGCTTCCACAGGGTCCGAGCCGGTTTCCCGATGACGATCTTGCTGACGTTGCGGGCGCGTGCGTACGCCAGCAGCTCCTCGCTCATCGTGGAGCCGGTCAGGGTCACGGTCTCGGCGCCGAGTTGTTCGGCGAGCCGAAGCGTCTGGACGACGCGATCCCGGTCGGCCTGTGACAGCTTGGCGGCGGCGGGTGTCTCGACCCAGGCGACGATCCATTGGGCCCCGAGATGCGTGGCCAGGCGCCGGCCGGCGCGAACGAGCTGGGCGGCCTGGGGACTCGGGCTGACGCAGACCAGGATCCGCTCGGCCACGGGCCAGGTCTTGGCGATGGCGTGGTCGCGCATGTACGCCTGCATCTGCGCGTCCACGCGCTCGGCCGTTCGCCTGAGAGCCAGCTCCCGGAGCGCGATCAGGTTGCCCTTCCGGAAGAAGTTCCGCATGGCTTCCTGGGCCTGCTGGGGGACGTAGACCTTGCCCTCCTGGAGGCGCTGGATCAGGTCGTCCGGAGGCAGGTCGACCAGCTCGATCTCGTCGGCGCGCTCGAGCGTGGAGTCCGGGACGGTTTCCCGCACGACGACGCCCGTAATCTTGGCGACGAGGTCGTTCAGGCTCTCAAGGTGCTGGACGTTCATCGCCGTATATACGTCGATGCCCGCATCGGCCAGCTCCAGGACGTCCTGCCAGCGCTTGGCGTGACGGGAGCCCTCGGGATTGCTGTGGGCGAGCTCGTCTACCACGATGACGGTCGGGTGGCGCTCCAGGGCTGCGTCGAGATCGAACTCTCTCAGCGTGGTGCCCCGGTAGGGCACGAGCCTCGGGGGAAGGACGTCGAGGCCCTTGAGGAGGGCCTCTGTCTCGACCCGCCCGTGCGTCTCGACCAAGCCGACCACGACGTCGATCCCGTCCGCCTTGAGCTCGCCGGCGGCCTCGAGCATGGCGTAGGTCTTGCCGACGCCGGCGGCGGCGCCGAAGAAGAGCTTGAGGCGGCCGCGGGTCTTCCGCGCTTCCTCCTCCTTCGCGCGGGCGAGGAGGGCGTCTGGATCGGGCCGCTCGTAGGTCACAGCAGGTTCAGTGTACCGAAAGCGCGCCTCGCCCGGCGCAGGCTTAGAAGAAGATGTAGGACAGCGCGAAGCTGAACGTGTCCTGGGCCCGAGAGGTGGGTGTCGTGCTGAAGTTCGTGAGGCTGAAGGACTTCGTGCTCGCTTGGTCGTGGCGGTACTCGAGGCGGCCGACGAGGCCGCGCCAGATCTTGTACTCGAGGGTCGGGGTGATCTCGTAGTAGTTGACGTTGTGTCCCGGCGCCGTGATGCCGTTCCTCACCCCCTGCGGATCGGCGAAGTACTCGACCCTCAGCGCGGTGGGGAGCGACTTCGTCCAGTCGTAGGCCACGTAGCCCGCGACGCCGCTCCAGGACGAGTTGTTGTGCTTGCGCGTGCCCAGCGCGACCAGGACGGGATCGTTCTCCTCGCCGGCGAAATCGAAGTTGGTGGCGAGCGTCAGCCTGTCGATCCCGGTGTAGAGCACCGTCGTATCGACGATCCAGCGTTGGTTGACCCGGCCGATCATCTGGGCCCGCAGCTGCTCGGGCCCGACGTGGAAGGCGGTCGTGATCGAGAACTTGTCCGAGGGCGTGAAGGCGACCTGCCCGATGGCCTTGAGGTAGCCGTTCGGGTTGTCGGAGTTGTCCCAGCCGTTCGTGAAGCCGAGCGTCGCCGAGAGCCACTTCGTGAAGGGATACGTGACCAAGAGCCCCGTGTGAGTGTACGGAGTCCCGAGCGTGTAGAGGAAGTCACGGGAGAAATTCAAATTCTTCGGGCTCTCGTAGACTTCGTAGCCGATGAGCGTCGCCCACTTGCCCGCCTTGACCGTCAGCCCTTCGCCCAACGGCAGCAGTACCGCGCCGTAGACCTCGGCGAGATCGTACTTGGGCGTGTTGCGGTAGTACGGCGGCCCGTCGTCGAGGTCCCGGAAGATGCCGAGCGAGTGGTTCTTTTGAGAGTCCATGCCGGCCGTGGTCACGACCCCGAAGCCCCACGGGTAGCGCTCGGACGGGTCCTTCCTGACGGAGAGCTCGAGCGCGTTCCACGAATAGTCGGCGTCGTGGTCGTAGAAGCGGAGGTCGTTGACGTTGTGCGGGCTCGCGTGCCGGAGGTTCACGACGTAGCTGTTCTCGAGATAGCCGTACAGCGTGATCTCCTCGAGCAGGGCCTTCGGCTGGCCCTCCTTCGTGGTCTCGCGGCCGAGCAGGTCGGACACCGACGTCTGGGCGGACGCCGGCCCCGCGGCGCAGAGCGCGAGCGCGCAGAGAGCGAGGGCGACGGAAGACTTCATCGGGGAGCGGCGTCCAGCGCCATGTTCAGCGCGAGGACGTTGACCCGCGGCTCGCCCAGGAAGCCCAGGAAGCGGCCCTCGATGTGGCGCTCGACCAGCTCCCGCACGGTCTCGGGCGGGAGCTTCCGGGCCTTGGCCACGCGCGGCGCCTGGTAGAGAGCGGCGGCGGGGCTGATATGAGGGTCGAGGCCGCTGCCCGAGGCCGTCACCAGGTCCACCGGCACGGGAGTGGTGTTGCCGGGATCGGCGGCGCGGAGCGCGTCCACGCGCCCCTGGACCGCCTTGACGAGGTCAGGGTTCGTCGGGCTCAGGCTGGACCCCGTCGACGAGCCGGCGTTGTCCGCGAAGGGACTGGTTGCCGAGGGACGGCTCCAGAAGTACTTGGGGTCGTCGAAAGGCTGGCCGATGAGCCTCGAGCCCACGACCTTTCCGTCGTTGACGATCAGGCTGCCCTGCGCCTGGGACGGGAACACCGCCTGCGCGATGCCCGTGACCAGGAGCGGGTAGGCGACTCCGGTCACGAGCGTCAGCAGAAGGAGAATCATGAGAGCCGACCGGAGCTGAGAAAGCATGGTCTGAAGTCCTCCCTTACACTAGGCGCAGCGCCACGAGGATCATGTCCACGAGCTTGATCCCCGGGAACGGGATGAGAATGCCGCCGACGCCGTAGACCAGAAGATTGCGCCGCAGGACGGCCGCGGCCCCGATCGGCCGGTAGCGCACGCCCTTCAGGGCAAGCGGGATCAGCGCGACGATGATCAGCGCGTTGAAGATGACCGCCGACAGGATCGCGCTCTCCGGCGTCGCCAGGTGCATGATGTTGAGCACGCCGAGGGCGGGATACGTGCTCGCGAAGGCAGCCGGAATGATCGCGAAGTACTTGGCGACGTCGTTGGCGATGCTGAACGTGGTCAGCGAGCCGCGGGTCATCAGCATCTGCTTGCCCGTCTCGACCACCTCGAGGAGCTTGGTGGGATTGGAGTCCAGGTCGACCATGTTGCCGGCTTCCTTCGCGGCCTGGGTGCCCGTGTTCATCGCGACCGCCACGTCGGCCTGGGCGAGGGCGGGCGCGTCGTTGGTGCCGTCGCCGGTCATCGCGACCAGACGCCCCTCCCCCTGGAGGTCGCGGATCAGCTTGAGCTTCATCTCCGGCGTCGCCTCGGCGAGGAAGTCGTCCACGCCGGCTTCCGCGCTGATGGCGGCAGCCGTGAGCGGATTGTCGCCCGTGATCATGATGGTCTTGATCCCCATGCGGCGAAGCTCTGCGAAGCGCTCGCGTATCCGTCCCTTGACGATGTCCTTGAGCTGAATGACGCCGAGCACTTTTTGACCTTCCGCGACGACGAGCGGCGTGCCGCCGGCCTTGGCGATCGAGTCCACCACGGTCTGGACGCCGGCGGGCACGCTCCCGCCGAGGCGGTTGACGTAGCCTTCGATGGCGTCGGCGGCACCCTTGCGGACCTCGCGACCGTTGAGGTCCACGCCGCTCATACGCGTCTGGGCGCTGAATGCCACGAACTTGGCGCCCATGGCCTGGATGTCACGCTCCCTGATGTTGTACTTCTCCTTTGCCAGCACCACGATGCTGCGCCCTTCGGGTGTCTCGTCCGCCAGCGAAGCGAGCTGTGCTGCGCCGGCAAGCGTTGTATCGCCGACGCCGTCGGCGGCGAAGAACGCCGTCGCTTGCCGGTTGCCGAGGGTGATCGTGCCAGTCTTGTCGAGCAGCAGCACGTCCACGTCGCCGGCGGCCTCGACCGCGCGGCCCGACATGGCGATCACGTTCTTCTGGATCATGCGGTCCATCCCGGCGATGCCGATCGCCGAGAGGAGCGCGCCGATGGTCGTCGGGATCAGGCAGACGAGCAGCGCGACGAGGACTGTGACGGTGATCGGGGCGCCCTGCCCGGCGGCCTGAACGCTGTAGAGCGAGTAGGGCAGGAGAGTGGCCGTGGCGAGGAGGAAGACGATGGTCAGGCCCGCCAGCAGGATGTCGAGCGCGATCTCGTTAGGCGTCTTCTGACGCTTGGCGCCTTCCACGAGGGCGATCATCCGGTCGAGGAAGGCCTCGCCGGGGTTGGCCTTGACCTCGACGATGAGCCAGTCGGAGAGGACCTGCGTGCCGCCCGTGACCGAGCTTCGGTCTCCGCCGCTCTCACGGATGACGGGAGCGCTCTCGCCGGTGATAGCGCTTTCGTTGACCGAGGCAACGCCTTCGATGACCTCGCCGTCGGCCGGGATGAAATCCCCGGCTTCGACGAGCACGACATCGCCCTTCCTGAGCGTGGACGCGGAGACGGTTTCGTACCTGGCGGTGCGCTCGGGACGGGACAGGCGCTTGGCCTGGAGGTCCCGCCGCGCCTTGCGCAGCGAGGCGGCCTGCGCCTTGCCGCGGCCTTCGGCCATCGCCTCGGCGAAGTTGGCGAAGAGTACGGTGAACCACAGCCAGAGTGACACGGCGAAGATGAATCCCGACGAGGCCTCGCCGCGGCCGGCCAGCGCCTGTACCCAGAGCAGGGTGGTCAGGATGGAGCCCACGTATACGACGAACATCACCGGGTTCCGCACCTGGCGCTGCGGCGTGAGCTTCTTGAACGAATCGATCGTCGCCTGCCACACGATGGGCAGGTCGAAGAGCGGACTGGCTTTCGCGCTCGTTGCCATTGGTGCCAACCTCACTTGGCCATCACGAGGGTGAGATGCTCGGCGATCGGACCCAGGGCGAGCGCGGGTACGTACGTCAGGGCGCCTACCAGGATCACGGTGCCGACCAGCAGCACGACGAACAGTGGCGTATGTGTCGCGAGCGTGCCGAGGCCCGGCGGCACGAGCTTCTTGCGTGCCAGGGACCCCGCCATCGCCAGGATGGGCACCGCGAGCCAGTACCGGCCGAAAAGGATGACCAGCCCGAGCGCCGTGTTGTAGAACGGCGTGTTCGCGTTGAGCCCGGCAAAGGCGCTGCCGTTGTTGTTGGGAGCGGACGAAAACGCGTACAGGACTTCGCTGAAGCCGTGGGCGCCCGGATTGGCCATGCTCGACTTCCCAGCCGGCAGCAGCACCGCGACCGCGGTGCCGATGAGCACGAGGGCGGGCGCGATGAGGATCACGAGCGAGGCCATCTTCATCTCGTAGGCCTCGATCTTCTTGCCCAGGTACTCGGGGGTACGGCCCACCATGAGGCCGGCCACGAACACGGCGACGATGGCGAAGACCAGCATGCCGTAGAGGCCCGAGCCGACGCCGCCGTACACCACTTCGCCGAGCTGGATCATCCACATCGGCACGAGGCCACCGACGGGCGTGTAGGAATCGTGCATGGAGTTGACCGAGCCGTTCGACGCCGCGGTCGTCGCCGTGGCCCAGAGGGCGGAGTTGGCGATGCCGAAGCGGACTTCCTTGCCCTCCATGTT
>WNFP01003207.1_pt1 | contig 21352 bp, 18 predicted proteins | sample 5400201 | NCBI WGS metagenome assembly WNFP01 (sample SAMN13153355, study PRJNA577476) | soil metagenome | isolation source: 115 cm saprolite under Madrone tree | place: USA:California | collected 2016-06-14
CGGCGGTCTGCCGCGGATACGTGAAGCGCTCGCGGATGATCACGGCGGCGGCGTCGAGCGCCGCGTCGACGTCGCCGACCCGCATCGTGATGAGGGCGACGTTGTTGGAGTCGGTGCGCGGGAAGAGCAGCGGCGCGCCCGGGGCGAGCGCCTCGGCCGCCGACGCGCAGACTGGCAGGGGATCGTAGACGACGTCGATCAGCCCGAGCGCATCCTCCGCGACGTAGCGATCATCGGCCACGACGAGGGCGACAGGCTCGCCGACATACCGGACTATTCCACGGGCGATCGCGGGTTGGAGGTAGCGCTCGGTGCCGGGCGGCGCTCCGACGCGGTTCGGGATGATGGCACCCTCCGGCACGTCTCCGGCCGTGAGCACGGCGCGCACGCCCTCCTGATCGAGCGCGCGCTTGGCGTCGACGGACACGAGGCGGGCGTGGGCGTGGCGGGAGCGGAGCACCACCGCGTGGAGCATGCCGGGCACGCGCACGTCGGCCACGAAGCGCCCCGCTCCTGCCGCGAGCCGATCCCCGCCGATGCGGTGGTGCGACGCGCCGATCATGCTGCCCCGTATAGCATGGCCGGTCCATGAATAAAAGAGGACGGGCGCGGGTTTGACGCCGCGTCGGCGATCTGGCAGGATCGGCGCGTCGCCACCGTCCAACGGAGGATCCCGACCATGAAGAGCGCGCGGAGTTTCGCCTTGGCCTGTCTGCTCCTCGCGGGCGTCCCGCTTGCCGCCGGCCCTTTTACGAGCGCGCACGCCCAGGCCAAGCCCGAGAGCCAGGCCAAGCCCGAGGGAGAAATGCGCTGGGCCCTCTACGTGACGATCGCGCCCCTCTGGTTCGATCCAGGCGAGTCCGTCATCGGCGTGCTCACCCCTTTCTGGGTCGTCTACGCCCTCCACGACGCGCTCGTCAAACCCACGCCGGCCGGCATGCTGACGCCGAGCCTCGCCGAGTCGTGGACCGTGAGCGCGGATCAGAAAGTCTACGAGTTCAAGCTGCGCGAGGGGCTCAAGTTCCACAATGGCGATCCCTTCACGGCCGAGGACGTGAAGTGGAGCTTCCACCGGACCAAGGGCGCCAAGCTCCTCCAGGACAAGGTCCGGGAAGTGACGATCGTCGATCCCTACCGGGTGCGCTTCGTGCTGCACGAGCCCTTTCCCGATTTCATGACCTACTACGGAACGTTCGCGACCGGGGCGGGCTGGATCGTGCCCAAGAAGTACTTCGAGCAGGTCGGCGCCGATGGCTTCAAGAAGCACCCGATCGGCCTCGGCCCCTACAAGTTCATCAGTAGCACGCCGGGCATCGATCTCGTCATGGAAGCCTACGAGGGCTACTGGCGAAAGGTCCCGTCGGTGAAGCGGCTCGTCTACAAGAGCGTGCCCGAGGCGACGACGCGAATGGCCATGCTGAAGCGAGGCGAGGTGGACCTCGCCTACCTGCTGGACGCCCCGCAGGCGCAGGAGATCAAGCGCGATCCCAATCTCAAGCTCGCCTTCTCCGGGGGGATCGGAACCTTCTACCTGGACTTCCTCGACCAGTGGGATCCCAAGTCGCCGTGGCACGACAGGCGGGTGCGGCTGGCGGCCATGCACGCCATCGACGGGCGCTCCGTGAACGAGGCGGAAAATCTCGGCGCCTCCCGGCTCACGGGAAGCATCGTGCCGAGAAAGTTCGAATTCGCCCTTCCGCTCGAGCCCTACCCGTACGATCCCGCCAAAGCCAAAAAGCTTCTGGCCGAGGCCGGCTACCCGAACGGCTTTGACGCCGGCGATCTCTATCCGTGGCCGCCGTATTTCTCCATGTCGGAGGCGATCGGCGGATACCTGGGCACCGTCGGGATCAGGACGAAGCTCCGGACGATGGAGCGCGCGGCCTTCTACGCCGCGCTGGGTACGAAGAAGCTCAAGGGGCTGTGCGTCTGCATCGACGCGGTCTACGGCAACGCGTCGACGCGGATGGCGGAGATCGTGCCGGCGGACGGCGCCTTCGCCTACGGCAGCTATCCCGACATCGAGGCGCTCTACAAGCAGCAGGCCCGGGAGACCGACAAGAAAAAGCGCGAGGCGATGCTGCACCAGCTCCAGCGGCTTCTCTACGAGCGCGTGCGGTTCGGGGTCATCTACGAGTACATCTGGCCGAGCGGCGTGGGTCCGCGGGTGGCGGACCCCGCGCTCATGATGATCGACCCCTATCCGTGGTCGGCCCCGCTCGAGGACGTGCGCCTCAAGAAGAACTAGGCCGGCCGGCGGCGGCGGGCGCCCGTGGCGGGCGCTCGCGCCGCCGCCTGCTGACCGAAACTAGTCGTCGTCTTCCTGAAGGGCCGCCATGTGCTGGTGGCCGCCCTCTTCGAGGGAGCTGCGGCGCTGCTGCTGCATGCGCGACGTCCACATCGCCTTCAGCTTCTCCTTCTGCTCGGGCGTCAGCTGCGCCTTGGCCGCGTCGGCGGTGCGGAAGCGGGCGATGGTCCCGTCACCCTTGAGCTTCTCGATCTCGCGCACCTTGGCCTCGACCTTGCCCATGTCCACCGGATCGCTGAAGCGCAGGCTCATGAGATCGACCTGCGCGACCTTCCGGTCGGCGCTCCGCCGGATCTCCGCGCGGCGCGCGTCCATACCCAGCTTCCGGAGCGAGTCCACCTGCTGGGCCGTCAACCCGAGCTGCTGCTGGTTGCGCAGCAGCATCCCGATGAAGGACGGCCGGTGGTGACCGTGCGAGCGGCCCCTCTGCGAGTGGTCCATGTTCCGCTGCCAGCCGCCGTGGTGCCGGTTGCCCTGCATGCCGGGGCGATTGCCTCCGGCTCCCGCCCCCTCGTCGGCCGCCGGCGACATGTCGGGCGGCTCAGCCGCCACGGCCGCCACCGGGGCCGTCAACCCGAGCATCAATGCCAACCCTGCCAGAATCGCTCTCGTTCTCATGACTTCCTCCATGTAGTTGGTTCGCATCTCAGGCTCCTGAAACCCACCGGGCCTGCTCGAATCCAAGACTCTCGCGCGCGTATGAAGGCCGTGTGTGGCGAGTGTAAACGAATGTGAAGAGTCCCAGCCGGATCGCGTAGAATCTGGCGGCGGCGGAAGGGTCCGCCGTTGCCACGCTTTCACGGGAGGTCTCGTATGGACAGGCTCACGGTCGGCGCCGCCCTCCTCGACCGCATCGAGGAGACGGTCGACACCACTTTCACCGGCGAGGGGTTCTTTCCCCACTTCGACCCGGAGGTGATGCGCCCGCACATGCCCTGGCTGGCGCCGCGCTACTTCATCCCGGAGCGCGGCGCGCTGGTGTTCAGCATGCACAGCTGGGTCGTGAAGACCGGGACGCACACGGTGCTCATCGACGCCTGCATCGGCAACGGCAAGGACCGCATGCCGCGCGCCCACTGGCACCGGTTGAACACGCCCTTCCTCGAGCGCCTGCGGGCCTCCGGGACGGCGCCGGAGGACGTCGACTACGTGATGTGCACCCACATGCACGCCGATCACATCGGCTGGAACACCGTGCTCGAGGACGGTCGCTGGGTGCCGACGTTTCCCAAAGCCCGCTATCTCTTTTCCCGCATCGAGTACGAGCACTGGACGGCGCACCCCGACCCGAGCCCGATCCGCCGCAACGCGTTCAACGACAGCGTGCTTCCCATCGTGGAGGCGGGGCGGGCGGACATGATCGAGGACGGGCACGAGGTGGACAGGGCCTTTCGCGTGGAGCTGGCCCCTGGGCACACGCCCGGCAATGTACACGTCCGCCTCGCCTCGAACGGCTCCGAGGCGGTTTTTGCGGGCGACGTGGTCCACCATCCCATCCAGGTGTATCGTCCCGACTGGAGCACCGTCGCGTGCATCGATCCCGTCGCCTCGGCGACTTCCCGCCGGCGGCTGCTCGAGACGTGCTGCGCGCGCGGGGCGCTCCTGCTCCCCGCTCATTTCCCCGCGCCCCACGGCGGCTACGTGCGGGAGGCGCCGGGCGGATTCAAGCTCGAGTGGCTGGCGTGAGAGCAGGCCGTCGACAAGGAGGAGATCAGTGAAAATCGCCAATGACGTGACGGAGCTCGTCGGCAACACTCCGCTGGTCCGGCTGCACCGCCTCGTGGCAGGCTGCAAGGCCGACGTGGTGGCCAAGCTCGAGTTCTACAGCCCCGCCCACAGCGTCAAGGACCGGATCGGCGTGTCCATGCTCGACGCCGCGGAGAAGGCCGGCAAGATCAAGCCCGACACCATCATCCTCGAGCCGACCAGCGGGAACACTGGCATCGGCCTCGCGTTCGTCTGCGCGGCGCGCGGCTACAAGCTGGTACTGACCATGCCGGATACCATGAGCAAAGAGCGGAGGATGCTCCTGCGCGCGTACGGCGCCGAGCTGATCCTGACTCCGGGAGCCGAAGGCATGCCCGGGTGTATCAAGCGGACGGAGGCGCTCGCGGCGAGCGACCCGCGCTACTTCATTCCCCAGCAGTTCCAGAACCCGGCCAACCCCGAGATCCACCGCAAGACGACGGCTGAGGAGATCTGGCGCGACACCGACGGCAAAGCCGACATCCTGGTGGCGGGGATCGGCACAGGAGGAACCATCACCGGGGTGGGGGAGGTCATCAAGGCGCGCAAGCCCGCGTTCAGGTGCGTGGCGGTGGAGCCCGACGCCTCGCCCGTCCTCTCCGGAGGCCAGAGGGGCCCGCATCCAATACAGGGTATCGGCGCGGGGTTTGTTCCCGACGTGCTCAACACGAAGATCTACGACGAAATCATCCGTGTGAAGAACGACGACGCTTTCGCCACCGCCCGCCGCGCGGCGAAGGAGGAAGGCCTCCTGGTCGGGATCTCGTCGGGCGCGGCCATCTGGGCCGCCGTGGAAGTCGCGCGCCGCGCCGAGAGTGCGGGCAAGCTCATCGTCGTCATCATCCCCTCATTCGGCGAGCGCTACCTCAGCACGCCGCTGTTCGCCGACCTGGCCGATTAGGCGGGTTCCAGGATGAAGTTGCCGGCCTGAACCTGGATGACGGTGCGGTCCGGCTCGAAGATCACGCCGAGCGGATCGCGCCCGGCCTGAACGGCCTCGATCTGCTGGCGCAGCAGCCTGCGGAACATGACCACGCCGCGGTCGCTGGCGGCCAGGCGCTCCTCCGAGTGCAGCGTGATCGCTCCCTGGCCCACCTGCGCCTCGTGGTCGTTGGGCATGCGCTGGTGCTCTTCCTCGGTCAGTTCGGCCCACCGCTTGCCGTTGAATCGCACGCGGGAGACCCGCTCGCCCTTCGGTGTCCGGTACAGGGTGAAGATCTTCGTCGCCGTGTCATCGACGGGCAGCGTCCAGGCCACTGACTCGGTCCGGCCGTAGCGCTTCACGAACGGATTGGCGACGATCCGGAGATTCGGCATCATGACTTCCGTCACGCGGTGGAAGAGCTTGCCGTCGGGGAGCTTGCGATCCTGGTAGCTCTTGACCCCGAGCGGCGTGTGCTCCCACGTCACCTCCGGCAGCACGCCCATGAGCGGGACGAACTGGGTGCCGCTGTTCGAGGAGTGCAGGACGAAGACGTGGAAGGGGTCCATGACGTTCTCGTGCGTCTGGACCCAGTTGCACGGCGTCGTCTCACCCTCCAGGCCGATATTGTTTCCGTCGGCGACGACCTCCTCGTCGGCGGGTACGTCTTCGAAGACGTCGTAGCGGGGCAGGACGGGCTTCTTCTGGGGCGGGCCGAGGTACGCGAAGAGCAGGCCCAGGTACTCCCGCACCGGGTACCACGGCTGGCGGTAACCCTCCCGATAACGCTCGCTCTGGTTCTTCTCCGGCGGCTCGCACGGCATGTCGAGGCAGCGGCCCTCGACGTCGAAGAGAAAGCCGTGGTAGCAACAGCGAATGCCCGCGGGCTCGACCTTGCCGTAGTAGAGCGTGGTGCCCCGGTGGCAGCAGCGCGGGTAGAGGAGACCCGGCCGGCCATTGCCGTCGCGGAAGAGCACGAGGTCCTCGCCCAGCGCGCGCACGATCCGAGGCTGGTTCGTAACTTCGGCGGCCACCGCCACAGGGTGCCAGTATCGGCGCAGCATCTCGCCGCCCGGCGTTCCCGCGCCGACTTCCGTCAGGGTGGCGTCAAACGAGGGTTTCGGGCGACCGTACGCGGTCCCGCTGTCCATCGGCTTCCTCCTGTGGCGGCTTCGTCGCGGCCGCGCAACGATATCACGGGAGTCGATGCGGCCGAAAGTTGACCTGTGCGCGCCGATCTGTCAGGCTCAGAATAGTGGATTGTCGCGCAGCCCGGGTCGTCCTGGTCGTCCTGATCTTCCTCAGCGCCGCGGCGTCCGTCTCGGCCGATGAGACCCCCGCCGAGCCGCGGATCAAGAATTGGCTCGAGCAATCGCAGCTGACGGGGAACTGGCTCGGAGCGCGCGACGCGCTCAACTCGTTGGGCCTCACACCGAGGATCAGTTACGCCACGGATCTCATGGCGAGCGTCGCCGGCGGGCAGCAGCGCGGCCGGGCCTATGCCGGCCAGCTGGCGATCGACGTCAAGGCCAACCTGGAGAAGCTGGCCGCATTGCCGGGGCTGACCTTCGACGTGTCGATGGACTGGGCCTCGGGCACCGATCTCTCCGCCGACATCGGCAACTCGTTCACCGTCGCCCAGTATTTCGAAGGCAGCAACATCGTGCGCCTCTACAATCTCTATCTCCAGCAATCGCTCCTCGACGGGCGCCTCGACCTCAAGGCTGGGCGAGTCTCCGTTGGCGCCGACTTTCTCACCTCGCCCGCCGACCTGAGCTTCGTCAACGAGGCGCTAAACCCTATCGTCCTCGCGGTGCAGAGGAATGTGCCGAGCGTGACGGCCGACCCCAACGCGACCTGGGGCGGCCGCGTCGTGGCGCGGCCAAGCGGGGCGTTCACGCTCGCCGCGGGAGCCTACTACTCCGATAACACTCTCGATCAGCTCACGGCCAACGGCACGGAGTTCAGCATCAGCCGGTCCAACGGTTACTTCGTGGTCGGCGAAGTCACCTACCGGCTCAACCTCGAGAAAACCGACACGGGGCTTCCCGGGCGCTATCGCGTGGGCGGCTACTACGACTCCAACCAGTACGTCTCGCTCACCAATCCCGCGCGCACCCAGACGGGCAACTACGGGGTCTTCCTGTTCGGCGAGCAGATGGTGTATCGCGAGGGCGGGCCCGGGAGCGCCCGGGGCCTGTCCCTCTTTGGCGGCTTCGTCTACGCGCCGCAGGAACGGTTCAATTCGTTGCCCTGGTTCGCCACGGCTGGCGCGAGCTATCGCGGGCTCGTGCGTGGACGGGACAAGGACACGACGGCCTTCGGGCTCTACTACGGCGGCTTCAGCCGTAACCTGCCGGGCCAGTCGTACGAGCTCGTTTTCGAGTGGACGTACGCCATCGCGCTCACCGGGTGGCTCACGGTCCAGCCCGATCTCCAGTACGTCGTCAACCCGAACGGCCGAACGAGCGTCGGCAACGCGGTCGTGATCGGGGCACAGCTCGCGTTGGAGTTCTGATCGACCGGCTGCGTGGCCGGGCAGATGCCGGCGCGCGAGGGGGACAGGGCATGCGGCTTGGATTTCTGGCAACCGTCATGGGGGTCTTGCTGGCGGCGGGCGTTCCGGGCGAGGCCGCCGATGCGAAAAAGGCTGACGGCGGCATCCGGGGCACGTGGACCGCGGTGTCGGCCGAGAGGAATGGCGCGGCGGCGGACGATATCAAGGGGCACAAGCTGACGCTCCAGGGCGACCGTTTCACCATTCGCTCGAAGGGCAAGATCGTCTACCAGGGCACCTTCCGGCTCGATCCGTCGAAGATTTCCGCGACCATCGACTTCACCAACACCGGAGGTGAGGCGAAGGGCAAGGTCTGGCTGGGGATCTATAGCCTGGAGGGGGACGGGCTCAAGATCTGCGACAACGCCGACGATACGGCAAAGCCGAGACCAGCGACCTTCGCCACCGAGCCGGGTTCCGGCAAGGTGCTCGTCGTGTTCAAGCGCGCCACCCCATGACCTCGGATGCGCAGAACGCGGAGGTCCGTGTCCTGCGTATCTCCGCGATTCTGACCGTCCTCTTCACGGTCGGCGCCGGCGCGGTCGCGCTCATCTCCGACTCCGAGACGATGACGCTCGAGGCGATGTCCGGTCTCGTGGACGTGGCGGTCTCGCTCCTCGCCATCTTCGTCGTCCGCAAGATCCAGGAGCCCGCGAACAGCCGCTACCATTTCGGCTACGCGAAGTACGAGCCGCTGATGATCGGGATGGAGGGCACGCTCGTCGCCGCCGTCTGCCTGGGAGCAATCGCGTATTCCATCAGGGACCTCATGCATCCCGACCCCGTGGACGAGCCGCACCTCGTGATCATCTACGCCGGGGCCGGCTTTCTGCTCTCGGTCCTTTTCGGAGCCTATATGAAGCGCGTGGGCCGGCGCGCGGGCTCGCAGCTCGTGCTGGCGCAGGCGGAGCTCTGGATCATTCTCCGACCTCGTGGACGCAAACCCGTTCGCCGAGACGGCCAATTCCGTCGAGGATTCGGCGCGGCAGTGCGTCGAGCGCTATCGCCTGAAGGGCATCCAGTGGGTCAGGGTGCGCAAGGCGGGGCGACGCGTGTTCGTCATGGTGTCCTTCCTGGAGAATCCAGACGAGTCACCGGAGGAGCGGGACCTGGTGCGCCAGGCGGTCGATGCCGAGATGCTCAGGCTCAACCCGGACCTCGACCTCTCCGTGCTGTACCGGCGCGGTCCACTCGCGCATTAGCCGCCCGGCGGCAACGGGACGCAGGCGCCTGCGGGCACGATCGCGCTGACCTTCTCCCCGGGCCGCGCGCGAGACGACGCCGGGCCCGCCACGCGCAGGATGACGTCGCTGTCGTCGAGCTGGACCTGGTAGTCCACCCCGTCACCGAGGTAGCTGGCGCGCAGCACGGTGCCGGCCAGGACATTCGTCCCCGCCGCCAAGGCGCCAGAAACGTCTCGCGGCGCCAGCTCGATCTGGTGGGGCCGGATCGAGACGGCGACGGCCGTGCCGGAAGTAAGATCGGCCGCGGCGACATGCAGGTGCAGCGAACCGCGCGCGACCGTGGTCGGGCCCGCCGCCACACCGTCGATCAGGTTGGTCCGGCCGATGAATTCGGCGACGAAGCGCGTCCGCGGGCGCTCGAAGAGCTCTTCGGCGGTGCCGATCTGGGCGACACGCCCGCTTTGGAGCACCGCCACCCGGTCCGAGATGACCATGGCCTCGGCCTGGTCGTGGGTGACGTAGAGCGTGGTGATCGCGAACCGCTCGTGCAGACGGCGGATCTCGAAACGCATTTCTTCTCGTAGGTTTGCGTCGAGGTTGCTCAGGGGCTCGTCGAGGAGCAGGATCTCGGGCTCGACCACCAGGGCCCGCGCGACGGCGACGCGCTGCTGCTGGCCCCCGGATAGCTCGCCCGGATAGCGGGAGCCATAGCCTTCGAGCTGGACGGCCTTCAGGATCTCGCCGACGCGCCGGTCCCTGTCGGCCCTTGGCGCTCCGCCGAATCGGAGCCCGTACGCCACGTTCTGGTTCACCGTCATGTGCGGCCAGAGCGCGTAGCTTTGAAAGATCATCGCCATCCGGCGCCGCTCGGGTGGAACCACCGTCGACGGCGACGACAGGCAGCGCTCGCCGACCCAGATCTCGCCCGCCTCAGGCTTGAGGAAGCCCGCCACGAGCCGGAGCGTCGTGGTCTTGCCGCAGCCGGAGGGGCCGAGCAGGGCGACCAGCTCGCCGGGCTCCACGCGCAGATCGAGGCCCTCGACCGCGGCGACGTCACCGTAGCGCTTGGAGAGACCCTGTATCCGCACCCCGGGCATGACGGCTACCCGGACGCGCCCGTGGACGACCTGGACCCCAAGACGTCGCGTCCGAGCAGTCCCTGCATCAGCGCGACGATGGCGAAGGTCATCGCGAGCATGAAGAGACCCAGGACGGCGATGGCGCCGAACTGGCCTTCCTCCTTGAGGTCGAAGATCACCACCGACATCACCTTCGTGTTCGGCGTGAAGAGGATGATGGAGGCCGACAGCTCGCGAATGACGCCGATGAAGATGAAGCACCACGTGGCGATGATGCCGCTTCGCGCCAGCGGCGCCGTGATCTCGCCGAGGACGCGGAGGCGCCCGGCGCCCAGGATGCGGCCGGCCTCCTCGAGCTCGGGATGAATGCCGCGGAAGGTGGCGTCGGACTGGGAATAGCCGACGGGCATCTCCTTCGTGAGGTAGGCGATGAAGAGGATCCAGAGCGTGCCGTAGAGGAGAAAGGGCGGGCGCGTATAGGCGATGAACAGAGCGACGGCGAGCACGGTGCCCGGAAGGACGATCGGCGCCATCGCGAGGAATCCCAGGAGCTGGTGACCCGCGATGAGCCGCCGGTTCGTCACGTAGGCGAGGAGCGCCGCGAGCGTCGCGCCCACGCAGGCCGTGAGCACGCCCAGCTCGAGCGTGTTGACGATGGCGCCCTGTGTCGAGCTATAGAGAAACGTGAACGCCCAGTTCGCCAGCGTGAAGTTCTCCCAATCGAGGGGCTGCGCCCACGCGCGCGAGAACGCCGCCTTGGCGAGGATGGCGTACGGCAGGAAGACGGAGCAGGCCAGGACCGCCAGGCAGCCGAGGAGCGCGGGGAGCCGCCAGGCGCCGAGTGCAATCGCGCGGCGCTGAGCACCCTTGCCTCCGACCGAGGCATATCCCCGCCTGCCGAGGAGCTTTTTCTGGACGTAGAGCAGCAGCGCCGTGGCGCCGAGCAGCGGAACCGAGAAGGCGGCGGCCATCTCGACCTTGGGCGGGTACTGGAAGAGCGCCCAGATCTGCGTCGTGATCGTGTGAAAGCCGGCCGGGAGCGCCAGGATGGCGGGCGAGCCGAATAGCGCGAGCGCCTGGAGGACGGACAGGATGAAGCCGCTCAGGATGGCGGGGAAGACCATGGGCAGGGTGATCGTCAGCGCCACGCGCAGGCGATTGGCGCCGTGGATGGCCGCGGCCTCCTCCAGATCGGACGCGATCAGGCCGAGCGTGTTGGCGATCATGATGTAGACGTACGGGAAGGTGTAGATCGCGACCACGAAGACCAGCCCCGGCATCGTGAAGATGTTGAGGAGGGGGTCGTCGGCGCCGGTGAGGCTGCGGTAGAGCTTGTTGATGTAGCCGGCGTTCGGGCCGGCCAGCATGACCCACGCGAAGGCGCCCAGGAAGGGCGGCGTCACGAACGACGCCATGATGAGGCTTCGGATCAACCGGGACCACGGCAGGTCGGTGCGCGCGGAGAGCCAGGCCATCGGCGCGCCTATGGCGACCGACACGAGCCCCGACCAGAAGGCCAGCACCACGGTGTTCCAGAGCGCCTTCTGGAGCTGGGGATCGGCGAACACGCGCGCGTAGTGGGCGAATGTGACGCCGCGTTCGCTGCTCACGCTCATGTACCCGAGCCAGCCCAGCGGAAGAAGGATGAGCAGCGCGAGCGCGGCCGCCGTCATCACCCACACGGGCGCCGACCGATCCAGGCCGTCGAGCCGCGAGTGAGGGGGCCGCCGCGACAGAGCCAGCCCGCCCATGTCCCGCTTCAGGCTCCGAAGAACTCGACGAAGCGGGTTTTGATCTCCTCGTTCCGCTTCTCGAGCTCCTCCGGCTCGACCCTCAGGAGCTTCAGCTCGGAGAGCTTGGGCCGGTCGGGCGGATACTTCACGTCGGGATGCCCGGTGTAGAGCCCCTCGCTGTCCGCCAGCACCTGCTGCAGCTCGCGGCTGAAGATGAAGTCGGTGAAGAGCTTGGCCGCGTTCGGGTGCGGCGCGAACACCATGATGGCGCTCGGCGAGACCACGAGCGGGACGCCCTCCTTCGGAAAGACCACCTCGACCGGGTTGCCCTTCTTCTTCACCTGGTAGAAGGAGTAGTCGCCGCCGTTGACCGCGACGGGCCTTTCGCCCGAGGCAACGATGCCGGAGGGATCCACCGCCGACTGGACCAGCATGGGCTTGTTCTGCGCGAGGGCCTTGAAGTAGTCCCAGCCGTGCAGGTGCACGAGGGCCAGCACGTGAGTCGCGATCACGCCGCTGTACCCCGGGTGCGCCGTGACGAGCTTGCCCTTCCACTTGGGGTCGAGGAGGTCCTTCCAGGTTCGGGGCGCCTCCGCGGCGGGAACGATCTTCGAGTTGTAGGCGATGACGTTCACGGTGGCGCGGAGCCCGTAGTGATAGCCGTCCTTGTCCTTGAAGGCCGCGGGGAAGCCGTCGACGCCCGCCGGCGTGTACTTCAGCAGGAGCTTCTTGTCCTTCAGGAGCACGTAGTGGCCCGCGTCGGAGGTGTGGACCACGTCCGCGATCTTGATATTGGCCTGGAGCTCCTGCATGACGCGTTGGAGGATCCGCTCCGAGCCTGTGCGGTGCACCTCGACCTTGATCCCGGGATACGCCGCCTCGAAGAGCTTGGCGACCTTCTCCGCGCTCGTGAGCGCGAGGGAGGTATACCAGACGACCTTGCCTTCCTTTTTCGCCGCCTCGAGACGCGCGTCCTGCGCGGGAAGGGGAGCGGCGGAAAGGACCAAGGCCAGCGCTGTCAGGCTTGCCACGAGCCGCAGGCGCGTCATGTCGTCTCCTCTAGGCTGTCAGCGAGTCCATCAGGGCCGTGACGTGCGGCTGCGCCGCGAGGTCTCCGACGTTCCTGACGATGCGTGAGGCCTGCTCGTTAGAAACCGCGAGCGCGGCGTTGCCGCGGAACTTGGCTTCAACTTCCGCGGGCGTCATGGGAAAGTCAGGCCCGCCCCGAGGATGATCCTGGCGCTCCTCGAGGAGGCGGCCGTCGTGCAGCCGAATGGCGACGTGGCCGATGAACTGGCGCGGGTAGTCAATGGTCGCGTCCACCTCGTAGCCGACCTTGGCCGTCAGCGCCAGCACCGCGGGGTCGCGCGCGGCCTCGTCGGTGAACTCGGCCAACGTCACCCGTCCCTTCACGAGAATCGCGGCGACGAGATAGGGCAGGCTGAACTTCGCTGCATAGCCGTTGGCGGGCTTGTGCTTGCTCGCGAGCGGCTCCCAGAGGCGCGGGATCGGTCCCTCGGCGGTGCGGCAGCGAATGGAGGCGATCTGCTCGGGCTTGACGCCGTGCCGCTCGCGCAGCCGGAGCGCGCAGTCCATGTAGGGCTGAGCGATGGAGCCGCACGGGTAAGGCTTGAGCGTAAGCTGGGAGAGCTCCCACGCGCGGCCGAGGCTTTCCACCAGGGCCTCGAGCCTCGCCTCCTCAAAACCGCCGGCGAAAGCCTGGTAGAAGCCGTGGGCGCCCTCGAAGACCGTCTCGGGTCCCGTGAAGCCCGAGCGCGCGAGGAGCGTAGCCGCCACGCCCGAGTGCGCCGCCCATCCCGGATGCAGCCGCTTGGTCCCCGAGCCGTCGGCCAGGTACTCGATGATGCCGCCGGCCTGGCTGCCGCATATCCCGAAGGCGTTGACGAGCTGGTCCTCCGTCAAGCCGTAGAGCTTGCTCGCGACGGCTGCCGCCGCGAAGCCGCCGGTGAGCGACGTCGGATGATAGTGACGCGCGTGAAACCTGCCCGGCACCGCGAGCCCGACCCGGCACATCACTTCCACTCCCGCGATCATCGCCGCGAGCACGTCGCGGCCGGAAGCGCCGAGCGCCTCTCCGACGGCCAGCGCGGTCGTGACGGCGACACAACCGGTGTGGACGATGGCGTCCTCCCGCGTGTCGTCGAAATCGAGGCCGTGGGCGAGGGTGGCGTTGGCAAGGACGGCGCTCGCGGCCCCCGTCCGAGCCTTGGTGCCGATCAGCGTGCTTTCCTGGGGGCCGCCCAAGCGCTCGGCGGCCTCGAGGACGGCCCGGCCGAACTCCTCCCGGGAAGACGCGAGACAGCTTCCGAGAATGTCGAGGGCGAGCGACGTCGCCTGGGTCACGACGGGCGCGGGGATGTGGTCCAGCCCGACGGTCCGCACGAAGCGCGCAAATCGCCGGGCAACAGATGGCTCCAGCACGCCGGAACTTTACCATGGGGTCAGGTCTTGCATTAGGAGATTGAGGCACGTATCGTCGAGTCCCTCGTGAGGATTCCGACATGAAGGTAGCGACCTGGCGCGGCGAGAGCCGATTCACCATAGACGAAGCGTCCGAGCCCGCCGCTGAACCGGGCCAGGTCGTGGTGGCGGTCCACGCCGCCGGCATCTGCGGCACGGACATTCACGCCACTCAGGGTCTCTTCCCGTGGGCGCCGCCGCTGGTCCTGGGGCACGAGTACACGGGCGTCGTGACCCAGGTAGGGCGCGGCGTGCCCCGCCGCCTGCTCGGCCGCGCCGTCGCGTGCGAGCCGTCCTACGGATGCGGGGAGTGCGCCGCGTGCGAGGCCGGGCGCATCTCCCAGTGCCCGCGCGCTGTGCGTGTCGGCGGTTTCGCCGAGCGTGTCGCGCTGCCCGCAGCCTGCGCGCATCCGCTGCCGCGCGGTCTCGACCCTACCTCTGCCGCGCTGACCGAGCCCGCCGCTTGCTGCCTGGCTGGGCTCGAGACCTTTGCCATGCCGCGCGGGGCGACGGTGCTCGTGATAGGCGGCGGCATCATGGGGCTTCTCACGATGGCGATCGCGCGCCTGAAAGGCGCCAAGCGCCTGATCCTCTCCGATCCTCTCGAGGAGCGGCGCAGGATCGCGCGCCGCTTGGGAGCCCACGTGGTGGTCGATCCCTCGCGCGAGAGCCTGCACGATCGCGTGATGTCGCTCACGCGAAACCGGGGGGCGGACGTCGTCTGCGAAGCCGTGGGCAAGCCGGAGCTTGTCGCGGAGGGACTCGGACTGACCCGGTCGACGGGAGTCTTCCAGCTCGTGGGCGTGAATCCCAAGGGAAGCCGCCTGCCGCTCGATCTCTGGGATGTCCATTACCGCGAGCTGCGGATAGTCGGCGCCTTCGGCCGCGGCACTGCTTTTCGCCGTGCCCTCGCGCTGATGCCGAAGCTCGGCGTCAAGCGATTGATCACCGCGCGCTTCCCGCTGGAACGAATCGGCGACGCATTCGCGCACGCCACGGCCGGCCACGGCGCCAAGACGGTCATCACGCCGTCGGGCGCTGGTTCCGCGGCTCAGCGAGGCTCGGGCGTCGAGAAGATGGAGCCATGAAGATTCTGAAGGCAGGGAGCGTTGCGATGCTGGTCCTCGTGCCCGGCCTGGCCCTGGGCCAGCCGGTTCAGGCTCCGCCGACGGTGGGCGGGGTGAAGTCGGGGGAGTCGGCGTGCTTCCAGAAGGCCGGTGTGCCGGATTCCGTGTGGGAGCAGGTTCACGCGATCCGGCAGAACGCCGACGGGCAGGTGACCACGATTTGCCAAAACGCGGGCCTGACTCCGGACCAGCGGCGCCAGCAGATCACGCAGGTCCACGCGCAGGCGAAGCGCCAGATCGACGCGCTCCTGACGCCGCAGCAGCTTGCGGGCATCGAGTCGTGCCGGGCCGAGAAGCGCATGGAGCGTACGGGAGGCGCCAAGGCGGGCGGCGGCGGTCGCGGCGACGTGTGCGCCAAGGGAAAGACGCAGTAGGCGAAGCCGGCCATGCTCACGCGCATCGATCACGTCATGATCTGCGTCCCCAGCCTCGAGCAGGGCATCGACGCGTATACGCGCATCGGCTTCAACGTCTATCCCGGCGGCGCCCATACCGGCAAGGGCACGCACAACGCCATCGCGTTTCACCGCGAGGACTACCTCGAGCTGATGAGCGTCAGCGACAAGGACGAGTACCTGTCGGCCCGCGCCGCGGCCGGCGGCACGGGGCCGTCTCTGGTTGATTTCCTGTTTCGCGGCGGCGGATTTCGGTACGCGATCGTTCAGAGCGACGATCTCGTCGCCGACGTGGCCGCCATGCGGCAGCGCGGCGTCGACGTGCAGGAGCCGACCGATGGCGCGCGCCGCACCCCCGCCGGCCGCGAGCTTCGGTGGAAGGTCGCGGCGCTCGGCGAGCGCAATCCGCTGCCCGTGCTCTTTCTCCAGCACCTGACCCCGCTCGAGGAGCGCCGCGCGCAGGTGCCGCGGGCGGGCGAGCATCCCAACGGCGTGCTCGGCGTCGAACGCGTGTACATCGCGGTCCCCGACATAGCCACCGCCGCGGCCGCCTACAGCCGCGTGCTCGGCTTGCCCGTACCCAGGTTCCACCGGGGCGCGGTCATCAAGGCCGAGATGGCGGTGTTCGATCTGGGGCCGACCGGGCTCACGGTCGCTGAGCCCGCCGAGCCCGGTCCCGCGGCCGAGGCGCTCCGGCGGAGCGGCCCGGGACCGTTCCAGGTGCTCTATCGAACGCGCAGCATGGACGCCGCGGCCCGCTGGATGGCCGACCACGGCCTGCCGCCGCCGTCGCGCGGCGTGCGCAATACGGGCGAGCAGGCGATGCTCGTCGGTCCGGAGCACGCGTGCGGCGCCTACATCGGCTTCGTAGGACCGGCATCGTGACCGTGGCGATCACGCGGGTGACCGGCGGAGCCGCCGCGGCGGGCCCTCGACCGGCCGTCTAGCGGACCGTCAGGGATGTCAGCGTGGCGCGATGCGGAGCGTGCCCCTTGTCCGGCTGGATCACGACGCGGACATGGGTGATTCGTTCCGCAGGGACGGCCCATTCCTCGCGCTCGAACGTGGTCCCGGGCTGACTGAAGTTGAACTCCTGACGGATCCGCTCCTGGTAGGTCCGGCCGCCGTCCCCCGACAACGAGATGGTGAGCACATTCGTCCTGGTCGCGCTCGGCTCTTCCGCTTCGATGCCGATCGCGCGGATCGTCTGCGGCGCGTCGAACGCGAGGACCAGCGTCTGCTCTCCATCGGCCCCCGCCATCCAGCGCGTGCCGCCGGGGCCCCCTGAGGCGTCGAAGAGGTGATCGACGGGATGCCCCGGCGCTTCGGACGTCACGAGGACCGTAGCCAGCGCGGGGATGTCCTTGACGTCAGCCCTGGGCACTCCGGCTGCCGATGGTTCACTGAGGATCTGTTTTCGCAGCATGATATGTCCTCCTCCGCGTTTCTCGCCTGGGCCCCGGTCACTCCAGCAGGCGCCAGATCCCGGCCAGAGGTATTGCGATCCAGTCCGGGCGGTTGTTGAGTTCGTAACGGAGCTCGTAGCAGGCCTTCTCGAGCTCGAAGGCCGCGCAGGCTCGCCGCGCCGCCTCGGGGGATCGCGGCAGGAGGTGCTCCGGGCTCTTGCCGGCCGACACCATGTAGCCGCCCAGAAAAGCGCCGGCGGCCAGCCGCTCCCAGGCCTCGAGGGCGGGACGGAGCCGGGCACTCCCGGCTTCGGGCAGGGCGGCGAGCGCGGCCTCGACGACATAGTCGAACGAGCGCAGCATACCCGCCACGTCGCGCAGCGGACATTGCTTGGCGCGGCGCTCGTCGACGGATCGCGCCGGCTCGCCTTCGAAGTCGATCACGACGAAGCTGTCGGCCGTCTTGAGCACCTGGCCCAGATGGTAGTCGCCGTGACAGCGAATCTTGTGTGCGGTGCCATCGGCGAGCGGGACCAGGTTATCGGCGGCCCGCTCGATCCGCGGGCGCGCGTCGAGGAACGGCTCGAGCGCCGCTCGGTGGGCCGGCGGCATTCGCTCGGAGGCGACAGTGATCTCCGCCGTCAGCCGCTCGAGGTCCTGGACCAGGGCGCGGCGCCAACGCCGCACGTCCACATCGGTGATGGGCTCCGGACGAAAAGCCGGCTGGCCGGGCTCCGAAGCGAGTGCCGCGTGCAGCTGTCCGGTCACTTCCCCGAGCTGTTGCACTTCGGTCAGGGTCTCGCCGCCCAGCGCGGCCACGCGCTCCTCGTCGTCGGCTGGATCATCTGAGGCGGCGAGCCGCTCGCACAGACTGCCGAGCCGCGCCAGCATATGGGTCCACCCATCGCCGGTATTGGCCACGAATTGCTGGAGCAGCGCCACGGTGGCCGTCCCGCCCTGGTCGGCATATTCTGCCCAGCCGGCCAGCCGGGGTACGTGAACGAAGCCCGGGCGGTCCGCGAAGAAGCGCAGCATTTCGAAGTCCGGGTTGATGCCGGGCTCCGGCCGCCGGATGGACTTGAGGATCAAGCGCCGGTCGAAGAAGATCGAGGTGTTGCTCTGCTCGCCCGAGTGTGGCTTGGCCGGCATGCGGTCGAGCGCGTCCCACGAGGAGTGATCCCACGGCTCCACGGGCGCGAAGCGAAAAGTTCCGCAGGCCGATGCGAGGGCGCGCCGCGACTTGATCGCGTCGAGCAGGCTCGTCCCGAAGTCCGGGTGCCAGTGCGCGTCGAAGAGGGAGAGGCCGTCGAGCGGGCCGATCGACCGCGCGGGATCGGCAGGCGTCTGGCCGAGCGCGACCGGGACGAAATAGCGAGTGTCGTCGGCGCGGATCAGCAGCAAAACGAGCAGCGGATCCTCGCTGAGCGCGGACCAGTCCTCGATGCGCGCCGTCCGGAGACCGCGAGCCTTGCCCGCAAACCAGCGCTGCCGCTCGATGAAGGCACGGAGCGCCGGGGCGCCCGCGCCCGAGAGATGCCGGACGACCGCGACCGCGTCAGAGCGGAGTGTTCTCGATGCCATAGAAGGTCCGGTCGGACAGCGGCGGCTGAAGCCGGAACCAGTAGTAGCCGTAGGGTCCGAGGGTGATGACGTAGGGTTGAGTCCCGATCGTCGGGAAGCGGCTTTCCCCCAGCATTTCGATCGGCGTGTGGCCAGCCCAGCCGCGCAGGTCGAGCTCGATGGGCTGCGCCGCGCTGGAGAGATTGTGCACCGCCAGCACGGTCTCGCCCTCGTAGGACCGGACATGGGCCAGCACGCTCTCGTTGGCGGGGCGCAGGAAGCGCAGCGTGCCGCGGCCGAAGACGCGAGTCTTCTTGCGCACCGCGATGATCCGCTTCATCCACTTGAGCAGCGAGGTGGGCGTCCGGAGCTGAGCCTCCATGTTGATGGACTGGTAGCCGTACACCGGATCCACGATCAGCGGAAGGAAGAGGCGCGCGGTGTCAGCCCGGGAGAAGCCGGCATTGCGGTCGCCGGTCCACTGCATGGGCGTGCGGACGCCGTTGCGATCGCCGAGGTAGATGTTGTCGCCCATGCCGAGCTCGTCGCCGTAGTAGAGGATGGGGCTCCCGGGCAGGGTGAAGAGCAGAGCCGTGAGCAGCTCGATCTTGCGCCGGTCATTGTCGAGCAGCGGAGCGAGGCGCCGACGGATTCCAACGTTCAGCCGCATCCGCGGGTCCTGGCCGTAGGCGTAGTAGAGATGCCGGCGCTCGTCTTCGCTCACCATCTCGAGCGTGAGCTCGTCGTGGTTGCGGAGGAAGAGGCACCACTGGCAGGCCGGCGGGATCTCCGGGGTGTGCAGGAAGATGTCGGTGACGGGCCGGCGGTCGGCGTGGCGGACGGCGAGGAAGACGCGCGGCATGAGGGGAAAGTGGAAGGCCATGTGGAATTCGTCGCCGTCGCCGAAATAGGCGCGCACGTCCGTGGGCCACTGGTTCGCCTCGGCCAGCAGGATGCGTCCTTCGTAGTGCGCGTCTACCCAGGCGCGGACCTCTTTGAGGTACGCGTGCGTCTCCGGCAGATTCTCGCAGCTCGACCCTGCCCGTTCGTAGAGGTAGGGCACGGCGTCGCACCGGAAGCCGTCGAGACCCTTGTCGAGCCAGAAAGCCATGACGTCGAGCATCTCCGCCCGGACGGCGGGATTGTCGAAGTTCAAATCGGGCTGGTGCTGGAAGAAGCGGTGCCAGTAGTAGGCCTTGGCGACCGGATCCCAGGACCAGTTCGACGGCTCCGCATCGACGAAGATGATTCGCGCGTCGGGGTAACCCCGGTCGGTGTCGTTCCACACGTAGTAGTCGCGGAACGGCGAATCGGGGGAGCGGCGCGCCGCCTGGAACCAGGCGTGCTGGTCTGAGGTGTGGTTCATCACGAGATCGGCGATCACTCGGAGGCCCCGGGCGTGGGCCGCTTCGAGGAATGTCTCGAAGTCCGCCATCGTGCCGTAGTCGGGATGGATCGCCCGGTAGTCGCTGACGTCGTACCCGTCATCGCGGAGGGGTGACTTGAAGAACGGCAGCAGCCACAGGCAGTCGACGCCCAGCTCCTTGAGGTAGTCGAGCTGGCTCGTCAGGCCGGTGAAGTCGCCGATCCCGTCGTCGTTGCCGTCCTTGAAGGCGCGGACGTGCAGCTCGTAGAAGATCGCGTCCTTGTGCCAGAGCCCGTCGCCGACCGTCATGGCTCCCCTATCGAATGTGTCATCGCGCTAGATGAAGTACTGGAAATCGGACTCCCGGCGCCGCCACCGCTCGATCTTGTAGATGCGGGCGGGGGAGACCTGGGGATCGAGGGTCACCGTCTGCCGCGCGCCTCGGCCGAGCGCGCGGCTGTCCGTGAGAAGCTCGTGCAGCTCGTACGTTTCGTCCGCCGCGAAGCCCAGCTCGTCCAGCGGGAGATGCAGCGTTGCCTCGTGGGCCGCGAAGGGATCCAGATTCACCGCCATCAGGACCACGTTATCGCGAGTCTCGGTCATCCGGCCGTAGAAGAGCACGTGCGCGCTGTCGGCCTGGTGGAAGCGGAGGTTCCGGCTGGCCCCGAGCGCCGGGTTCTCGCTCCGGATCCGGTTCAGCCGGGCCACGTAGTCTTTGATGTTGCCCGGCTGGTCCCAGTCGCGCACGCGGATCTCGTACTTCTCCGAGTCCAGATACTCCTCGGTCCCGGCCACGGGCGCGGCCTCGCAGAGCTCGAAGCCGCTGTAGATGCCCCAGAGGGGGGAGAGAGTCGCGGCCAGAGCGGCCCGCATCTTGAAGGCGGGGGGCCCACCGCGTTGCAGGATCTCGGGCAGGATGTCCGGCGTGTTGCAGAAGAGATTGCCGCGGAAGTACTCGGCCATCTCCGACCGCGTCAGCTCCTCGAAGTACTCGCTCAGCTCTTCCTTGAAGTTGCGCCACGTAAAGTACGTATACGACTGGCTGAATCCAGCCTTGGCCAGGGACTTCATCACCTTGGGCCGGGTGAATGCCTCCGCGAGAAAGACGACGTCGGGGTGACCGTCCTGGATCTCGCGGATGAGCCACTCCCAGAATTCCAGCGGCTTGGTGTGCGGGTTGTCTACGCGGAAGATGCGCACGCCCTGGTCCACCCAGAAGAGCACCACGCGAAGCAGCTCGTCCCAGAGCGATTCCCAGGCCTCGCACGAGAAATTGATCGGGTAGATGTCCTGGTACTTCTTCGGAGGGTTCTCGGCGAACTTCAGCGTGCCGTCGGGTCGCCGGTAGAACCACTCCGGGTGCTCGCGCACCCAGGGATAGTCGGGCGAGCACTGGATGGCCAGGTCGAGAGCGATCTCCATGCCGAGCCCGTGCGCGGCCTGGAGGAGGCGCCTGAAGTCGTCGAGCGTCCCGAGCTCCGGATGGAC
>WNFP01001982.1_pt1 | contig 21341 bp, 18 predicted proteins | sample 5400201 | NCBI WGS metagenome assembly WNFP01 (sample SAMN13153355, study PRJNA577476) | soil metagenome | isolation source: 115 cm saprolite under Madrone tree | place: USA:California | collected 2016-06-14
AGATCTCCTTCTATTCGAAGGGTATCCCCCGGCTAATAAACATCATCTGCGACAATGCGCTGCTTATCAGCTATGCCGAGTCTAAGAAACTTGTTTCTGCAGATACGATCAAGGAAGTGGCCCGCGATCTCAGGATAGCATCGGAAGGGCACGTCAGTAAGACTGACAATGTCTTAGCGCCCAAGACTGAACGGCAAACACTCAGCCCTGAAATGGCTGACCACGTTCTTCACAACAAAATGAGGGAATTGGCAAGCCTCGGAGGTGGGATTCTTTTGTGCGTTCTAGTTTTTGTTGCCGTGGCATTCATGATCGATCCAAACAACTTACTCAGCATGGCCGGGAGAAGTCTTGAGGTCGTCAAGCACAATCTAAACCAGGAATCCGTCCCGAAGAAGGCCAATGCCGCAGTCGAGTTCAAACGGAGAGAACAGCGGGTCGTGATTCAGTATGGCGCCACGATCTACCAAATTGCGAGTGAGGTCTATGGAACCAACGCCGTCCTCGGTATGGACCTCATCAAAGAGTTCAACCCGCAAATCAAAAATCTCAATTGGGTGTCCGCAGGACAGGAACTCTTGCTTCCTTCCTTGACGCAAGAGACATTGCTACGGCCGCAAACCGACGGTACGTATCATATCATTGTGGCATCATTTCGTAGCCGAACGGGAGCTGATGAATACATCCGGCTCCTGAGCAACCAGGGCCATCCGGTGATGATCACACCGAAAAGGGTCTCGGACGATCTTTTACTGTATCGACTTGAAATTGGCGACTTGAAAAACCTAGAAGAGGCTAATCAAATTTGGCAAACCGGCCTAAAAAACGAATGGCTTGCATTCGCCGGTAGTGCAGGAGAGACGAGGTGACGGGGAGCAGTCAGATTCTCCACGGACAGTAGGGATCAGTCTACTGCGGATCACTCAAGCGCTCTTACGCTTCTTCAGCTCTTCGATGAGTTGAGGGACGACTTTGAAGACGTCGCCGACGACGCCAAAGTCGGAGTACTGGAAGATCGGCGCTTCGGCATCTTTGTTGATTGAAATGATAAATTTCGAAGTTTTCATTCCCGACAAGTGCTGAACGGCGCCCGAAATACCACAGGCGATATAAAGATCCGGCTTGACCGTCTTCCCGGTCTGGCCGATCTGCATCGAATAGGGAACCCATCCGGCGTCCACAGCTGCCCGCGTCGCGCCGACGGCGCCGCCTAGTACGTCAGCCAATTCCTTCAACATCGCAAAGTTTTCTTCCCCTTTGAGCCCGCGACCGCCGGAAATAATCGTCTTCGCGCCTTCCAGCTGCGGTCCCTCGCGCTTCACCGCCACCCGCTCTTTCATGTGAACTGTACGAAGCGCTTCCGCTGCGGCCGGCGGCACCTCCTCAACGGACAGCGGTTGTTCGTTGGTTTTGGCTTCAAAGGCTTTCGGCCGAACCAGCAGGAGTTTCGTTCCCTGACTCACCAAGGTGCTGGTATTTTGGTAACTGGCGCCCAGCGCGGGAATGGTTGCTTCCACTGAACCCTCTTTTAGAACGAAATCACCTACGTCGCTAATGGCGCCGCAATCAAACCTGGCGCTTAAGTTGGCAACGATGTCACGCCCGGTATAACTGGAAGCGAACAGCATGACCGCCGGATGATGTTTCTGAATAAGTTCCGCAACCGTCTCCGCAGCCGGCAACGTGAGGTAATCGCGGTACACGGGATCGGCAGAGCGGTAGATCTTACTGGCACCATATTTTGCAAGCGTCTGCGCACCGTCATCCGGGGCAGGACCGAGTAGCACGGCTTCAGCTGTTCCCAATTCGGCCGCCTTGGTGAGCATCTCCAAGGTAGTGGGAGTGAAACGATCGTCACTTAGTTCCGCGTATACCCAGATTACGTCTGCCACTAAATCACCTTGATTTCTGCTAAAAAGTCCGCGATCTGTTTTCCGCCTTCCCCTTCGTCGGTCACGACTTTGCCAGCCTGTCGCTTGGGCGGCCTCCCGATAGCCAAGACTTTTTCTCTGGCGCCTTTCTCCCCCACCTGATCCGGAGGCAGACCCAGGTCCGTTGCGGTGTAGACTTTGATCTCTTTTTTCTTGGCCGCCATGATGCCTTTGAGTTGAGGATAGCGCGGCTCGTTGATACCGCTGCTGACAGCGACTAACGCCGGCAACGTCGATTCCACGATATCGTAGCCGCTCTCGCTTTGCCGCTTGATCGTGATCTTGTTGTCGTCAACGGTAATTTCTTTGGCGAAAGTCACCGGCGGCACACCAAGAAAGTGAGCGATTTGCCCTGGCACGATTCCCGAATAACTGTCACTGCTTTCCGTCGCGCAGATAACCAAATCGAACGGCTGTTTCTTGATGGCGGCGGCCAACAGTTTGGCGGTTCCCAGGGTGTCCGACCCAGCCACTGCGTCATCGAGAATATGAACCGCCGAAGTCGCCCCCATGGCCAACGCATTGCGGATACCGATTGTCACGTCGCTAATCCCCATGGTGATCAGCGTCACCGTCCCGCCGTGCTTTTCCGTGAGCCGCAACCCTTCTTCCACCGCACTGGCCGCCGCAGGATCCAGCTCATGGGTAACGCCTTTGCGCACCATCCGCTTGGTGTTGGGATCAATCTCAATGATGACGGTGGTGGCGGGTATGACTTTGCCGCAGACGATAATATTCAACTTTCGATGCTCCCGTAAATTAAACCGCTGGCCTCAGATACAACGAAGGCGCCGTCAAGATCAAGGCGCCTCGTCGATACGGAACTTTTTGCCGATTAGTATTCGCTGGCGACAACTCTACGACAGCCATTCCTTGACGTTGCCTTCCATAACAACGTCGAGAATCTCCTTACAATCCGTAATCGCCTTATCGACGACTTTGGGATCGTCTTTGAGATGCGGCAATGCCGAGCTGACCGCACCTTTCAGAGCTTGAATAAACTCTTTAAACTGTTGATCTAAGGCATCAGTGTTAGGTGCTGGTTCCATAGTCATCCTGGCTAAGTATAGAGCCGCCCTTTGTTGGGGTCGGGAATACGCAGACCCATTTTCAAGATCAGGGCGTCGATCTCGTCCTTATATTGCTGGCGTGCCACCGCATTGGGGCGCCGTTTGAGGCCCCAGAACATGTAACGTTCCGAACGGTACGACTTACTGTTCCCGAACATGTCGAGCCCTTTGACGTACCAGTACTCTACGGCTTTTTGAATTCGTTCTTTGAACTCTCCACCTTTGGCGGCAAATTCGGCGCTCGCATTGGTGCCGAAATCGACGTGGCCTTCTTCTTCTCGAATAATGTCCGGATCTTCGACTACACGGGCAAGTGGAAGATACGTGCAGCCAATAAACTCTTCCAGCTGAAAACGGCCGACGCGGTCAACGAGAAATCCGAACACGGCATAATCTTCCCACGTTGTGATCTGGCCACGGAAGGCTTCGACGTACCGCTCTTTATTCGGCCGGCTGAGCGTGTATGAAACATCGACGCCAACATCACCAGCCAAACGGGCCATTTTTCGGAAATGGTCCATCTCTTCGGCCGCCGTGCGGGCCACGATGAGCTGATCCAGTTTGGTCGGCGCATTAGGTAAAATATCCTTAACATATAAGTTCGGGCCGCCGATCTCACAGTCCGCCTGAATAGCGAGAACTCGGCGCAGAAGGTCCTGGTATTCGGGGTCTTGTTTCTCGAAATCCTTAAGCTCCACTTTGTCGGTAAACATCGAGCCTCCTTATAGTTGGAACCGGCACTCAGCTTACGAGAATTGCTTAACAAAACGGCCCAGATAAATCAATAGCGATCAGGCGTTCGTTCGTCTTTACTTCGGCACAATTGTACACTAGACTCCGCTCATTTATCCCCCCGGAGTCTTTGTGTACACGACCGACAACCTAGCGTTGTTGACAGACCTCTATCAGTTGACAATGGCTCAGAGTTATTTCCAGAGCCAAAGGCTGGCGCCGGCAACCTTTAGTCTTTTCGTCCGATCTTATCCGCCGAATCGCAGTTACTTCGTTTCTGCAGGTCTGCACGACGTCTTAGAGTTCCTGGAGCAGTTCAAGGTCGATGCTGCAGGCGTCGACTACCTCCGCTCGCAGGGGATGTTCACAGACGATTTTCTTGATTTTCTGAAGGAGCTGAGATTCACCGGCGAGGTCTGGGCCATCCCGGAAGGACGGGTATTCTTCAAAGACGAGCCGATTATGGAAGTCACCGCTCCCATCGTCGAAGCACAGGTCGTCGAAACCTTTATCATCAATCAGATCAATTTTCAGTCGCTGATCGCCACCAAGGCGGCTCGTTGTGTCCATGCGGCCAGAGCGCGATCGGTAGTGGATTTTTCGCTGCGGCGCACACATGGCATCGACGCCGGGATGAAGGTCGCTCGCTCCAGCTACCTCGTTGGTTGTACAGGAACCAGTAATGTCCGGGCGGGACAGCAGTATGGCATTCCCATCGCGGGTACGATGGCTCATTCTTTTGTCTCCAGCTTCGAACACGAGATCGACGCCTTTCGCGTATTCGTCAATAGCTTTCCGAACCACTCGATCTTGCTTATCGACACCTATGACACGGCATCGGGAGCGCGGAAAGCCGTACAAGTGGCCAAAGAAATGGCGGCCCGAGGCCAGCATCTTCAGGGGGTGCGCATCGACAGTGGCAATCTGGCGAAATTGGCGGTCGAGGTTCGAAAGATCTTTGATGAAGCCGGTCTGAGAGACGTAAAAATCATCGGCAGCGGCGGACTGGACGAATACGATCTGGCTGACTTTTCGAATGCCAATATTCCCTACGACAGCTACGGCGTGGGAACCAAAATGGGAGTATCGGCCGATACTCCCTGGTCAGACATCGCTTACAAGCTGGTGGAGTATGATGATCGGCCGGTCCTTAAGCTCAGCACTGGGAAAGTCTCGTTGCCGGGCAAGAAGCAGATATTCCGCATAGGGGACAAGCAAGGTCCCCTACAAAAAGACATCATCACCTTGCGCGGCGAAAATGTTGCAGAGGCCGAACGGTTATTAAAGAAAGTGATGACGGAAGGAAAGATCATCGCACCTCTTCCTTCCTTGGAAGAGAGCCGATCCGTTTTCTTGTCCGAGTTCGCAAAGCTTCCAGAACCGATCAAGGCGATCCGAAACTCGGCTCATTATCTCGTCGAACATAGCGCCAAATTGCAAGAACTCTGCGCGAGGGTTGAACAACAGGTAAGTCGCTCACAGTAGTTTTTTGAAAAGAGATACCAAACAATCAAGCGGTCGAGGCTCGGGACGTCTAGAACTGCACCACAGCGGCGCCCCAAGCAAACCCGGCACCGAACGCATTCAAGAGCACGATGTCACCCTTATGAATTCGGCCCTGCCGTTTGGCTTCATCGAGAGCAACGGGAACCGATGCGGCTGAAGTGTTGCCATACTTTTCGACGTTGACCACGACTTTATCCATAGAAATGCCGAGGCGGTCGGCCAACGCGACGATAATCCTTCGATTGGCCTGATGCGGGATTACCAATGAAACTTGTTCGATGCTCACTCCGGCTTCGTCCAGCGCCTGGCGGCTGATCTCTTCCATGGAGCGAACCGCGACCTTGAAGACTTCTTTGCCGTTCATGGTGATCGTATGCTCGTTATTCTTGACGGTTTCTCTGTTGGCAGGCTTCAGCGATCCGCCCGCCGGCACATAGAGGGTCTTTGCGTACGACCCATCCGTACGCAGCTTTGTACTGAGAATGCCGCCGTGACCATTCTCGGACACCCCCAGCACCACTGCGCCTGCACCGTCACCGAACAAGATACAAGTCGTACGATCTTGCCAGTTGAGCAGTCGGCTCAAGCTGTCGGAGCCCACCACCAAAGCATTGCGGATCTTTCCGGTTCGGATAAAGGAGTCCGCCACGGATAGCGCGTTGAGAAAGCCGGAGCAAGCCGCGTTTACGTCAAACGAGAAAGCCTTGCGGGCTCCCAGCATATCTTCAAGAACGCACGCGGAGCTCGGCATGAGATAGTCCGCGGTGACCGTGCCCATCACAATGGCATCGAGGTCCTGAGGTCTCACGCCCGCATCCTCAAGCGCGCGCGTAGCCGCATGATAGGCCATATGCGCATTACCCTTGCCGTCTTCCAGCACCCGCCGCTCTTTAATGCCGGTCCGAACCGTTATCCATTCGTCGCTGGTATCGACCATCTTCTCGATATCTTGGTTGGTTACAACTTTGGCTGGGAGTTCAGACCCGGTCCCGAGGATGACACTTCGCCGTTGTGCTCCGCTCATTCACCCCTCCTGAAAATTACACATGCATTCGTCCCACCAAAGCCGAATGAGTTTGACAGCACTACCCGTACATCCGCCCTGCGGGCTTGATTTGGCACGTAGTCGAGATCGCACTCGGGATCAGGATTTTCGTAATTAATGGTCGGTGGGATAATTCCGTGTTGCAGGGTCAGCACTGAAAATACGCCTTCTACGGCGCCGGCGGCGCCAAGCAAATGCCCCGTCATCGACTTGGTCGAGCTCACCGCCAGTTTGAAGGCCTGTTCGCCGAAAACCTTTTTGATTGCCTGCGTTTCATTGGCATCGTTGTATTCAGTCGAAGTCCCGTGGGCGTTGATATAGTCAACGTCAGTGGGCGCAATTCCAGCGTCCTTAAGAGCCAATCGCATGCAGCGCGCGGCGCCCTCGCCCTCTGGAGCGGGCGCAGTTATATGATACGCGTCTCCGTTGGCCCCGTAGCCAATAACTTCCGCATAAATTTTCGCCCTGCGCTTCAGCGCTCGATCTCTTTCTTCCAAGATCAAAACACCCGAACCTTCCGCAATGATAAAACCGTCCCGTTCTTTATCGAACGGGCGACTAGCGCGTTCCGGTTCGTCGTTGCGGGTTGAGAGCGCCTTCATCGAGGCGAAACCGCCCACCCCCAGGGGCGTGATGGCCGATTCGGCTCCGCCCGCGATCACGGCGTCCTGCAAACCACGCCGGATCAGATGAAATGCTTCTCCGATCGCATGCGTTCCGGATGCGCAGGCTGACGTTGGTGTCCAATTGACTCCCTTCGCCCCATGTCGAATCGCAACCTGACCGGGCGCGAGATTCGAGATTACCTTTGGAATAAAGAATGGCGAAATTTTGCGCGGCCCGCCGTCAAGATAGGCTCTCTCGGTTGCCTCGATGGTGTCGATTCCGCAAAGTCCCACACCGATGATAACACCTACGTTCTCGGCGTCGTCAGGATCAACCTTGAAGCTACCATCCTCCGCTGCCATGCTGGCGGCCGCAACACTGTATTGAATAAAGAGATCCATTTTTTTGATCTCTTTCGGTTCGATGAAGTCTTCGGCCCGAAAGTCAGGGACCTGGCCGGCAATGCGCGAAGCAAAAGCATCGATATTCGGAAATCGGTCGATCTTCCGAATACCCGAACGTCCGGCAACCAGTGCTTGCCAATTTTTTTCGAGCCCGGTTCCCAGCGGGGAAACTAGTCCCAATCCCGTCACCACAACTCTGCGTTGTTCAGCTGCTGCCACTAGTCCGTCTCCGTTTGTGAGATTAATAGATAAAACAGTCCGGCGAGAGGGTCAATAGTATTTTTGCTTTAGCGATATTTTTCGCGAACTTGCAGGACTCTGCGAACGACAGGTTCGATTTTGTCGCCACCCGGTTTCGCATTTTCCACCGGCAGCGACTTTTGTTGCAAGGTTTCGAGTACCGCCGCAACGGAATTTTGTAGGGCCGCAAGATCGTAGCCGCCTTCCAGTAAGAAAGCGATCTTGCCTCCGGCGTATTGATCCGCTAACCGAAGAAGCAATCGCGCCATTCCCGCGAAGCCCGCCTCCGTCACTTCCATGCCACCCAAGGGATCCCGCCGGTGTGGATCGAAGCCGGCGGAAACAAGAATCCATTCGGGCTCAAATTCTTTGGCCGCCGGGACGACCACCTCCTGAAAGACACGCAGGTACTCGGCATCAGCGCACCCTGCCGGAAGAGGGATATTGATCGTGTATCCTTCGCCCGCGTTCTGCCCCACTTCATTGACGGCGCCCGTTCCCGGATAGTAGGGAAATTGATGGGTCGAAATAAACAAGACCGAAGGATCCTCGTAAAAGGCATCCTGCGTTCCATTGCCGTGATGGACATCCCAATCCATAATCATGACCCGTTTGGCACCATAGGCATTCTTCAGATGATAAGCGCCGATCGCGATAGTGTTGAACAGGCAGAACCCCATCGCACGATTTCTCAGCGCGTGATGCCCTGGCGGGCGCACCAAAGCAAACCCATTTTGTGATTCACCCGCGGCAATGGAATCGAGGAGCCGCAAAAATCCTCCTACTGCAAGCAACCCCACTCCAAAGGAATCCCGGCAGGTGATCGTGTCGCCGTCCAGAGCGTATTGATTAGTCTTCGAAGTCGATTCAACCAGTTTGACGTACTCGGCACCGTGCAAAGACTCGATAACTGACCGGGTCGCGGCCTTGGGGCGCAGGATCTCGAACCTTTGGTTATCGAGTTTTTCCGCGAGATCAAGCAGGGCACGAATTCGCTCGGGCCTTTCAGGATGAAATTCACCGGGCTCGTGTTTCAGGTATTCGGGATCAACCACGACTGCAGAACGGGCCATATCAAAGCCTAGCACCTACGCCGCCACGCTGCAAAACAGCCAAAACCTAACTTGCCAAGCACAATAAAATCGCATAGCTTATATCCATGTTCGGCATCGGCATGCCCGAGCTGCTTTTGATTTTGGCTCTGGCACTCATCGTCCTCGGTCCCAAGAAACTCCCCGAACTTGCTCGCGCTCTCGGCAAAGGCCTGGCGGAATTTCGTCGGGCCACCGACGAGCTCAAAGATGAGCTTCGCCAAATGGAGCATGAGATCGACGAGAGCTCCCCGGGCGCCACGACCAAAGATGATCCGTTTCTGGAAAAACCCGCCGACACCGCTTCGCCGTCGCCGCTAACTGCTTCAGAAGAGAAAAAGTGAACAAGAGCCAAGGTAGCGGGCCCTCTGCTGATGTGCAGATGCCCTTTACCTCTCATCTGGGAGAGCTCCGTTCCCGGCTTATCAAGTGCAGTATCGCCATTAGCGTGGCGTTTGTGGGCTGTTTTGCTATCGTTGAAAGGATATTCTATCTGCTCGCGGCTCCCATTCGGCGGGTTAATGTTCCCGGGCTTACGCTCATTGGCACGGCCGTCTCCGAAGCCTTCTTTACGAAAATGAAGGTTGCGTTTGCGGCCGCACTTGTCATCGCCTTGCCGGTTCTTTTGTGGCAGGCTTGGCAATTCGTTGCGCCGGGTCTCTACGAACACGAAAAACGCTACACGCGGAGCTTTGTTTTCTTTGGATCACTTTTTTTTCTCGCGGGGGCGACTTTTTGCTATGAGGTCTTTCTGCAGCTCGGACTCGAGTTTCTGTTGCGCCGATATGAAGCCATTCAAGTGCATCCCTTGATACAGATGGGGGAATATCTCTCTCTTGTGGCCCGGCTCGTCCTGGCGTTTGGGGTAATGTTCCAGCTTCCGGTGGTCGCGTACTTCCTTTCCCGCGTCGGTTTGATCGATCACCGTTTCCTTATCCGGCATATTCGTTACGGTATCATTGGCATTGCCATTCTCGCGGCGGTTTTGACGCCACCGGACTTGATATCTCAGGTGCTCTTCATGCTGCCTCTCGCTCTCCTCTACGCTGTAAGCGTCATTGTCGCCTTCTTGGCGCGGCAAAGAAACGCCTCTCTCGACACAACTTCCTAGGCCGCCTCCTGAAAAAGCCCATAGGCTTCTGCGCTCAATCGCGTCGCTACGAACGTACCGGTTAAGTACGCCTCCGCTCGCCTTTAAGTCTTTTTGAGCGGCCTGGAAACAGATTGTTTCAGCACGCTGCTAGTGGGGAACCCGTCACCTGTCAGCGTTTTGGGTGGGGGACGGCTTCTCGTTTTGACCGTAGCCGTCATCGTTAATGAAAACGCAAGCAGCAAAGACCGTAGTCCACAATCCGTCCTTGTTGCCGATGGCGGATTGCGTGATATTAGATGTGCGCACTATCTTTTCCGACATTTTGAAAAGCTGTTCGCGTTCGTCCCAGGCAGTATCCGGATTGAATTCGATACCTAAAGTTGTCGCGAGCATGCTGGCGGCGAGATCCTCCGCATAGTCTCCCGCTTTTTCATCGGTTTCGCCGAACGAATGATGCTCGGAAAGATAGCCGTACTGGCTGTCATCGGAAGGAATCGCCACACCCACGGAGGCTGCCACCAGACGGTTCGGCTCATTGGTGCTTTCGCGGTCATAAACACAAAAGACGATTTCTCCTGGACGGAGCAGCTTGTTGCCCTCTTCTCTCGATATTCGTTTGCAGCCGGGGGGATAGATGCTGGAGACCAGGACGAGATTGCAATAAGCCAACCCCGCCATACGCAAGGCAAGCTCGAAGGAGGCCAGCTTTTCCTTGTGAACCCCAACGCCCTTGCTAAAGAAACATTTTTTCGGAATCATTTTAGCTGGCTCTATAACATGAAAGAAATTTGCTGACAAGAATCTTGATGCAAAAAGTTTGTTACAAAACAATTACTCGACGATTAGCAGAACCGCACCCCCCTCAACGGCGTCACCGGTCTTCACCTTGATCTCCTTGACCTCGCCGGCAATCGGGCTGCGGACCTCATTCTCCATCTTCATGGCCTCGACGATAACTAGCCCCTGCCCCTTTTCAATACTGTCCCCTTCCGAGACGAGCACCGCGATTACCTTTCCCGGCATCGGCACGGAAACCTTTTGGCGGCCCTGAAGTTGGATTTCAGACTGGCCGCCGCCGATACGCACCCGCCGCTCGTCCACCAGGTTCACGTGATAGTTCCGGCCGTCGACTAGAACCCGATACTCGTCCTCCGCATGATCGACTTCGATTTCAAAGGAGCGATTGTCCACGATCAAGGAATAATTGGTGCGTCCCGTCTTTTTACCATCGACGAGAAACTCATTGCCATCGACGGAAACCCGGTAAAGCGATTTCCCCATCTCTTCGATCTCAAGGGTGTAACTCTGATCCCCTAGTTTTGCGATGAAAGCCATGGCGACTCGCTCTCAAGGACGCCGCCAACCCCGGCCGGGAAAAGTTTGAACGGCTCGTAGGGAGGTTCGCTTTCCCTGTTCCCGCCATTTCGACGGCTCTGCAGCCCCTTTGGCGAGAAGATTCAGGGTGAGCTCCTGCTCGCGGTGGAGCGCGGCGATGGCCGCCGAAGCCAAGGCGATCTCCTTGTGCGGATAGAGTTCTTCTTTGCTCATAGAGTGATATTCTTCGTCGATGAAGCCCGTACTGAAGTTACCGGCCATGAAACGGGGGTGTCGCAGGATCCACTGATGAAAGGAGATATTGGTCTTTATTCCCCGCACCTGATATTCCCGCAGCGCGCGCCGCATCCGCAGGATCGCTTCGACGCGATTCTCGCCCCAGACGATCAGCTTTGCGATCATCGGATCATAGTAAATGGGCACCTCGGCTCCCTCATAAACGCCGCAGTCGTTTCTCACGCCGAGACCTTCCGGCAATCGGAGCCCCTCGATTTTCCCAGGATGAGGCATAAAATCGTGCTCCGCGTCCTCGGCATAGATTCGGCATTCAATGGCGTGGCCGGTCTGCGTAATGTGACGCTGCCGCCACGGCAAGTAGCCTCCTGCCGCCACCTCGATCTGGGCTTTCACCAGGTCGATTCCAACCACCCGCTCCGTGATCGCATGTTCGACCTGGAGCCGCGTATTCATTTCGAGAAAATAGAAATTTTTCTCCTGGTCCAAGAGAAACTCAAGCGTTCCGGCGCCGACGTAGCCAACCGCCCGGGAACCCTGGATCGCGATGCGTCCAATACGCCGTCGCGTCCGATCATCTAACCCGGGCGCGGGAGACTCTTCGATAATTTTCTGATGACGGCGTTGGATAGAGCATTCGCGGTCGTAAAGATGAATCACTCGGCCATATTTGTCCGCCAAGATCTGAATCTCCACGTGCCGGGGTTTCTGAATATACTTTTCTACGTAGAGCCTCGGATCCCCGAAGGACGAGGCGGCCTCTGAGCGAACCGCACGATAAGCGGAAGAAACTTCTCGGGAAGAACGAACCAACCTCAACCCCTTGCCTCCTCCGCCCGCTACCGCCTTTAACATAAAAGGGTAACCCGTTAGCTCCGCGATTTTGAGCACTTCCTGTTCTGAACTTAAAACGCCATCTGAACCCGGCACCACCGGCACACCCGCCGCTTTCATAATTTGACGCGCCTTCACTTTGTCGCCCATCTGATCGATCACTTCGGGCGAAGGACCGATAAAGACAACGCCCTCCTCCTGGCAACGCCGGGCAAACTTGCTGTTCTCGGCTAAAAAGCCGTAGCCCGGGTGAATCGCATCGGCACCGCTCTTCTTCGCGACTTCTAGGATTCGATCGATGGCCAAGTAACTTTGAGCGGACGGAGCCGGGCCTATGGCATAGGCGTAGTCCGCATATTTCACGTGGAGGGACTCCCGGTCGGCTTCCGAGTACACCGCGACGGTTTCGATGTCTAACTCGCGGCAGGCGCGGGTGATTCGAACGGCGATTTCACCTCGATTGGCGATTAGGATGCGCTTGAACATAGAAATGCAGGCATCGGCCTTAGACAACCGCAAAACGTAGGGGCGACCGGCCGGTCGCCCCTACAATCACGCCTTTCGCCTCATGCCTCTAGCCTCTTACAAGGGTATATTCCCATGCTTCTTGGGTGGATTGTGATCCTGCTTGTTCTTGAGCATTTCCAAGGAACGAATAAGTGTCGGACGAGTATCTTCCGGATAGATCACGGCATCGACATAGCCGGATTCCGCCGCCTTGAATGGGTTGGCAAAGGTCTCGCGGTATTGCTGAACCATCTCATCGCGGGCCGCGGCGGGATCTTTGGCTTTTTGGAGCGCGTCGCGAAAGACGATACTGATGGCGCCCTCCGGACCCATGACTGCAATCTCTCCGGTTGGATAGGCCAGGTTGATGTCGCCGCGGAGATGCTTGCTCGACATCACGATATAGCCGCCACCGTAGGCCTTGCGCGTCACAACTGTCACCTTCGGCACCGTGGCTTCGGCATAGGCGTAAAGTAACTTCGCCCCGTGCCGGATGATACCCTCGTATTCCTGCGATGTGCCGGGCAAAAAACCCGGCACGTCCACGAACGTGACAATCGGTATATTGAAACAATCACAGAACCGAATAAATCGCGCGGCTTTGACGGAAGCGTTAATGTCGAGACAGCCTGCCAGATTGGCGGGTTGATTGGCCACGATCCCAACCGGACGCCCGCCCAAGCGTGCCAAGCCAACCAGGATATTCGGTGCGAATTCGCGCTGCACCTCATAGAAATAGCCCTCGTCCACAACGGCGGCGATCAGCTCCCTCATGTCGTAGGGACGGTTGGGATTGTCCGGCACTAACTCGCGCAGCTTCTTGTCGCGCCGCAGTGGATCGTCATTGGTCGGGCGAAACGGCGGATCTTCCTGGTTGTTGCCGGGCAAGAAGCTAACCAGCTCGCGAATCATCAGCAGACAGTCTTTCTCGCTGTTTGCGGCGAAATGGGCCACCCCGCTCTTGGCGCTATGGGTCTCAGCACCGCCCAAATCTTCTTTCGTGACTTCCTCGTGGGTCACAGTCTTAATGACCTCGGGCCCAGTAATAAACATGTAGCTGTTGGTTTTTACCATGAAGATAAAATCTGTGATCGCCGGCGAGTAAACGGCGCCACCCGCGCAAGGCCCCATGATCGCAGAAATTTGCGGCACGACGCCTGAAGCCATGACATTTCGTTGAAAAATTTCTCCATATCCAGCAAGACTTGTAACGCCCTCTTGAATGCGCGCGCCGCCCGAGTCGTTGATACCAATGATCGGCGCGCCGTTCTTCACTGCCATATCCATCAATTTGCAGATCTTTTCCGCCACCACACCGCTTAAACTGCCGCCAAAAACTGTAAAATCTTGCGAAAAAACATAGACCAGCCGACCGTCAATGGCGCCATAGCCGGTGATCACGGCATCGCCAAGAAATTTCTGTTTATCCATGCCGAAATCGCCACACTCGTGGGTACGAAACCGGTCTAATTCGACGAAGCTCCCGCTATCAAGAAGAATATCGACACGTTCGCGCGCCAACAATTTTCCCTGTTCATGTTGGCGCTGCGCTCGTTGCGCTCCGCCGCCCGCTTCGGCTTTTTGGTTCAGCTCGCGAAGCTTTTCGAAATTATTCGTGGTGGACATGAAGAAACTTTCCTCAGACGCGCAAGTAACGCTGAATTTACAAGTGAGTCCGCGCATCATAACAAAAGCCCCTAGTGTGTCAACACAATTTGCCCATCCCGCGATCCAGAACACCTTGAAGTTCTGCTGTGAAATTGCTAGCTTGACAACTCCACAGATAAGCGAACGCAATCGATTTCGCGCGCACGACAACGCTTTATGTTCGAAACCAAAAGCAGTCGGCCTAGGGTCAAAAAACTCTCGTCACCCGAGAACAATTTCGCTGCGCTCAGAAGCGATCAGGCGATTTTGCTCGTTTCCGCGAGCGAAGGCGATTCCAACATGCTTTATGCGGCCGGCTTCTTTGTTCCAGATCCGTTTATTTTTTTTCAACACAAGAAGACGAGCTATGTCGTCATGAGTGATCTGGAGATCGACCGCGCCAAAAAGCAATCCCATGCTGATCGAGTCCTTTCCCTTTCGCTTTATCAGAAAAAATTGCGCAAGATGGGAAAGCCAAGTCCAGTGATGACCGATGTTCTCGATCTGCTCTTCCGCGAAAGAGGCATCCGCTCCTTGGTCGTTCCCGCGAACTTTTCTGCTTTGTTGGCCGACCAGCTGAGGGCCAAAGGCTTTACAGTGCAAATCAAACGGGACCCGTTCTTCGCGGAGCGAGAAACAAAAGCCACCGACGAGGTAAAACATATCAGCGAATCGTTACGCGTCGCGAAACTGGGGCTTGAGGCCGGCATCCGGGCCCTGAAGAGAACAAAGATAGGACGGGACGGCTACCTCCATCTCAATGGTTCGCGCCTGACTTCGGAAACCCTCAAGACCGCTGTCAACACAACGATCATGGCGCAAGGATGGCTACCGAGCCACACCATCATTTCCTCGGGCAACCAGTGCGTTGACCCTCACCACGAAGGCACGGGTCCCGTCAAAGCCAATACCTCTATTATCTTCGACATCTTTCCACGCTCCCAGAAGAACGGCTACTTTGGGGATCTGAGCCGGACGGTGGTCCGCGGACGTGCTTCGGAGAAGCTCAAAGAGATTTACGCGACAGTCCAAGCCGGTCAACAAATCGGCTTCGATATGATTCGCGACGGCGTCAATGGCAGAGATGTGCATCAAAAAATTCTAGCCTTATTCGAGGCCCGAGGTTTTCCGACCGGAAGGATCAAGGGAAGGATGCAGGGATTCTTTCACGGCACGGGACATGGTCTGGGCTTGGATATCCACGAGCCGCCGCGGATCGCACCCGTTGAAGCCACCTTACGGACGGGGCACGTGGTCACCGTGGAACCAGGACTGTACTATCTCGGCGTCGGTGGCGTGCGTCTTGAAGATGTCGTGCTGGTTACAGAAAAAGGAAACCGCAATCTCACCGACTGCCCGCAATTCCTTGAGATCTAGTCTTCCTTTCAACCACTCCTTAGCTATTCCCTAACCCCATGGATCGTGGCGACCACAAGATCGCTGCACTGATAGCCGACTTAGAGAAGTCGGACAAACCAACCCTCCGCAAAGCGGTCGATGCGCTTGTACATATGGTCGCCGATGACGCCGAAATCGGAACAACTCTCACCGAACTGCTCCACGATCCACGCCGTAAGAACCGCTGGCCCATCGCGTACGTCTTGGCTAGCCTCCCCTCACCACCTCAATCCAGCATTCGCGTCCTGATAGAAACGCTCGATCATCGGGATCCTGACATTCGCTGGGCGGTCGCCCTGATCCTCATTCGCCTGGCAAAAGTGGACCAGCAAATCTTAAGGCTACTGATCGAGCTGGCTTCAATAGGAACGGCAAACCAGAGGAGGATGGCGATTTACTCTTTACGCGATGTGGGAGCGGGTGATGAAGAGAGCGTCCATACGCTTTTGCGTTCCCTATCCCAGTGACTTTAGCGCAGCTGGGAACTCCTTCGGAAGCATTTCTCAGGGAACTTACAAAAGCGGCCGCGAGCGACAATGCGCAACTGAAGAAAGCCGCAACCGCCGCTTTAGACATCCTAAAAAAAAGGTCCGCTCCATCCGGTAGCTAACGCGACCGTTGGAGCGGACCCCTAGGTGGACTGAGGGGGATTCCCAGGCTCCAGGCCTGAACCCCCGTCAAAGATCCCGCCTAGAGCCTAAGTCTCAGCCACCTCGCAGACAGTACAATTATCATCATTCATGTCTGGACCACCTCCTTTCCCTGCTGGAACTTAGTTTAGGAAAATGGTCCTTAACTGTCAATTAGAAAATCGATTTTTTTAGTATCGATAAATAACGGCAAGCGAAACCGCGCAACGTCGATCTTAGGACGCCCAGCCGATGAAACTGATCTGGCGACCGGTTTCTTTTTTTTCGCGGCGATAGGAAAAGAATTCGTCCGGCGCGCAACTTGTGCAAGGACCGACGTCATAGATTTGCGTCAAGGGCACGCCGGCATGCTCCAATATCGCACGATTGAGACGGCGCAAATCGAGATAAGTTCTGCCGTTTCTATGCTCCACGCACGGCTCGGCGATCTTTCCCCATCGCTCGATGAGGGGACGCGAAACATCGTCTTTAACCTCGTAGCAGCACGAGCCGATCGCCGGCCCCAAGGCCGCTTCGACCGCATCGGGTGAAATACCATATTGACTATCCAGAAGCTCTACCATCTTTGCCGCGATGCCCGCCAGTGTGCCGCGCCAGCCGGCGTGGACCGCCGCCGCGATCTCCTTATGAGGAGCAACAAAAAGAATCGGCACACAATCGGCAGTTAGAACTCCGAGAAAGGCATCCTTCTCTGGCGTCACCATTCCGTCGGCCTCTCCGGCTTCTTTGATGTTTTTATCCTTCACTTCGATGATATGATCGCCGTGCACCTGCTTCATCGTAATGATGCGTCCATCGTGAATACCCGCGGCCTGCTTGATGTCGCAGACATTTTGACTCACGATCTTGGCGTCGTCGCCGACGCGGTAAGAAACATTAAGCCCGGCATAAGGGCCGATGCTCATCCCGCCGCGCCGTCCCATGAAGCCATGCAGCAACCCTCGGTATGTTTCCCATTGGGGAACCTTCAGCCAATTGAATTCCATGCTTGAATTATGGTTGCATCCTTAGTGTGATGCAAGCGTGAGGGTGGCGCGGCGCCAAGACCTCGACAATAATGGCGAAACGCTTGCATTATCCAGCCTTTTCACCTGACAATAGAAAACAGCTTTATGGCCGCCGGAAAATACATCGATATCCTAAGAGACCGAGGCTTTTTCTGTTTTTTCTGGACGCAGTTCCTTGGCGCCTTCAACGATAACTTCTACAAGATCATCGTTACGTTGGTCGCCTTAGACATACCGTCGGGCGGCGGAATCGAATACATTCCCTTGATCGGGGGTCTTTTCATTCTTCCCTTCCTGCTCTTTTCCGGTTACGCGGGATACCTCGCCGACGTTTACAGCAAGCGAGACGTTTTGGTAGCCGTCAAAATTTTTGAAATCTTCGTCATGGGGTTGGGGCTGCTAGCGTTTTTTGTCGAGCGTATGGAGCCAATGTTGGCCGTGGTGTTGCTCATGGGCCTGCACTCAACGTTTTTCAGCCCGGCAAAGTACGGAATTCTTCCGGAAATGCTTCCTGAGAAAGATCTCTCCCGCGGTAATGGCCTGCTCGAGATGAGCACTTTCATGGCGATCATCCTTGGAACCGCATTCGGCGGCACGATCTATGAAGCATGGAAAGACCGCTTGGGTTGGATCGGCGCGATCCTGATTGCCGTCGCCGTGCTCGGAACCATCACCAGCTTGGGGATCACGCGGGTGCCCCCCTCCGGCTCATCCAAGAAATTCGTGATCAATCCGCTCGCTGAAATCTGGGACGGCACCAAACGACTCTATACGGATCGGCCGCTCTGGCTCACCGTGATGGGGATCTCCTACTTTTGGTTTCTCGGCGCGTTTCTGCAGATGGTTCTTCCCGTGTTTGGCAAAGAAATCCTGCAGCTAGGTGAAACTCGCATCGCGCTCCTCTGGACTTTCGCCGCCGTGGGCATCGGTCTCGGCAGCCTTGCAGCCGGTCGCTTGTCGGGGGACAAGATCGAACTGGGGCTGGTGCCGGCGGGCTCCGTCGGAATGGGAGCATTCTCGGTACTCCTTTTTCTTTCTCAGCCTTCCTTCGATTTAGCTGCGATTTGCCTGGTGCTCATAGGATTCGCAGCCGGATTTTTTGCGGTGCCCCTCAACGCCCTATTACAACAACGCAGCGGCAAGGAGGATAAAGGCCGGCTCATCGCGACCAACAACGTGTTTAATACCGTGGGCGTCCTGCTAGCTTCCGCCATGCTGTGGGGGCTGGCCACGCTGTTCCATTTACCGGCGGATCAAATCATTCTGATTCTGGGACTCCTGACGTTTGCCTTGACGATTTATGCTCTCTATTTGCTGCCTGACTTCTTCGTTCGTTTCATCCTCTGGATACTCACCCACACCTTATATCGCATTCGAATCGTCGGGCAGGAGAATATTCCGCTCCACGGCGCGGCGCTGCTGGTCTCTAATCACGTTTCTTTCGTTGATGCGCTGCTGATCGGCGCCTCGATGCCGCGTTTCATTCGCTTCATGCTCCATCGGGAATATTACGACATCCGAGGGCTCAACTGGTTTTTCCGTCTCATGAAATCCGTCCCGGTATCAACGACCAATCCGCGCGACATCGTCCAATCGTTGCGCAGCGCGCGCAAAGAGTTGGAACAAGGTCAGGTCGTTTGCATCTTCGCCGAGGGCGCTATCAGTCGTCTGGGCCATTTGCTGCCTTTCAAGCGCGGCTTCGAAAAGATCGTCGAGGGAACAAATTTTCCGATCATTCCTGTTCACTTGGACCAACTCTGGGGCAGCATCTTCAGTTTCAAAGAAGGGCGTTTTTTTTGGAAATGGCCGAAGCTGCGGCCATACCCCGTAACTGTCTCCTTCGGAGCACCTCTTCCGTCTACAGCGACTGTGCAAGAAGTCCGTCAAGCCGTCTTGGAACTGGAACGCCAAGCGTTTGACTATCGCCGCGCCACACATGGCCTGCTCCACGCCAGGTTTATCCGCACTGCCAAGCGCCATTGGTCGTCGTTCTGCATGGCGGACACGACCGGCACAGAGTTGTCCTTTGGAAAAGCCTTGATCGGCAGCATGCTCCTTTGCCGCTGGGTACGAAAGCACGCGACAAACGACTCCTTGGTCGGAATCGTTCTTCCCGCCTCCGTTGGCGGAGCGCTGGCCAACATAGCTGTGTTTTTGGCCGGCAAGGTTCCGGTCAATCTGAATTTCACGGCGGGGCAGGAAGCGATGAATACCGCGATCCGGCAATGTGGCATCAACACTATCATTACTTCCCGGGTGTTCTTGTCGAAGGCGAGCGTTCATGAAATACCGGGGATGGTCTTTTTGGACGAGATCCGAAAGAGCTTCACGTCGACCCACAAACTGCTGGCGTTCATCAGCGCGTTTCTCCTTCCAAGCAGACTGTTGGAGCGCCATTACGGCAAAAATAAAAAAAACCAGGAGCTGGCGACGGTCATATTCTCGAGCGGCAGCACGGGAACCCCCAAAGGCGTCATGCTGTCGCATCACAACATACTCGCCAATATCGAAAGCGTCTGCCAGGTGATCCATTTCAATCCCAGCGACAAGGTCATGGGCGTTCTCCCGTTCTTTCACTCCTTCGGTTTCAGCATTTCACTGTGGCTTCCTCTCATCACCGGCTTTGGCGCCGTTTACCATCCCAATCCTATGGACGCTAAAACGATTGGTGAAACCATACAGAAATACCAAGCCACCATCTTGATCAGCACACCGACCTTCTACGTTGGATACATGAGGCGATGCACGGTTGAAGAATTTGCCCCGTTGCGTTACGTCATCGCCGGTGCGGAGAAACTGCGCGAACAGATCCGCAAAGCCTTCAAGGAAAAATACGGTCTAGATCTATTGGAAGGCTACGGTTGCACCGAGTTGGCACCAGTTGTTTCCGTAAACCTTCCCGACGTAGTCGACGGGACAGAACGGCAGATAGGTCACAAACCCGGCACGGTTGGGCACTCGATCCCGGGTGTCGCCGTTAAGGTGATCGATGCCGATACGGGGCATTCTCTGCCGCCCGGGCATGAAGGGCTGCTTATAGCCACGGGACCCAACGTCATGCTCGGCTACCTCGGCGAACCGGAGTTAACCGATCAGGTGTTGCGCGACGGTTGGTATGTCACAGGAGATATCGCTTCCTTGGACGAAGATGGCTTCATAAGTATCACGGACCGCATGTCGCGTTTTAGTAAGATCGGTGGGGAAATGGTCCCTCATATGAAAATCGAGGAAGTCATCAACACGATACTCGGCGACGCTGCGAGCGTAGTTACGGCGGTTCCCGACGAGCAACGAGGTGAAAAACTGATCGCCTTTTACAGCCGGAATGGCATGAGCGCTGACGAATTGTGGGAGAAACTCAATCGATCGGACCTACCAAAGCTGTGGATACCCAAGCGGGAGAATATTCATTGCATCGATTCCATTCCGCTGCTGGGATCTGGGAAAGTTGATCTAAAGAACGTTAAATGCCTAGCGGTGGAAAAGGCAGGCAACAAAACCTAGCCACCAACGGGAAGTATTGAACGGTTACCAGGCGCATGGTAAAAGCGAACGACTTGGGAGGCTATGAATGGATTTTCAGTTACTGGCAGACAAAGCGCTTCAAGGCATCATTCCCGACCGCGAGGAAATGAAAGCGGTGCTCAACGCGTCCGATGAGCAGATCCCGGAGCTTGTTAGCGCGGCTTTCAAAGTGCGGCATCACTATTTTGGCAAACGAGTACAGATCCACATGCTCCAAAACGCAAAAAGCGGCTTATGTCCCGAGGATTGTCACTATTGTTCCCAATCCTCCGTGTCCGAGGCTCCCATCGACCGTTACCCTTTTCTCTCAAAGGAACAACTCTTGGAAGGTGCCAGGCGCGCGAAAGCAGCCGGAGCGGTGCGCTATTGCATCGTCAACAGCGGGCGCGGTCCGACAAACAAAGAAATTCAAGAAATCGCGGCAGCCGTCAAAGAAATTCGCGCAAAAGTCGGTATCAACATCTGCTGCTCCCTGGGCTTAATGAG
>WNFP01001426.1_pt1 | contig 21325 bp, 17 predicted proteins | sample 5400201 | NCBI WGS metagenome assembly WNFP01 (sample SAMN13153355, study PRJNA577476) | soil metagenome | isolation source: 115 cm saprolite under Madrone tree | place: USA:California | collected 2016-06-14
CAACACGCCGGAAACCTCGTGCGTTTGGGCGGAGTTCTCGGCAGCGATGCCGTGCAGGTAGACGCCAAGAGTCAGAACACGATGCCAATCCTGGGCGCCAAACTGAGCTGTCAGCCCGCCAAGCAGGCCGGTTAGCACATCACCCGAGCCACCTTTGGCCAAGCCAGCGTTGCCGGCTGTGTTGACGAAGAGATCGCCGGTAGGCGAGGCGACAAGGGTGTGAAAGCCCTTTAGGATGACGTGAGCGTTCCATTTGAGGGCCGACTCACGGGCAATTTTCACGCGGTCGGCTTGCACGTCTTTTGTGGAAACGCCGAGCAGGCGCGCCATTTCGCCGGGATGCGGAGTAATGGCAAGAAATTTTGTTTTTCGCTTGCGGAGACTGTCCGCCTTACCAGCAAAGGCGTTTAATCCGTCGGCGTCGAGCACAACAGGAAGTTCGGTTTGGGTAACGATGATGCGAATGAATTCCTGGGTCTGGCGATGCGTGCCAAGACCGGGGCCAATGGCGAGCACGGTCTTCCCTTCTTCCAATTCCCCAAACGTACCGTCCACAAGGCTGCGCAAGGAGAGCGCGCCGGATTTCGTGGGCTTGAGCGGTTCCGTCATGTACTCCGGCTGCCCCGCGGCGACGATATGCTGCACTGACTCTGGCACAGCGATCGTGACCAGTCCTGCGCCGGATCGCAACGCCGCGCGCCCGGCAAGGATGGCCGCCCCGCTTTTTCCCACCGAACCGGCGAGAAGCAAGACGTGGCTGTAAGTGCCCTTGTGAGAATCGGCTGCGCGGATGAGCGGGAGCGCGGCGAATTCCTCCGGCTCGGCCCAACGAGCGGAGCCCTGGCCGATTTCCTCGACCAGCGGAGCGGGTGAGCCGATCTGACGAACTTCGAGCTGGCCACAACAGCCAGCTTGATTAGAAAGAAGTTGGCCAATCTTCGGCGCAGTGAACGTGACAGTTTGGTGTGCGAACAGAACAGGCCCTTCCGCGGGCTGGCCATCGGACGGCAAACCGGAAGGGATATCGACGGCAAGAATAAAAGCAGGGCGCGCGAGCGTCGCATTTCCTGATAATTTGTTGAGCCGAGCGATGGCCTCAGCGATGATACCGGTTGCAGGACCGTGAAGCCCTGTGCCGAGCAAAGCGTCAACAACGGCGTAAGCAGATGCGATCTTGGGCCAGGCGGCTTCCAACGAAGCGCTATCTTTAACTTCAGTGATCTTTCCCGAACATTTCAGCCAGCGGGAAAGGTTCTCAGCAGCGTCGCCACGCAATTCGTCGGGCGCTCCAAAAAGAAAGACGATCGGCTCGAAATCAGCACCTAAATTATCTTCTCTTAAGTGGCGTGCGGCAACGAGTCCATCGCCACCGTTGTTTCCTTTTCCGCAAAGAAAGACCGCGCGCTTATTGGCATTTCCATAGAGCCTTAGCCTTACGGCATTGACTATGTGCTTCCCCGCTTCCTCCATCAGTTGAAGGCTTGGTATGCCATAGCGCTCGGTGGTGAGGCGGTCGACTTCGCGTATCTCGGCAGCAGTGAGAGCTTTCATGGGAGGTTCACGGCGAGATCACAACATCCAGCCGCCGCTGACATTGACGACTTGTCCGGTGACATACTCGGCCTCTTCGGAAGCGAAAAAGGCCACGGTGGCGGCAACATCTTCGACCGTGGGCGGGCGACCGATTGGAAAACGCGCGTCGCGGATTTTGCGGGCTTCCTCCAGCGTCAGCTCATTTTCATCGATGCTCGAAGGGTTCACAACGTTTACGGTGACCCCGTTCTTGGCTTCCTCGAGCGCTAAAGAACGAGACAACGCCACGACGGCGGCTTTTGCGGCGGCGTAGGCCGAGATTTTCGCCTGGCCAAACGCGCGCTCTGCGCCAACGGCGCCCAAATTGATAATCCGGCCCCAACGCCCCTTGCGCATGTGCGGCAGCACGGCCCGGCACATGTAGAAAACGGTGAGGAGATTCGATGTGAAGATGCTCTGCCAATCCTGCAATGACGATTCCGCCAGCGTCCCCCAGCGAAAATCTCCCACATTATTGACGATGACGTCGAGCCGCCCGAAGCGATCGACGACCGTTTTGATCAGCTGGTCGCACCGTCCAGCATCAGTGATATCCGTTTCCACGGCAACGCAATCCGCCCCGCTTGCCTGCAACTGGCGCAAGGTCTGCTGTGCGGCAACCTTATTGGAGCGATAGGCGATAGCCATGCGCGCGCCATCCTGCGCCAGCCGCAAAGCAAGGCCGCGGCCGATGCCCCTGCTCCCACCTGTCACTAGCGCCACCCGATTACGAAGCGACATTCTTCTCCCGGTAAAATCACTTGGAAAGGTTTTTAGTATAACGTAGCCGCAGCAGCAGCACTATCGCAGCCGCGCGACGATCACCGTCATGTCATCGGCCTGTTCCGGAGTCCCAGCCCACTCCTCGGCGGCGGCCATCAGTGATTCAGCAACCATCAGCGGAGCAGCCGCTTGAACACGAACTGCCGCTTCCTGCAGACGGCGAATCCCAAATTCCTCGCCGTAAACGTTCTCCGGCTCGATCAGGCCGTCACTATATCCGATCAGCAGCGAATCAGGCTTCACGGTCAGAGATCCTTCCTCGTAGGCGTAATCCTCCTCGACGCCCAGGACCATGCCACCCTTGTCCAATTGCACGGAAGCGCCCTTGCAGATCAAAAATGCCGGCAAGTGACCTGCATTCGTATAACGCAGGGTTCGCGTGGCGCTGTCGTAGACCGCGATGAAGAACGTCGCAAACCGGTCGTCACCGGTGTTGCGCACCAGATGCTTGTTTAACCTGGACACGAGTTCGACCATGCTCAAGCACTCGCTGCCTTCCACGAGAAGCTGGCTGCGCAGCGCCGCCGAGATATCCGCGATGGCGATGGCGATATGCGTGGGGCTGAGCTGAATGAAGTCATAATAGTCACCGCTGACGGAACGAGCGGCCTTGCAAATCGCTTCGATTTCAACGCCTGGCACGGATGGCAAACTGCTTGGAAAAAGCTGGTTCTGCACTTCGCGAGCAATGGAAATCTCATTCTCAAGGCGACGACGCTTGTTCTCTACTTCGATTAGCTCGCCGATGGAGGTGGTCATCCTATTGAAGGATTCGCCCAGCTCCCCGAGTTGGTCGTGGTGTTCAATTTGCACGCGGTGAGAAAAATCTCCGGCCTGCATGTACTGGGTCCCGCGGTATAGATCGGCAACCGCCCTGGTAATCCTGCGTGTGAGTACAATTCCAGTGATTAGCGCGGCAACTTCAATGATAAGGAAGACCACTCCCACGACAATGAGCAGCAGGAGGTAGGAATCTCGCAATTCGCCCAGGGTCGTGAAAATTCTGCGGCTCAATCGCAAAGGGCGCGCATTGAATACGGCCAGGACGGGCCGCGACATCTCCACTCTCCCGTCCTTTGCGACAAAAACAGAATCGAAGCTGGACACGACGTTCACCGGGGTATCGACCCAGAACATGGGGGCTTGAAGCATGCGATTGAGCGCAACGATACGCCGCGCTACTCTGTATTGCTCGCCCCCGGACGAATAGATAACTTCTTGCGGGGTCCCTCCCATGTATCGCTCCATCAGGTTTAGCTGGATGGCCCCGAGATCCGGCGCGACGGTACTCAAAAATTCCGGCGTGACGGGCACGCGGAGCGTTACAACGCGCTCGCCTTTGCGATCCGGAATGCTGCGAAGGCTTGTCAACGAAAGCGAATCCCCCTGCTGTAACAATCCCGCAAACGATCTTTTGCCTGGGGCAGTTACCTTGCGGAGCAGCGAGCTATCACTCGAGAAGCCGATGCTGAGTCCGGGGAGCTCCTGGTCATGGACTGCGTGAGACTGGGCCGCCAGGACGCGCTCCGATTCGTCCTGCGTCACGCCAGCGGGGAGAATCTCGTGAGCGATGGCAATGTGCTCAGAGATATCCGCGATCATTTGAATTCGTTGCTGGATGTCCTCGTGCAAAAGATACGCGCCCAACTGGGAATACAAAATGCGGCCCGCCAGAAATACGAGCGTCACAATCAGCAAGATGGGAACGAAGGCGACGAACAAATAGGCGACGATCAGGCGGTTGCGCAAACTCCATAGAAGGCGGTTTCTCCACCAGCCAATCAGCCGGAACAAAAGATAAACGCTCGCCAGAACCGCCAGGTACTTCAGAAAGCTGAAAAGGCCGCCCTGCAGGCCAAAGATCGAGGCCAGCAATCCGGCCACTGCCAGTGCGGTGCAAACCAAGTCGGGCCACGCCAGGCGGCTCCAAACTTCTTTGAGGTTCGCGCGGAAGGGTGTCATCGTACCGTCAACGGAAACAATACTTTACCTGTTGTCTCGCGACTGTAAAACAGCCGGCAAGAAGCGCCGCCCGCGGAGAGAGCCACTGGGAGGATTGGGGCCGGGCGCAGGATACTGGCCCTCGAAAGCTAGTTAGCGCCGTTGCGGACTTTGCTGTGTTTCACGCCATAGGTGAAGTAAATGACCAGCCCGATGATGAGCCAAACAATCAGCCGCACCCAGGTAACTCGATTCAGACTAGCCATGAGGCCCAGCGAAACAATAATTCCCATGATAGGAACGAAGGGGACCCACGGTGTCCGGAAAGGCCGCTGCAGGTCCGGCCGACGAACGCGCAAAATCATCACTGCCGCGCAGACAATGACAAAGGCCAGGAGCGTACCGATGCTCACCATCTGCCCCAGGCTGCCAATGGGGACAAGCGAGCCGAAGATGGCGGCGCCCAGTCCGGTAATCGCGGTGGACTTCCATGGAGTGCGAAAACGTGGGTGGATATGGCCAGCCCACTTCCAGAGCAGGCCGTCGTTGGCCATCGAGTAAAACACGCGCGATTGCCCCAGCAACATCACCAGCATGACCGTGCTTAACCCAGCCAGTGCGCCGGCGTTTACGACGTAACTGCCCCATTTGACGCCCGTTTCGCGAATGGCGAGCGAGACCGGCGCGCCGATGTTGAGGCGCGAGTAGTGAACGGTTGCGGTCAGCAGCCCGGACACCGCTATGTACAGGAAGGTGCAGATTACCAGCGAACCAAGGATGCCGATGGGCATGTCCTTTTGGGGATTGCGTGCTTCCTGGGCTGCGGTGGAAACGGCGTCGAAACCGATATACGCAAAGAAAACAACTGCGGCGCCTCGCAAGACGCCAGACCAGCCGTAAGCACCGAACGTGCCTGTGTTGGGAGGCAAAAACACTTTCCAGTTCGCGTGAGCGAGGTCAGGGTGCTTCAGAACGAAGGGCAGCGCGACGGCGATGAACGTCAGCACGGCAAAAAGCTTCACGAATACGATGGCAGTGTTAAAGTTAGCGGATTCTTTGATGCCAATAATGAGGATGGTGGTGACCGCGAGGATGGCCAGGAACGCGATCAGGTTGAATCTGGCCGTGGCGTGCGGCAGCGCCGCCAGTTGCTCGGCAGGCAAATTGAAAGTGGACGCCGGCCCCCACCGGCCATCGACCATGACCCAAAGTGCTCCCGGCACATCGCAGATCTGCGGTGGCAATCTGACGCCATAGTCCTGCAGGAACGCCACCAGCGTGCTGCTCCAGCCACTGGCAACTGTCGCAGCGCCAAACGCGTATTCCAGAATTAAATCCCAGCCGATGATCCAGGCAATGAGTTCGCCGAGCGTGGCATAGCCGTACGTATAGGCCGAGCCAGCGATGGGAATCATCGAAGCGAATTCCGCATAACAGAGGCCGGCGAACACGCAGCCAGTCCCTGCAAGCACATAAGAGAGCATGATGGCTGGGCCGGCATAAAGTGCCGCCGCCGAACCAGTCAGCACAAAGATGCCCGCGCCGATGACGGCACCGATTCCCAGGGTGATCAGGTTCACCGGTCCCAGCGCGCGCTTCAGACAATGCTCGCCGGTGTCGCCCGCTTCTTTCATCAACGTGTCGAGCGACTTGGTTGCAAACAAGGGGTTGCCCATGCAACTCCTCCTTTGGGGGGATCAGCCCCGATTTCTGTAAGCACTACCAATTTGGACTTAAGCATTGTAGGGGCGCAGCATGCTGCCCCCTACAAGAAAATTCGCTTATTGCGGCGAAATCGTCCTGGCGTTTCGCCGCGACCACCATGCCCAGAGCCAGTAGACCGGCAACCCGACAAGCACAATCACCAATCCTGTCCCCGCCGTCTGGGTCTGATAAAGCAGAAGCACCAACATGATCGCGACCGCCGCCAATACATACAGCATGGGAACAAACGGATAACCGAAGGCACGATACGGCCGCTCCGCTTCCGGGCGTTTCGCTCGCAAAACAAAAATTCCTATGATCGTGAGCACATAGAAAAGCAACGCGGCAAACACGACGTAGTCGAGCAAGTCGCTGTAGAGATTGCCGTAAGTCACCGCTCCGGCTGCATCGACATGCCGCGTGCGCAGCAAAATCAGGACAGCGATCCAAATGCCCTGATACACCAACGCCGTTCCGGGAACACCCCTTTTGTTCAGCGTACCGGTGGATTTGAAAAAGAGCCCGTCTTTCGCCATCGCGTAGGAGACGCGCGCGCCGGCAAGAATCAAACCGTTGTTGCAGCCGAACGTAGAAACGATGATCGCCACGGCCATGATCATTGCGCCCGTCGGCCCGAAGATGGCATTCAGTGCCGCACTGGCGACACGGTCATCGGGAGCGGTCTGAATTTGCACAAGCGGCAGCGTACAGAGATAAGCCAGATTCGCGAGGCAATACAGAGTGATCACGATGACGGTTCCGAACGCCATGGAGAGAGCCACGTCGCGCTTCGGGTTCTTCACTTCTGCGGCAGTAAAACCGATATTGTTCCAAGCGTCCGCGGAAAACAGTGAACCAACCTGCGCCACTCCCAAAGCCACAAACAATCCGAAAGCGCCGCTTGCAGCTGTGACGCTTGGAATAAAGCTCTTCAGGAAATTCGCCCCGGGCTCGATGGTCTGCGCGTTGCGGATCGCCCAGAAGTGGCTGAAGTTCTCAGTGATGGCCCCGGCATTTCTCCCTACAAAAATGCCCAGGAAAATCAATCCCAGAAGGGACAATGCCTTCGCGCTCGTAAACACGTTTTGGATCAGTTTGCCAAGCCGCACGCCCAGCGTATTGATGAACGTCAGAAACACGATCATCAGCACGCCCACCAACTGTTGAACTGAAAGGCTGATCGCGTATTTCGAACCCAGCGCGATAGGATGGATGATCCACGCATTGGGGGAAATCGCAGGGAACAAGACGCCAAGATAGCGAGCAAAACCCACGGCTACGGCCGCGATAGTGCCAGTCTGAATCACCAGGAAGAGTGTCCAGCCGTACAGAAATCCCCAAAGTGGCGAATAGGCTTCGCGCAGATAAACGTATTGACCGCCCGCGTGCGGAAACAAAGCCGCGAGTTCTCCGTAGGAGAGCGCAGCGGAAATTGTCAAAAGACCGGTGAGAACCCAGGTAAGCAGCAGGCCACCAGGGGATCCGGTCTGACGAGCAATAGAGGCCGCCACAATGAAGATGCCCGACCCAATCATCGAGCCAACCACGATCATCGTGCCGTCAAACAAGCCGATGGCGCGCACAAAGCCAGGCTCTGACTTTGCTCTGCTGTCCGCGAGAGGATGAGTTGTGTCCGCCATTCGCCGAAGGCCTCAGCCGGCCGCCGCGTGATTTGCAGGTCCCAGCAAGTCGACGTATTGCCTGGCGCGCATCGCAGGCTCGGGAGCGCCAAGGATATCGCTGATGACCGCCACGGAATCGGCCCCTGCCTCGATTATCTCAGGCGCGCGCTCCAAGGTGATGCCGCCGATTGCCACAATCGGTTTATCAGTTATCGGTCTGACCTTTCGGATGAATTGCGTGCCAACGACAGGATCGGGGTTTGACTTTGTGCCCGTTGCAAAGATAGGCCCGACGGCGATGTAATCCGCGGAAGATGCAGCGGCGCGCTGAAACTGTTCCAGGTTGTGCGTGGACACTCCGACAAATCGCGCCGCTCCAACTACCAGCCGGGCTTCCTCCACGCCTAAATCTTCCTGGCCGACGTGAACACCGTTCGCTCCCGCAACGGCCGCGACATCCGCCCGGTCATTCACCACAAAGGTGACACCTTGAGGAATCAGCAAAGAAGCAAGCCGCTTCGAGGATTCGAACAGTTCCCGCGCTGGCGCCCGCTTGTTCCGGTATTGGAGCAGGCGAACACCGGCAGCAGCGAGTTTTTGAGCGCACTCTGTTTCGGGAACGGTAAGCAATGCTGCGTCTAATATCACATACAGGCGCGGTAGAACAAGGCGCTTCAACGTTTATTTTCCATTCGTTCCAAGCAATCTTTCGATGAAGTGGGTATCAAACTTCCCCGCGGCGAACTCCGGGTCAGCAAGAATCCGCCGGTGCAGTGGAATGGACGTCTTGATGCCTTCAATAACGAACATCTCAAGCGCCCGCTTCATGCGGCCGATGGCTTCGGCGCGGTCGCGTCCCTTGACGATCAGCTTCGCGATCATTGAATCGTAGTACGGGGGAATGACCGCGTCGGCATAAGCGGCCGAATCGACACGCACTCCCGTCCCTCCCGGCGCCTGGAACGTCGTAATACGTCCTGCGGACGGCACGAAAGTCACAGGGTCCTCGGCATTGATCCGGCACTCAATGGCGTGCCCGGACGGAATAATCGCGCCGGTTGCATCTTCCATCTTTTCGCCGGCGGCGATGCGAATCTGCGCCTTGATCAAATCCACTCCAGTGACGAGTTCTGTAACGGGATGTTCAACCTGAATACGCGTATTCATCTCAATGAAGTACATCGCCCCATCTTGATCCAACAGGAACTCGACCGTCCCCGCGTTGGTGTACCCGATTTGTGCAAGCGCCTTTACCACCTTGTCGCCAAGCTCCTTCCGCCGCTTGGCATCCATCGCCGGCGAAGGCGACTCCTCCACTAGTTTCTGATGCCGGCGCTGGATGCTACATTCGCGTTCACCCAGATGGATCACTTTCCCGTGCTGGTCGCCCAACACCTGAAACTCGATATGGCGTGGATGCTCCAGAAATTTCTCCGCGTAAACGTCCGGCGTCCCAAACGCCTGCTGCGCCTCGCTACGAGCCGTCTCGTAGGCGCCTAGAAGCTCATCCTGCTTGCGCACCACGCGCATACCGCGTCCGCCGCCACCGGCTACGGCCTTCAGGATCAGGGGATAGCCAGTTTTGGCCGCTTCCTTGGCCAGTTGTTCCTCACCCTCGATGGCACCGTCGCTTCCGGGGATGGTGGGCAGACCTGCGGCCTTTACTTCCCGCCGCGCGCGGTCCTTTTCACCCATCATCTCGATGATTTCCGGCCTGGGTCCGATGAAAGTGATTTCCGAGGCTTCACAGACTTTGGCAAAGTTAGCGTTTTCGGAGAGGAACCCGTAACCCGGGTGGATGGCGTCTACATTCGTGATTTCGGCCGCGCTGATCACTTGGGGAATGTTCAGGTAACTCTCGCTGCTCCGCGCCGGCCCAATACAAACCGCCTCGTCCGCGAATCGGACATGGAGCGAATTGCGGTCCGCTTCGGAATAGACCGCCACCGTGGATATCCCCAGTTCCTTGCAGGCGCAGATAACCCGCAGGGCGATCTCCCCGCGATTGGCTACTAGGATTTTCTGGAACATGGTCAGGCGTGCCGGCTATTTCTTCCGGCTCGGACGGATGCCGAAGAGCGGCTGCCCGTACTCGACCGGTTGACCGTTTTCGACGAAGATTCGGACCACCTCGCCGGACACGTCGGATTCGATTTCATTCATCAGCTTCATCGCTTCCACAATGCAGAGAACCTGGCCCGTCTCCGTGTACGTGCCTACCTTCACGAAAGCCTCCGTGCCGGGGCTGGGAGATTCATAAAATGTGCCGACAATTGGGGATTTGACCAGGTGTAAATCCTCGCTGGACCGCGCTTCCGATGCCATGGACGATCCACCAGAGGCGTTGGGCGGAGCCTCCACTGATCCGGGAACGATAATCTCTGGCGCAGTTAGAGTTCGCGAGGCAGAAACTACCACTCCCGCCGATGGCTTTCGCAGCCGTATTCGCAAATCGCCTCGGGAGTACTCAAACTCCTCCAGATTGTGCTCCGTCATGAACTGAAAGAGCTGTTCGATTTGTTGAATTTCTGGATTGCCGAACGACGCACTGGATTTGCTGGGCTTTTTGCGTTTCATGCCTGTTCTAGAGCTCAATGAGATCCCGCGGTGCGCGGGTCAGTACTTCCGTGTGATTGGCGTGAATGGCGACATCATCCTCAATGCGAATCCCCCCGATGCCTGCCGAATACACACCCGGTTCAATGGTAATTACGTTTCCTGGCTCAAGGCGTCTCTTCTGACCCCGCGCCACCCTGGGGTCCTCATGCACTTCGAGTCCAAGCCCATGGCCCGTGCTGTGAACAAAAAGATTGTCTAGACGATACCCGGCCAGGACCTGCCTCGCCGCCCCATCAACATCTCCGCAGGGTGCGCCACTCTTTGCCGCCGCGATCGCCGCCTTTTGGGCCTCCAGAACCGCCTGGTACCACGTCCGGATGCGCTTTGGAGCCCGCCCCACGTAAACTGTACGCGTTATGTCGCTGCAATAGTGGCCGAGTATAACACCCAGGTCCAGCACGACCAACTCATTTTTCCTCAGTCGTTTGGCTGTGGGGCGCGCATGCGGCAGCGCAGCCCTTTCCCCGAATGCCACGATCGTTTCAAAGGCTGGTCCTGAAGCGCCTCTCTTCCTCATCTGATACTCGATCTCGGCTCCTAGCTCAAACTCACGCATCCCGGGCTTGAGCACGCCGATGGCGGATTGCACTACGTCCCCCGCCAGAATGGCCGCCCGTCGCATTTGCGCCAACTCTGCCGTATCCTTGCGCATCCGGAGGCTCTCGACCTTGCCCAAAGTCTGAACCCATCGCACGCTCGCCCCACCAGCCCTGCGAAGACTCTGCAGTTGTCCCACGGTGACCTGCGTGGGATCGAAGCCCACTCGCCGGAATCTCGAATCCTTCAAGAAACGCCCGACGGATTCAATCAGGGACCCTTTCTGTTGGAGGATGCGTACTCCAGAGGTTTCTGCCCGGCCCTGCACCATAAACCGGCCGTCGGTCATGAGCGCACTACCCTTCCGCGACACAACCAGCGCGCCGGACTCCCCAGTGAAACCAGTTAGATAAAACCAGTTGGCCGGGCTTGTTATCACTAACGCGTCGATCTTCGCGCCAGGGAAACTCGAGACTAGCTTGTGGCGGCGACTTTGGAGGAGAGTCTTCATAAATGGAACGAGGAGACGACCGTCTCCTCGTTTCCCACCTAATTTGAAAGAATATTCCCCGAATTACCCCGGGATGATTCGCGGGGTCAGGAAGAAGATCAATTCCTGCGCCGTTGTGCTCACGCTGGTCCGCTTGAAAAGATTCCCGATTAGCGGCAAGCTGCCAACCAGCGGGACTTGTGTGATGTCCGTTCGCTGCGATGAGACGATGATGCCGCCAATGACGACCGTTCCGCCATCCGCAACCGTCACCTTTGTTTCGGCCGACTCGGTATCGAGAGCCGGAATTCCTGAAACGCGCGGGATGCCGGCATCAATCTGCGTATTCTCCACCAGCACGTCCATGAAAATCGTGCCTTCGGCGGTGATTTGCGGAGTGACCTCCAGTTTCAAGACCGCGTCAATGAACTGCACCGAGATGGTGTTATTGATGGTCGTCTGAATCGGAATCTTGGTACCCTGCTTGACGATCGCTTTCTCGTTGTTCTGTGTGATGACCTTCGGCTTGGAAAGCAGCTTGCCAACGCCCTTGGCTTCCGCCGCGGTAATAAAGAAGTCGACTGCGAAGTTGGGTGATCGATGCGCGAGCAGTAGGCCACTGGTCGGCACTCCCGCACCCAAATTGGTGACTAAGGGCATCACCGGCGGAGTTGTGTTGGCAATGGTAACCGGAGCCGGTGGGTTAGTCCCGCCGAAAGTACTCTGGCCGACGGTAGAATCACCCCCAATAATATCTCGGCCGTTCAGCGCTGTTCCGGCAAATGCGAGCTGCGTCCCGATATCCCGCGAAAAGGAACGCGATGCGGAAACGACACGCGCTTCGATTTCCACCTGCTGTGCCTTCCGGTCCAAATTGTGGATCAGGTTGTCAAGGACCGGAATGACCGATGGAATGTCGCGAATGATGAGTTGGTTCGAACGGTCATCGAACAGAACATCGCCGCGCGAACTAAGGAACTTCTTCAGCGTCGGCGCCATGGAAGCAGCCTTGGCATAGCTGAGTACGCGAGTCACTGTTACCGGAGCAACCGCTTCGGCTTGCGCTTTCTCCAAATCGCGCTGTGTCTCCGCTTCTTTCTGCAGGGTGGACCGCGTTGCAATCCGCAAAACGTTGCCGTTGAGCTGCTTGTCCAGGCTGTTGTTCTGCAACACGATGTCGAGCGCCTGATCCCAAGGCACTTCATCCAGTACGATCGTGAGCGTCCCCTTGACCGCCGGATCCAGCACCACGTTCAGGCCGCTGATTTCATGAATCAGGCGGAAGAAATCCTTCAGGTCTACGTCCTTCAAGTTTACGGAGATAGGCTCGCCGGTATATCTGCCGGTCGGGGCTGCTGTTGGCGGGGCCTGCTGAGACGATGCTGCCATGGTCGTGGCGGCTGCGCCTGCCTGCTGCACTGCCTGTTGGGCCGCCGCCTGCTGCGTCGTGGAATCCGGCTGAATAGGCTCCTTCTTCCCGCTAAACGATGCCAATGTAACTGAGGGCTGGGTCAGTTCGCTCGGCAAAGGGAAGCGAGGAGCTGAAATCCTCAAATCCTTGGACGAATGGCGCGCAACCACGCGGGGAGACGCCGCGACGTAATTGAACTCCGGCTTCGTCTTTTCATCTTGCCGCGACGTCAAAGTTGTAGCACCTGAAACCGGCTGCGCGGGAGTCGTCGACGGATTCTCAAAGTAGATAACCACTGCCTCGCCGTCGCGAGAAACCTGATAGGGGGTCGCCATCGTAAGGTCTACAACTACGCGCGCGACATCCGGGCGGTACTGCCCAATGCGCACTCCGCGCACGGGAGCGGATATCCCAGGGATAACCGTCTTCTGCACCGCTAGACGAGCCCCCGCGAAATCCAGCACCAGGCGATCCGGGTTCTGCATACGGCCGGCGTGAACGTCGAGACGTCCTTCGCCTTCCACGCGAACCGCCGACCGTTCCGACGCTTGGGTAATGGCAACGCTGGAGATAACCGCCGAGGTCGCCGTCGCGCCAGCGGACGCCTGCGTCTGCGCAAGCACCGGGCTGGTCGCCAGCGCCATGCCTGCAAGGATCAGGTAGCCATGCCGTGGGGTCGGCCAATTCGTCTTCATTGCTGTTCTCCTGGACTGGAGTAAATTCGCTTATTAACCTGGTGCTCGACGGGTTTCCCAAAAGCATCTTTTCCTTCTTCATGGAAGGAAACGCCGTCCATGGAAATCTTTTCCACGCTACCGTCGTACAAACGGTCTCCTTCACGCAGAAAATACGTGCGCGACTGCGGATTAGAAACCACTGCGATCATCCCATTCGGGGCGCGGACAATGCCGTCGAGACGCAGCGTGCTGACCTGCAAACCCAGTTTGCCCGGCGGGAGATTCAGCGGAGCCTTCCCCCCCTGCCGGCCGAGCAAGGATTCAAACGGGTCCCGGCGTGCCTGTTTCACTTCGCTTTCAGCCGCCGCTGGTGCCGTTCCCGGAGTCCTGGGCTTTTCCACGGTTTTGGGAGGCCGCTTCACGGCAGCTTTCGCCTTCTTCGCCGCAGGCTTGGCCGCGGGCTTGGCCGGAGCGTTGCCACTTGGCTTCGTAGCTGGTCCAGCTGGTTTAGCCGCTTGCCGTGCCGGTTTGGCCGCTGGTGCTACAGGTTTTGCCGCGGCTGGTGCTGCCGGCTTGGCTGGCGGCTGCGCTGGCTTGCCGGCGCCTTGTGCGGGCTTCGCATTGCTGGGCGTTGACGGGTTCGCCTGCGCCCGCAATCCGGGCGCCGCTGCCGCGATCAAGATCCCTAGTCCTAGAGTTATCACTGAACGCATAGTTCGCTCATTCCCGCTCACCATTACTTAGCCGCCCCGGTTGCAGGCTTAGCCCCCGCTGCAGGAGCAGCACCCGCATCGGCCGTCTTGGTGAAGAATGTTGTTGCCGTGAAAATCCCAGAAACCGTGGTTCCCGGACGCACCGGGTATTTTGTTCCCTTCGCTTTATCCGGATCGTCAAAAGACAGGTCGCCCACATTGATGATTCTTGAGAGGCGGCCTAGCCTTCCGAAGAAGTCCAGAATATTGAAGTACGGGCCGTCCGCCTGCACTTCAAATGGCATTTCGTAATGGTATTCCTTGGGCACCACGGCTTGCGCCGTCAAACGCCGGATTTGCACGTTGGACGCGCTCGCCGCTCCCTGCAACAGGCGGATAAATTCGTCCGTCTCTTTTTCTTCGGGTACGATGGTCTTCAGGGTGTCCAGTTGTTTGGAGAGTGCATCCATCTGCTGCTTCAACTCGCTGTAGCGCTGCTTATAAACCGACAGTTGCTGGACTTCCTGGCTTAGCTTGGCGCGCTGCTGAACGGCAGCGTCTACCTCGTCGCGTTCCCGGGCAATCGGGGAACCCGGCACGTAAACGCCCACCAAAACCAGCACGACAGCGATCGCCGCAGCCACTAGCGCTTGCATGATGACGGACATGTCTCGCAACGGATTGGCCATGGCGCCCCCTATCCTTTCTTCGCCGGCGCCTTCGCAGCCGCAGCGGGAGCCGCACTGTTTGCCGGCCTGGTCTGCGCCACGGTGGGCGGAGTGATTTCAGCGGAAATCTGGAACCCGAACGACTGCACTGCCGTATTCTTATCGTCTTGCTTGGCTTCCTTGATTTCGACTTTCTGGAAATACCCGGAGCGCTTCAGCGCGGTGATAAAATTCGCAACTGAGTTGACGGAAGCGGACGTGCCTTCCATCGAAAGTACGCTGCCCTTGCGGACCATCTCAGTAAGCCAAAGATTTTCAGTCCGCGAAACTGTGTTGGCGACCATATCGAGCAATTCCTGCCCGCCGGTGCGATCGCGCTGCAACTGCTCGATGGTGGAAACTCGCCGCTGCAAAAGATCCTTCTGCTTCTCGAAAAGTTCCACTTGCTGCTTGGTCTGTTCGAGTTCCGTTTTTTGCGCGGTCAACCGCTTGATTTCCGCGTTTTCTTTGTTGAGCTGGTTCTGCCAGGTGTAATAGAAAAATCCGAGAACCAGGACGCCGAGACCCAGTCCCGCGCCGATGAACACCACCGGCATCGCCGCTCCGGTGTCTACCGGACGCCGTGCGGCCCTCGGTCGAATCTGTCCAAGAAGGTTTATGCGAATCATGGCTAGTCGAAGCTCCTCAGCGCCAGACCTACGGCAATGGCCAGCCGCGGCGCCATTTCGCGAATCTGGTCATCACTGTGCTTGCCGGGATCGATTTGCACTCTGCGGAATGGATTCAACTCTTCCACCGGCATGGCGAACTCTTCTCTCAACAAGTCCACCAGCCCGGGTACACGCGCTGTGCCGCCCGCAACTACGATCCGTTGAATATTTTCACCGCTGGCGGTAGCCCGGAAGAAGTCGAAAGTTTTTTGAATTTCCAGCGTCAGAATGTCGGAAACGCTGCGCAGGATCTGTTGCTTCTGTTCGTCGGTGACGCTCGGCAGCGAATCCCCCCGTTTCAAGCGCTCCGCATCTTCAAAGCTCAAATCCAATTCCTTCTGCAGCGCGTCGGTATATTGATTGCCCCCCACGCTGACGTCGCGTGTGAACAATGGTACGCCGCCGCGCACGATGTTAATGTTCATCACGCTCGCCCCGATGTTCAGCAGCGCCACCGTCTGCCCCGCATCCGGCTCATAATTGACTTCGAAGCAGTTCTGCAAACCAAACGCGTCAATATCCACGACCACCGGCGTCTTCCCCGCTTGTGCCAGCACATTGGTGTGATTCAAAATCTTGTCTTTCTTCACCGCTACCAGCAAAACATCCATCTGCGAGTCCATGGATTCCAGCAGTTGGTAACTTAGGTTCACGTCAGCGATGTCGAACGGAATATGCTGGCTGGCCTCGGACGGAATCCGATCGTAAAGCTCATCTTCAGTCATCAAAGGGAGCGGCACGCGCTTGACGATCACCGAGTGCCCCGATACCGATGTGCACACGTTCTTTGTCTTGATCCGTTGCGCGTCGAAAATCTTGCTGATGGCATTGGCCACTTGCGGCGCGTCCATGATGGCTCCGTCCACCACTGTGTCCGGCGCCAGGGTTTCCATTCCGAAGCTCACCAGCTCATAGCCCGATTTCGCCTGTTTCAATTCCACGGCCTTGATCGAGCTGGACCCGATGTCCAGTCCCACGAGCTGCCGGCTCTTCTTTCCTATTCCCAACATTTCGTGGCCTCTCTCCCTGCTTCTCGCGGCAGACTACCGCCGCCTCGCGGTCGCCTGGCTCATCTTTCGTTCCATCCAGCGGTCCAGGATTGTTTTACGCAGTTTCCAACGGTTGCCGAGTTTAAACGCGGGAATTTCGCCCTCGGTGATGTAACGGTACAGGGTATCCGGGGAGATGCCCAGATACTGCGACGCCTGCCGCACATTCATCACTTCGCGCGATTCGCTCACGAGGAACGCCACCCCGGCATCCGAGCACACTTTACAGAAATCCTGCTTGCTGCTCCCCGTCTGCGCTGCGGACTCTCCCGGGGAAGCAACCCGTGGGAGCTTTATGACATTCTAGACTCCGACCGTCAAGGGAATCTATAGGGCTGTTGTCCTATCAATACGGGTAGTTCTAGGCAGTTTGGGGGGTATTGACCGACAGTACCCGCCCATATTGTGGGCACCAAAGGACTAAGCCACAATTAGTTGAGGTTTCCACCGCTCCTCCCCCTGTACCGAGGGACGGTTATTCCTTTGAAATCACTCCTGCATCACGATAAAGTACTACTCGCAATCTTAGTTTGCAGGTCTGTTCTCTTCCCTTCTCGATTCTGTTTTGTGAATGTATTCGTCGCGAATCTCATCAGTTGGCGGCGGTTCTACCTGAACTTTCTCACCTCTTATCCAATGACAGAGATTCCCACAGGGCATCGACCCGCTTCTTTGTGCCTTCATCCATCAATATTTCATCCGGCCACGGCCTCGTGAATCCCTCCGACGCCCACTTGCGTGTCGCATCGATCCCCATCTTCGATCCGAAGTCCTGCATCCGCGCCGCATGGTCTAATGTATCCATCGGACCCAGCGAAAACTGCACATCCCGCTCCGGATCTAGTGCGCACAACGTCTTCCAGACTACCTCGCTGTAGTTCTGGATATTCACGTCGTGATCCACCACCACGATCACCTTCGTGAACATCGCCTGCCCCAGCGACCAAATCGCGTTCATGATCTTCCGCGCATGCCCGGGATAAGACTTGCGAATCGCCACAATCATCAGGTTGTGAAAAATTCCCTCGGCAGGCATCGCCACATCCACAATTTCCGGATACTGCATCTTCATCACCGGCAGAAACACACGCTCCACCGCGTGCCCCATGTAATAATCTTCCTGCGGCGGCGGCCCAACTACTGTCGTCAAATAAATCGGCTCCTTGCGCCGGGTCACGCACTCCACATGAAAGACCGGGAATTCTCCCTCCAGCGAGTAAAAACCTGTGTGGTCGCCAAACGGACCCTCCGTGCGCATTTCATTCAGATTGACGTAGCCCTCCAGCACAATCTCGGCATTCGCAGGCACTTCGAGATCATTCGTCTCGCAAGTCACCAACTCCACCGGCTCGCGCCTCAAAAATCCTGCAAACATCATCTCATCCAGGTCCGGCGGTATCGGCAACATCCCCGCCAACGCCGTCGCCGGATCGGCCCCAATCGCCACGCTCACCGGAATCCTGCCCTCAGGATTTTTCGCTCGCGCTCGCCGAAAATGCTCTGCCCCGTGTTTCTGCGTCTGCCAGTGCATTCCCGTCGTCCGCTCGTCGTAAATCTGCATGCGGTACATCCCGACATTTCGCTTCCCGGTCTCCGGATTCTTCGTGAACACCAGCGGGAATGTAATGAACCGCCCGCCGTCCTGCGGCCAGCATTTCAAAATAGGAAAATCAAACAGGTTGACGTCGCTTCCCTTCTGGATAACTTCCTTGCACGCGCCGGCCTTCACGCTCTTCGGGAAAAACGACCCCAGCTCCGCCAGCTTGGGCAGCATCTTCACCTTGTCGAAAAAGCCTTGCGGCGTCTCCATTTTCAGAAATCCCTGGATGCGCTCCGCGACTTCATCCAACTCATTTACTTCAAACGCCAGCGCCATTCGCCGCACGCTTCCAAACGCATTGATGAGCACGGGGTACCGCGACCCCTTCGGCTTCTCGAACAACAGCGCCGGCCCCACCGAATTCGGCGCACGCTTCTTGTCGCGCGCCATGCGCTGCGTCACTTCCGCAATCTCCAGGACGGGATCGACCTCCGCACGAATCCGCTTTAGTTCCCCTTCCTTCTCCAGCTTCTGGACAAACTCCCGCAAGTCCCGATACGCCACTGCTCCCTCCCGACTTCCGATTTGCGGCGGGTATTTCGGGGAAAACTGTAGCACGATCTTGGTCTTGCGCACGCCAGGCCCATCTCCTGGCTACTTCGCCTCGGCGTTCTCCACTTGCCGCAGCAGCGTCGCTTGCTGCGAATCACCTGCCAATACCCGCCCGTAAAACGTTCTCAGGCTTAAGTATTGCTGCTGCTGGACAAAAGAGGTGTACATCCGCCATTCGCGCGTCATTCGAAGGGTGTTGCCTTCCTTTTCTGCTGAAAGCTTATAATAGGCACCGCCCTGATCAACCTTGTTGGCTGGAGGTAGGGACTCCGTCTGCATACCTTGCGGCAGCTCAAGCTTCACCTCCTCGTACGTTTCTTGCGGATAGCTGAAGTAGATTGGCTGCACTCGCCTCGCAGAGGGGAACGGATTTCGTTGGTTGACGTGAAATACAGCCAGCGGCAACACCAACCGCTTGCCTGCTTGCGTCGCAAAATCAGGAACCTCGATCTCGAATTCCACTTTCAAGGGGCCTTCCGCGCTCTCCCAGCCCTCCGAGCCGACCAATTTCACCGTGGCTCCTTGCGCCAGCCCATCCTTCATTGCCCCCTCGAGTTCCTTGCGCCTGGCTGCTTCATCCTGCCGGACAAACTCCAGTCGCCTGCTCAACGCTTCCTGGCCGTAGTAAACGACTTCTACTTTTCCCTGCAGTCCGCCTTCAGAGTTCAATCGAAGTTCCGCTTTCCGCCGCGTCACAGCCTCTGTGCTCTTGGACGGTGGAGTTGCTGCCACTTTGGACCACAAACGGTCCACTCGCACACCACCCGTACTCGCTTCCTCCCAAGGCAACAAGCCATACGGGCAGAATCGCGTTGCTGGATCCAGATAAATGCTGTTTGAGCTGTTTGAATTGTCCAGCACCTCTACCACCATCGCATTCAGCTGAGATTCGTTGGGAAAATCCTTCATGAAAAAGGCCCGATTTCGTGACGTCACCAGGACCGGATAGGCTTCAAATCCCGCCGCGCGGGCCAAAGCCACAAACAGCAGGTCGATTTCATTGCCAAAAGCATATCCACGGGTCAGTACGTCCTCGGCGTTTTTATTTTCTTTCAGGTTTTCTTGCTTTCTTTCCTTCTCCGACTTCTCACCTTCGTAGCTGACGGCGCGGATTTGCTGCACGCGTGCGTAGATTTTGCGCAACTTCGCCTCGCGCGAATCATTCGCGGCAATCAGCCGCGCCGCCTCCCTCTCGATACCCTTGGACTTTCCTAAAAACGAGTCATACTGCTCGGCTTTGCGTTTCCCCACTCCCATCCAGTAGCCCTCCGGCCCGTAGAATCCAAAGCTATAGTAAAGATCGATCCGCAACTTCACATTGTCTTCCGGCGGAGCATACTCTTCCTCCTCGTATGCCGGAACGTTTTCCATATCCAGTTGAATTGTGCCGTCGGGCATCGATCGTGGCGCTATGTTCTCCGGCAAGCCCACGCGATGTTGCTTCACCTCCGCTCCTTTTGCAGGGCGCAGAGTAAAGTGTGCATGGCGCACAAATAGATCTTGCTGGATCGTCCAGTCGGCCGCGGGATACGAATAGGCGCTGGTGACGAGATATTGCCCGGGATGCCGGAACACGTCCGGGATGTTTCCCTTGAAGTGCAAACGATACGAATACTCAATAATGCTGCCCACCTGAACGTTCGGCAGGGTCAGCACTTTGGCGTTCACCCGAAACTTCTTCGCCTTCATGATTTCCCGGTCGTAGATTTGGTCTGCGAACTCCGTCGCCTTGCCGTCCGGCCCCACGGTCCGCGCTCGAATCTCTTCCACTTGGTTGGCTTTATCGTAGTAAGGAATCTCAATGTTGGCGCGCTTCTTCCCTTCCTCGCGGAACACCGGCTGGATTGTCTTTCAGCGCGAGTTCTTCCGCTGTGATGGGAGGCAGGTTGGGAAGTTCCTGAGCATCTGCCCTTACGGCGCCCAAGCCCCCAGCGAGGAACACCATTGCCACAAAGGCGGGAAGACGTTGCCGGGTCATGGGGACCTCCTCGAGCGGGAAAGACTTCTGCCGACATCCTGCTCCCGCGCTGAGTCCCATGCAAGCGACAAGCTGCGCCAGCCCCCCACTGTCGCCCAATGTCGCCACCTCTACCGCAGGCGCAAAATCTTCTGCCCTGTTCACCCATATCGCAGGATTCCATCACGTTCCTGGCCGGGATTCTCGATCTCGTTCTCACCTCACAGATGTTTCGATGTGACACAATCTGTCTCAGAGTGACCAGATTCGCTGTTAGCGTGCCGCCTACTCGCTTCGACCTGATCCTCTGCCTCGTTCTAAACGCTGCGCTCCCAGGGACTTAGCGACGCTATCAGAACGAGTTGCTATTCCCCTCCTCCGCCTGATTTGGCTGCACAATTGCATCCTCTATGCTGGCAGCAAAGCGTCTGTTCACGCGTCCGTGTGTACATTCGCCAAGAACCCCGGGAATCTTTGGATCTTGCCCGGCACCAGGCTTCGCCACCTTAAAGGAGGAAGGTCGCAAACGGTATCTCGCCAGCCACTTGCTTTGCGTAACTTTTCTCCCTGGCGCATCGACCCCAACATGCTGAACATACTTCACACCATCCGGCTTGATTATCTGTCCTGCATCCTAACCGTTCTCGCCACCGTGCTTATCGGAAAGAAGCTCTGGCAAGGCTGGGTCGTTGCCGGAATCAATAGCGCCGTCGTTTGCGTCATCGGCCTCCGCACCGCCCA
>WNFP01003747.1_pt1 | contig 21322 bp, 13 predicted proteins | sample 5400201 | NCBI WGS metagenome assembly WNFP01 (sample SAMN13153355, study PRJNA577476) | soil metagenome | isolation source: 115 cm saprolite under Madrone tree | place: USA:California | collected 2016-06-14
GCGATGCAAGGCACGATTTGTGAGTAGGGATCCTTCGACTGCGAGTGTGCTTCGCCAAGCAAAGCACACTCTCCGCTCAAGGTGACAGGGGGGAGACCACCACTGTCAAACCATCATTTTCAATCTAGAAAATAAACTTCGCTCCCAACTGCAGGATGCGGCCATTGTGCGCAGCAGCGGGCCTCAGATAGGCATTAGCTGACGTGCAACCCGGATCTCCAGCTGTGTTACCCGCCCCTGCATAGCAGGTCAGCGTGCTGTTGGAGCTGCCGAATGGGCTGTTGTGAGCCGCAGATCCGGTGTCCCCGCCCAGCCAGGCATACTCAAGGTGGTTGAACACGTTGAAAGCCTCGGCTCGGAACTCGATCCCGACGCTCTCCGTAATGGCGAAATGCTTGAATACCGCCATATCGAAATTGGTGCGTTTGGGGTTGGTCAAGAAGTTCCTGGGCATGTTTCCAAACGTCAGCCCTCTCGGCGCAGCGAAGGCCGAGGGGTTGTACAACAGCGGCCCAAAGCCGCCCCCAGGGAAGGCAAAGTTTGTCACTCCCGATCTCGGATCGCCCACTACGTCAGGATAAGATTGGGAAGAGCCCACGCTGACCCCGTTGGCGACGCCAGCGTTGTCTCCGAACACTGCGTTGCCCGGGCTGAAGGGAGTGCCGCTCTGAATCGTGACCAGTCCGGACCACTGCCATCCGCCCAGAATTTTGTGAGACAAGCCGGGATTCCTGAAGAACGGCAGATCGTAGACGTATCCCAAATTAAATTGGTGGCGTTGATCGAAATTGGAACTGGCGCGGGCTCGGGCCAGGTCATAGGTATTCAGGATGACTGCGTCCCTCGCTGAGGAAGAGTCATCAATGGAGTGGCTGTAGGTATATGCCAGGCTAAGCTGCAGTCCGCCCACATTGCGCCGGACCGAGGTCTGTAGAGCGTGGTATGTGGAGGAGGCTTGCTCTCTCAACCCGGTCACCGATCCAATTCCGGGGAAGTTTGTGCGGAACGGATCTGGATTCCCTCCACACGCAATTTGTAAATTAATAAGGGCCTGTCCAGTGACGGCAACGCCGCTAGGCGTAGTCGAGAGACCGCAGTCGTCATGCAGCGCGGTTCCGGTCGAAGGATCAACGCCGCCGCCGATCGGCTCCCCTGGCTGGTAAGGATTCTGACTTAAAGGTGTCGGCAATACCTGGTTAAGATCAAAGACTCTGGTGAGATGCGTGCCCTTGCTCCCTACGTAGGAGACAGTTGCCACCGTGTTCTTGAAAATCTCATGCTGAATATCGAGGTGCCACTGCTGTACGTACGGCCACACCGCCTTGTTGGGAATCGAGATCATAGCCAAAGGAGTGGACGAACCAGCCGGCGTGGGAACAATCTGGCTGTACGAAGTCAAATTGAATACGCTGGTGGTTTGCACGGCCGGACTGGCGGCGGGCTCCAGCGATTCCGCGTTGGCTTCATTGCCATTGGCGTGTTCGAAGAAAACTCCATAACCACCCCGGATGGCCGTCTTGCCATTACCCCTCGGGTCCCACGCAAAACCGATGCGCGGCGCGGGATTAAACAGATGACCCTTCATACAACCGGCGGGCACACCCTGGGTCACCCCGCACTGCACAACTCCATTGAATGGATCTCCAACGACAAGTCCAGTGGAAGGGTCTGTACTGCTTGCGCCGGCGACATAGCGAGTGACGTCGAAGTTGTATTCGCTGTGATAACGATCCCGATAGGTCCCGTACAAGCTCACGCGCACGCCAAGATTCAACGTTAGATGGCTAGTGACGTGCCAGTCATCCTGGAAGTAGGGCTCGAAAATTTTGTAGCGATTGTAGAACTTGGGCTGGGCACTGGTTTGAGCAAAAGACGCCACCCGGCCGATCAGCAAGTCCGCGAAGGCGTTGCCAGTGCTGCCCGGATTGCTGGTAGCGAATGTTAACACGCCGTTCGTGGCCGTTCCGGGCGCTGCCAGTTCATTCTTCTGGGCGGCCACAAAGTAGCCACCAAATACCAGGTTGTGTTTGCCAATAATCTTGGTGAGATTATCTCTGTAGGTGTAGGTGGGGTTGGAATTGTAGGGGCCGTTGGGCAGGTACCCAACGTCCTCCTGAAAATTAAAGACCCCCCCACCGCCCAGACTAATCCCCGGGATCTTGCCGGCGTCGGCGCCGGGAAACAAGCCAAACGTCATGCTGGCCGGCCGCTGCCACGCACCGACTGGAATCAAGGTGATGTGGTCAGTGGTATAACTGGCGACAAATTCATTCAGGAGCGTGGGCGAAACCGTAGCGGTCAGGCGCGCTACCATGCTGACGCCAGGTCCGCCAAAGTTGGTGCGGATGGTCGGAAAGCTAGTTCCGTTGGTCCAGAGCGGTGTGGGATAGATCTGGTTCCAGGAATCGTGGATATAACGGAAAGTACCGCGAACTTTGTCGCTAAAATTGTGGTCAACCCGGATTAGTTCTTCACGCCAGTTGGTGGGCAGGGTAGGAGCCGCATTCCATGTATTGACCCCCTGGGTTGGCTCCGGAATCTCCAGCATGAGTGCTGTGGCGTTCGGGTCAATGGGAATTATGTTCCCTGGGAACGGAGTGCCGGGACCACTCATCTGAGGACAATCGGCCCCGGGGCAGACGTCACTGAAATCACCATTACGCTCTGCCAACGAGGGTACGGTAACGCTGCCCAGGTTCGCTGGAACCCGGTCACGCCGCCACTCCTGCGACCAGAAGAAAAAAGTCTTGCTTCTGTCTTTGTTGTAAAGTCCGGGAATATACACCGGCCCGCCGATGGTGTATCCGAAATCATTCTTCTTGTAGGGAGGCACAGTGCTCTGGGGGAATGTATTGGCGTTAAAAATGTCGTTGCGCACAAATTCGTAGGCATTGCCGTGAAAGCTTCTGGTTCCGGACTTGGTTTCAACCTCCACCGTGCCGGAGCCGTTGCGGCCGTACTGCGCGCCATAATTCGAAGTCAGCACCTTGAACTCGGCGATAGCCTCGAGGCTGGGATAGACGTTCAGCGTGGTGTTGCTGCCGTTATCCATGTTGTCGCCGCTGTCCAGTTCCCAGTTGTTGTACTCGGTGCGGCCGCCATTCATGCTGAAGGAAACGTTGCCTCCCACCCCCACACTAGCGTCATCCTGTCCCGACTGATTGCTGACTCCGGGGACCAGTGTCGCCAACTGAGTAAAGTTCCGGCCGTTCAACTCCAACTGCGTTATTTCCTTGCCACTGACAGTACCCGAAAGATCGGACGATTGGGTTTCAACCTGCGCCACGCTCGATCCTTCGACCGTGACCTCGGTGTTAGCGCCTCCTACTTGCAAAGCAACGTCCACCCGTGCCTTTTGTCCCACCTGCAGTTTTACGCCTTTTGCCTGGTACTTCTTGAAACCCGGCGCCACAATCACCAGATCGTAGGAACCGCTGCCCATGGCGCCAAAAAGGTAGTCCCCGCTTTCATTGGTGGTGGTCGAGCGGTCAATGCCGCGCTCGGCACTGCTCAGGGTTACCGGGGCGCCCGAGACGGCTGCGCCGCTGGGATCTGTCACCGTGCCCGTAACCGACCCTGTGTCCTGGCCAAACGCCGTCAACGAAAGTGTTAGAACCATGCTCAACCACAATGCGCGGGATTTCATCGCCGACCCCCTAAAAAATTGTCTAAAACCGGTCCTGTCGTTCAAGGAATGCGGTCACAGAAGTTCGATCGCTGGAACTGGCTTGACGAGCAATCCCAGTAGCTCTCGCCGCCCTGTACCCGGTCCGTATCACGCCCGTACCCGCCCGGTAAACCTGCTTTACGTCGTCCGGACTTTCAGCCTGCCAGAAACATTTTTTCTGTTTCCTCGAAGGGCCTGGGGTCCCATGCGACATTTCTGGAGAAAGGGTTTATTAAAACGTATCAATAGCCTGAATACTGCGGTAATTTGACAGTAAGTGTCAAGAAAAAAAGCAGGGAAATAGTGCCTATCAGCTTTTTAACTGAGAGGACGGAGTGAGGCATTTCCGTCGAAATTCAGGTTACGGCAGGTTGCGCGTGGACTCGCGCACCGCCAACTCCGGCGCCATTTTTCGGTGTACCGCCGACACTTCCCGCTTCTCCAGCACCGCATTGATACCCTCCACCACCAGATTCGCCGCCATCGCTCCCATCGCTTCCATAGGCTGGCGTATCGTGGTTAGCGGCGGAGTGTACAAACTGCAAGCCGCGACATCATCGAAACCGATCACGGAACAGTTCTCCGGCACGCGCAGGCCCGCCTTCGCCAATGCACGTATAGCGCCAAACGCGGTCATGTCGTCAAAGGCCATCAAAGCGGTGAATGACCGCTTGCCCTTGACTAGTTCCTCCGTTAATTTGTAGCCGGCTTCAAAACTTGAAATCGGATCTCGCGATTCTGGCAGGTCCAGGATCAGACGACGATCCAGTTCCAGTCCGCTGCTTTTCGCAAACGACCGGACGCCTCGCCAGCGCGGTGCACTATCCGCCAGAGTCTTAGGCCCGCGAATGAAGGCGATCTTGCGATGTCCCAGTAAGTGCAAGTGCTCAACCGCGGAGTAGGCCCCGATTTCGTTGTCCACTATCACCGAGCTGACCGAATCCGTTTGCAGCTCGCGCCCAATCATGACGGTTGGAATGCTGCTCTTTTCGAGGTCCGCCAGGACGTCAATATCGACGAACAGCCAGTTGGCTAAGACGATCAGTGCCTCCACGCGCCGGTCGAGCAGCATCTCCAGATAACGCTCAAACCGGCTGCGTTCGTTATGCACGTCGGTCAGGATGGGCAGGTAGGAAGACTGGTAAAGAGAATTTTCAATGCCCCGCAGAATCAGCGTGCAGTACGGGTCCGTCATATCGAAAACCATCACGCCGACGGTGTGGCTGCGCTTGCTCCGCAGAGAGCGGGCAAACAGGTTGGGACGGTACCCCAGTTTCTTGGCCGCCTTCTCGATCCGCTTCTTGGTGGCGGCTGGAATGTAGCGCGCCAGGGGCGCGTTGTTCAGGACGATGGAAACTGTGGTCGAGGAAAAACCGCTTTCCTTCGCCACGTCCCGGATCGTGATCACCGAAGTTTTGACCATGTGCGTTGCGAGTCAGAATTTTGTTGATCGAATCAAAAGATTTTCTTTGCCATCTTGGCGTTGCATCGCGAGCTCGGCGGTCAAAAGCCTTTAACCCCAAAGACCGCCCGGACTTCGCCAAGAGCGGCAAGAACTCGATCGATCCTTCCCGGAATCAAACTGCACCGCTACCGGAGACTTGCCTGGCTTGAATTCCAGGCAGTCGTTGGCGGACACTACAGCAGAGTGAAATCACTGTCAAGGCTCCTCATCCTCGTCGTGCTGGCGCTCCTATGTCACGCCACGGCCCAGACCGCGCATCCGGCGCAGCCATCCACTCAGGTTGCGGACGTTCAGCAATTGTTTCACGAAGGCGAAGCTGCTCTAAAGAAAAACAATCTCGAGGTGGCCGAGCGCTCGTTTCGCGGCGTGCTGGCTCTGGATCCGCAGGCAGCAGGCGCCTACGCCAATCTGGGCGTCATTCACATGCGGCGCAAGCAATGGCCGCAGGCGCTGGAGCAGTTGCACAAAGCCCAACATCTGATGCCGCAAGTATCGGGCATTCGCCTCAATCTCGGTCTGGTCTACTACCGGCAAAACCAGTTCCGCGCCGCCGTAGGCCCCTTTGAATCTGTGGTGCGTGATACGCCCGATTCCTACCAGGCGCGCTACCTTCTGGGGCTTTGCTATTTCTTTACCGAGCGCTATGCCGATGCGGCGACCATGCTGGAACCTCTTTGGCCGCAGGCGTCGAGTCAGCTGAACTACCTCTACGTGTTGGGAATAGCCGCGGGCAAGTCTTCCCGTCCGGATCTCGAGCAGCGCGCGCTTGGCCAACTGCTGGAAACCGGACAGGGCTCTCCCGAACTGCATCTACTGTCGGGCAAGGCCCATATCAACCGCGAAGAATATGACGAGGCCATCAAGGAGCTTGAACTCGCCGCCCAGGGCAATCCCAAACTTCCATTCGTTCATTTCAACCTGGGAGTGGCTTATTTTAAAAAGCAGGACTTGCAGCACGCGAAAGACGAATTTCTCAAAGACGCCGCCCTGGAGCCGGATGTGGCCTACAATTACGATCAGCTGGGGCTGGTGAACTCACTGCAGGGAAACAATCAGGAAGCGGAAAAGAATCTGCGCCAGGCCTTGCGGCTCGATCCCGGTCTGGGTAGTTCTCGTTACCAGCTGGCTCGCGTGTACCAGAGTGAAGGCAAATATACCCAGGCACTTACCGAAATCGATGCGGCGGCAAAAATTGACCCTGGCAATTCCAGCGTTCACTACCTGCGTGGACAGTTGCTGCAACGCCTGGGCCGCACCCAAGACGCCCGCGCCGAGATGGATGCCACCACCCGCGTGATGAACCAACAACGGGACAAGCGACAGAAAGAGCTCTATGGCGGCCCCGCCCCCAATCCCGAACTTACGCAGGAACCGCAGTAACCCCACTTTTTGGTAAACTGTGGCCGTCCACGGCTTACTCCTCAAGTTACCAGCTATCGAACGAACCAACTTCCGTCAAGGAGTTCCTGCTATGAAACGCGCGCTGAAAATTATCGGCATCGTCGTGGCCGTCATTCTGCTGGTGGTGATTGCGCTGCCCTTCCTTGTCAATGTCAACAGCTTCCGCCCCAAGCTGGAATCTGAGCTTTCGAGCGCCCTCGGCCGCCAGGTTAAAGTCGGCAACCTCAGTCTTTCGATTTTGTCGGGAAGCGTTTCGGCTGAGGATCTGTCGATCTCAGACGATCCGGCTTTCAGTAAAGATCCTTTCATCCGCGCCAAGGCGCTGAAGGTCGGCGTGGAAGTGATGCCGCTGATCTTTTCCAAGATTTTGCACATCACCGATGTTACGCTCGACCGGCCGGAGATTTCTCTGCTGCGTGACGCCGCGGGAAAATGGAACTTCTCCAGCCTGGGCAACAAGTCCGAAGCTGCGACGAAGCCGGCGGCCCCGGAGTCGCCATCGTCCACGGCAAATCTTTCGGTCAGCAAGCTGGATGTGAAAGATGGCCGCCTATCGGTAAATCGGGCAAACTCGTCGATCAAGCCTCATGTATATGACAACGTGAACATCAGTGTGCGCGACTTTTCCCTGACCTCACAGTTCCCTTTTACGATGACCGCGAATCTTCCCGCCGGCGGCAGCCTGAAACTTGACGGCAAGGCTGGCCCGATTAACTCCAGCGATGTTTCGGCGAGTCCGCTGGAGGCGCAAGTCCACGTCAAAGGTCTCGACCTGGCTGCCTCGGGATTCGTCGATCCGTCTACCGGAATTGCGGGCCTCGCCGACTTTGATGGCACCCTCAGCTCCGATGGCAAGCTGGCACGAACCAGCGGCACGCTGAAGGCCGACAAGCTGAAGCTGGCCTCCAAGGGTTCGCCAGCGGGACGCCCCGTGGAAATCAAGTATGCCACCGATTACGACCTGCAAAAGCAATCCGGAACCCTGACCCAGGGCGATGTCTCTCTGGGCAAGGCCCTGGCCAAGCTCACCGGCACTTACCAGTCGCAGGGAGAATCGACGCTGCTCAATATGAAACTCAATGCCGACGGCATGCCGGTGGACGATCTTCAGGCCATGCTGCCCGCGCTGGGCATCATCCTGCCCTCCGGATCGTCGCTGCAGGGCGGAACCCTTTCCGCCAACCTGGGAATCGCCGGCCCAGCGGACAAGTTGGTCATCACCGGCCCGATTCGTCTGGCGCAGACCAAACTCGCCCGCTTCAATCTCGCCTCCAAGATGTCGGCCATCTCCGCACTGTCTGGCACCCAGACTGGGTCGGACACCTCCATCCAGAACCTGAGCACCGATGCGCGCGTCGCCCCCGAGGGCGTGCGTACGCAGAACATCAACCTGACCATTCCCGCTCTCGGCACGGTTACCGGAGACGGAACCATCAGCCCCGGCGGGGCGTTGAACTACAAGATGAACGCAAGCCTGTCCGGCGGAGCAGTGACTGGGCTCACGCAGCTTGCGGGCATCGGAGGCAAGGGCGGTAGCATTCCCTTTTTCATCCAGGGAACTACGTCCGATCCAAAATTTATGCCCGACGTAGAGGGCATGGTGGGCAGCCAGTTGAAAGGCGGTTTAGGCGGCCTCCTGGGCGGGCAGAAGGGTAAGAATCCTTCAGGGAACTCTGCGGTGGATGCGCTAGGCGGGCTGTTTGGGAAGAAGAAAAAGCAATAGGGGTCAGATTTCGGGCGTTGCCCGTCAGACCTCACTAAGATCGCGATCGCATAAATGTAGCGCCGGCGTTGCTTCGACTGCGCTCAGGGCAAGCTCTGCCGGCTGCCCCGAGGGCGTGCGGCGGCGCTACGGACTTCGGTTCTGCGCGACGCCTCGGGTAGAGTACTGGTTTTCGACTCGCGCAAGGAGCGCAGCATGGCCGAAAAAGTTCCTCAGAATTTCTCCAATCATTCCCGGCTTGATCCGCCATTTCACTTCTTCATTTTGCCGGTGTTTGCCATTACCGCCATCATCTCCGTCGTGCATCTGGCGACGCATCCGGGACTGCATTCGGCGTGGCTGGTGGTTTTCATGCTGGCAGCCACCGCAGCCGTTTTCAAGATACGTCTCTACGCGCTCAAGTTGCAGGACCGGATTATCCGGCTCGAGGAGCGGCTGCGGCTTGCCATTCTGCTGGACAAGCCTATGCGGGCTCGCATTGGAGAACTCTCGGAATCACAGTTAGTGGCGCTGCGCTTTGCTTCCGATGCCGAGCTACCGGCACTGGCAGCCAAAGCCTGGTCAGAGAAGCTTTCGAATCCCGACATCAAGAAAACCGTCGGGCAGTGGCGACCGGACTACTGGAGAGTCTGAATGGCCGACCAGCGACAACGAATCTGCGCAATAAGCAACAGCGCCGCGCACCATGCCGCGAGGCGAACCTAATTGGGGGGACAAAGATCTCGACACACTCAATTTCACCTCGCCAAATTTACTTCAGCGTGGTGGATATTTGCGGCATCAGTCCAGCGGCTAAACCGCATGCGATCCCCGAGACGGTTACCCAGAGATATAAGAAGATTTTTTTGCGCCTTCGCCGTGAAATGTACATGGCCGAAATCCCGCGACTATCCTAAAAGTCGGCTGATTGTCGTCCAATACCCTCAATCCTGTATTACTGGGGTGGGCCACACGGAGAAATTCCGAGCTCTGGAGTGCACTCACAGCGGCTTTCATCACAGCTCGGCAATTGTCTAGCGCGGATGGCACGGCCGCTTCCTCAGCTGCGGGCAATGCGAACTGAAGTCTGCTGGCGAGCCTGGCCCGTCTTGACGGTCGGCGCGCCTGTCCCCACGTCGCTCTTGCGGATCGCCGGGAGGACGGGCGTGGACGCCTACATCGAACGCACGTACATCGAAAAGGCGCGGCTCAGTCGTGCCCTCGGCTAACGATTTTCGGGACAACTTGTAGGCTGCGATTCGAGAATGAACGACTCGGGCTCGATCCAGGGCGAGGGGTAAAACTTGGGCGCATGGTGAAGCCCGTCCGAGATCTTCGCATGCACCGACTGTGGTCACCCCTGAGAAAAGCGGTCGATGCTCAGCCGTGCTAGCGACGCGCGGACTCGATCTCATCAATGATACGGTTGAGGTGGTACACCTTGCGCCAACCCTCGAACAGCGCCCGGCTGTCGACCGCAACACAACGATTTTTGGCCGGATCGTAGCCGTAGTCGCCGCCGAGCGAGAAAATATTTCCGTCGAAGATCAAGCCGACGATTTCGGCGTTTTTATCGATCAGCGGGCTGCCCGAGTTGCCCCCGATAATGTCGTTGGTGGTCGAGAGATTCATCGGCATCGCCAAGTTCAATGCCGGCTTGGCGGAGATCCAACTTTCCGGCAGGGCATACGGTGGCGCACCCGTAGCACGGCCGAAGAGACCACCGATTGTCGTGTACGGCTCTACCAAGCGTCCTTGCGCATCGGTGAAGCCCTTCACCGTGCCATAGCTGAGCCGCAGGGTAAAGGTCGCATCGGGATCGACGCTGGTCCCGTAGACGGCGAAACGCGCCTTTGCGATCCGCTCGGCCGCGGCTCGCGTTGGGGCATCGACCTGGGCCTCGTACTGCTTACGCACCGCCCGCAGATCGGGATCAATTGAAGCGGCGAAGAGGATCATAGGATCGGTCGACGCCGCTATCGCGGCCTGACCTCCGGCATACAGTCCTTCCCGGACCTTGGCCTCGTCCAGATGGGTTCCGGTGACGAGCCTGTGCGCGAGCTGTTCCGGTGACTCCTTGCCCAGCATCTTCCGAACAAAGGGATCGTCTGTACTGAGGTCACGCCGTATGAACGTGAACAGGTACGCCAGGTTGAGCTCTTCCAGATCCTTATAAACGGGGACGGGCGCGGAGATCTCTTGCTGCACCTGGAAAAGTGCCTGATCGGTGTATTCGGGCAGGCGTTCGCCGTTGGGTTTACTACGCTCGGCCGAGGCGCGCACTAAGCTGATCGCGTGACCGAGCAGGCCGGAATTGAAAAGGAAGTTGGTGGTCGCCGCCCGTCGCGTGAAAAGCTGCGCGCGCACGCCCTGGATCTGCGCGATGTCGTTCCATGCCGATCGGTCTGCAGCGAGCTTCGGATCGGATGTAACCGCCTGGCGAAGACGCTGCTCCTCCCGCAACTTAATATCGAAGAATTCTGGATCCAGGAGCGCCTGCTGCTGCCCCAAGTACGCCTTGAATGAGTTCGCGATGAAAAACAGGTCTTCGTCGGCCTCGCGCGCCTGTTCCGGGCCTTGATTGATGAAGCGCTCCAATTGCCCGCGATACTCCGCGATTCTGGGCATCTGGAGTGGAAAAATCTTGTCGCGCTGAAACGCCAATTGCGAAGTGGTAAGCTCGCGGCTGGTGCCGCCGGGGTTGCCAGATACGAACACCAGATCGCCGTCTTTCGAGCCGTTCGCGCTCCACTTGAGGTAATCCGGGCTGGAGGCGGGATGACCGCCTTCGTAGGCGCGCAAGAGGCCGAGGTCGTAGTCGAAGCGCGGGAAGTTAAAGTTGTCCGGATCGCCGCCGAACTGGGCGATCGGGAACTCCGGCGCGAACACGAGGCGCACATCGTCGTACCGCTTATAGCGGTACAGATCATAGACGCCGCCGTGGTAGAGCGAGACGAGGTCGCAGCGGATGCTGGGATCGGAGCCGCAGCTCTGCTGGAGCTCGGCCTCTTTAGCGTGCAGCGCCGCGTTGGCGGCGTCGCCGGTCTTGCCGGCGAGCGCTTGCCGCACTTCTGCCGTCACGTCGCGGATCTGGGTCAGTTGATCGAGCTCGAATGCGCGACACTTCCGCTCTTCCGCGGCGCTCTGAGCGGTGAAACCGGTTTCGACGAGATTTTGCTGAGGCGTCGACAGCGCCTGGACACAGTCGACGACGCAGTGGTGGTTGGTCATGACCAGGCCCTGTGGAGAAATGAACGAGGCGGAGCACCCTCCCGCGATCCGCAACGATGAGGCACGCACGTGATCGAGCCAGGCTGGCGAAGGAGTGAAGCCATACTTGGTTGCGACTGCCTTCACGGGGAAGTTGTCGAAGGTCCACATGCCTTCGTCGGCTCGCGACGCCGGCGCAGCCAAGCACGCGATGAACAGGGCTGCGGTGAGGGTTGCGCGCATCGATGGGCAGTTCGGGATCACTGGAGTCTCAAGGGCGATCGATTACCTGGCCTTGCTTTGTCCACTTAGGCTGCTAGGTAAGGTTACCAGCTTGCTCTGGCAGCTCGTCAAGGCTGCGCCAGGTGGGGGAGTGGTCAGATTGGAATTCTGATTCTTGTGCGAGGGGTGTGGACTGGTGCGCGCCGCATCCTTCGAAACTGAAGTTCCTCAGGATGAGGGCGGTGATTCTTGGCCATTGCCACCGCGGGCCTGTGATGGGGAGCACGGGCGGGACGCCCGCATTCGTGTAGGGCGGACACTCTTGTCCGCCCCTTTTGACTTGGCCTCTAGGTATTCGAAATTCGTTCAAGCCGTGCGATAGACATCCAGGAACTACGCGGAAAAACTTCAAAGGCGGCGGACAAAGTGTGCGCCCCACACTGACGTCGGCTTCAGTCGGCGGCTACGTCCTGGGTGGGGAGCGTGTCCGGCCGGCGGCGGGAGGAGCGGTTGGGGGGCAGACCGGCGTCGCGAATCTTATAGAGCAGGGCTCGGTAGCTGATGCCATCGTAGTTGATGTCGGGAACGGCATATTCCTGCTGGTGCGAAACCAGATCGCTGCTGATGACTTCTTCGTTGCCCAAAATCACATAGCGCTTAATCAGGTTTTCCAACTCGCGGATGTTACCCGGCCAGTGATGTTTCTGCAGCGAGGCCATCAAATCCGCCGAAAGCGTGCGGGCGCGGCAGTTGTACTTGCGGTTGTAGTATTCGAGGAAATAGGCGACCAGGTCGGGAATATCTCCGCGCCGCTCGCGTAAAGGCGGCATCTGCAGGTTCACCACGTTGATGCGATAGAACAGGTCCTGGCGGAACGTGCCGCTTTCGATTTCCACTTCCAACACGCGGTTGGTGGCGCAGACCACGCGCACTTCGACTTTCTTGTCTTCCTGAGCGCCGATGCGGCAGAACTGCCCGTCCTGCAGCAGCTGTAAGAGCTTGGATTGCAGACCGAGGTCGAGTTCAGAAATCTCGTCGAGGAACAGCGTGCCGCGATGGGCCAACTCCACCCGGCCCGGTTTCGATCCGTAGGCTCCGGTGAAGGCGCCTTTTTCGTATCCGAAGAGCTCGCTTTCCAGCAGCGTGCCCGGAATCGCAGGGCAGTTAACCTTGACGAAAGGTCCATTCCGCCAGGGAGAAAGCCCGTGGATCATGCGCGCGATGATGTCTTTGCCGGTGCCGCTTTCGCCCTGAATCAGGACGGGAACGTTGGCGCTCGCTACTTTGTCCATGCGGTCGCGCAGCGACTGCATGACCTCAGAGTGGCCGAAAATCACGGCCTCGGGAGGAAACTCTCCCAGTGAAGTAGCCAGCGAAGTGACGGAAGGTATAGTTGTCATGAGTGTCGAGTGGCCCAGGGCCCGGTGCTACGGAACCATACTGTGCACCCCGAGAGCCAAACCCAGGAAAATTCCCGAATCCGGGCCTCATTTATTAGTTAAGTTATTTATATTGAATGACTTGCATGATTTCTGGCGGGCCCGGGCGCGCTCCGCCAACGCACATTGCTGCGCCTGGAAGGCGAGCCTAGCCGTGGGAAAAACTTTTCACAGAACAGAAGCAACTTTCCTTGGACGAGAGGGCGGACGCGCGGCCTGGGCGAGCAGCGGACGAGAGAATTTGAGCCCGACCAGATGGTAGCCATCCGCGTGCGTCACCCAGAGAGTTCGGGCGCGGAGATTGCGTGCTGCCTTGGGTAGCGAGTTTGCCGCGCTCAGGGGTGCGCTGGGAATTTCGAGCAAAACCTGCGCGGAGAGCGGCAAAGAGCGGCGGACCGCGACCAGCGCGCCGCCGGCGGAGATGTTCAGCGCGGTGGCAAACTCCAGTAGATCTTTGCCTTTTTCGTCGCGGCTACGAACGAAAACCGGGATAGCGATGGGGAGGCGCGGCCATTGGCGGCGCTGTGCTTCGGGATTCGCGGGACGCTTCAAACTGACCCCTCTCGACGCGAGATAACCCTCTCCCGCACCTTGGGGGCCAAACTTGCCAGGCCGCAGAGGTCATTTGCGGTAACAAACCGGGAAGATTACGGGTGATTCCGCATAAATCCGCCTTCGAACCCCGTCGCAACCCTATTTATTTCTCCTTTTATTCGCCCCATGAAAGGCATTTAACCTCGAACTTTGAAGCGCTTAGAAACGCAAGGTTTTTCCCTTTCGTTACTACTTGCTTGCATTTTCCGTTGACACTGTAAATGCGGTGCCATACGCTTTCTAGGGTACGGAATCTGGTTCGTTCGGCTAGTTTTCCCCTCCCCGGTAAGCCAACCTGTGAGTTTTTCATCTATGGGCGTTGCGCCGGAAAATACGTGTCTTTCTCGGGAAGCAGGAGCTCAGGACGCCAGCGCGGCAGTGGCGAAGGTGGAGCCGACTCCAGACGGACCTATGCCTGTCGATCCCCTGAGTTATGACGAATTACTGCGGGAGTACAACCAGCTGCGGGAACGTTCCTCACGAACCACGAACGCCCTCGGGTCAGCCGCTCACGACCTCAAGACTCCGCTCTCAATTTTGAACGGCTACATCGAACTGCTGCAGCATGAAAAACTGGGCTCGCTCAACGAACGGCAGCGGGAGATTCTCGGGGACATGCAGGCCAGCGGGCAGCGTTTACAGGACTTTATACAGGATTTTCTCAGCTACACCGTGCTCGAAACCGGCGAGATGAAGATGCGGTACGAGACTGGCAACGTCAACCCTTGCCTGTCCGAGGTCTGCCGTCTCTGGGCGCACCGGTTCCAGGAACGAGGCCTGGCGCTGTATTTTCTGGCCAACGAGAAATTGCCGGAGTTTACCTTTGACTCGGCCAAGCTGCAGCGGGTGATCTCAAATCTTCTGGAAAATGCTTCCAAGTTCACGCCCAGTGGGGGCACGGTTTGGCTGCACGCCGAGCCTTACATGTGGGAGCGGCGCACCCCCAACAGCTCGGCTAGGCCGGGCGAACGGCGGAGGCAGAATAATCCCCTGCCGAATTCGGTAAAGGTCAGCGTTTCCGATACTGGGCCGGGAATTCCGGCGGAATATCACATCGAAGTTTTCGACGATTTCTTTCGGCTGCCGGGAAATGAAGCGCAAATCGAAGGCATGGGGTTGGGACTCGCGATCGCGCGCCGCTTGGTGAGCGCCATGGGCGGTAAGATCTGGGTGGAAAGCGAGCTGGGGTCGGGCGCGAAATTCTCGTTTATCGTTCCGCTCAAGCCGGCTGTCATCGCCCCCAGTAAAGGGAAAAATAAATGACCGAGGCGGTCAACATCTTGTTGGTGGATGACGAACCAGGGATGCTGCGCTACATCCGCACCCTGCTCGAAGTGGATGACTACAAGGTCGAAACCGCTTCGACGGGCGAGGAAGCGCTGCAGCGGGTGGAAAAAGGTCTGCGGCCCGACTTAGTGCTGCTCGACCTGCTCATGCCCGGCATCGACGGTCTGCAGACGCTGGAACAATTGCGGCAGCTTGTGCCGGGTATGAAGGTAGTCATGCTTTCGTGCGTCAGCGATACTCGCAAAGTGGTACAGGCGATCCGACTGGGCGCGCACGATTACCTGACCAAGCCCTTCCAGAAAGCGGAACTGGACGCCGTCCTAGACCAGTGCCTGGGAAAGAACCAGCAGAATTTTGCGGGCGAGGTCGAAGAACTCGCCGACGAGGTATTTTTCGTGGCTGCCAGTCCGGCCATGCGCAAGATTCGCTCGCAAGCAGCGCTGGTCGCTGGCGTGGATATTCCCGTCCTGATGCTGGGGGAAAGCGGCACCGGCAAGGAAGTAGTGGCGCGGCTGATACACAAGCTGTCTCCACGCGCCCATCGCACTTTCCTGAAGGTGAATTGCGCGGCCGTGCCGGCCGATTTGCTGGAAAGCGAGTTGTTCGGTTACGAAGCGGGCGCCTTCACTGGCGCCAACCATACCAAGCCCGGCAAATTCGAGCTGTGCAACAAGGGCACGATTCTGCTCGACGAAATTGGGGAGATGCCGCCGCTGTTGCAGGCCAAGCTGCTGCACGTGTTGCAGGACCAGCAGTTCTCGCGCCTGGGCAGCCGTTCGGTTATCAAAGTAGATGTCCGCATCCTGGCCGCGACCAACATCAACATTCCGGAAGCGCTGGCCAGCAAGCGTCTGCGCGAAGATCTTTACTACCGCTTGAACGCTTTCACGCTGCAATTGCCTCCGCTGCGGGAACGGAAAGAAGAAATCCCCATTCTGCTGAAGCATTTCATGGCGCGCATGTCGGAGCAGTACGCGCGGCCGCCGCTGCCGCTCTCTCCGAACATGCTGCAGGCGTGCCAGGAATATTCCTGGCCCGGCAACCTGCGCGAGCTTAACAACTTCATCAAACGCTATCTGGTGCTGGGCGACGAGAAGCTGGCGGTGCAGGAACTGCAACCTCGCGACAGCGGCCACGGGACGAAGCTCGACGCGCCGCACGGTCCCGGTGAGCCAAGTGGCGGGCTAAAATCCGTGGCGCGCGGCGCCAAGGACGAAGCGGAAGCTGAAGCCATCAAGCATGCGCTCGATCAGACCAACTGGAACCGCAAGCAGGCTGCGGCGCTGTTGCAGATCAGTTACAAGGCGCTGCTCTACAAAATCCGCCAGTACGGAATCGCGCAGACCAAGAGCCACAAGCTGACCGCGGGGGCCTAGGCGGTCGCGTGAAGTCGCTGTAGCCTTAGCTCTGGATTTCATATGGCTTGCGCCAAAAGTAAGCCTCTTCCCCTCGGAACAAAAACATAAAGCGGCGCGTATGTGACAGACATGCGCCTCTGGGCTCACGTAAGCCTGTCCGGGACGTCCAAGAGACGGGAGGTCCTCAGCTCTTGAACATCCGGGAGGTCTTGCGGCAGACCGCCTCTTCCATGACTGCGCACAAACTGCGCAGCTTCCTGACCATGTTCGGGATTATCTGGGGGATCACCTCGGTCATTTTGCTGGTTGGCCTGGGGAAGGGATTCAGCCGGGATCAGAAGGAACGCCTCAAGACCATCGGCGTCGATCTCGCCATCGTCTGGGGCGGGCGCACCAGCGAACAGGCCGGCGGTTATGCCGCCGGACGCCCGGTTCGCCTGTCCATTCAGGATGCGTTCACCATCAAAAACGAAGGGTACCTGATCAAGACCGTAAGCCCCGAACTGCGGCGCAGCGTCGCCGAAGTCAGCCGCTACAACGCGGCATCGCGGCCCGTGCGCGGCGTATGGCCTGACTACCAGCGCTTTCGCTCGCTCAAGGTGCAGGAAGGACGTCTGATGACCGATGCCGACGAGAGAGAAGCCCGGCGGGTGGTTGTTCTCGGGGTGGAATCGCGGGACCAGTTGTTTGCGGGCAAGCCCGCCATCGGCGAAATGCTCACCATGGAGGGCTCGTCCTATACCGTCATCGGTGTGCTGGAGAAGAAAAAACAGAATGGCAGTTACGGGAGCGGCCCCGACAATACTCAGCTGTTCGTTCCCTACGCTGCCATGGCCCGCGATTTTCCCCCACCCGATAGGCCCGGCATCTCGAAGGGATTCATCAACAACCTGGTGGTCGAAGTCGCTGATCCGGAACAGCACGAAAAGGCGATGCGTCAGATCTATCAGATTCTCGGACGCGAGCACCACTTCGATCCCACCGACACAGACGCCCTCTTCATCTGGGATACGCTCGACGGTTCGAAGCTGGTGCAGCGAATTTTCGACGTCATGACCATCTTCTTCGGCGCGGTTGCTTTGATGACGCTGTCGCTCGGTGGCATCGGCGTAATGAACATCATGCTGGTCAGCGTCACCGAGCGCACCCGGGAGATTGGCGTACGTAAGTCTCTGGGTGCGACCGCGCGCGATATCCGCAATCAGTTCTTTGCCGAGTCGGCCGCGCTCATGATCATTAGCGGAGCGTTCGGGCTCGGCATCGGCATCGGGATTTGCCTCCTGGTTAGTCATCTGCAATTGCCGGACGTCGTGCCCCATCCCGTGATCTCGCCGCTAGCGATCATCGAGTCGTTGGTGACATTAGGGCTCATCACAATGGGTGCGGGAATGTATCCGGCGCAGCGTGCGGCGGCGCTCAGTCCCATCGAGTGTCTGCGTCAGGAGTAGGCAACGGGTCACCATATGCGCATCAAGGAACTGATCCGGCAAAGCTGGGAGGCGCTCTCGCGCCACCGCCTGCGTTCCGTCCTGACCATGATGGGGATCGTGTGGGGACTCGCCACAGTCGTGCTCCTGCTTGGCTATGGCGAAAGCGTGAGCCAGGGTGTGCTCGCCGCGTTTCTGGGAATTGGGAACAACGTCATCATGGTTTGGCAAGGCCAGACCAGCCTACAGGCAGGCGGACAACGCGCCGGCAAACGCATTCACTTCAAGTACGAGGACCTCCAGGCCATCCGTGACGAAGCTCCGCTGGTGCGCCTGGTCAGCGCCGAATGGGACGACCCCATCGCCTACAAGTACGGTAACAAGGTGATCTCCGTCTCCTCCAAGGCCGTGCAGTATCCCTACCGGGAGATGCGCAAGCTCAACATCGCCGGGGGTCGCTACTTCGAGGAGAGCGATTTCGCAGAACACCGCCACGTTCTCATCTTTGGCCCGAATGCGGCCAAGAAAGTGTTTGGCAATCGTGATCCGGTCGGCGAGCGCGTGACCATCAATGGGCAGAGCTGGGATGTGATCGGATTGCTGCAGTTGAAAATCCAGGATTCCTCCAACAACGGTCCCGACAATGAGAACGCGTTCCTCCCTTTCGAAAGCCTGAGAGATATCAATGACCAGCGCGATCCCGAGATGATTGTGTTCCAGCCGGTCGCGCCGCTCCAGCACACGGCGGCCCTCAGGCAGGTGAGGGAGGTGCTTGCCCGCCGCCACAATTTCGATCCTAAGGACGACAAATCCAGCCCCGAGTGGGACACGGTGGAAGATACGAAAGAGATTCAACAGTTCGGAATCGCGTTGCGTCTGATCCTCGGGTTCATTGGCGTGTTGACGCTGGGCGTCGGCGGCGTCGGCGTCATGAACATCATGCTGGTCAGTGTCACCGAGCGCACCCGAGAAGTAGGCTTGCGCAAAGCTCTGGGAGCACGCAAGCGCGACATCGCGTTTCAATTCCTGGTGGAAGCACTGGGCTTACCTTCGCTGCTGGCGCGGTGGGACTGCTGGTCTCCGTTCTGCTGGCGCACGCGATTCCTCCCATGCCGCTCTACTCCGAGATGTACAAGACCGCCAATCACGACGGCGACATCATCTTGAAGACTTCCAGCAGCGTGATGCTGATGGCTTTTGTGATTCTCGCTTTGGTCGGGGTTACGGCTGGCACATGGCCGGCACTGAAGGCCTCGCGCATGGAGCCGGTCGTGGCCCTGCGATGCGAGTAGCCAGGCGGCAGGGTGGCGCGTGCACTCCAACCCGAGTCCCCATGCCGGAGACTCATGGTTGGCGACGATGTCTGCAATTCACCGGCCCGAATGAGCAGAAACGAGATCATGACCGCCTGCCACGAGCGCCAAACATTTCCACTGGTTTATCCCCGTGGTTGCAGCCCGGTGGCGACCCCTGGGGGCAGGGGTTCTAAGCAAATAAACAGCCGTTGGGCGGGGTTGAGAGCTGGGCCTGTCTCCCTCTCTCAGGGCGCGACTGAGGTCATGCCCTTCCCCCAGCCGCAAGACTTGCAACTGGCTACGCGAAACTAGCCACTGCTCCTAGCACTCTTCCCTTCCAGCATGGCGTAAATCGCTGGATTGGAGCATACCTCGTAGTAGCGCTGCTCGGTCCAGCGCTGCAGAGAGAACTTCTGGGGGTCGATTTGCGGAATGCGGCCGGAGCGCACCAGGATTTTCTTGAAAATGTCGTTGCCGACGGGAACCAGGCCGCGGTGCAACTGGAAAACTTCGCTGCCCCATAGCGCCGGCAAGTCAAGCTGGCAAGGCTCGAGGGAGATTTCCTGCTGCAAGCGGGCGAATGCCGCCTCGCTGATGCGAATCCCATTCAGATTGTATTTGAAGATGAAGTCTTCCGGACTGTCTGCGGCGTCGGCATCGTTGAGCGCCTGAAAGGCGTACACATTGAAGGGGCTCTCCACACCTGCGATGGCCTTGCGCACCCGCTTGCTGCAGGAGGACAACCGGTCACTCTCGTTCAAGGCTTCGGAAATCATGATCTGCTGTTCCCCATCCATCAGGTACATGGGCGCCGAATCCTGAAACGAAATTCCCGTCCCCAGTTCCAGCGTGGGGAGTCCGGAGCGCTCCAGCAGTTGGTTGTAGCCACGCACGATCTCGATAATCTCCCGCGCCAGCACGCAAGCCCGGCTGACCGCCAGCGGCGCCTCGCCTTCGTGTTCCAGCAGCGCGACAATGATGGCGTCGCCTTCGACAAACACTTTGCGGGCGCCGTACTTGGCCAGCAATTTATTGACGGGACCGTAGAAATTCAGGCTGAAGTAGGAAGCCGGGTTCATGCCTTTTTCCAGCAACGATCGCGTAAGCCGTGACGAGTCCCGGACATCCGCCTTCAGAATCACATGACGCAGCACTTTGTCTTCGGATGGCTTCTGCTCCTCCGGCAACAAGAACTCATAGAGCGTGCTGTTCATGGCCGAAAGTTCCCGCATCTTCGAATTCCCCATCAGATTGCCACTGTCCAGGGCAGAATTCAGCGCCTCCAGACGCCGCAGGTCGCGGTGATAGCGCAGGAAGTCGCGCAGAAAGCGCGCCGCCAGTTTGGTCCGTTCGGCTCCACGGCACGCGGCAAAGCGCGCCATGGCCGAGTACAGGCTCCCGGCGGAGAGTTTGCCGTGCTCTTCGATCAGCTTCTCCACTCGGTCGCGCTCTTCGCGTGAGATCAGGGCATGCTTCAATTGTTGCGCGTTGATGCGCGGAGAGTATTCGGCCAGCAGTGGCACCACCTCGTAGGAGGCGATTATGTGCTCCATGAGCCGCTCGCGCTCCAGCAACTCCACCCAGGACTCCAGCCGTGTTTTCTGGGCACGGCCTTCGCGAGTGGCCTCGTCGACTTGACCCGAACCCACCAGTTCATGGGCGTTCTCCGGAACATTCAGCCAGCCGTCGACCACGCTGTCGTCCTCGGCTTCTCCTCCCAGATTCAGCGAAAGCAGGAAGTCGCGGGTCACTCTTCTTACATTAGAAAACCGGTCCGGGTCGCGATCAAAATTGCCCAGCATCACATAATGCTCGGCGTTCAGGTAGGTGTCAGATCCGTCTTCGGTGAAGAGCAGTGGGTTGAGGAAGAGTTTGTATTCCGCCTCGCCGCGATTGCCGAACAGCGAACGGCGGGTGCGGGCCAGCGTTTCCTTCTCAATCTCGCGCAGGATGCGAAACAGCTCCTGCCCGGTTTTGCGCTGGATGATTTTTTTTGCCACCTGGAAGCCAGCCACCCGCTCGCGATACTCCAGCGCCCTCTGCTGGCGCACCCCTTCGTAGCTCTTGAGCATCATGCGGCCACGCTCCAGCAGTTGAGCAAATTGGGAGTTCAACTCGATGCGCAAGAATTTGACGATGGCCACTCGCGCCAGCACGTCTACGGAAAGATTTTCCGCCGCCTTAGCGCGATTGAGTGCCGACACGTGCAGGTCGGCCAGAAGCGACTTGAGTTCCGAAGGGTTCGCCTTTGACGG
>WNFP01001078.1_pt1 | contig 21321 bp, 11 predicted proteins | sample 5400201 | NCBI WGS metagenome assembly WNFP01 (sample SAMN13153355, study PRJNA577476) | soil metagenome | isolation source: 115 cm saprolite under Madrone tree | place: USA:California | collected 2016-06-14
TGCTGGTCAGGCTCGTGCCGTGTGCCGCATCGTGTGCTGCAAGGCCGCGTGCGGTGGCATCGTCCTGAAGCGCGCCAAGCAGCACAGATCCGACAATGCCCGCTGCGAGCATTCCGACGCCGGCCATCACATTCAGCGTCACGGCACCCCCACGCGGAAACTGCTCTGAGGCGACAGCGAGGCTCGTACCCCAAAAGAAACTCTTGCCGATGCCGTAGAGGGTCGCCGCGGCCAGAAGCGCCAGCCCGGTTGCGCCGGCGAGCAGGAAGAGGCCGGTGGCCGTCAGGGCCGATGCCAGCGCCAACGTTCCCAGCGAGCTGAAGTGCTGGATGATCGATCCCGCGAACAGCCGGATCACGAACACAATCGCTGACGTGTAGACCAACACCCAGCCGGCCTGGAGTCCCAGCACGCGCATTTCCGGCGCCATGAGAGAGGAGATCCAGCTGTCGGTGCTAAGCTCTGTCGTCGCCAGCGGGACCATGAGAAGTACCAAGACGATGTAGAGCGCACGTCCTGCCGACCGTGCATAGAACCCATAGCCGGCAGTGAGTGCCGCGATGATCAATAGAGTGACGATGCCGGACAAGCTCGCGACCCGGCCGATTTCTAGCATCATCAGGGCGGTGACCACCAGCGCGCTCAGATAACCCGCCTCCGTCAGCATCGTGCGGTAAGGTATACCGGAAGCGGCGCGTTCGCTCAATGGGAAGCGTCGGCCGACGAGGAGCAGCGCGTAGACAAGGATGGGGGCGGCCATCAGTGCCAACTTTGCGCGCCAGCTGACGCTATCGCCCAGCGTGATGGCGAGCAGCCCACCCAGGATCAGGCCGCCCGGCCAGCCGGCGTGCAGGCGATTGAGCCACCGGGGCTTATCGCGCGCATAGATGGTCGCGATCAACGGATTGGCGGCCGCCTCGACGGCGCCGTTGCCCAGCGCCATTACGAATGTGCCGAAGTAGAGGGACCAGTATCCGTGGGCCGCGAGCAGCATCCCCAGGCCCAGGACGTGGCAGGCGAAGGCCAACCAGAAGGCCGCCCTGAAGCCGATGCGATCGATGAGCAGACTGAGCAGCACGATCGTAATCGCGAAGGGCCACAGGCCGACACCGAGCAACTCGCCTTTCTGCGTTTCGGAGAGCACGAACTCGACGCCCCAGGCATCGACCACGAGCGCGCGCAGCACGAAGCAGAAGGATGTCGCGACGATGGCGGCAAAGGAGGCCGCGAATATCCTTGTGTCTGGGGCGGCTGAGGATCGGTTCACCTTGGGACCAGCCGCCGGTCAGAACTTGGCCGTGAAGCGTACGCCACCATAGCGGAAGCTGTTTCGATCGTAGATGACCGAGCGCGCATTGATCAGTGCCTCGTGGAAGATGTTGTCGTAAAAAGTCTTGTTGAACAGATTGTTGACGTAGAGATCGACGCCATATCGGCCTTCCTTGCTTTCGAGTCGCGCATAGAGATTGACAACAGCGAATCCGCCCTGGACTACCAGCGGATCACCATACGTGTCGAAGCGAGAGGAGCTCTGGTAGCTATAGACGCCTCCGACACTTGCGTCGAAGCGGGATAGGTCGAGCGGCAGCCGGTAGTCGGTGGAGGCGTTGACCTTGTACTTCGGCGCCGCTTGCAGCGAGAGGCCGCGAAGATTGCCCTGGTTGGCGAGCGTGGTGGACGTCGCCGGCATGCAGCCCTGCGCTGCGGTCTGGCCGGTGTAGCAGCTTGCATTCGGATAGTCCCTGATCTGCGCGTCGTTGTAGAGCGCGCTCAAGCCCAGGTGCAGAGAGTCGTTTGCCCGGAACGTGGAGGCGAGTTCGATTCCCTGTGTTCGAACCTGGCCGATGGAGAGCAGGCGAATGACTGGAACGCAGGTGGGGCAGCCGGTAGAGCCCGTCTGGATCTGATAGTCCTTGTAGTCCGCTTTGAACACGTCGAAGTTGAGTGTCAGCCGCCGGTCGAAGAGTTGGCTCTTGAGGCCCAGCTCGACGTTGTTGACCTTCTCGCTGTTGAGGGGCTTCAACGGGGTGTTCGGATTCGAAGCGTCCGCGTTATCTTCAACATCGTAGGCTTTACCCGTCTCTGAATGCGAAAGCGTCAGGTAGGCGTTCACATCGGAGCTGAACTTGTGCTTGAAGCTCGCCTCTCCCGCAAGGAAGCCATAGGAGGAGTCGCCGTGCGAGTACGTGTTCGGATCGGTCGGGCGGATCGGATTGAACTGCCAGGTATAGCCCAGCCTGTCGTTCTGGTAGCGCAGCCCGGCGGTGACGGAGTTGGCCTCGGTGAGATCATAGGTGCCACGGGCGAAGGCGGCGAAGCTCTTGATACGCGAGGTGCGATCCCAGTTCACCGGGAAGACCTGCAAACGTTTGTACGGCTCCGAGAGATCGCTGTCCGTGTAGATCGTGCCGAGCAGATAAGTGAACGTTTGGTTACCCGTTGACACGAGCCGCAGTTCTTCGCTGACATACTTGGTAGCGACGTCGGTTGTCGCATCGAAGTCTGTTAGGTTGAGGACAAGGTCGGTCCGCGGCGCACCGATGAACACGTCCGTGCGAGGCTGTTCGCTGCGCGAGTAGCTGGTGAGGGAGCTGATCGTTCCCAGAGCATTCAGGTCATAGTCGGCGCGCACGACGATGCCCCGGTCGCGGGTCTTGGCGCTGCCGTTTTCGAGCGAATAGATGTCGCGATTGCCCGGCGCGGCCGTCACCCCAGGATAGAGTTGATTGAACGTTCGCTTCGGCGTCGCGGCGTCGAAGGCGTGCGTGGCGCCTGGGTTCACGTCGATGTACGCACCGCCGCCCAACAGCGGCGGAGTCACCCGGTCGGTCGCCAGATAATAGCCGGTAAGAGTGGCGGTAAACCGCTCGGTCGGCGCCCAAAGCAGCTTGCCGCGGATGCCCTTCGTATCGAATCCGCCCAGGTGAGTGTCGTTCAGCGCAATGTCACGCAGCGGCCCCGCCCATTTGTTGTAAACGCCCGACAGGCTGAACGCGAGCGTATCGGCAATCGGTCCCGTGCCGAATGCGGTGACCCGAGTCTGGCGGTCAGTCGTCTGCTCGACGAGAAAATCCGCCGCAGGCGCGCGGCTGGGCCCACGCGTGACGATGTTGATGATGCCAGCCGCGGCATTGCGGCCCGACAGCGTCGACTGCGGGCCAGCGAAGACCTCGACTCGCTCGACGTCGCTCAACTCGTTGGCGAGGGTGGAGAAGGTCGGCTGCGGAATGTCATCAACGATGATACCAGTCTGCGCTTGGACGCTGACCGCGTTCGCGAATGACGACACGCCGCGGATGCCGGGGGGCTTCGAGTTCTGAAATAAACCATTTGAGACGGTGACGGATGGAAAGACGTCGGCTAAGTCAGAGAGCCGGGAGACGCCCTCCGCTTCAAGGGTAGCCTGCGAGGCGACGGCCACGGACTTCGGCACATCCTGGGCATTCTCCCGTTGCTTCTGTGCGGTGACGATGATCTCTTCCAACGGTTCAGCGCTTTGCGCTGCCCGTCCGCTCCCGTACTTCTGCGTCGGTACCTCAGACTCCTGCGCCATTGCCAGACCACCGGGCGCCACGCTCACGGTCAGTAACAGCAGGGCAGCCATCTCAATGCCGGCACGGCCGGACCTCCAAACATGCGGTGTACGAATCATCACGCAAGCCCCCCCCAATTGGACAACATGTAATTCTTCTGAACGCAGAGCGTAACCAAGATTGAGTCGCTTGTAAAGGTTTACGGAAACGTTTACATGCTGGGTTTCCCGAGATATCCCTCCCGTGCAAAAAAGTCGCCGGGCGGCCCGCGCAAGCCAATCAGGTTCCCGGCTTGTTGGCCCAATTTGGGCTGGTGATACCGGTAGGTATTCGCTCCATCAAGGGTAAGGTGCCTGAGATCCTGGGAGGACGCCGAGAACGGCTTATCGGGTGAGACGAACCGCCCCCGCTGCGAATATGGTTCAATGAGTCATGCCAACGATCATCGATGTCGCCCGTCACGCCTCGGTCTCGATCGCCACCGTGTCGCGAGTCCTGAGCAAGCGGGAACGCGTGAGCGACGCGATCAAGAAGCGGGTCCTGCAGGCGGTGGAGCAACTCGGTTACGAGCCGAACCGCGCGGCACGCGCATTACGAACGCTGCGCGCGGCGAAGATCCTGGTGACCGTTCCCGATATCTCCAACCCGTTTTTTGCCAACGTCATTCGAGGAGCTGAGGAGACCGCGCGGGCGGCTGGCTACGGGGTGGTGCTGGGTGATACGCGGCACGACCCTGCGCTCGAGAATCAATATGCTGCCATGCTCGGGCAGCGCGAAGTAGATGGACTCGTTTTCCTGGGACATCGGTTGCCCGAGACGCTACGGTCGATGATCGAGGCGACCGGCGGGCGCGCACCGGTCGTGAACGGCTGCGAGTACGACCCTGAGCTGGGCGTATCGAGCGTGCATATTGATAATGCGGCCGCCGGCGCCGATGCGACCGACTACCTCATCTCGCTCGGCCACCGCCGCATCGGAATCATCACCGGCCCGTTGATCAGTCCGCTGAGCCGCGATCGTCTGGAAGGGGTCCGGAAAGTCGCAGGCCGCCACGGTCTGTTCGATCAGCTGCGGGCTCGGGCGGGCGATTTCTCGGTTGAGTCGGGCTACAACGAGGCGCAACAGCTTCTCGCCACGGATGCGATCACCGCAATTTTCTGCTTCAGCGACGAGATGGCGATCGGCGCGCTGCAGGCCGTCCGCAATGCAGGTCTCTCCTGCCCGGGCGACATCTCAGTCGTCGGCTTCGATGACATTCGGTTCGCGCGCTTCCTTGAGCCGGCGCTCACGACCGTGGCGCAGCCGAGCACGGATATCGGCCGCAGGACGGTACGCATCCTGCTGAAGATCCTCGCCGGCAAGCGGGCGCGGACCACAAATCTCACCCTACCGCATACGCTCGTGGTTCGGGACAGTACGGCCGCGGCACGCGAGCGTTGATCCTCCCGCACGCCAACACGATGTTCGACGCCGAACAGTCGCGAACGCAGGCGAGGGCTGTACGTCGGCAGCGTCAGTTACCGACTGCGCTACTGCCTCGCGGAGAGAGCTCTGTCTTTCTCGTCAACATCAAATGCATCGATCCGATCGGCCGCTACGCGCCACAGAACGACGGGCCCCAGCAGCCCGGACTCCAATAGCGGTGAATCCGCCTTGTAAGGATCGAATGTGGCGAACGTCAGCGGCTTCGCACCGGGCTGCTTGTCCCCGATCATTCGGTTGACCCAAAGATTTGTGATGCGAATTTCAAGCTGATTGGTACCGGCATGCAGGGCCCGCGTGACATCCACGCGGTACGGTGTCTTCCAAAGCGTCCCGAACCGCTTGCCATTCACCGACACCTGCGCGAGCTTGCGCACCGTGCCCAAGTCCAGCTCAATGTGCTGGCGCCCACTCATCCAGCTTGCCGGCACCGTGACGGTCTTGTGATAGGTGGCCGTTCCGGAAAAATACTTGACCCCGGCATCGGCACTCTCGGTCCACGACATCAGATGATCGAAGTCCGCACGGGCGGGTGCGCCGCGCCCGGCCTGGAACTCCAGGGTCCAGGGCCCGGTGAGCGTCAGCAACGACTCACGCGCAGGTTCGGTCAGCCTCAGCTCGGGCGTCGCCGCAGGCTTGCGGAATACGACAAAGACCGCATCAGACGGGTCGAGCTTCATCGGCACAATCGTACGGCCATCTTTGATGCGATAAGCGGCGCGCTCCCTACGGCCGCTGTCCGCGTGCCACAATTCCGGTGCCTTGCCGACAACCCGGAAACTGGCCTCCACGGCCTCGGAGCGCTGATTGCGGTTATTGACGAAATACAGATCTCCGTCCTTCAATTGACGGTGCACGAACCACAGCGTCGTGTCAGCTGCCAATTTCGTGTAACCAAAGTCCGGAGCGACACCCATTCGCGTGAGGACGTCGCCGAGATTCCGGGATCGGATCACGTGGCCCTTGCCGTACGGGTGTTCACCGCCCGCCGCGTCGGCGCCCCAAATTTCGGTGGCCAGAGCCCGGAACTCCTCTCTGTTGTCCGCCAGACTCGGCGATGTCTCGGGCTTCTCACCCACGACGGTCGCACCCGCCGCCGCCAGCGCGCCGATCAGGCGCAGCGCATCCAGCGACATGAAGCGCGTACGCGGATCTAAGGCCAGCACCCGATAGCGCATCCCGGTGCGCGTCACCAGTTGATGGCCCGATACGGACAGCAGCGTCAGTGCATGCAGATTCGCGAAATCAAAGGCGTAGCCTTCCGGAACCGGCGGAAGATGCTGGGCGTACAGCGCGGTGATGTTGGAGTCCTGACCATAGAAGTAGAGCACATCGGCCGCGAAGTGGCCTTGCTGCAGCAGGTAACTGCTGCGGGTGAGGTAGCTCACCCAGGCGCCGGCCTGCTCTGCCCAGGTTTCATTGCGCGTGAACCACTGACCGAAGGGCCCCAAGGTGACGCCGGGCGCTCGATTGAGCAGCGGCTGATGGACCGACGTGTGGATGATAAACCGGTTCAACCCATCCGCGAGTTCCCGGTCTGCGGTGGGTTTCAGGTCCTCAGGCGCGTAGGCAAAGGCTGGACCACTCGATGTCATCGATTCCGCAGCAACCAGGTTTTGACCATAGAGGTGTGCGACGGAGGCCGATTCCCGAATATCCGCGTCACTGCCTTGCTGCGACAAGAATCCGCCGACCCACATGGCCGACATCGGCACGTCGTTATCGCGCTTCACATCCATGCCATCGCCGATAAAGGCGCGACCCGACTCGTGCGATTCCCCGTAATGCACCATGCCGCGCTCACGCAACGATGCGGCAATTTGCCCATAGTGATCGTCGGCGAGGATTTCTCCGAGCGTGCGCCGGAAGTCCCAGAGGAATCGTTCCGTGGCCTCGACGCTGCCAATGACCTGCCCGGTCAGCGCCGGCAACCAGAGGCGCAGGTCATAGCCGCGCCGCTGTGCGAACTGCGTCGGGACCGTCTCGCTCCAGTTCTGTGCACCCGCCTCCCAGCTGTCATTGACCATGCCCCTGAGACCATGGGCGCCCATCAAACGCTTGCCGAGGAAAGATTCATATCGCCCAAGGTAAGCGTCCATATGTGACTTCACGTCGGTGCGACTGAGTTTGTCGACCTCCAAGCCGGTCCCCTCGGGAGAAGCCGGGTGATTGGTGATGCCGAGGAGGGAATAAGCCATGCGCAGCACGACCCAGCGTCCGGGCGGCGGTGTCCATTCGAGCGTACCGTCCTGGCGGACCTGCGCGGTCAGATCGACGACCGCAGTCGGATCAATCACCTGGGAGGGCGCGACGGTGGGTTGCGCGGCGGCCTCCAGGCCGCTGCTGACAAAATACGCTGCTTTTTCTTCGAAATGATCCAGGCGCGGCGCCGTATGTAGGACCAGTTCGGCGACGAGATGATCCGCGCGTTTCGGCGTCACCCCCAACAGGCTCTGGATTTCGGGGGGCACCACCACGGGCGGCGGGGTAAACAGCAGCACGCGAAAGTAGCGCGCGGTCACTGCAGGGAAACTGAGGGTTTGCTGACTCTCGGCCGTCGCCGTGATACTCAGGACGGCGTGGAACGACTGGCCATCGTCGCTGCTCTGCAACTCGGCGGCCGGCTTCGTCTTATCCAGAAAGAAATCCAGGCCGCTGTTGCCCTGCAGGGCCAGCGTCACCGACTGCATGGTCTGAGGCTGTTCATAGTTCCACTGAATCCAGGCCGGCCGATCGTGCTCGCCAAACGGAATCGCGATCGCCTTGACCAGGTCCCCGTCGGCCAAAAGATCCGCATTGATGGGTCCTGCGCTGCTCGTCACCGTTGGGTGTAGTTCCTGCGGGGTCCGCTCGGCGTCCGGCACGCGGTAGGCCACCACGGCCACATCGCGGTAGAAATTCGACACAGCATTCGCGGGCTTCGGCGCAAAAAAGCCGCCGTACTCAATCGGAATATTCTGGAATGGCCCGACCACGCTGGGCGGTGCCGGCAGTTGGCCGGCAAACGGTATGCCGCCGTCCACGCGGGTCTCGCTCCACACGAGTTTTTTCATGCCCTGCTCCGGCCGGACCCAGGGGCCTCCTGATTCGCTCCAACCGGGCGATCCGGCAATGCTCAGCTCCAGCCCCAGCTTGTCGGCCAGGCGGGCGGTAAACCCGAACGCGTCCTGCCATTCCGGCGTCATATAGATGACCCGCTTATCGACCAGCTTGGGTGTGCCCAGCGCGGCGTCGAAATTCTGGATCCCACCAATGCCGACCCGGTGCATCCACTCCAGGTCCATCTGAATGCCGTCCTGGGTGACGTTGCCGTTCATCCAGTGCCACCAGACACGCGGTTTGGCTGAGGCGGGCGGATTCTTGAATCCGGTCCATAGCGCGTCCTCGGCTCTCGCTGGCGGTATTGCCGAGCTGAGAATGAGCAGCGCGATGCCCAGAGCTGCCCGAGAGAACCAACGCGCACGCGCTGCATTGGCCACTGTGGTTAGGGGTATTGTCTTAGTGTTGTATTGCATGGAATAAATCACAGGATGCCGCTCGAGCTGCGCTGGCTTGCCGGGCGCTGCGCGGCGAGTCCTTGCCGGTAGCCGCTGGCGCGGTACGCCGCGATCGGATCGATGGCCGCGTCGCGCGACTGCCGCGCCACGCCTAAGATGGGTGCCACGTCGGTGCTAAAGGCCCGCTTGAGCGCCTGGGTGGCCGCGAGTGCGTCGTTGCTCTGTTGGGCTGCATCGAGCGCCTTGCGGTCTACCAGCAGCGCCTGCGCATAGGCGCGCTGCAGCTCGATGGCACTCGTCATCAGACTCTCGATAGGATCCGTCACGTTGTGTGATTGGTCGAGCATGTGGGCGAGCGGCAACCGCACGCCCCGTCGCTCAGCATCGACCAGCTCATTGAAGATCAGAAACAGCCGGTAGGGGTCGATGGATCCGGAATCCAGATCATCGTCGCCGTATTTGGAGTCGTTGAAATGAAAGCCGCCCAGTCGCCGCGCATGAATCAGCCGCGCGACGATCATCTCGATATTGACGTTGGGAGCGTGATGGCCGAGGTCCACCAGGCAGAACGCCTTCGGTCCCAGGGTCGACGCCGCCATGAGCGAGCTGCCCCAGTCCTGGATGACTGTGGCGTAGAAGGCGGGCTCGTACATCTTGTGCTCGATCAGGAGCCGCCACTGCTCCGGGAGCGCTGCATAGATCTGGGTTGCGGACTCGAGATAACGCTCAAAGGCCAGAGACAGATGCTGCTGGCCTGGAAAGTTGGCGCCATCGCCGATCCAGAGGGTCAAAGCGCTCGAACCCAGCCTCTGACCGATCCGGATGACGTCCAGATTGTGCTCGATGGCCTGTGCGCGGACGGCCGGATCGGTGTGGGCCAGGCTGCCGAATTTGTAGGAGAGACTCTGGCCACGTTGATCCTGAAAAGTGTTGGAGTTGACCGCATCAAAGCCTAAGCCGCGGTGTTGGGCATAGGCGCGAAGCTCGGCGTAGTCCTCGGCGCGGTCCCACGGCAGGTGCAGCGAGACCGTCGGGGTAGCCGCGGTCAAGGCGTGAATGACCGCACAGTCATCGAGCTTCTCATGGATGTTGCGCGGTTCGCCCACGCCCGGAAAGCGTGCGAAGCGCGTCCCTCCCGTACCCACGCCCCAAGAGGGAATGGCGACCGCGAATCGGGCGACGGCCTGCGCCATTGGCTCGATCGCGATGCCCCGTCGCCCGAGCTGTCGGCCTAGGACCTCATAATCAGCCTTGAGATCCGCGAGCAGCGGCGCGTTGCACTCCTGGATGTAGTCCGGATTGCGCGGGTCGGCTTGCATAGTTCCCCCAATTGATCGTGACTAACGCGTGAACGCTCCGGCGTTGCCTGCATCGACGTTCAGAATATTGCCCGTGGATTTGGCGGCCCGATCGGAGGCAAGAAAAGCGACGGCCTCGGCGACGTCCTCCGGGTAGACGCTGCGCTTGAGGAGGCTGCGCTCGCGATAGACGGCCTCGAGCTCATCGGGGGTCGTGTTGTTCTGCCGCGCACGCTGCTCGGCCCATTCGCCCTGCCAGATACGCGAGCCGCGCAGCACCGCATCCGGATTGACGACGTTGACCCGAATACCCATCACGGCGCATTCGAGCGCGAGGCAGCGCGCCAGATGCAGCTCCGCCGCCTTGGCCGTGCAATAAGCCGCTGCGCCCGGAGAGGCTGCCAGTGCATTCTTCGAGCCGATGAAGACGATCGAACCGCCCAAGTCTTGCAACCTCAAGAGCTGCACGGCTTGGCGGGCAATCAGGAAGTAGCCGGTCGCCAAGACATCCATGTTGCGCCGCCAGAGTTCCAGCGAGGTAGCCTCGACCGGGGCGGCTGAGGCGATGCCGGCGTTGGAGATGCAGATGTCGATACCGCCGTAGTTACAGGCCGCGTCGCGGTAGAGATCGGCGACAGTACTTTCATCCGTGACGTCGACCCAGAGATCGACGGCGCAATCCGCGCCGTACTCGCGCTGAAGCGCCCCTCTGGCTTCGGCGAGCGCCGCTCGATCGATGTCGCACAGGACGACGCAGGCGCCGTCCTCGACCAGACGCCGCGCACTGGCGAGGCCGATGCCCCCCGCGCCGCCGGTGATCAACGCGACGCGACCCGCCAGCAGCTTTGGCTTAGGCATGCGCTTGAGCTTGGCTTCCTCGAGCGCCCAGTACTCAATATCGAAGGCTTCCTGCTCGGGAAGGCCGCAATAGGTGGAAACACCTTCCGATTCACGCATCACGTTGATGGCGTTGACATAGAACTCGGCCGCGATACGCGCGGTTGACTTGTCGGCGGCAAACGTGATCATGCCGACGGCGGGAATCAGGTACACCACCGCATTCGGGTCGCGCATCGCGGGGGAGCCCGGCCGCCGACAGCGCTCGTAGTACGCAGCGTAGTCCTGGCGATAGGCCTCGATAGCCGCCTGTAAGCGTTCAAGCAGCGCGCGTCCATCTTCCTCGGCCGGATTGAAATCGAGCACCAAGGGTCTGATCTTCGTGCGCAGAAAGTGGTCGGGGCAGGAGGTGCCGAGATCCGCCAACCGCTCGAAGGCTTCACTGCCGACAAAGCTCAGCACCGCTGGGCTGTCGTCAAAATGACCGACCTTGCGCGCCGACCTGGAAATCAGCCCGCGAATATGCGGCATGATCGTCGCGGCAATCTGCCGCCGACGCCCCTCCGGCAGCGGCGCGAACTTCAAGCCGCCGAGGCCGGGATCGCCCACATTCTTTTTCGCCAACCAGGCGATCGCGCGATTGATGACCTCGAGCGTGTTCTCGTAGCACTCACGCGAGGTCTCGCCCCAAGTGAACATTCCATGCGCTTCGAGAAGAACGCCCCGAATTCGCGGGTTCTCACGGACAAATTGCTGTAGCCGGAGGCCCAGCTCGAAGCCCGGACGCAACCAGGGCAGCCATCCCATCTCCCCGCCCCAAACCTCGCGGGTCAGTTCGCGGCTATCCCTCGAGGCGGCAATCGCGATCACCGAATCGGGATGCATGTGATCAACATGCGGCCGATCGATCAGGCCATGTAGCGGGGTGTCTATACTGGGCGCGCGGGGGTTGAGATTGAACGTGCAGTGCGGATACAGACCGACCATCGTGTCCTCGTCCTGCGGACCCTTGAAGCGCGACGGCAGCAGGCGGATCTGCTCCATATATAAAGTAGCAAAGCCATCGAGCTTCATCGTGCCAAGGTCGCCACCCGAGCCCTTGACCCACAGGACTTGCACGGGCTTGCCGCTGAGGGGATCGGACATCGGGATCTTGGCGGAGGTATTGCCGCCGCCAAAGTTCGTCACACGCTTGTCGGCACCGAGCAGATTGGAGCGGTAAAGAAGTAGCTCCTCAGACGTCATCGCTGCGGCCCGGGCCTCTTCCCACCGGTTCACTATTAGCCCCGGAGCGACGTTGTCGGCCCACGAATTCGTTTGCTGGTTGTTCAATGGCTACCCCTCCCGCGAGCAATTCTCGCACTGGATCTTTTATTGTCAATCATTTTCGATCATACTGAGTCAATATCGATGAGGAAATGGGGTTGCCCATGCTCGAAGTTGAACGACAGCGCCTGATTCTCAAACTGGTCCACGATCGCTCGGTCGTGTCGGTTCAGCACCTGGTGGAGACGCTCGGTGCGTCCGAGGCCACGGTGCGGCGCGATATTAATGCGCTTGCCGAGCAGCGGCGACTGCGGCGCATACGGGGCGGCGCGGAAGCGCTTACACCCCGACATGAGGCACACCTCGTCGGCATGCCGTTCGAGCTCAGTCAAGCGATCGGTGCCGCCGAAAAATCAGCCATCGCCCGAACCGCGGTCGAACTCATCCGCGATGGTGAGAGCATCATCATCAATGGCGGCACGACGACCTACGCCATGGTCGAGTATCTCGCCGACCGCCAGCTCGACATCCTGACCAATTCCCTGCCGATCGTGACGAAGCTCGTGGCGAGCAGCCGCAATCGAGTCACGATGCCCGGCGGCACGATCTACCGCGAGCAGAACATCGTGCTCAGTCCGTACGACGACGACGCAATCGGTCACTTCTGGGGCCAGAAGCTCTTCACCGGCTGCTATGGCCTCAATCGCTTCGGCCTGATGGAGACCGATCCGTTAATCGTGCAGGCCGAGATGAAGCTGCTGAACCGCGCCGAGGAACTGGTGGTGCTGGCCGACAGCCGCAAGCTGCGACAGCGCTCCTCCATGATCGTCGCCGGACTCGATCGAATCTCGACCCTTGTGACGGATGCGGGTGCGAGCGAAGAGGATCTCGAACCGTTGCGCAGCGCCGGAATCCGAGTCATCAAGGTCGCGGTGCCTACAGAGCAGGAAGCGCAGAAAAGCACGTCGCAGATCAGCGCCTGACGCAGCGCCGAGTCAACGGGGGGATCATGGTAATCGAAGTTGAAGCACGCGCTCCCGCGGGACTGCTGTTCGCGCACTCGCTAAAGCGGCCGCTGACACTCGCGATCAGCTGCTTTCTGATCTGGGGTCTGGCCTATGGGTTACTGGATGTGCTCAACAAGCACTTTCAGGAAACGTTGCACATCGGCAAGGCGCAGTCCTCGTGGCTGCAGATGGCCTACTTCGGCGCCTACCTGTCGATGAGCATTCCGGCGGGCCTTCTGATGAGCGCCCGCGGCTATAAATTTGGCATCGTGTCGGGGCTGGTGTTGACGTCGATCGGGGCGTTATTGTTTGTGCCCTCGGCGCAGATCGCGAGCTTTCCCCTCTTCGTCGGCTCCATGTTCGTGATGGCCTCCGGGCTGTGCTTTTTGGAGACCGCGGCGGACACCTACGTGAACGCGTTGGGTCCACCCGCGCTGGCGCCACAACGGCTGAACCTGGCCCAATCCTTCAATGCGCTCGGAGTATTCTTCGGTCCATTGATCGGCGGATCGCTGTTTTTTAGTCCCGAGGTCACCTCACGATTGGGGGGCGAGCAACGCGCGGTGCAGATGACGTATTTGGCCATCGCCGTCGCGGTCCTGGCCTATGCCTTCGTGCTAGCACGGGCGCATCTGCCCGAGATCCGCGACGCCTCAGTCCAGCTTGAGCGGGGACGCATTGCGGTTAAAAATCGATCGCTGTGGCGCCAGAAGCATTTCGTGTTCGGTGTGGGCACCCAGGCGCTCTACGTCGGCGCCCAGGTTGGGATCGGTGCCTATTTCATCAACCTGGTCACCGAGACCTGGCCCGGTCTGACTTCGCAGCAAGGCGCCTTCCTGCTGTCGCTCGCCACCGTCGGTTATCTCATCGGTCGCTTCACATCGACCGCATTGCTGCTGCGGGTCAAGCCGCGCACGCTACTGACAGTGTATGGAGTCGTCAATGTCGTGCTGTGCCTGATCGTCGCGATGGGCCTGCAGAAGGTTTCCGCCGTGGCTCTCATCGCGGTGTTCTTCTTCATGTCGACCATGTTCGCGACGATCTTCACTCTCGGCGTGAAGGACCTAGGGCCCTCGACCAAGCGTGGTGCCTCGATCATGGTCATGGCCATCGGTGGGGGCGTAATCCTGCCCTACCCGATGGGCCGTATCGCCGAACTCTACGGGACGCCGGCCGCCTTTCTGTTGCCGGCGCTGATCTTTGTGATCGTCGCGCTGTATGGTTGGGTGGGCGCGAGACTCGACGAGCCCGTCACCTAGGCGCCCGCCCATGCTCGCCGTTGCCTCACGAGGAGCGTAACGCCATGTCGAGCGATCTGCTGGGCGTGATCGATATCGGCAAGACGCATACGCGATTTTTCGTCGCCGATGCCGACAGCGGCAAGATCCTCTCCGACGCCTATAGACCCTCGCAGGGATGCGACAGCACCGTCATCCGGGAGTTGGATGTCTTCGGAATCGAATCCTGGCTGATCGAAGTCATCGGCAGTCATCCCCAGCGGCGACACATTCATACGCTGGTACCCATCGCGCACGGCGCGGCCGCGGTCCTGATCGACTCTGAACGGAAGGTCCTGATCGCGCCCGACTATGAGGATGGGAGATTTGAGGCCGTCGGCGACTCATACAGGGAGCGACGCGATCCGTTCGAATTCAGTTACTCGCCGTTTTTGCCGCTGGGCTTGAACCTGGGTCGGCAGCTGTACTATCTGCAGACTAGGCACCAGCAGTTGTTCGAGCGAGCGCACACCCTTCTCCTCTTCCCGCAGTACTGGGCTTGGCGCTTCAGCGGTGTGGCCGCGAGCGAGCTAACCTCGCTCGGGTGTCACAGCGATCTATGGCGCCCGCTGCAAAGCCGCCCAACGCACCTGGTAGAACGACAAGGCTGGACGTCACTATTACCAACGCTGCATGCGGCGGGAGGGGTCATCGGTACCGTCTCGCAGGAGATGGCGAGCTTGGCGGGACTCAATCCCGATTGCCGCGTGCTGTGTGGACTGCACGATTCCAATGCTTCGTTTCTATCCCACTTGACCACGCGATCGACGCAGCCGTTTGCGGTGGTCTCGAGCGGCACCTGGACGGTCATCATGGCTCGGGGGGCGGATCTGCGACGCATACGAGAGCCGCTGGACATGTTGGTCAACGTGGATGCGTTCGGTGGGCCAGTCGCGACGGCGCGGTTCATGGGTGGGCGAGAATACGAGATCGTCGCCGGCGATAGCGGACGAGAAGTTGTAGCGTCAGAGAAAGATGTGGCTGCGGTCATCTCCAGCAGAGCCTTTGCATTGCCCGCGTTTTTCAATGCAGGCGGCCCATTTGCGCGGGTGCGCGGCCGATTGATCAGCGCTGAGCTAATAAATGCGGCGCAGCGTGCTGCACTCGCAACAGTGTACATCGCGCTCATGACGGACTATTTGCTTGGTCTACTGGATGCGCACGGTGACGTCATCATCGACGGACCGCTGGCGCGCAATCCGATCTATGCGAGCGTGTTGGCAGCGTTGAGACCGCAGAATCCCGTCTTCCTGACCTATGCGAGCGTTCCGGCGGTGACCGCGTCTTGCTATCTCAATAAGTCGGTTCCGATGGCACAGAATTGTTCCTTGGTGCCCCCTTCAAATTCGACGGAAGCACTTCTGGAATACCGTGCCGCGTGGCTGACTCTACTGGAAAAGCATTGTCAGAGCGACACTACGCGTATCCAATGCAACCTTATTTGACCTCAATAGCCATGAGACAACTACGGAGAAACTATGGAGAACTATGGAGCAGAGTTATGAAGTTCGATAGGCCTGCCGGGGCAAACCCAATCGATCAACTCAAGGTCGTCGGCCGGGCGACCGATCGCATCGACGGTCCCCTCAAGACGACTGGTACCGCGACCTATGCGTATGATCACAAGGGCTTCAAGCCTGCTCCCGCCTACGGCTTCATCGTCGGAGCGGCAATCGCCAAGGGGCGGATTGCCGGAATGGAACTTGAAGCAGCGAAAGCCGCGCCCGGAGTGCTGGCGATCGTGACCGCAGCCAATGCCGGCAAGCTCGGCACCGGCGAGTTCTATATCGATCGGCCGCTGGCAGGGCCAGACATCGAGCACTATCACCAAGCGATCGCGATCGTAGTTGCCGAGACGTTTGAACAGGCGCGCGCCGCCGCTGCGTTCCTGCGCGTGAACTACGTCCGTACACCGGGCGTGTTCGACCTGGCTGCGGCGAAGGACGCGGCATTCACACCGAAGCCGGGGCAGTTCGGCCCCCCGCCCCAAACTGCCGTTGGAGATTTCGAGGGTGCGTTCGCTGCGGCGCCGGTGCAACTAGACGAAAGTTATAAGACACCCGACCAAGCCCACGCGATGATGGAGCCGCACGCCACGATCGCGGCTTGGGACGGCGATCAGCTCACCTGTTGGTGTCCAATCCAACAGCTCAACTGGGGCGTTCGTGACCTAGCGAAGATCTTGGGAATCCCCAAGGAAAACATCCATCTCGTGACGCCCTTCATCGGGGGTAGCTTTGGAGGAAAGGGTACGGTCCTCGCGGACACGGTGGCGGCATCGCTGGCCGCGCGATCGGTGAGGCGACCTGTGAAGGTCGCGATATCTCGCCCGCTCATGTTCAACAACACGACTCATCGGCCAGCCACAATTCAGCGGATTCGGATTGGTGCCACACAAGACGGTAAGATCACGGCCATCGGTCACGAAAGCTGGTCCGGCAACCTGCGCGGGGGACGCAGTGAGTCGGCAACGACCTCTACGCGGCTGCTCTATACCGGAGCTAACCGGATGACGCATCTGCGGCTCACAGTGCTCGATCTCGCCGAGGGTAACTCCATGCGTGCACCGGGCGAAGCGACCGGCATGATGACGCTTGAGATCGCGATGGACGAGATGGCAGAGAAACTGGGGATGGACCCGGTTCAGTTCCGTATTCTCAATGACACGCAGGTCGATCCCGAGAAACCTGATCGACCGTTTTCCACACGCCAGCTCGTGAAGTGTCTGAACACAGGCGCCGAACGCTTCGGCTGGAGTAAACGCAATGCCCAGCCAGCTCAGATGCGCGACGGAGGGTGGCTTATCGGTTCGGGTGTGGCAGCGGCCATTCGCGGGGCGCCCATCATCAAATCCGCCGCACGAGTTCGGCTGGATGACGGAGGTAGAGTTACCGTGGAAACCGACATGACCGATGTCGGCACCGGCAGCTACACCATCATCGCCCAGACTGCCGCGGAGATGATGGGCGTTGGGCTTGATAAGGTCGTGGTACGACTCGGCGACTCTCGCTTTCCGGAATCGCCGGGTTCAGGCGGGCAATGGGGTGCGGCATCCGTCACTTCAGGCGTCTATGCCGCGTGCCTCAAGCTACGCGAGGCAGTGGCACAGAGGCTCGGTTTCGATTCTGCCGACATCGAATTCGCCGACGGTCACGTGAGTGCCGGAAGCCGCCGTGTGCGGCTGAGGGAGGCCGCCCGGGGTGGTTCGTTAGTCGCTGAGGATGAGATGACCTACGGCGATCTTGCTAAACAGTTTGCGCAACAAACTTTTGGCGCGCACTTCGTCGAAGTCGGCGTCGATGTCGCCACCGGCGAGATCCGCATACGCCGGATGCTGGCCGTGTGCGCCGCCGGTCGCATACTCAATCCAAAGTCTGCGCGCAGCCAAGTCATCGGCGGCATGACCATGGGAGCCGGCGCGGCGCTAATGGAGGAATTGGCGGTTGACAAGTGCTTCGGTTTCTTTGTGAATCACGATCTCGCCGGCTATGAGGTACCCGTTCATGCCGATATTCCTCGTCAGGAAGTCATTTTCCTCGAGGAAGTTGACCCGACGATGTCACCAATGAAGGCCAAGGGCGTTGGCGAGCTCGGTCTGTGCGGCGTTGCCGCAGCCGTCGCCAATGCGGTTTACAACGCCACTGGAGTGCGCGTGCGCGAATACCCTATCACTCTTGATAAACTTCTCGACCGGTTGCCGGCTCTGGTTTGATTGCGGCTCATGCGGCACACGGGAGGCGGCCTTTGAAGGTTGATCGGTTGCACTGCCAATGTACGACCCTCATGCGACCACATTGGTGCAGCGCTGTGCACGGCGGTGCTGACCCGGAGAACAGGACATGCAGAACCCGATCAACCTAGAGCTATCCCGACGGGAATTCTTGGTGCTGACCACCGCGTCCGCTGCGGCAGCCGCGATTCCGCTCGCTGTCGAGGCCCAAAATTTGGGGCCCATTGCGCCGGTCATGGTGACGGTGTCTTTCCATGTGAACGGAAAGCGTCGCGAGCTGAAACTCGACACGCGAACGACGCTGCTCGACGCCTTGCGTGAACACCTGCAGCTTACCGGGACCAAGAAAGGCTGCGATCACGGCCAATGCGGCGCCTGTACCGTAATCGTGGGCGGGCGGCGGATCAATTCATGTCTTACGCTCGCGGTTATGCATGAGAGCGATCAGATTACTACCATCGAAGGCCTCGGCACGCCGCAGAAGCTGCATCCCATGCAGATCGCTTTCGTAAAGCACGACGGTTATCAGTGCGGCTACTGTACGCCTGGACAGATCTGTTCTGCGGTTGCTGTGCTCGATGAAATGAAAGCCAGCGTCCCGAGTCACGTGACTGCGGACCTGATGGCGCCGCCGAAGTTGAGCGACATGGAATTACGTGAACGTATGAGCGGCAACATTTGCCGCTGCGGTGCCTATTCCAACATTCAGGAAGCCATCGCTGAAGTGGCCGGGAGTCGCACATGAAGGCTTTCAGTTATGAGCGCGCACAATCGCCAACGGCGGCCGCAGCCGCGGCTGCCAGCATTCCCGGGGCCAAGTTCATTGCAGGCGGCACGAATTTGCTTGATCTGATGAAGCTCGAGATCGAGTCGCCGGCACACCTCATCGACGTAAACGGCCTTGCGCTCGACAAAATTGAATCCACGCCGGATGGGGGGCTTCGAATCGGTGCATTGGTACGTAACACGGATCTAGCCGCACATGAACGAGTACGAGGGGAATATGGCATACTTTCACGTGCACTGCTCGCTGGGGCCTCGGGTCAGTTGCGTAACCGGGCGACAACGGCTGGCAATCTCTTGCAGCGGACGCGCTGCCCTTATTTCTACGATCCATATCAGCCGTGCAACAAGCGCAATCCCGGCAGCGGTTGCGGCGCCATCGGTGGCGTCAGCCGCCAGCATGCAGTGATCGGCGTGAGCGATGCGTGTATCGCCACCCATCCGAGCGACATGGCGGTCGCAATGCGCGCGTTGGACGCGACAGTGGAAACCCTCGGGCTCGGTGGCAAGATGCAGAGCGTTCCGATCGCCGACTTTTATCGCCCGCCTGGCGGCACGCCTCATGTTGAGACCACGCTAGGACCCGGGGAACTGATCACGTCCGTCACATTGCCCAAGCCAATCGGTGGCACGCACGTCTATTACAAGGTACGCGATCGATCATCGTATGCATTCGCACTAGTCTCGGTCGGCGCGGTCGTGCAGCGTGATGGAGGCGGGCGCGTCGCGGTAGGCGGCGTTGCCCACAAGCCGTGGCGCATGGAGACAGCGGAGGCTGAATTACCGCGCGGCGCCAAGGCAGTTGCCGCGACATTGCTGGACGGGGCAAAACCCACCCCCAAAAACGCATTTAAGTTGATGCTGGTGGAGCGCGTGCTCGCGGCTGTACTGGGGCGAGTGAAGGCCCTGCAACGATGAAGTGCGATGCCTCTGCGACCACAAATCCGATCGATCGACGTTGGACTGTCTGCTTAAAAGGGTCATAAAGAGTGAACGCTGCGACGGTTGTATCTTGCGGCTGAGCCTAAGCCCAAGCTGAAACTATCAGCATCAGACGGTCTGGAGCGGCCGCTGAAAAATGGTTGAACCCTTCCATTCATCCATCCAATTCAATCCGATTATCAAAATGTCGTAAATGCCGTTCACGTGTACCCCCGCCCGTCGGTGTCGCGAAGTCGCCGGGCGTCACCGTATACGACGCTTCCTTCGCCGGTCTTGGTGGGTGTCCCTTCGCACCGGGGGCGACCGGCAACGTGGCAACCGAGGACGTCGTCTGGACGCTGCACGAGATGGGCCTCGAACGTGCTCACCGCCGCGGGTAGCGGCGGTCGCGCAGTGGCGCACAGTCGCCGATCAGATGCGTGCGAAATTCCCAAAGCTTTCCGGTTTGATGGATAAATCGGAGGCGGACGTGTTGTCCTTCCTGAGCTTTCCGAAAGCTCATCGCACGCAGATCCATAGCACAATCCGCTGGAAAGGCTCAACGACGAGGTCAAGCAGCGCACCGATGTCGTGGGCATCTTCCCGAACGACGCATCGATTACACGGCTCGTCGGTGCGCTACTGATCGAGCAGAACGACGAATGGCAGCTGCAACGCCGGTACATGCAATTTGAAGGCTTGCAGACTCTCAGCGACAATCAAACCGCTCGGTTGTCCGCAGTCGTCAACTGAGCATGAGCTCAATCGAGCCAAGACTCACGACTCCTAGCACCACGCGCTGGGACACAATCTTGCATTGTCTGAGCTCGTGGAAAAGGGGGCGCCTTGGCCGCGCTCCACTCGCGACGGGGCATCTTCCTCTCGCGCAATTGCAGCCAGATGAGTTTCATCGCCCGCCCCATCGCTTGGGAATGTCCACGGGTGCCCACTGACCGCCGCAGCTTCGCGTTCAGACTTGCGAGGCCATGGGTCGTGTAGATCATTTTGTTCACCTCCTGCGGGTAGGCAATGAAGAGGATGACGTGCGTCCAGTGCCGGCGCCACAAGGCGGCACTACTGACAGCCGTTATGTGTGCGGAAGTCTCGGACCCACTCGGCGGTCGCCCGCATTCCGCCAAACGGATAGAAGTGCATCAGCACCTCGCCATGGGTGGCCGGATCCAGTCTGGCGGCGTATTGCTCGATCAGTCTGTCTGGGCCTGCCGCCGAGAGCAGTTTGGTGAGCGACATGCCGTATTTCTTCATCACCTTGGTCGACGCGCCGACTCCGCACCGTGATGCGAAGGCCAGCAACCGTTTCACGCTGGCGGGCCCGGGAACACCGATGCGAACCAACGCATGGACGCCAGCCTTGCGAACCTGCTCCAGCCAGGCGAGCACCGGCTCGGCATCGAACGTGAACTGCGTGACCACGGCAAAGTCATGGCCACGCTCCAGGATCGCGGCCTGCTTGTCCAGTTTGGCCTGCCACAGCTTCGTGTTTCCGATGTCGGTGTGGCCTTCGGGGTAGCCTGAAATGCCGATACGTCGGATTCCATATTTTGCAAGGAGGCCGGTGCGGATGATCGACAGTGCGTCCTCAAATGGGCCCATGGGCTGTGGCGGGTCGCCTGCAACGACGAAGGCATGATTGGTTCCCACTTCACGTTGCAAGGCGGCGAGGAAGCTT
>WNFP01001080.1_pt1 | contig 21311 bp, 23 predicted proteins | sample 5400201 | NCBI WGS metagenome assembly WNFP01 (sample SAMN13153355, study PRJNA577476) | soil metagenome | isolation source: 115 cm saprolite under Madrone tree | place: USA:California | collected 2016-06-14
AGGCGCCGGCGCAGATCCAGCCCTATACCTTTGATGCAGTGAACGTACGCATTTCTTCCCGGATGAATGGTTGCGGTGTACCAGCGGAGGAAATTATCGTAGGGAGTCCCTAAAAATATTTCAACGAAAGTCTGCGGTTTAATGGAACCAATCCTGCAGTCATCAAATGCCTCGCAGCGGAAAGCGTGATGGGCTTGCGGAATAAGTGAGTCAATCCCAAAAAACTCTCCGGCCGGCAGTAAACTGACAATGATCTGCCGTTCGTGACTGTTGATATAGGAGACTCTAACAATTCCCGACAACGAGAGATAAATGAATCTTGCCTCCTCGTCCTGATCAAAAACAATCTCATTTTTTTCGAAAGTTTTTATGAACAAGTTGGACGCCAATTTTTCCAACTGTGTAGTAGAAAAAGAGGCCAGGTTTTTCAACTGCTGCAAGTCTTTTAGGTTCACTTGATTCATCCGTGTCTCAGACCTTAACGCCTAATTCATGACAAAGGTCTCAACGGTTTGGAGATTAGCAGGGAGTATTAAGACTACCAATTTCAGAAATTGACGAGCCGATATGTTGGCGAAGAATCGCAACGATTTGATTGCGAAAATTCAAATCATCAAAAAATAAACTTCCTAAATAATCCTGATCGTTCCAACGCATAATGATAATACAATGTGGGTCTAAAGCACTCGGCGTGCCAATTTCCAGTCGCGTCAGAATACCAACTTCGCCTTGAGGCAAAGGGTTATCGACGATGTTTTCGCAATGGTCGCGAATTTTTGGGGGAAAGCATCGTCCGCTCTCCATTCCCATTAGAAAGACCTAACACAAAGACATAAAACTTGTTGTCGGGAATCTGACATTGCAGTTCCGACCGCCAAATGAGTTGATTGAGGCCCCCGTGAGGATTTTGCGTCTTCGTTGTCAGGGTAATACCGACAACGGAGCCTGGACGACTAACGCGTAACGCTAACGTGAGGTAATCCGAGTCTAGCTCTTAACTGCGGTTTTTTACAGGAGGCCGAATCCCGAAAGATTTCTTGCGTAGGTGGATAAACAACAAACAGATCTGAGAGGCATTATGCTAGAAGAGCAAGCGTCACAACGTGGATCGAGAGACGGCAAGCGCCCCAGCCGATCTCAAGACGTTATAGGATAGGGTGCCACGCATGATAAATTCGGTTGCGAGCGCACCCTTCTTAGTCTCCAACTTAGTCTCCAAACAGCCAGGTAAATAAGGTCTTAATTCTTTCCCATAGTATCTCCCACAAACACGTCAATTCCGGAAAACCTCGTTTCGAAGTATGGCTTTCCGGAACACTTGGTCACTATTAACCGACAGTTTGGAGCTCCTGTTTTTAGAAATCGTGGCGAAACATTCCCTCGTAGCATCATTTTCTATGTAACTTAAACGGAAACGATCCTGGCATATGCCTTGCGTTTACAAATATCAGGGAACGCAACGCAGACAAATATTTTTTAAAAAAGGAGGCATGAATGAAAACTAAACAATCAGTGGTAACAGCAATGGTTTTAAGCGGAGCCGTTGCATTGGCATCTAGTACAGTATGGTCGCAGGAGGCTCCAGGTGAAACACGACAATCGGACCCAAATCTAACCAGACCCGGCCTACAGGATGTACCTGGAATCAATCAGAAGGGAACTCCCGAATTGTCAAAGAATGATATGAGGGCAGTTGAGGAAGCTTTGCAAACGAAGGGATATAAGCCCGGCAAGATTGATGGAGTTGCAGACAATGAGACACGGGCGGCGATTCGGGCTTTTCAAAAAGACAATGGTTTGCCAATGACCGGCATGGTTGATCAAAAAACTGCGGATCGCCTGGGCGTGAAGATCGCTTCAAAATCGGGGGGCGCGCAGCAGAACCGTTCGAGTAGCGGGATGTCGGGGACAAACAAATCTGACTCTGACGTGACCAAGCCCGGCGACGATCAAAGCCTTCCTCCGGGCACGCGAAAGTAAATATGTAAACTCCGGGACATTGCGTTCAAATCTATCTGGCCTACTGTTAGTGGCCATTTAAAAAGTCCGTTGAACAGCCGAAAGGAGCAACTCCTTTCGGCTGTTCCTTCTTCCCTCAAATTATGTCCATCGATGCAGCGGACGAAATGACTGAAGTTACCAGCCGCGATGCATCTGTCGAGTTAAGGATTCCCACAAACTCGCATTCGCGGCGATTTTCCGCGCGACGGCAACACTACGTAAAAACGATGTGTAGCCGTGATCGGTAATTTAAGTCTGTCGCTTGGCCGCCAAACGGCGACGGTTATTTCCTTTTGGCTTTCTTGGACGGAACTTTTCCGCCGGCGCGACGAGCTTCTGATAGCCCAATTGCGATGGCTTGTTTTCGGCTCGTGACTTTTTTTCCTGAACGACCGCTTTTTAAAGTTCCTCTCTTGCGTTCGTGCATTGCTCTCTTAACTTTTTGCGCTGCTTTTTTTCCATATCTAGCCATAGACCAACTCCTTTCGAGATTTTTGTATTCAATAATTTTTAGATGCGAAGGTGAATCTTGATTTTAATTTGGTGCAAGACTTATTCCGATATTGAGTCACATTTGTCGTGAACGAAACGTGCGACGAAATCAGATTCTTGCCAGAGAGTTTCCGCTTGTTCATAAGCCCGACGCTATTAAAACCCATAGCTTTGGCGCCATGAAAATCACGTAGTGTCTGTTTTCTCGCACGCGGAAGTGCAAATTTTCCTACGCGTTGATCTTAGTACGATCGAAGAAGCACGAATGGTGCGGCCGAGATTTAGCGCTCTTTGGCTTTAAAACTGATAGCCGTCGGATCCACCCTACAAGTCCTAGAATAGACGCTCGCGCTTAAGCGCCGCATCTTTGTCTTTGTTGAACTTTCTGTACGTTTCATCTGGCACGTGAGTTGCTGAACTTCGTTTCTGGTTTCTCGCCTTTTTGAAAATAGAAATGACTACGGAGACCAATTAAAATGGCGCAGACTGCGGCAGATATTCTGATTGAAAGTCTACACGACTGGGGAGTTGAGGTTGTTTTCGGTCTCCCCGGCGACGGCATCAACGGCATCTTGGAAGCGCTCCGCCGCCGCCAGGACAAGATTCGTTTCATCCAAGTGCGTCACGAAGAATCTGCTGCCTTCATGGCTTCAGGCTACGCGAAATACACCGGCAAATTGGGCGTCTGCTTGGCCACCTCGGGACCCGGAGGTATTCACCTACTGAACGGTCTCTATGACGCAAAACTTGATGGCCAACCGGTCGTTGCCATTACGGGACATCATTACCATGATCTCATCGATACCCATGCGCAGCAGGATGTGAACCTCGACCGGCTCTTTGCCGACGTGGCCGTCTATAATACGCGCGTGATGGGGCCGGCGCATGTGGAAAACGTAGTGGACCTGGCTTGCCGTACGGCTTTCGGCTATCGAGGCGTGGCGCACATTAATTTCCCAGTGGATCTACAAGACCAGGAAGTTGCCGAGCGCTCGAAGCGCAATGTTGCTGACCATACTTCCGATGTTTACGCACGCAGCGCCCGGCTTCCGGCGCAGGAGGAAATCGCCAGAGCGGCAAAGGTTCTGAACGCCGGAAAAAAGATCGCGATCTTGTGCGGGCAAGGGGCTTTGCACGCCACCGACGAGTTGGAAGAGGCCGCCGAAAAATTAGCTGCGCCGGTTGTCAAAGCGTTGCTCGGCAAAGCTGCCATTCCCGACGCGAGCCCTTACACCACTGGTGGAATCGGGCTGCTTGGCACTAAACCATCTCAAGAGGTACTCGAACAATGTGAGACACTTTTCATGGTGGGCACTTCGTTCCCTTACATTGAATTTCTTCCCAAACCCGGTGCTGCCCGAGGCGTGCAGATCGATCTCGACCCCGCACGTATCGGATTGCGTTATCCGGTTAAGGTTGGGTTAGTCGGCGACAGCCAGCACACCCTGCGGGCCCTCTTACCGCATTTGCAACGAAAAGAAGACCGCAGTTTTCTCGAGCGAGCCCAAGCCGAAACTAGAGAGTGGTGGAAGCTGATGGAAGATCAAGGCACGCGCCAAGATCGGCCGATGAAACCTCAGGTGGTTGCTTGGGAGCTCGGCAAACGACTTTCGGATTCCGCCATCGTCTCTTCCGATTCGGGCACGATCACGACCTGGTTTGCACGCCAAATCCAAGCCAAGCGGGGGCAGAAGTACTCGCTGTCGGGGACTTTGGCAAGTATGGCAAACGGCTTGCCGTACACGATCGCGGCGCAGATCGCTTACCCGGAACGGCAATGTATTGCATTCGTGGGCGACGGCGGTTTCTCGATGTTGATGGCCGAGTTTGCGACAGCGGTGAAATACCAGCTGCCGATCAAGGTGATCATAATTAAGAATAACACTTTGGGAATGATCAAATGGGAGCAGATGGTCTTTTTAGGCAATCCGGAATTCGGCTGTGACCTGCAGCCTATCGACTTTGTTGCTTTCGCGAGAGCCTGCGGCGGAACCGGCATGGCCATCGAGGATCCCGTGGATTGTGGCCGGATACTCGACAGGGCGCTCGCGAGCCCCGGACCAGTCATCGTAGAAGCCATCGTTGATCCGTTCACGCCGCCGATGCCGGCCAAGATCAGCTTCGATCAGGCAAAGAAGTTTGCCGAATCTCTCGCCCGGGGCGAACCTAACCGATCGAAAATCGCTTGGACGGTGCTTTCCGACAAAGTACGGGAGCTTATCTGATGGGAGACTGGCCATACCGCACGACTTTGATCATCATCCTCAGTTCGAAGATAGTGGTAGCTCGATTGTAGCGTTATGAGCGAGTTTCTAAAAGCGATCGCCTTCGGTCTTTTTCTCGGCCTCTCAACCGCACTCGGCATCATTATGATCTGGAGTGCAGGGGTTACATTCGGCCAACTCCTCTGGACCATGTAAAGGCGGACGACGCTGAATGGCTGCGGCGATCGCACGACCAGTATATTTAGTAAGATCATTGACGCACTAGCAGTCCGTTCCAGTTGCGAAAGGAGGTGAAGTAAATGTCGGAAGAACACGAAGCGCCCCAGCCTTACAAGTGCGCGGTGTGCGGGGCGAAGTTTGATTCGCAAGACCAACTCCAGAACCACTTGAAGAGTTGTACTCAAAAAAACAGTGGCGTGAGTCCGCGAAGTCTGTCTGATGGCCGGCCCACTCAACGGCCAGTCATCAGAACAATGAGCTGCTTCAGGTTCAGAGCAATTAATATTAGAACGGTACTCGGTCACACGGAGAAATTCCAGTTGGTTTCAGAACCAATCAAACCTTCTGTTAGGAGATCACTGACAACAACTCAGTGAATTTCCTACAACGATGTCTTTTGAGCCCTCCCCCTTCTTAATGCCTACTTCGTAACCTTCATGATTAGCGCCGCGATCGGCTATCCTCTGCGAGGCATCAACTTTGCATCATCGCAGAAGCGTTGCCGACAAGAAAAGGAAGGAGAAATCTTTCCAGAGACCGCGAACTTTTCGACGAGGGAGAGCTAAAGAATTAGCCAATCAATAGCTTTCCCCGCCCCATTGGAAATCCGCCACGCTGCGGAGCAGGCATTTTGATCAGCTATAAAACAAAGCTCCCCTTTGTTGGCAATAGGTCAAAAATGACAGCCTGCCCGCAGCCCCGCCTCTGATAGTTTTGACGGAAATAGTATAAAACCAAAAAACAACCGTAACGCATCCGGATCGACCGATGAAGTTCAAGCCTGCGTGGAATTTAGTCAAGAGTATTTTCATTAAGTGGCTCGATGATGAGCCTTTCCAGTCAGCGGCAGCCTTATCCTATTACACGCTTTTCTCGCTGGCTCCCCTTTTTGTTATTTCGATAGCTGTGGCCGGCTTTGTCTTTGGTCGCGAAGCGGCCCAGAACCAGATTGTCTCAACGATTCAGGGACTGATCGGTCAGGAGAGCGCCCAGGCCGTCCAGGCAATGATCCAGAATGCGAACAATAGGCCTAAGACCGGACTGATTTCCACGTTACTGGGTGGGGTCGTTATCCTATTTGGCGCCGGAGGCGTTGTCGGCCAGTTGCAGACCTCTCTCAATGCGATTTGGGGAGTGCAAGCGTTACCTGATAGCGGTGTGCGCGACTTCATTCGGAAGCGCTTTATCTCTTTCGCCATGATTCTGGCGGTCGGTTTCCTTCTATTAGTCTCCTTGGCCGTTAGCGCCTTCATCAGCGGCCTAACTCAGTTTATCGGTAGCTTGGTTGGAGGGGCTGCAGTTATCGCTCACCTGTTAGATATTGTAATCTCTTTTGGTTTAATCACATTGCTGTTCGCTATGATCTACAAGTTTTTGCCTGACGTACAGATTCAGTGGAAAGACGTATGGACCGGAGCTGCGCTCACCTCGATCTTGTTTACGATAGGAAAACTACTCATTGGGCTTTATCTAGGTAGTAGCGGCGTGACTTCAATATACGGAGCCGCGGGTTCGTTAATCACGGTCTTGTTATGGGTTTACTATTCATCATTGATATTTTTATTGGGCGCAGAGTTCACACAGGTCTATACAAGTACGTACGGATCAGGAGTGGTTCCAACCGAAAATGCCGAAACCATCCTGGCTGCAAGGGATCGCAACCAACAAACCCGGCCACCAGAGAAGCGAAGCGCCTAGAGCGAGGATTGATTGCGCTAGAATCCAAATTTACCTTTCACGACCGGACCGGTCCAAGCAATCTAGTTTCCCGGGCCTTTGACCAGTTCGCCGTCGGGATGTTCCAGCCACCCGATCACGGCAATCGCGAGGGCCACGGTGACAATATCAAGCGGCTTATTACTCATAAAGTGGTCCCCGCCGAGCTCGGTCAGGGTCACGCCGCTGGGGAAAATCTCATCGGACAACAGTATAGTCCCGTCATTGGGGCCGTACTTTCAGAGAGGGAAATAACTTCGGCTGATCCAAAAAGAAATGCTGCCCGTGACCGGAATGCCAAAGTAGTTTACGACAAGCACATGCTCAGGGATGTGAAATGAATCAAAGCGTTGCCGACTGCGTGCGGTAGTTAAACTTTCCATCCCGGCCGCGTCCACTTTGCCAATTATGTATTCTAACTCTGGGAAAAGGCGTTCATCCGCCAACGGGGTACCCTGAAGCGCGCCCGCCGCATTGATCCATGCTGCAACGTGCCGGGTTTCAGCAGGCCCCAGTTTCGTTAGCGCGAGCGCGACTTCTGGCCCGGATTTGCTGGCGCTGAGGATGATCATCCGGCGGCCGCTCTGCGCGCGAGCCCGAATGGCAGCGGCCACCAGGTCCGCATTCACCTCGACAGCGGCGTCGTCTTTGGTTTCGACAAAATGGCAGGTGAGTCCCACTTTTTGTATCGCTGCCCGCGGCACAGCCAGATCTGCGCCAGCAGCGAAGAGCCGCTTGTAAAGATAAGTGGGCACAACCAACACTTCATAGTCGGTGGATAATTTCACGCGACCTTCGGGGAAGGCTTCCCGGGCGTAATCGTAGGCTTGGTCAAAAGCGCTCCGAAAGCGCTGATTGATGGGTTTGCGAGCGATCTGATCCGCCATGTATAAGGCTGCGAAGTCAACGGAGAAGTCATCGCTTAACTGTTTGAGTTCGCTGCGGTCGGGCAGGCTGCCATTGGCGCTCTGGTAAACGTGATCGATGCGCTCATCGAGCGCCGCATCGCTGCGTTTCCCCGCGAGGTAGTTTGCCAGATAGTAACGCGCCACTTCGGAATCGACCCGAGTGTCTATAGTTTGCATACCCACGCTGCCGCGTACGGGCAAACCAGCACATGCGGAAAGCAAAAGGAGTAGGACGAACAGTAATGGTATGAGCCCGACGTCGCCTCTTGGGTGGTTATTGTCCGCTCCCCGTCTGAAAACCCAAGCTGGCGACCATTTGAAAATATTTTTGTAAGACATTACCGGATACTCTCGATGTTTCGTCAGTTTTCTCCAAGGCTCTGCTAGGCAAACACTATGCCACGACTATATCTAATCGTTTTTATGACAGCCATAGTTGACGCCTAGATTTGCGGTACGTTTTTGACTGCAACAAGTAAGATAAATCCCTACAGTGCATACGGCCAACGTCCACTGTAGATCAGAGGCCGTCTCTAATTGCTAGCCGGAGATGTTTCTCCTAGAAATCCAATTTATTGGTACGAGGATTGCTGCCGCATCTTGGCTACCGCGCGATGGTCATGAAGCGTGAAATCGCCAAAATCCTGCTCGATGGACCAGATCAAACTAGCTTAACATTGAGCGGAAGTCCCTAAGCCGATATTCTGGAAGATGACCAAGCATGAGCGATTTGACCGCTACAAATATCCATAGACGCCTCCCTATCGGGACGGAAGTTTTATCCGATGGCGAGGTTCATTTTCGCGTGTGGGCACCTCGATGCCGCGAGGTGGACGTGATCATCGATAGCCCGGTACGGGAGCAAACTGTACTTCGATTAGACGCTGAATCCAACGGTTATTTTTCCACGCGCACGTCACGAGCAGAACCTCACGATCTCTATCGCTACCGCTTAGATGGTAGCGCTCGCTCGGTACCAGATCCCGCCTCGCGATTTCAGCCCGACGGTCCGCTGGGACCGTCCATGATCATCGATCCAGGGCGATTCCTATGGCATGATACGCACTGGCGGGGAGTAAAAATCGCAGGACAAGTCATTTACGAAATGCACATCGGGACGTTTACCGCCGAAGGCACATGGATGGCGGCGGGCCAAGAGCTCAAGTCATTGAAGGAGCTCGGTGTGACCGTCCTGGAGATCATGCCGGTTCACGACTTTTATGGCCGCTATGGGTGGGGCTACGACGGTGTCGATTTTTTTGCCCCGACACGGCTTTACGGTACTCCGGATGATTTTCGCGCCTTCATCGATGACGCTCACAGCATCGGCCTCGGCGTCATCCTGGACGTGGTTTACAATCACGCCGGACCGGAGGGCAATTTCCTCAAAGACTTTTCGTCCGATTATTTTACCGACCGCTACGCCACCGAATGGGGTGAAGCGTTCAACTTCGATGGGCCCAATTCCGGCCCAGTGCGCGAATTCTTCGTTGCCAACGCTGGGTACTGGATTGACGAATTCCACCTGGACGGATTTCGTCTGGACGCTACACAAAATATTTACGACGCTTCCAAGGTTCACATTCTCGCGGAGATCACCCATCGGGTGCGTCGAGCTGCAGGCGGCCGCGCGACCATCGTAACGGCGGAGAATGAACCGCAGGACGCGCGACTGATCCGATCCGTTGAGAGTGGCGGCTATGGAATGGATGCGATGTGGAATGATGATTTTCATCATTCCGCCATGGTCGCGTTGACCGGCCGCAATGAGGCCTACTACTCCGATCATCGCGGCACGCCTCAGGAATTCATCTCAGCGGTGAAGCGCGGCTTTTTATATCAGGGACAATACTACTCATGGCAGAGGAAGCGCCGCGGCAGTTGGACGGACGCGATGCAGCCTGCTGCTTTCATTCATTTTTTGCAAAATCATGATCAGGTCGCCAATTCCGGTCTGGGGCTCCGAGCCCACCAGGTGGCCCATCCGGGGATATACCGGGCGATGACGGCACTTTTTTTGCTGTCGCCACAAACGCCCCTGCTCTTTCAAGGGCAGGAATTTGCCGCCTCCAGCCCGTTTGTTTTTTTTGCCGACCATAATCCGGAGCTGGCGTCCAAGATTAAAGAAGGCCGGTTTGAATTTCTCAAACAATTCCCGAGCCTAGCGAATCCGGACATGCAGAGGCGGCTAGCGGATCCCACCGACCCACGCACTTTTGAATCGTGCCGGCTCGACCTCACCGAACGGGAGCACCATCAAGAAGCCTACACTCTGCACCGCGATCTTCTAACTCTCCGCCGCAACGACCCAGTTATCAAGGTTCAGCATCCCGGTGCTGTGGACGGCGCGATGCTCGCCGATGACGCGTTCGTGCTGAGATTTTTCGGGGAAGACGGAAACGATCGGTTGCTGCTCGTCAATCTGGGCGTCGATTGCTCCCTGTCCCCCGCGCCCGAACCGCTGCTTGCCTCCCCTGCCGGTTTGACCTGGCGGCTCTTATGGTCCAGCGAAGATCCCCGCTACGGTGGCCACGGCGCAGCGCCAACCGAAGACGAGAACCGGTGGTTCATTCCCGGCAAAGCTACATTCCTGCTCACAGCCCGAAAATCATGAATCCAATCGTTCGGAGAGTAACCTTTTTGCCGGGCAAAGCCGACGAATCGGAATTCGATAGAGAACCTGAGTGGCTCGTGGCCAACGGTTTGGGCGGTTACGCCTCCGGCACGGTTTCCGGGACGGCTGCGCGACGCTACCACGGGCTGCTGATTGCGGCGCTGCCGGCTCCCTTTGGCAGAGTTCTCATGTTGAATGGGCTGGCGGAAGAATTTCACTTGCCGGATGGCCGGGTTGTTGAAATTAGTGCCGGCCAAAACCAAGAGCGCAATACTTCACATGCCGCCCCGCTGAGCGAATTCCGCCTCGATATGGGTTTGCCGATCTGGCGCTATGAGATCGATGACTTCGTATTGGAAAAACGTCTTTACCTTCCCTACCGACAAAATACGGTCCATATTACTTATCGACTGCTTTCCCATGCCGGCAAGCTCGAAATCAGACTGCGTCCGCTGATTCAATTTCGCGAACACGAAGCGCCCGTTGATCGGCAACCCCAGGCGCCTTACGTTCTCACGGTCGTCGAAGACCAATATGAGATTTCCAGCGGGATCTTTCCGACCCTGCGCTTGCTGCTGCATGGCAAAGACGAGTTCATCATCGAAAGAAAAAAAATCGAGCATCTCCGCTATATCTTGGAAGAGACTAGAGGCTACACGGCCATTGGAGATCTCTGGACGCCGGGCTCTTTCGTTGTCGATTGTTCCCCCGGCCAGGAGATCACCTTGGCGGCATCTACGGAGTCTTGGGAGGTCATGCGGGCGTTGTCGCCCGCGGATGCATGGGAGGCGGAGCGCGAGCGGCGCGCGCGTTTGATCGCCTCTGCCGATCCCAAGGCCCGGGACGGAGTGGGCGCCGAACTGGTGCTTGCCGCAGATCAATTCGTCGTGACTCCCGCCGGAAGATTGCCCGACGCCACGCGCGCCTATGCAACAGGAGACGAGATGCGCACAGTGATCGCAGGCTATCATTGGTTTACCGATTGGGGCCGCGACACCATGATCAGCTTGGAAGGTCTGACGCTCACGACCAATCGTTTCTTGGAAGCCGGCTGGATTTTGCGCAATTTCGCCAACGCAATTCGACAAGGACTGATTCCTAATCTTTTTCCCGAAGGCAGCCGCGAAGGGCTCTATCATACGGCGGACGCGACGCTGTGGTTTTTTCACGCCATCGATCGTTATCTACAGGCGACGGGTGATCGTTGGACATTGCGACTGCTACTACCGAAGCTGATCGACATCATCGATTGTCACATTAAAGGGACCCTGTTCGGCATCGGTGTAGATTCTAAGGACGGGCTCCTAAGTCAAGGGCAGGAAAACTACCAGCTCACTTGGATGGACGCCAAAGTGGACGATTGGGTGGTGACGCCGCGGCGAGGAAAAGCGGTGGAAATAAACGGTCTGTGGTACAACGCGCTGAGACTCTTACAGCAATGGCTAAGCGAAGAAGACCAAGGGGACAAAGCGCTCGAATTAAAAGTTCACGCCGATCGGGCACGAGCAAGCTTTAACGAGCGCTTTTGGTACAGCGACGAAGGCTATCTTTTTGACGTCATCGACGGCGAGGGCGGCAATGATGCCGCGTGCCGGCCGAATCAGTTACTGGCGATCTCTCTACGCCACCCCGTCCTCGACCCTACCAAATGGGAACCGGTGTTGGAAACCGTTCGCCGGCGGCTCTTAACTCCGGTGGGACTACGTTCTCTGGCTCCGGGCCATCCGAATTACAAAGCGAGATACTTTGGCGATTTGCGCTCCCGGGATGCGGCTTACCATCAAGGAACCGTCTGGGCTTGGTTGATCGGACCTTTCATCGACGCCTCGTTAAAGGTCCATCCCGAGGACGTCGCCGGAGCGCGCGCCTTGCTGGAAGGATTCGTGCCCCATCTGGACGAAGCTGGTGTGGGATCCATCAGTGAAATTTTTGATGCCGACGAGCCTTTCGTACCGCGTGGGTGTATCTCGCAAGCGTGGAGCGTGGCTGAAGTGTTGCGCTGCTGGGTCAAGACAGCCTCTTAGTTTCGCGGCATCCAAGGGCAACCGCAGGAGGATAGTTGGACCGTCAATGTTCGTCCTCTCCCCAACGATTTTTGTTGGCAAAGTTTCTAGCGGAATGGCTCGATCAGCGCTTCACGATTCCGGGAACGTCGATCCGCATCGGTCTCGACCCGATTCTCGGTTTGATTCCGGGCATCGGCGATATGATCGCCAACCTGGCCGGTTCGGCCATTATCCTGATTGCCGCACAGTATCGGTTGCCGAAAATCGTATTACTCCGAATGGGACTGAATGTCGCGCTGAATGCCATGATCGGCGCCATTCCGGTCTTTGGAGATATTTTTTCCATCTGGTTCCGCAGCAACATTAAAAATGCCCACTTGCTCGAACGCTATGCCGGCACCGAAGATCGAGTGTCAAACTTCGGCAACTGGATTTTTGTCATCGCAGTTATCGGCGGAATTATCTTGATATTGGTAGCCATTCTGCTCGCGACAGCCTGGCTGATAAAACAACTATGGAACACGTTATGAAAAACTCCGTGGGTCTCTACGTCTATCCCCGTAATCCCTGTTGAACCTTACTGTCTACGACGCCGGATTGGCTCGCCTGCTCGAAGCAGCGTTCGAGCAGGATCTCAGCTATTCGAAGAAAATAACCCACGAGGAATGGAGCTCGTGTGGGATTGGCGAACGAATCTTCGAGTTGTTTTCTTTTCCCATTAAAGATTACTTATAAGTTCGCCGGCGATTTAGAGGAATCCGGTTGGCGCCGATCGCCCGACAGCAAACGCTTGGATAACCGGCTGAGCGCGAGGGGCACTAGAATCAGTGTGAGCCCCAATAAAACGACACCGATCACGTGCGGCTGGCGCAAAAAGTTTTCTATCTGGACACCCGCCAGGGTCAGCAAGATGATCCCCGGGATCCTACCGATGATACTCGCGGTAAAAAAATCCCAAAAGCGAATCCCCCACGCTCCGACAAAGACATTGACTAAGGTAAACGGAGCCACAGGAAAGATCCGTAGAGTCAGCACAGTAAGAAAGCCATGCCTTCCGGCCGGTCGAATCAGGCGGTCAAGCCAACCGCGCGTCAGTTTTTGCACCATTTTGCGGCCCATCGAACGGCCGATACCATAACCCATAGCCGCGCTGGCGAGCCAGCCGGCCAGGGCGTAAATGTTGCCGAGGATCGGCCCGAAGGTAAGAACGGTTGCGACATTGAGGATCGTTACGGGAAAGAGAACAAGACTGCCCAACAGATAGGCGCCGACGACAAGATAAAATGCCGCCGGTTGGTTTCTTACGGACTCTTGCCATCCGATGATCGTGGCGAGATTGATCCAATGATTGAGCGGCGTCCAGCTCCAGATCGCGGGCAATGCGAAGAGCAGCAGCAGTATGACCAAACCCCTCAGTATAGCAATTTTGCGGGTTCGTCCGCGGGGCGTGAAGTTAGACACGTTGTGAGAGCTTATTCTATCATCTTCCATCGTCTTAGCCTAAACATCAAAACGGCCCCAAGCAATATCCCACCTCTGGGAAGTTTATAGACCGACTTTTTGCCGAAACTTTTTATGGACGCCCGTTTAGATCTTCTCTATTCAGCTTTATTGTGTAAGCTGAAGGGAATACCTATGCGCTATTTTGCTCGTATCCTGATGCTTATTACATATTGCGTGGCCACATCGGCTCTCGTCGGCGTCGCTTGGCCACTCTCCGGGCCACGTGAAATCACCGTCAAAGAGCTTATTCCACTGGTTAGCTGGCAGAAGCAATTCAAGATTACTGAAGGTACAGATCGCGGCAAACTTGTTCCGCTCATCTCTCAACCCGATCTCGCAGACGAGAAGAGATGGAGGCTCGTATTCGGCGATTATGCGGGCATTCTCTTGGCGAAGAGCCCAAGCGGTGTGCTGATGATGGAGCGACTCGACTTGTTCAAAAGCCGCAGCTACATCGTCTACGAACCTGCACTGCCGGTTCTGCAGGGCGATGTCAGCTCATCTGGCTCCATTCGGCTTCAGACGAGATATAAAATGTACAGTCGAGAGACCGGCAAGCTCAAGCGCGCCGGCCGAGTAACCCACCTTGTGAAGCAAATTTCGCATTCACAGTTTGACACCCCTGCCGGCCTCATCGACGGCTATTACATCGAGATCGATCACCGCATGGACATGGAGTACAACAGCCAGTTGCGTCTGACCCTTGGCCTTGGCTGTCGGTTGGATGAGGGGCCGGTCTACGGCTCAGGACAGTACACACTCAAAAAGTTGGGGCTGTTCACGGAGACCAAGACCGCGGCAGCCGGGCTTGCCAAGAGATAGTTCAAATTTTTCGCAACCTTTGCAAGGTTGTGAATCCGGCATCTCGTTTCTGGGGTTTCGATGCACGTCCATGGCACAAACCCACGTAACGGGTGCCTACAAGAAAACACTGATATTTTTTGCTCCCAAAACAGCCTGATCTAGAAGAATCATTCGCCGGGCGATCTTTAGTTCGTCGTTTATCCGCCGCAGCACATCCTTTCTTGTTCCAACAAAGAGATCTTCATCCTTCTCCATGCGGGTGCGATAAACGATGAAGTTGGAATCGACTTCGAATTGGACGCCGTCGTCTTTTCTTACGCGAATATTCGAAATCAGATGGCGGGTACGCGAAGGAGGCATTTCGGCCCAGGCGCTTTTTGAATAAAACCGCTCCACTCTTATCCGGAGAGTTTCCTTGTTATCGTTGAAATAGTAGCTGTCGCCCGGTCTCGATAGCTCTTCGCTCAGCTCCTTGGGCCGGTCCAAGGGGTTGTAGCGGACGGGCATCCAATAGTGAATGTCTTCGGTGAAAAGCTCGAGCCATTCCCGCAACCGGCGCTCATCCAACAACTCGGCTTCCAGGTACAAAAAATCTTCGACCTTATGGCGCAGGTCGCTATCCATGCTTCGCGCTCTTGATCTCGCTCCAGCTCTTCGCCTCGAGCACCTTGGCCCAATGCATGTAGAGGCTCAACTGATTTGAATCGCTCCATCTGCTGGCCAAACGTCCCCGTAGATCGGTCTCCGTGATCTCCTCACTCACGCCCATCTGGTAGTTGGCCGGGAAGCGTTTGCCGATCAGGCTGCGCGCCGCGGCGGTGACCTGGATCCAATTGTCCATATCGTCCTGTTCGAAGACTCCCGTGGGGCTGAAGCGGTACTGTGAGACGAAGCGCATCACGTCCTTGATTTTCGCCGGCGCCGCCTTATCGACAATGGCCCAACTCCAAATCTCCATCTTATCCGGCCCCCGTGGATGCCACACGCGAATGGTGCGCGTGAGCCAGTGGACGGAAAGATTGGGAAAAACCGTTCCTGCGGAAGGCGCCACCTTGCGCGCGCGGACAGGACCCAAACGGCTTTCAATCTCCGGGGCATGCTCTTTCATGTAATCTACCAACTCGACAACGGGCTGCGCGAACCATGGACCCGCATCATCGGGCGGGCAGATCCACGCCACCAAAACGTGGCCGTCGCCGCAGGAAATCTGCCGGCCCTTGTTCCATTTTCTCGTCTCACTCGTCGTCGTATCGATGCCCAGCTCTCGGGCCGAGCCGTGTGTACTGGCGATGTGATAGCCATCGCCGCCGAAGTTTTCCGCTGCGGTCTTCCAGTTGGCGTCCACTACCCAACGGTGCGGCCCGCTCACCTCGGTGCCGCCTTCCCTGCGGTCCAATAAAATATCAAGGTACCAGGCCATGTCGCCCAAGTATTCCGGCAACGGCGGAGCTTCGGGATCGAAGGTCGCGAAGATCAGTCCTTTGTAGCTGTCGAGTTGCGCAACCGGAATCAACCCCCACTGATCGCGATCAAGGTTGCGAAAAGCCTCGGCCATCGGCACGATGGCGAGCTTACCGTCACTGGAATAAGTCCAACCGTGGTACGAGCAAGTGAAGAGCTTGGCGTTGCCGCGATCCGCTCGGCACACCCGATTGCCGCGGTGGCGACAAAGGTTCAGAAAGCCACGGAGACGACCGCTTAGATCACGCCATAGAATAACCGGCTCTTCGCCCATATAAGCCGTCACGAAATCCCCCGGATTTGGCACCTCGCTTTCGTGGCCAAGGTAGAGCCAGCAGCGGGCGAATAGATGCTCGCGCTCCAACTCGTAAATCTCACGGTCGGCAAAGATGCGGCGGTTTACCAGACCGCCTTCTGGATCGATCAGAGATTTGATCTCCATCGGCATCCTCCTTCGGTCTTCACGGCTAGAGTAAGGAGCATTCGACCATTAGGCTTCGAATCCAATCCTCCATCACTCCATCATTCCAGTCCTCAGTCCTAGTCCTCTACCACCGAGACTGCGGCTTTAACTCCTTTTCTCGCCAGCTCCTGCAAATACTCGTGGTGAATCTCCGGTGGTTCTTCCTCCATGGGGATCATCGTCCACAGCGGATTGCGAAACCGGTCGTGGCTGTATTTCGGACTATCTCCCCGCATGGCAAAGTGGCGCATGGCTCCCTTACCCGTATTGAAGTGACCATGCCACATGAGGTCACCGGGTGAATACACCGTGCCGACGCCGAAGTCGTGGCGCGTCCGCGGCGCACCGTCTTTCCAGAGCATCACGTAGCCTTCACCCTGGGTGATGATGATCACGGCTCCGGGACCGTGGCGATGAAAAGTACTGCGGGACCCCGGTGGGAATTCCGACACGTGACAGCCGTAAGTGGTGTCCGCCAAGGTGTAGCGCATATGCCGTACCCCTTTGCCCTTCATCGGAAAATCATCGAGCGCAAACTGGTTTACGTCCGGAACCAGATTGGTTTCCCAATAACGGTCCGCCATATGCTTGTTGAAGCGCAAAAACTCCGCCCCATCATGAAAGCGGTCGCGAAAATTAAACGGATTACGAAAGATGAAATCCTCATTATGAAAAATATTGATCATGCGCGGGCAGGTGGTTCCAGCGAACAAACGGACCGGTTCGTCCCTTGAGCCGTTGAAGTGCTGGTAAGAGGAGTTCAAGGGAACGGCAAAGACCGCACCCGGTCCCCATTCGAACGTGACTTTGCCCGTTCCCTCCTGCCATACCGAAGTGGCGCCGCGTCCTTTGACGATATAAACAATCTCTTCGAAAAGATGGCGCTGCGGCAAGGTTTGGCTGCCGGGCGGAATTTCACAAACATAGGCGTCCGTTTGTTGTTGGTCTGCAAGATTGAGATAACAGCCCGCGGCTCCCATTCTCTCCCAACGACCGAGTTCCAGTTTCATCACGTCGCTGACGACGTGGCCACGAATGATCGGAATTCCCTCCCGCGCTTGCAGCTGGTCGTAAGGCGTCGGCCCGAAGTCAAGATGTTCACGGAAAGGCAAAAGCATAGTTGAGGCTCCTCTTCACTTTTCATTTCTAAACACAATCAACCTCTGGAGACAACCAGGGCTGATCCACGAGGAATAAGAGTTCGGACTCCGTTACTAGGCGCTATCCTTGGACTCGGAGTCTATTTCAGCAGGTAACTGGCGGGCATTGGGATGCGCAGAATGTTAATCCCTTCCGTCTCTTCGATGTAGCGAACGAAGCGGTATTTGTTTTCCAGCTCGTCGTAGCGCAGCGGCGGCGCTTCGGCTCTACCAGGTTCGATGTGCGCACAGATGAAATGTGGCCCGTCGTTAGCTAACGCATAGCTGACGGCTTCTTTGATTTCATCCAGCGTCGACACCGAGCGCGAGCTTTGTATTCCCGCGCTCCGCGCCACGCCCGCGAAATCGATATTTCCGGCGGTGGAGACCGTCGGCTCGCCGCCGGAAGACTCGTATTGCTTGTTGTCCCAACAGATGTGGATGAGATTCTTCGGTTGATGTAGGCCGATGGTCGCCAGCGAGCCAAGATTCATCCACAGCGCACCATCACCGTCGAAGACGAAGACTCTTCGTTTAGGGAGAGAGATGGCTACCCCCAGACCAATGGACGAGCAAAGCCCTAGCGTCTTTACCTGGATGTTGCCGTCGCTCGGTCTAACGCCATTCCACTCGGCGGTGGCGCCGCCCGCCGTGGTGACGAACAGTTCGTCCTTCACCAGCGCAGCGATAGCCTGCAAGCATTCGAAGCGTTTCATATTCCTAGCCGCTTATAACACCGCGCGGGTCAGTAACAATGCCACCGGACGCTTGGAGCTCGCCGCCGCGATCGCGGCGCCGGCAATGTCCTGTTTCACTTTGGCGGGGTCGCGCATCACCGTGTATTTAATCCCCAATCCCTGCAGCACCGGCTCGGTGGCAAGCCCCACCATGTGGAAAGCGTTGTCGCCCATATCTCCCGCGTAGTAGATGAGCAGCAAGATAGGAATACCAAACTGCAGCGCGGTGGTGGTAATGCCGTTGCAACTGTTCAACAGACCCCCGTTTTGCATCAACATGGCCGGCTGCTTTCCGGCCAAGTGCGCCCCGGTGCAGACGCCGATGCCCTCTTCCTCTCGCCCCACAGGGACATGAGTGATGTCCTTATCTTCGTAAAGAAGATTGATGAGCTGTAGCATATTGATATCGGGAACGCTCGCCACCAAATTGATCCCGGCCTCTTTCAGCGCCGTAAGAATCTGTCGCGCTCCCTCAGTCGTTCCCATCTAGTTGGCACCTCATTAACTATTTTTCTTCTAAAAGATTTTCGTTAGCCCTGTCAAGTCCGTGGGAGCGATTGATTTGACACCTCATAGTCGATTCTGTTAGCAGAGAGAGCGACAAACGCCCGCGAAGGAGAGGAATCATGAAAAACAAGCGCGGCGCTCAGAGAATCCGCAGGTTCGCAGCTAGCCGAGCACACGTACTCATCTTGATCGCGCTCACTTTTGTCTGCGCGTCGGCACTCCGTGCCGCCGAATACCCCAACAAAGCGATTCAAATCATCAATCCCTTTCCGCCGGGAGCGATCACCGACATCGTTGCACGTATCGTCAGCCCCAAGATCTCAACTCTTCTGGGTCAACCGGTGCTGATCATCAACAAAGCCGGCGGCGGCGGAGCAGTTGGCATTCAAGCCGCGAAGGATGTTACCCCGGACGGTTACACTATCCTTGTCACGCCTCCACCCATTCTCCTTATTCCTCTTGTTAGTAAAAGCAGCGGCTTCTCGCTGAAAGACTTTACGCCGCTCAACCTGGCGACCAGCAGTCCCAACACGACGGTGGTGAGAAAAGAGTCGCCGTGGAAAACGCTTGAAGAATTGATCGCGGAGGCGAAAAAGAGTCCAGGAGAGCTTACCTATGGTTCCGCCGGACCTGGGACGACACCCCATTTCATCGGCGAGCTGGTGAAGTTGAAGACCGGCACGGATCTCACCCATGTCCCGCTTGGTTCCGAGTCGGCGGCGGCGACGGCGGTCCTTGGCGGTCATGTCAACGTCAGTTTCCTCACTTTGGGCACGACTCAAAGCCACCTGGAGGCCGGCACTTTGAGGGCGCTTGCGGTGGCTTCCAATCGCCGGCTCAAAGATTTTCCCAATGTGCCCACTACCGTCGAAAAAGGCTTCCCTGAACTTAACCTACGTGACGAGTCTTGCGCAGCAAGAACTCCAAATTGAGGCGCCTACGAGAGCGTATACTAGAATGAGAAAGGAGGGAGAATCATGATTCTGCTTCGTTTCGCTCTGGTCGTGAGTATTGTGCTAGCTGTCGGCTTAGCGATTGAGTGGAAGCGCGAGACTGAAATGCCACCATCTGTGACCTAGCCGTCTAACCGTTTTGGGTGAGAGGCGCAGTCCGCCGCGTCCCTCTCAACCCAATGGTTAGGCAACCGTGTCAATGATCGACAAAGTTCAGATAGATCCCTGACAGCTATGAAACCAAATGAAGAAATCTACTTCCCCTTGATTCCAAGTTCCTTTTGCGCCTCTTTCAGAATCGTAAGATCCGCAACTTCGCTGAACGCAACCTCGCGCTCCACCTTGGCCACCTTCTTTACATCTTCAATGAGCAGCCGAAAGCCATCCTCAGGTAGACTTCCATCGTCATTGAAATTCATAGATCCCTAAGTCGTATCTCGCTATTTTTTTGGCCACAGATAGACGAACATCACCATCCATTCCTGGAACTCGTGCTTGACCTTCTGCTGGACGGCCTGCACGCGCGAATGGGCTGGGTCGCTTCCGGTTCCCGGTTCGGATGTCATGGGTAGTACGCTCCCGGCTCTGTCAGCCCGCCGGCGAGGACTGATGGCGCGCGCTGAGTTCTTCCGCCAGAATCGGCACGCCGAGATTGCATGCCTGCACACCCTGGACAACGCAGAGCTTCAGCACATCCATGATCTCCTCCATCGTCGCGCCGAGCTTGAGCGCCGCTTTGATGTGGCGGCGCGTGCCGGGCGCGTACATGTGCGTGTAGGACGCATCGAAGGCGATGCTTAGAAGCTCGACGTCTTTGGGCGTCATGATGCCGCTGGCATAAATGCCGATGCCGGTTGCCATGAATTCATCGGTCCATACCGGATCAAGCTCGTAGAAGGGATCCCATGCGGTATTCCACTGACCGACCGCTTTCATCTTGTCGCAGGCGGGAGTCGCCACCTTCGAGTGTGACGCCGGCGTTACACCTGCAGCCTTGGCTTCCTCGAGTAGAATAGGAGTGCCCAGGCTGCACGAGTGGATCGACATAACGGACGCGCACTTGAGCACAAAGAGGATCTCTTCGCGGGTCGCACCTGCCGCAAGCGCAGCGCGGATGTGACGACGCGTGCCGTCGGGGTTGAGGTTGGTGCACGCTGCGTTCAACCCAACGCCGACCAATTCGATGAACTTCCGGGGAAGAACACCGCCGGCCCATGGGTTTGTGGTCATCTTGAAACACGTGTCGGCCCAATTGAGATCCCACTCGCGCAGCTTGTCTAAAGCCGGGTCCCAGGGACCTTTTTCCTGCAGTTGACTTGCCGTCAGCTCCGTTGCGCTATCGTCTTTCATATTGTCTTCCCTTCTTTCGTAGTGGGTCACGTTTTTCTAAAAGGCGGAGTCCAGCTCCATATTCAGGGACTGGACTCCGTTAGGCCGTGGATATGAGCCTCTACCAAGAAAGCGCCCGCTGCTACTCACCCGCGAGAGGGTGTCCGTCTGAGCCGGCCGGCCGGGGTTTCGGGAGTTTTCCATCGGTCGTGTAACCGATGAAGCCCTGCTGAC
>WNFP01001578.1_pt1 | contig 21306 bp, 19 predicted proteins | sample 5400201 | NCBI WGS metagenome assembly WNFP01 (sample SAMN13153355, study PRJNA577476) | soil metagenome | isolation source: 115 cm saprolite under Madrone tree | place: USA:California | collected 2016-06-14
TGATGATGGCTGCGATCAGGGCGACCAACGCCAATCGCGCGTCGAAGACGATGCGACTTCCCAAGGGTAGGCGATCAGCGCCCAACCCGCGCAGCAGCTGGATTCCGCCGGCGCCGACGCCGAGTCCGAGTAATCCTCCGGCGAACGTGAGCAAGGTGGTCTCGACGACTACTTCGCTCACGAGGTATCTCCAACCTGCGCCAAGCGCCTGGCGAACGGCTAATTCCTTAACTCGGCCGCTGGCACGGATAAGAAGCAGGTTCACGAGGTTTACTGCGCCAATCAAAAGAAGAACGAGTACGCCTGCTTCCAGCAGCAGCAGCGTGGGACGCACGGCCGCGACGTGGTCCGCGCGCAGTGGCACCACCAACGAACGAAAGCCCGCATCGGCGATCATCTTGGCCTGCGGGTCGTCGACTTCCAGTGCCGCGTTCTGTGCGTCGAGCTCAGACTGGGCATGTGCGAGAGTGGAGCCTGGTTGGAGGCGGGCAATCATTTGGATCACATTTCCGCCGGAATGCCGCTGCGATGGCGTGCGATCTTCAGGGCGCGATGCAATGGGCAGGAACACCCGGGCATCCGAAGAGAGAAAGCGGAAGCTGGGAGGCAACACGCCGATCACCGTTCTGGGGACGCTGTTTACGCGAATCTGCTTTCCAATCACCTTGGGATCGGCGTTGTATCGTTGCCGCCAAAACGCATCGGAAAGAATGGCAACGTGGTCGGTTTCGGAAGTGGTTTCCTCGTCCGTGAAAGTGCGTCCGATCGCGGGGCCGAGCCCGAGAGTAGAGAAAAAATCCGGAGATACTCGCATGGTCTGGAGGCGTTCCGTTGAGCCGGGCTCACCGACAATCTCCGTGCCATAGCTATAGATCGCGAGCGATGCGAAGGCGGGAATATGACCGCGGCGTTCGTAATAGTTGGTTAGTGAGGACCCGTCGCGCTCGACGCCGGCTTTCGGATAAGTATTGAATATCGTCATGAGCCGGTCGGGCTCGGGAAATGGCAGGGGACGGATCAGCACCGAGTCAATCACGGCAAAAATCGTCAGATTGGCGCCAAAACAAACAGCGAGGGTTAGAAGCGCGGTAGCCGTAAATCCGGGCGTCTTTCGCAGCAATCGGGCAGCGTAACTCAACTGCCTTCGAAGCTCATCAAACAGATGAACGCCAAATGCCTCGCGGCAGTCGGCTTTGATATTGATAGAGCTGCCAATCTCCATCCGTATTAAGCGGGCCGCTTTTCCCCGTGACATGCCGGAGCGCACCAGGTCATCGGTGTACTGCTCAATGTGGAAACGCAGCTCCTCGGACATCCCGTCTTCGAAATCACGCCGCCGAGTGAGCACACGAAGCAGAGAACGCAAACGCTTGAACATGTCACACCTCCTCCGACGTCGTATTCAAGGCGGCGGCAATCGCAGATACAAGCCGGTTCCAGCCGGCCGTGTCGTCGCGCAGGCGGCGGCGCCCCGCGGCTGTTAAGGTGTAATACTTCGCCCGGCGGTTGTTCTCGCTCTGGCCCCATTCGGCGGAGATGAGATCGTGGTGCTCCAACCGGTAGAGGGCCGGATACAAGGATCCTTGTGGAGTCTCAATCGCATCCCTTGAGATCTGACGAATGCGCAGCAACACACCGTATCCATGGAGCGGTTTCAAGGACACCGCTTTGAGGATCAGCATGTCCAATGTGCCCGGGAGGAGTTCGGCATTTTTGCCCACAGTGTAGTTGCCTCCTAGTCTAACTAGGAGTCTAGCGGATGCTCTCCTAGTTTGGCAAGGGGAAGGCTCGGCGCCTGGCGAGCAGCGATTTCGGAAGGGCGCCGCAAACAGAGCAGTCCTGCGTTGGTGGTTGGATGGTCGGCAAACCTTCCTTTACAGATTAGGGAAGAGTAGCCCGTGACTCGGGAGCAAAACGGAGAAGGGTCGAGCTTGTACGAAGCTCAATGAGTACATTGGCGATTTTGCGTCAACCGAAGAAGCGTTCTGTTGTCCAGATTTCAGAGTCACGACCTGGGCACTTTGCATCGATCCGCCGTTTGCTAGGCGGAGATCGTGTCGCCCATTAAGGCGGCGTTCGTCCAGCAGTTCATCGACAAGCATTTTGCCCTCGCCGGTGTTTTCGTTCATCGGCGTGCCATCTTCAATTATCTCGATACCATGATCGCCTTGGTAGAGGCAGGCGAGGGCATTGCCGTCGCCTGCGCCCGAAGCAGACGCTCCGGCTGGCGGTGTGCAATAACTGCGCAGAAAACCTATCATCGTGCCTGACCATCATTCGGGTGTCACACAAGGAACCACTTGTCGACTGTGGCGACGGTAAACTCGGAAACCCTCGTCGGTGGTCAGGATGATGGGGTCGGCAAGCGTTTCGGTCATGCGAACTAGGCAAGCGTCGGCGAGGCTCATGGGAACATCGGAGTATTTCTCGATCAGCCTCGTAACAGGCTATCTCGCATTGTTGGTCGGGAGATGTCCGAGGCTGCGAGTGCAGTGCTCATGGCGATGTACTGAGGCGGTCAGGTGAGAAGCGAACTCCCGGAAGGACGTGGGAATGGATCGCAGCTCAGATTCGAGACCATGGGCTACCGAAACGCGGGCGCCCCAAGAAAGGCTCTGTGGATCCCGACATCATCCGAGCCGAACGCTCGATAGCGGAGCTTGAACTTAACGACCGCCAACGGAGCTACCTCATCCGCGTCTTGCGTTCCCGGCTGCGAAGGATGGTCACTGTCGCCGATCGACGCTCATCGCCCCGGAAGCTATAACGCATCACTACACAGAAGTTGAACCAGTAAGAGCCTCTCGTCTGAGAGTATTTAAGGTCGCCTGCGCCCGAAGCAGACGCTCCAGCTCCCGCTGGCGCTGTGTAATAACTGTGCGGAAACCCGGTCTTTTCCATCGATTGGGGTTAGCTTTGAAAAGCAGATGCCCCGAATTGTTGGAAACATTGATAGTTAGAAAAATTGGATGGAGTTGTTGGAGCCGGAGGCCGCGCTTAGAAGTCAGACGCTCTATCCAACTGAGCTACGGGCGCTATGTTGATTCTAAATGATTTCCGGTTTCAGCGGCCATCTTGAAGCGTACTCTTACTGCAGAATTGCTCACGAATTTCCTCACACAGCTTTCCGAGTACTGCGTTTTTTCTCGTACATCGCTTGGTCCGCTTTCACCATCAGTTCCCCGAGCGTAACGGCACGCTTGGGATCGAACCGCGCCACTCCAACACAGAGGGACAAGGGGTAACGGGTTTCTGTTGCACTGGACTTCTTGAGATTTTTCTCGAGACGCCTGAGAAGAATTTCCTGGGTTTGACTTGATGTTTCCGAGGCCAATACGACAAACTCATCGCCGCCAAGCCGAGAAAGTACGTCGGAACCGCGGAATGATTGCTCCAGGGCATCCGCCGTTCGAATGAGTGCCAGGTCCCCTTCGTGGTGACCATAGGTGTCATTGATTTTCTTCAGATTGTCGACATCACAAAACAATAGCAGGAGACTTTGGCCATTGCGCTGGGCCTGTTTGAGTTGCTGAGTCGCAGCGGCAAAAAAACCGCGCCGGTTGAAGAGGCAGGTTAAGTCATCCGTGAGAGCGAGGCAGCGCAGTTCTCTGTCCAGAAGAGCCTGCTTAACGGCGCCCCAGACTGCCGGGTGAGTTGCCACTCTCACAGTCTGGGTATCGGAAGGGTTTGACTTCAGAAGCTTGGAAATCTCGTCTACCTCCTGCAGTATCTGACTAAACTCGGAATCCGCCGCCTGCAAAGCGGAGGAAAGATTTTCTGCAAGGCCGTTTTCTGCGGAGCCGTTCTTCCGACCCATGGCTATAACCTTGCGATTGGACATGTGCTTCAGCGCCCCCGCTGTTAACCGAGTGGCCTGCGAAGCCTTCTCGGCCTGCAATTCTGGTATGGACATCACCCCTCCTCCCAGCGAGTGCAAAGCTGCCCCCTCTGGAAAGCATATGGTTCCATTGATCCGAACCGACGACAAGCGGGTAACGCCCGTACTGTGGGTACAGGTGATTCACCTAGTACCCGCGAATGGTTGGGAACTCGTGAGGTACAAGAGTGGGAAAAAGTCTATCCACTTTGACGAATATTTAGGCCGCCTCTAAGGTATTTACCTGAGATCAATGTCAGGTGTACGCTTGATTAAGGCAGGGGCAAATCATGGTGCTCATTTCACATTTGCAGGAAACCCAGGAAATTTCCCTTTTTGACAAGCCATCCTAGCGGCCTCCCACCCGGCGTTCGGTATGGTCCTGCACTCCTAAGCATAGGACTCGAATCCTGTTTCTGGACAACCTTCTGGGTAGCTGGCGACACTTCCGCAATGCGCCTGGAGCGAAGGGCTGATCCTCGGAAAATTCAAGGAGCAGGCTGTAATGAGGCCCATTCAAAGAGTTGGGGCGGTTGAGGGCCTTTCGCAGTACTCGCGAATGACAGCCCCACGTAATAACCAAATTAGGGTCTCAATCATCGAAAATATGAGTAGTACCAGAGCGAAAAGATGATTTGTTGCGTCTAAGAGTTATTGAGTATTATTAGTCTTCATGAGCTTTTCGATTCAAAACACCGCTGCCTGTTGTTGTCGTCTGCAAATGACGGCGGGGGCCGCTGTGTCTTGTATGGGTGAAAATCCAGCTTTGTAAGAAGCTTACAACTACAAGATTGTAGCCAACCCACCGCCGAGAACGCCGGCAGGTGGGTTTTTTGTTTTTAAACGGAGATTCATGGCGCACTTATCGCAAGTCACGTTATCTGAATCGGCGGCGGTTTCAGCCCAGGGGGTGGAGGCTGCGACGTTTGTCTCGCGGCGATTGAATCATCTGAGAGCGCTCGAGGCGGAGAGCATTTACATCCTCCGCGAAGCGGCTGCTGAATTTGCGCGCCCGGTGATGTTGTATTCGATCGGCAAAGACTCCTCGGTGATGCTGCGCTTGGCGCAGAAGGCGTTTTTCCCGGGCAAGATTCCTTTCCCCCTCCTTCATATCGACACAAGCTACAAATTTCCTGAAATGATCGAGTTTCGTGACGCTTACGCGAGGCAAATTGGCGCGGAACTTATCGTCCACAAAAATCAGGCGGCCCTGGACGTAGGAGCCAATCCGTTCGCGCTGGGAACGCAGAAATGCTGCGGGCTGCTGAAGACGAAATCGCTCCTCGATGCGCTTGCGGAAGGGGGCTTCGACGCTGCGTTTGGAGGAGCGCGGCGGGATGAAGAGAAATCGCGGGCTAAAGAAAGAATCTACTCTTTCCGAGATCCGCTGGGGCAATGGGATCCAAAGAACCAGCGGCCGGAGCTCTGGAATATTTTCAATTCCAGGATTGACAAAGGGGAGAGCATCCGCGTTTTCCCGCTCTCGAACTGGACCGAACTCGACGTATGGCTGTACATCCAAGCAGAAAGCATTCCCATCGTTCCCCTCTATTTCGCGAAAGAACGGGAAGTGGTGCTGCGAAATGGATCGATTGTCTTGATCCACGACGTAAGAGAACTTTTGTCAGGCGAAAAGACACTCATGCTGAAGTGCCGGATGCGTTCGCTAGGGTGTGTTCCTTGCACGGGAGCAATTCGTTCAGAGGCGGACACTGTTGCGGGAATTGTTGAGGAAATGGTTTCGTTCCGGCGTTCGGAACGAGAAAACCGCGCGATCGATCATGATGAAGAAGGTTCGATGGAGCTCAAAAAGCGGGAAGGCTACTTCTAATGATCTCCACGACGCAGCTTAGACCGCGCGAGAGTTTTGAAGAGCTCACCGAGCAGAGTCCGGAGATGGAGCTTCTTCGCTTAACGACGGCAGGAAGCGTCGATGACGGCAAATCAACGTTAATCGGGCGGCTTCTGCACGATTCGAAAGCGGTCTACGAAGACCAGTTGGCCTCCGTGAAGAAGAGCCGTATCAACCGCTCGACTGGACCGATCGACTTTTCCCTGCTGACGGACGGGCTGCGCGCGGAACGGGAACAAGGCATCACCATCGATGTGGCCTACCGTTATTTCGCGACTCCCCGGCGAAACTTCATCATCGCGGACACACCGGGGCACGAACAGTACACACGCAACATGGCTACAGGCGCGTCTACGGCGGACCTTGCCGTGATTCTTGTGGATGCCACAAAGGGCATCCTTCCGCAGACACGACGCCACGCGTTCGTCGCTTCGCTGCTGGGGATACGCAATGTTCTGGCTGCGGTCAACAAGATGGATCTCGTCGATTATCAGGAAGATGTGTTTTTGCAGCTGGAGCAGGATTTTCTGCAGTTGGCAGCGCAACTCGGAATCACTCGTACTCAGTGCGTGCCGATCAGCGCGCTTGAGGGAGATAACGTAGTCGAAAGAAGCCGGCGGACGTTTTGGTATCCGGGCCCGACGCTACTCGAACATTTGGAGACGGTTCCAGTTAATGCAGGCGATTCGCTCGAAAGTCTGAGGTTCCCGGTGCAATTGGTGATTCGCCCGGATGCGAATTTTAGGGGGTTTGCAGGCCGCGTTGCGAGCGGAGTGATTCGCGCAGGCGACCGTGTCCTGGCGCTACCATCCGGACAGAGAACACGCGTGCGCTCAATCGTAAGTTACGACGGCGATGTTTCTGAAGCGTTTGCGTTGATGTCAGCGACCGTGCAACTGGAAGATGAGATCGATCTCAGCCGAGGAGACATGCTGGTCTCGCCCGAGAATGGCCCGCGCGTCTCGAAAAGACTTCGCGCTATGGTGGTCTGGCTGCACGAAACTCCGCTGGAAGTTGACCGGACTTATCTCGTGAAGCACACCTCTCGCCAAACAAAAATTCGCGCTCTGCGGATTCGTCATCGCGTGAATGTCAACACACTCGAACACGAACCGGTAGCGCAGCTGAACATGAACGATATTGCCTCCGTTGAATTCGAAGCTCATGTTCCGCTTTTCTTTGATCCGTACGGTAGCAATCGCACGACTGGCAGCTTCATTCTGATAGACGCGATCTCAAACGCTACGGTTGGCGCCGGAATGATTCAAGGGGATTTGTCTGATCTTCAAGGACAAGAGGAACTGGAACTCGCATCGCCGGACTCCACACAGAAACCTGTTAGCGCGCAAGAGCGCTACGAACGCCACGGGCACAATCCAGCCACTTTCTTTCTGGAGAATCAGCCCGCTCTGGCTTCGAGGTTGGAGCGGGTCCTCTTCGACCAAGGCTTCGAAGTGCTCCATTTAGAAGGCGATAAAGTCTCTTCCGATGGGCTGGTTGAAACGATTCGCGTAACGCAGAAGATCGGAGCCATTTCCATTTATTCTGGAGAGCCCCTCGATGCCGCGACGAAACAAAGACTCGCATCGGAAGTAAGACACCAGTTGTACGATCTCTCTCGTAAAAACGAAAACGCCGACGATGAAGAAGTCTTCCGTAACGCCTTGGCGCTGGCGGACTCCTTGCGGTTCATAAAACGACAAAACAATCAGGAAGAGGCCAATTAAATGGATGTGGATCGCATCTCTGAACATTTGGAACACCTTGCGCCCGAGCAAGCGCTCGAAACGGTGCTCGCCGCGAATCAAAGCGCGCGCTCTTGCCTGACCAGCAGCTTTCAGGCAGAGGACATGATAGTTGCGCATATCCTGGGGAATCGAATTCCAGATTTTACGGTCCTGTTTCTCGATACCGGGTACCACTTCCCACAGACCTACGAATATCGCGATCGGATGGCGAAGCAGTGGTCGCTCAATCTCGTCAACGTTCTTCCCGCGCAAACGGTCGCGGAGCAGGAATCAGCATTTGGCATTTTGTATCGCAGCGAGCCCACACGGTGCTGCCAACTCCGCAAAGTCGAACCGCTAATGCGCGCACTCGAACCGTTCGACATCTGGTTCACGGGGTTGCGGCGAGAACAATCCCCGACGCGTAACAGTTTGAAGAAAGTCGAACTCCATCGCCTGCCAACCGGAAGGAGTTTGTGGAAAGTCAGTCTGCTCGCCGACTGGAACTGGGAGCGGGTGTGGCAGTACGCGAATGCCAACGGAATCCCCCATCTGCCGCAATACGACGAAGGATATTTGAGCATCGGATGCCAGCCCTGCACCGCTCTTCCATCTGATCCTAATAATCCCAGGTCCGGCCGATGGGGTGGCACAAAGCTCGAGTGCGGAATTCACACTTTCTCCACGCAGGTAGAAAAATGAATTTTCTCGTCGGGTTTCTCATTGCCGCAGCTGTCGGGTTAACTGGGATTGGTGGGGGAAGTTTTACGGTCCCTGCCCTAGTCTTGCTCGCCGGCCTTGGTGCAGGAGAAGCGGTGGGAACAGCTTTCTTGTTTGCGGGGGTTTTGCGCTTGATTGCCGCCCCTTTCTATTTGGTGAAGAAGCAGATTCATTCGCGTTACTTGTGGCTTCTGCTGCAAGGAGCGATTCCAGGCCTTCTTGTGGGCACTTGGGCGCTCCGTTTGTTGAATCGAGATGCAGGAAATCCAGTCGTAATCTTGCTGTTGGGTATTCTCCTCGCGGCGTCATCCAGCGTGACTTTTATAAGGCGAGTGCAAAATCACGCCTTCGCCGGAAAAAACCATCGCTGGCTTCCTTGGCTGGCTCTGCCGATTGGAATGGAATCTGGATTTTCCTCCGCAGGTGCCGGAGCACTCGGAACTGTTCTTCTGTTGAACTATTCCGAGATGACGCCGGCGCAAGTTGTGGGGACAGATTTGCTATTTGGATTGGTGTTGGCAGTCATCGGCAGCGCCTTTCATTGGACTTTTGGCTCCATAAGCATGCCGATTCTTTTTCAGCTCCTTTTTGGCGGTATTCCTGGAGTAGTGCTCGGCTGCTTGCTGGCGCGAAGGGTGCCTGCGAATAAACTGAAGACGGCGGTTGCCCTGGTGGCTATCTTTGCTGGATTGCAATTGGTGTGGAGCGGAAGCCGCACGCTCGTCGCACGACGCGCCGCGAACGCCCCCAAAATCGCGGCAGTGGCAGGTGTTGGCCATGCACGCTAGCCGATCTTTTTTCACGAATGAACTTTTCCCGGTTGCGCTATCAAACGAAATCGCAAGTCCGGTCCTTATCGTGGTCGCAGTCCCTCATCGCTTTCCTTGTTGTTGATTCCCGCCTGATTCGTTCACGTGAGTCCATGGCGGATTGACCTGCCGCTATTCCAAGAAAACTTCCAGCGAGGGCGAGGCGTGGCCCAGGCAAGACAAATCTATTTCGGAGAATAAAATGCGATTTCGAAGAGTTGGCGCTTCAAGTTTAGGGAGTATCTCACGGCGCGCATTTGTGGCTCTTGCGTTTCTCACGAGTATGGCAATTTCCAGCTTCTCGCAAGGAGGGGCTTCGATCCAGGGCACTGTCAGCGACTCGTCCGGAGGAGCCGTACCGGGTGTCGCCATTCAAATTAAGAATTTGGAGACCGGAGCAGTACGGAATCTGGTGACGGATGAAGCGGGGCGTTACGACGCGGCCTCGCTTCCCATAGGCCCTTACGAGCTTCGGGCAGAAAAGACCGGCTTTCGCAGCGAGGAAAAAACAGAGATTTCGCTTGTCCTCGGCCAGCGACAAACGGTGGACCTGGTTCTCCAAGTCGGCGATGTGCGGCAGACCGTGCAGGTGGAATCAGCGCCAACCGTCGTTGCCATCACGACCGAAGACGTTTCCGGTCTTGTCGGCGAGAAGCAGGTCAAGGAACTTCCTCTGAACGGCCGCAGTTACGATCAGCTGATGACTCTCAATCCAGGGATTGTGAACTACACCTCGCAGCGAGCCGGAGGAATCGGAACCTCAAATTCCGTCGTCGGCAATATGTTTGCCGCTTCCGGCCACAGGCCACAGGAAAATCTATTCCTCTTGAATGGAGTCGAATTCACGAGTGCGTCTGAAATCAACAACACACCCGGTGGCGTTAGCGGCCAACTTCTAGGAGTGGATGCGGTACGCGAGTTTTCAGTTGTCAAGGACACGTACGGCGCGGAGTACGGCAAGCGCCCCGGGGCCCAGGTCAACATCGTGACAGCATCGGGGACGAACGAGTTTCACGGCGACGCTTACGAATTCCTCCGCAATAGCGCACTGGATGCCAAGAATTTCTTTGACCATGGCAATATTCCGGAGTTTCGGCGCAATGTGTTCGGTGGTTCGCTTGGTGGTCCGATCAGGAGGGACAAAACTTTCTTGTTCGCGAATTACGAAGGCTTCCGGCAGAATCTGGGCCTGAGCGATCTAACGCTCGTCCCGGATAATGCTTCAAGAGCCAGCGCGGTCGCGAGCATCCAGCCGCTGCTCGCTCTGTGGCCTGTGGCCAATGGACCGGAACAATTGACCTCCGCCGGTGCACCGAGCGGAATCGCCGAAGCGTTCAGCAATCCAACGCAGAGCATTCGCGAGGATTTTGGAACTGTGAGGCTGGATCAGATATTCACGGACAGGGATTCGTTTGCGGGCGTTTACACAACCGACGACAGCCGGGCGAATTCGCCCACCAATAATCCGTTCACTTTAGTGGATATTGCCTTACGAGAACAGGTCGCCAGCCTCAGTGAAACCCACATCTTCTCTCCGAGCCTGCTGAACAAAGCGACCTTCGGATTCTCCCGTGGCGCGTTTTATTTCAACAGTGGAACGACGGTGAGTCTGCCTGGGTGGATCCACGACGGTCAACCGGTCGGTGCATTGGTGGTCGGCGGTGGTACGACGCTCAACGGGGCATCGCAGATCACAAACGGCGGCGCGAACGCAGGCAGCAATCTCAGTGCAGTTCGTAATTTGTATACGGCGTCCGATCAAGTTTCATTCACTCACGGCAGCCATTTATTCAGCTTCGGAGGATCGTTGCAGTGGCTGCAGTCCGACGATGTTCTCGTCCAGGACCAGTATGGTCAGATCTCGTTCACCAACCTGCAGACGTTTTTGAAAGGCAACGTGAGCACATACACGTACGCTCCCAGCTACACGCCGTTGTCCTGGCGTTCTCTCGAAGGCGCGTTCTATGCGGAAGACGCGATAAAACTCAAGCCTTCCTTGGAACTGCGCATCGGCTTCCGAGGCGAGTCCACAAACGGATGGAATGAGGCCAACGGACGCGCCTCGAATTATGCGTTTCCTCCCAGTGGAGTGATCGAAACACAGCCCGTTGTCGGCAACTCCGCCTTTTCCGTCAACAACGCAAAGTTCCTGCCAGCACCGCGCGTCGGAGTCGCTTGGTCTCCGTTCGCATCGAAGAAAACCGTAATTCGGGCGGGCTTTGGTCTGTACTATGCGCTTCTTGACAGTCTCAGTTACCGCCTCGATCAAAACGCTCCCTTCAACACAGTCTTTCAGGCCAAGAACATCGCGTTCTCGAGCATCGCGCCGAGCGCACGATATTCCGGGGCGAAGGTGATCCCTAGTGGCGTGCAGCCTGATCTGAGAACACCCACAGTAGAATCCTGGAGTTTGAAAATTGAGCAGCAAATTGCTTCAAACACCTCTTTAGGTGTCAGCTACATTGGTTCCCAGGGCTACCACGAATTGCTCTCCGTTGACGCGAACTTGCCGACGCCAACGATTTGCCCGGCGTCGCCCTGCCCTGCAGGCTATCCCGAAGGTGCGTATTATTACCCAACGGACGCGCCACTGGCCAACAATGCCGTATGGAATACCACGCATTGGTTCTCAGAAGGCATCAGTTCCTACCACGGGCTTGAGGTCGATGTGAACCGCCGCTTCGGCCATGGATTGCAATTCCGGGGAGTCTATACCTTTTCGAAGACGCTCGACGATGGCGACAACATGAACACCAGCGTCGCAACAAACTCGCCCGCGTTCGTTGCGAATCCGCTTCAGCCAAAGTCCGATTATGGCCGCGCTTCGTTCGACGTACGAAATGCCGCGGTCATCAATGCCACGTATGACCTCCCGTTTGGACGTGGCACCAAGGCCAATGAGCACCCGTGGGTGCAGCGCCTGCTAGGAGACTGGCAACTCAGCGGAATCGAGACCTTGCAATCCGGCCTGCCATTCACCCCGCAGCTGTCTTACAACCCGTCCAATGACGGCGACACCCGCAATCCAGTCCGGCCGTCTCTCAATCCGAATTTCACAGGTCCAGTGATTCAGGGTGGGCCCAATAAGTTTTTCAACCCCAGCGCGTTCATCCAGCCGTTGCCCGGAACTTATGGCAACGCCGGCCGCAACATGCTACAGGGGCCGGGCCTCGCGGAAACAGACGTCTCTCTAACAAAGAAGTTCGTACTTTCAGAGCGCCTGAACATGCAGTTCCGCTCCGAGTTTTTCAACGTATTCAATCACACGAATTTCAACAATCCAAATCCCGTCGTATATGCATCGGCCACGGGCGGCCCGTCCCCCACCGCAGGTGTGATCACCTCGACTTCAACCACATCGCGGCAGATCCAGTTCGGGTTGAAGTTGATGTGGTGAGGTGAATCCCCAATTGTGCCACCAACAATTCGATCCGTGGCAGACAGCTTTGAAATCAAAGTCCGCAATCACAAAACCACCCCCAGTCGAAGTCCGCATCATCGAACACTCTTCCGGCGGCGTAACTCGGACGTCAGCAAAAGTTTCGACCACTTCAAAAAGGTCGACGCACAAACAGTCGCCTTCACTGGAGAGATTTCGCCCGACGGAGAAAAAGCTCTGACGTGCCAACCCCACTACTCTTGGTAAGAATATTCCGCCGCCTGAACGCGAATGCGCGCGATAGGCCAGCTTCCGATTACCCGACTACACAGCCAGGTGGACCGCCATTGCGCATTAAGTTTTGGACTTGCGTTCGAGGTGGTTGGACTCGACCACTTCAGTGCTCACTCACAGCGCATCGTTGGCGTTGCGTTGGTCATGGCGTGCACGTTAGCCATGTAAGCCGTCGAATTGGTAATCGCGAATGTGCTTGCAGTGCAGGTGATGGGTTGCAAGCGAATAAAGTTGAAACTCAACGTTGGCGCTAGCTTGGAGCCCTTCGGCTCACTCATAGCCGTATTCACAGTAACAACGAGGTCGTTCACTGCCTTATTGTACGTGTTGACGTTTTCGACGAGCTTGTTGTAGCGCTCTACGACTTTGCTACGCGCTGATTCACTTTCCAGTAAAGCCTTTATCACTATATTCTGACCTTCCAAAGCGACATCCGCCAAGAGCCCCTCCGCTTGCGAAACAGTCATGGCGTCTTGTAACTGGCGGAGTGCGTAAATCCGTTCGTATTCGATTGTTCCCGCTCTCTCCCTTAGTTCGATGGTGCATTGTGTGTTGGCTATGCCCATTTGCCCGCGTCCTCCCTCCACTGCGTACCAACGAATGAACTCAGCGAGCTTATCCTGCCGCGTAGAAACCCTTTGATATTTATCTTTCCCGCCGATGAAATAATCCACGCCCTCTTCCTGGGTGCCATCCCTATACTTTTTCATGCCCTCGTCGTAGTCGGTCTTGCTGATTGCTTCGTTCTTGTAAACCGCATCTAATCGAGCCGCCATCCTATCAAATTCGACGCACGGCTGCGGCTCGTCGGGAACAAACGTCCTTTGCACAGGAGTAGGCTGTTTCCTTTGTTGGGCCAGCATCGGGCCGCACATTAATAAGATTGCTACGGAGATTAGAATCGCTTTCATGCTCCGCCTCCTCGAAACTTATTATGGAATTACGGCTTTGGTTAACTCGTCCGCAAGGATAAGCAGCGGCATCATAGCACCCTTGAAACTTGGCCGGGCTAATGGATGTTGCGAACGGGATTAGCCACAGACTAGCTGGCTAGTGCCCGCGGGGGTTACCGGAGAAATGGAAACGGACCCAAAAACAACTGGGCAATTGTCCGAGAACGCGAACATTCAGGAGTTACATTGACAATTCCGAAACAGATGGCAGCATGTACCCCATAGAAGGGGGAGACTCGATGAGGAAATTGGCTTTCGGAAAGAAGGACCAATCGAATTCGCGAACGTCACTCTACCCGCTCCGCAAGTTGCGGCTGACGGTGTTGTTCATGATGATCTGTTTTGCTTGCGCCGTCTCCCGCGCCGGGACCTCAAAACTGTACCCACCGACCAAGGATGAAGCTGGAACGTTGCGGGTCACGCAGATTCTGCATTTAGCGACCCGCGAGGAGATCCTCGGCCTCAGAGCTAGTCTTCAGCTTCTGTTTGCATCGGGATTGAAAGACTCTGACCTCAAGGATGGGAGCCTTGCCATCGGCCGCATCTACTGTTGCCATCAGAAGACTGAGGAAGGGACGGCCATTTGGTTTTATGTTCCGCCCGACGTGCCGGCGGAGCTGGGCGAGATCGTAGTAGTCCGCATGGGCCGCGAGTCAACCAAGACGGACCCTGGCGCAGTCAACGCGATGGTCGAAGTCCGCGAGAAGAAGGATGCTGCCGATTCGCAGTGTTCATGGGATCCGCCAAATAACACATATTGGACCAGGGTGCTTTACTGCAAATGGATGCCAGCGGAAGGTTGGACGCTAAAGAAGGGACTCTACAAGACTTGGTTAAAACGAGCCCCTGACGCCAAGCCTCAATAACGAAGTGGTTCAATAACACTGCTCAACTTCGCATCTCCGCTAGGCTTTATCGTCCACAGCACATTCTGAAATAATCGACGTGGCTGATTAACGCCAAAACCGGCATATATGGGTACCTACGCGCCGCTCATTTTAAAGTTAGACTATCTGACAGGGAAAATAATCGTGGGCAGCAGGAACACACCGGTAAATCAATGCAGCAAGCCGACAGGGTGGCTGGGCCGATTCACTTTGTGGCGAATGAATTCGAGCCATTCCAAGCTAACAGACTGGGGCTTGGAGCAGATCTCGATAGAGAACTACGGCACGATTCTCGATGTTGGTTGTGGTGGCGGCAGGACGGTCAGTAAGTTAGCGGCCATTGCCACGCAGGGGAAAGTCTACGGCATTGATTATTCCGAAGAGAGCGTCGCTGCAACAAAAAGAAGGAATGCACAATGGATAGATCTCGGCCGCGTCGAAGTCCGGCACGGCTCTGTGTCTCAGTTGCCGTTTCCAGATGGTATGTTCGATCTTGTTACCGCCGTGGAGACACACTTCTGGTGGCCCAACTTGCCTGGTGACATGCGCGAAGCCTTCAGAGTCCTGAAGGCCGGCGGCACGTTCATCTTCATCGCGGAAATCTATAAAGGAGCAAACACCATGGCTGCAAAGCTCGCCGAAAAATACGCATCGCGAACAGGCATGACGCTCCTGAGCGTTGACGAGCATCGCGAACTCTTCACAAACCCTGGTTTCTCGGATGTTCAGATAATCGAGGAACGCGACAAAGGATGGATTTGTGGTAAAGGCAGAAAACCGATAGCGAACTCCTGATTAAAGCGGTTACCGGAGTGAAACGAACCCAAAGACAACCGGGCAATGTCCGGTTACGCGACGCACCAGGCACTGACACCTATAGCCCGGAGAGATATGCAACGAACACCATGGTCAAGATTCCATCGAAGGTTGCGATAGCTGTCATCGCGATCGTACGTTTCACGGGCGCAAAAAGAATCAGGGCAACAATGACAAACATTTCAATGACGGCAACCTTGAAATTCGGGCGCGAGTAATGGGGACGTATGCGCTATAGACGGTCAGTGCGCAGACCACACAGAGCAGCCCTCCCCAATGCCGGGCGAAGAACATCGTCAGGCCGTCGGGTACTCTTCACTCCGAACACTAGTCGTAAGACCGGCTGGGGGAAGAGACACGCGCCAAGGCCGCCAGTAGCCGTCGCGACGCCTGAAACGGGAGTATCCATTCTCTGGACGATGCCAACACGCGTCCTCCAGTTATTAGCACCGAGCAGTAAGCGTCGTATGGCTGGTGGGGCGGCCCAATTGGGGCGGTACACGGACCAGCTTTGCCATCCCATAGAAGACCGTATGACCGTTGCGACCGCAGAGCGTGGACATGGCTTCGCCAACCTTGCCGGAGCAAGATTGTCCCTAGATGCGTCAAGACGTAACTGTCAAAAGTAACGGGCACTGCGCTCGGCCAAAGGGACTTAAGCCAGATTTGCGCTCGGCTAGTTCAGTCGGTGCGCGACTCGGGACTTTGTCCCTTCACAGCTCCCAAACTACAGAATCCACTCTATGGGAAGCGCCTCCTCGTCAACTCCCTGCTGTGTGGTGGAGGTCGCACTTGTCGGAGCACAGCTCCCAAGCAACGACAATTCTTTTTCCGGTACGCTAAATTGAGCAAACCCGCAACCCAAGCAGACCAAAAGCTTCGGGAATAGCCAAACGCCGGGTTGGTCCAAATGTTTGAGACCAGTGCAATGGATGAGCATCTCAGCCGAAAATTCGGCCTGATTGCCCGGCGCGCATGACACACGAGACATAACAACCTCCTCCGCAACACAAAAACTTACGGCCTGGGCTGGCCGGGAGTCGGTGACGCAGGTCACGCAGCTCTGCCAGAGCATCGAAGGCTAGCGCCTGATAACGCCGTCATCGGTAACTGGCTTTCGCGTGCCCAAATCCAAATGTTAGGGAAAGTCTTGCTCTGACATCTCTCCGATTTCCGCGTTATAATCGGATCACTCGACATGCTTGTCGACATCGGCTTTCCTGCCGAGAAGGAGGTGATCCAGTGAGGTACGGTTTACGTTGACGTAGTAAAGGAGGCGCTTGTGTGGTTACCGAGCGCCTCTCTCCTTTTGTTCCTCCGGTCCAAATTATTTTGCACCTTATGATTAGTCAGTGTCTGATGAACGCTGTAATCGGAAACTGACTCAATGCTCGGCTCTGCTTAGCTCTGCTTGCTCTGCTCTGCTTCAGCGGTTGGTCTTCCTGGCTTACAACATTTTTCATGTCTTCCTGGCACGCAATGTGAAGCCAGCCGTGCGTCGGGGCAAGGCGGAAATCTTCTGGGCCAGGCTCATCGCTGCGGAACTCTACAGTGAGGTGGTCCCCGCCGGCATATCGCCCTGAGGTTTTTCGCTCCCCTCGTCCGATACTTCTGCTCGCCCCGGGGATCTTCATAGCGATCTTCCTGCTTGTGCAACTTCGAATGGTGTTGCTAACTCAATTCCGCCCTCGAAAAAGCCGTGCGAATTAGCCGTCCCTTCTGTCGCATGCCCAAAAATGCTCAAAACCTTCACCAACCTACCTATTCTCACCTTCATCCCGGGCTCGATGCGGAATCGCTGGCTCTGCTTCTTGCTCCTTGACCCTACGCTTCCATCTGCTATACACAGGCTAGGCATTTCTATGATTCCTCAGCGCGGCAGCAGTACTGCCGCATTTTTATTTGGGAGAATCGGTACAGTGGCCTAGCCAATCTTGGCCGTGCTCTTCTGAGCTGTTTCTCGAACTACCAAGCCCGTGCAGCCAGACACTCGCGGAAGTGAGGAAGGCCCAAACAGTGAGAGTGAGCAGTAGAACGTCCATCGCGTTGCTTACAAACCTCGAAATGGCTAATTCCGGAGCCGAGTTATGTTTACCTGCACGCCCTTTTAGAATCAACACTTCCGAGAAACGTCCACAAGTGTTGATTCTAATCAACTTACATAGAGTCTAAGTCGTTTAGAATCTGCATTTACGAAAAAGGGGTAGGGTAGCGGCACGGCACGGATCGGGCGCATTCCTGAGAGCATAGGCCCAGGCAATCCACTGTAACGTTGCTTGGGGGAGGACTCGCTGGCAGGTCAGGTTTGCGCCCCCGGCTGCACTTCGGCCGGCACCTTCGCCGCCGCCAATTCCTTCAACAGGGCTTTGCCCTTACGGAACCACGGGCGTTCATACCGTTGCATGTAGCGTGGGAGAGTCCGTTTCTTCGCGAGCAGTTTCTCCGCCCACTCGCGCGCCTCTTCCCGTCGGCCCGCGAGCTTCAGAAAGTAAGCGTAGTTGTACAGCGTCTCCGTAGTTGTCGAGAATTGCGCTACGTCGACGTAGAGTTGCTCGGCGCGCTCCAATTGCCCGGTCTGCGCGTGGGCATCGGCCAAAAGTCCCGCGGCGGAAGGATTGTCCAGGATTTGCGTTTCGACGATCTGAATGCGGGATCTTCTTCCAAATCCTTGAAACACCCCACGCAAAAGGCCGAGATCAGGCAGGACCTCGACGATGATGTACACGCCCGCACCGAGAAAGCCGCCGAAGAAAATAACGTAAAACCAGTAATTCTCCGGCCGCCGCCGCACAAAGTGCAGGATCGCAAGGCCTTGCAGGATAAATCCCCAAGGATAGAAGAGGTGGCTTAAGCCGAACATGGACGACCGTCCTTTGGACAGGATCTCTGGCCTGAGCGAATTGGTCAAACGGAACCTCTTGCCAGTATGAGCAGAAGTAACCGTCCACGCAGCCTATCTTGCTTTGCTATGATAGGCGGAATGAATCCCATCGAAACACTGGGGCTCGCTCTCGGCGCGGGATTTTCTTCGGGCCTGAATCTCTATGCTACCGTCGCCACGCTCGGGTTTCTAGAGCGGTTCGGAGTCATCCATCTTCCTCCGGCGCTGCACGCCCTTTCTCATCCGGCCATTCTCGCGATTGCTCTGGTTCTCTATTTACTCGAGTTCTTCGCAGACAAGATCCCCTACGTAGATACGGTTTGGGACGCGATCCACACGTTCATTCGTCCGCCCGCTGCCGCCCTGCTCGCGTTTAGCGCGGCAGGCGCCGCCCCCGCTGAGTGGCGCTGGGCTGCCGCGCTCCTCGCCGGCGGAGTCGCGCTGACATCGCATGGAACGAAAGCCAGCGCTCGCGCTGCGGTCAATACCGTGCCGGAGCCATTTAGCAATTGGGCGTTGAGCTTCGGAGAAGACGTCTTAGCCGTTTGGCTAACCTGGATGGCCGCAGTGCATCCCGTCGCAACGACGGTCATCGTCGTTGTACTTCTTGCGCTCTCCGTGTTCCTGCTCTTTCATCTTTTCCGCTTTGCGCGCCGAGCGCTTCAGCGGTTGTTTGCAGTCTGAGTCGGCGCCTATTTCAAATACGTCGCCAGCCAATCCAGAAACGTGTTGTACCAGAACCGGCTGTTTTGTGGCTTCAAAATCCAATGCCCTTCATCCGGAAAAACAATCAGTTTTGACGGCACGCCTTGCCTCTGCAACGTATTGAAGAATTCCAGCGACTGTGTGTATGGCACTCGATAGTCCCGCTCGCCCGCAATCACCAGCGTCGGCGTTTTGAATTTCGCCAAGTCGCTCGCGTACGTCAGCGGCGCCCATTTATGGTAACTCTCGGGATTCGTCCACGGCATGCCCTGCATGTCGTGCTCTTCAAACCATAGCTCCTCCGTGGCGTACATCGCATTTTTATCGTAAATCCCAGCGTGGCTAATGATCGCCTTGAAGCGTCCAGTATGCGTTGCAATCCAGTCCGCCATGTAGCCGCCGTACGATCCGCCCGCGGCCGCCATGCGCGATCCGTCGATGTACGGATATTTCTTCAGCGCAAAATCCACACCATTCATCACGTCGACGTAAGCCTTGCCACCCCAGTCATTGGTGATCTCCTCGGTGAATTTTTGCCCGTAGCCCGTCGAGCCGCGTCGGTTGATCATCAGCGATACATATCCAGCCGCGGAAAAAACTTGCGTATTCCAACGATAGCCCCACGCATTCGAGAACATCGTCTGCGGCCCGCCATGCAGCACCACCAGCAGTGGATATTTCTTCGTCGCATCAAAATCCGGCGGACGGATCATCATTGCTTGAACTTTGGTTCCGCCTGCACCTTCGAACCAGAATGTTTCCGGCTCATTCATTTTCAGCGAAGCCAGAATCCCATCGTTGTGATGTGTAAGCTGCCGCACGCCGCTTCCATCGCTCGACGCAGCAAAAATCTCCGCCGGCATCGTCAGGCTGGTGCGCTCGAACACGAACGTCCTGCCGTCGCTGCTCCACGACGCTCCCAGGTTGTAACTATTTGCAATCAGTTTCTTTGGCTCTGCGCTCGCGCGTGCCTCCATCGCATAAATCGGCTGCAGCGTTTCGTCTTCCGCGGTGAAGCAAATCGTTTTGCTGTCTGGTGACCAAGCCAGCTCATTTGCGCTGCGGTCGAATCCTTCGGACAAGTTCTCAATCTTGTGCGTCGTCCGATCGTAGAGCATCACGCGCCAGCGGTCAGACTCATATTCTGGCGTCAGTTGCGCGTGGTACGCAATGTACTTTCCATCCGGCGAATACGCCGGCCCGCCATCGAAAGCCGCTTGCGCCGTGATTCGTTTCAGCTCACCGCCCGCCACGGGGACCACGAACAAATCTCCGTTGGTGCTGATCGCTTCGATGGGATCAGTCACGGCCGTAAAACAGATTTCTTTCGAGTCAGGCGAAAAATTCAAATCGCTAGGCCCGCCCCGCTCATCCGGAGGCACGTCGTAATTCGCGCCGGCCGTCAGATCGCGCGGTGTCGTGTTCCCATCGGCTGGAACCACAAACAAATGGCTACGCTTGCCTTCATTCCAGTGCGTCCAGTGCCGATACAGAAGATGCTCCGCCACGTGCGCCTTCACTTTATTCTTTTCTTTTTGCGCGTCCCGCGCGCTATTGCATGCATCGTCTTTGCAGTCCGGGTAAACTCCCGATGTGAACGCAATCGTCTTTCCATCCGGCGACCACTTCACGATGTCCGCGCCGGTCGAAAGATGCGTCAACGGTTTCGCTTCGCCTCCATCCATCGACAGCAAATACACCTGCGAATCCCCGCTTCGCGACGACAAAAACGCAATCATCTTTCCGCCCGGCGCCCACACTGGCGACGAGTCGTGCCCGCTCTGCGTCAGTTGCAGCGATGCTCCGCCCGTCGTCGGAACAATCCAGATATTACTCGAGCTGCGATTGGCGTCCATGTCCGGCGTCGACACCGTATAGGCCGCCCATTTGCCATCTGGCGACACCTGTGCTTCTCCCACGCGGTGCATTTGGATCATGTCGTCAAAGGTGATGGCATGCTTCGCAGCTTCTTGCGCCTCGATGCGGCATTGTCTCGGTAGCAGCACTACAATAAACAAACTGCACGTCAGAATGGCTCGTTGCATTGCATTTCCTCCCGATGGAGTATGGCGAGTTGCATTTTCTCTGCGCGGAACTTCGGATGATGTCACGATTCCGTGGCGATTCCAAGCGCGCGGCACCGCGTGGCCTCTCGCCCAGAATCACTCTTTCACCGCAGGCACGGGCGGCCCTTTCATTTTTGCAATTTCTCCGAGCAGGTCAGGCTTCCCGGCGATTCGTTCCAGGTGTGGATAACGCTCGCCGCCGTGATAGTCGACGTGGGAAGTTTGGAAGAAATCTTCATTCTCGATGAGCAACTCAATCGGCTCGTGCGCGGTCTTCGCTTGCTGGATCGCTGCGTGAAGATCGTCGGGATTCCACTTCCGCCCATTCACCGCTACCAGC
>WNFP01001147.1_pt1 | contig 21284 bp, 18 predicted proteins | sample 5400201 | NCBI WGS metagenome assembly WNFP01 (sample SAMN13153355, study PRJNA577476) | soil metagenome | isolation source: 115 cm saprolite under Madrone tree | place: USA:California | collected 2016-06-14
GCAATTCAGTTGGGCTTGCGGTCGAGGACTTTGGCGGCGAACTCCTCCGCCGTGGCGGGCAGAGGTTCCTTGCCCGGACCGACAGGTTCAGCGGCCACTGGTTCGGTGGACGGCTCTTCACCCGGTTCATCGTCGGACTTCGCGGAAATGTCTTCCGATTCTTCGTCGAAACGATCGAGGTCGTAGTCGACGGCTTTAAGGCTGCGCAGCACGAGGCTGCCGATGTAGGCGAGGACCGCGGCTTGGCGTGGCGAGATGCGTCCTTGGGCGAGCAACTTGTACAAGGCGATCAGAGAGTGACTGATTTGCTGGGCACGCTGGAAGTCGCCGCAGCCGTCGAGGAGCTCCGCGGAGAAGTCGACGGACTGCTGCGGCGCAGCGGCAGCGTGGCGAGCGCAGAGCGTTGACTCCGGTGCGGCGGCGGGGGAGCAGCACTGGCGACCGGCGGGAGAAAGATGCCGGCAGCATGCTGGAGCAAGGATGGACTGCGTGGTTTTGGCTTTCATGGTCTTACCTTTCTAGGCTGGGCGGGGTACCCCCACCCGGGTGTTTTTGGAAAAGAGGCTGCAAAGTATTGAAAACAAAGGGAACGGACACTTAGAAGCGAGGAAAGAGGCGCTAAGCTATTGGAAACACGGGAGTAATGGAATGTAGAGGTGTACCGTCGAGGGGAGTTTCGGCGTTGAAGTCGAGAATTCACGACCCAGCATAGCATACTTCTTTTACTCTGTCAATATTCGAGATGGGGCGCAATGATTCGAATGAACCTGCAAACGTAAGAAAAGAAAGGGGTAGAGCTTGCTGTGGGGGTGGACAAGAAAATGGAGGCCCAACAGTTTTTGGGGGGCTTACTTACGGCGGGCTCTCTCTTGAAGTCCGGGGCTTCCACCCAAGAGAACCCACGCAAAAGGGTCAGCGGGGGAAGGCGATTACTTGGTAGGCCTTGGTTACGTTGGCGGTTACGGATTTAGGGAAGTTGGGGTCGAATTGGGCGGCGTATTTTTTGGTGAGGAAGGCGGAGACGGTTTTTTGGGCTTGGTCGAGGGAGGCGCCTTCGGCGTAGACGGCGGCGGTGCGGTCCATCAGGTCCTGAATATATTCCTTCCATAGCTCGAATCTTAGTTTGCCGTGCATTACGTCGCCGTGGCCGCCGAGGACGATGTGGAAATCGAGTTTCTCGGCGGCGTCGAGCGTTTGGATCCATTCATAGGGATAGGAGTCACCCATGAAGGGAGTCCAGCCGTGGAGGGCGTCGCCGGTGGCGATGAATTTTTCGTTGGGAAGGAAGACGAAGACGTCGCCATCGGTGTGGGCGCGGCCGAGCCAGAGAATTTCGACGGTGCGGGAACCGCGGTGGAGGATGAGGCTGCGGTCGAAGGTCATGGTGGGAAGGGTGACTTGCATGAGCTTGAGCTCGGAGAAGTAGGCTTCGGCCTGGCGGAGATTTTCCTGGATGGCGGCTTTCTGGTCGGCGGTGGAAGCTTTTTGCAAATCATTTTTCAGGTTGGCGATTTCCTGGGGCATGGTGAGGATTTCGTTTTTGATGCGAGGGATGCCGAGGCGCTGAATGTTTTGGCGGGTGGCTTCGGAGGAGATGATCTCGACGCCGGCGGGCCAAGAGCTGGGATAGGCTTCGTTGCCCTGGTAGTGGTCCCAATGAAAATGGGTGTTGACGACGAATTTCACGGGCTTGGGAGTGAGCTTCTTGATTTGCTCGATGAGGGCGCGGGCGGCGGAAGGCTTGGAGTGGGTATCGACGACGAGCACGCCGTCGCCGAGGACGATGATGGCGGCGTTGCAATTGACTTTGTAGGCGGGCTTGGCGATGGCGGCGTAGACGCCGTCGGCGATGGGCTTGATGTCGAAGAGGTCGTCGGCGGCGAGGCAGGTGACGGGGAGCAAGAGGAAAAGAAGAAGCGAGAGGCGAGATTTCACGGGCGCGTCCTCCGGGTGCAAGGCTCGGACGGCGGAGAGCGTACTACAAGGGAAGCGCAGACTGAAAGCGGCGATTGGGTTCGCATGGGCGCGTGAAGCGGTGCCGTTCATCGGGTCAATTGAACGCACCCCGAGCGTCTGGTACCATCCGCGCAAAGGCTTAGGGGCCAGGAAACTTCCCGGGCGTGCTTGGCGTAGGTGCTAGAGGGAGGAACACATGTTTTGCGATAAATGCGGCTCGCCGCTGGGCTCCGGCGCGCAATTCTGCAGCTCCTGCGGTAAGGCTGTCGGCGCGGCGCCTGTCGCAGCGCAGGCCTCCGCAGTCCGGCCCACCTCCGACGGACGCGTTCAGCGGCACATTCAGCTGCTGGCGACGCTGTGGCTGGTGAACGGAATTCTGCGCTTCGCGGAAGTGGGATCGATTTTCATCGTCGGGCGAATACTGCCTTTCCTGGTGGGCTGGGGAGTCGGCCGGCCGTTCACCAATTTTCCGTTTGATTTTCTGCCCTTCGGACTCTATGCGATTGGCTGTTTGCTGGCGGTATTTGGCGTGGGGCACCTGCTATTAGCCTGGGGGCTGTTTCAACGCGAGCCTTGGGCGCGCACGCTGGGCCTGGTGATCGGATTCCTGGCGCTGCTGCGTCCGCCGTTTGGCACCGCACTTGGCATTTACACCATCTGGGTGCTGCTGCCGCAGCACGCCGGCGAGGAGTACGACCAACTCTCCCGCGCGAGTGTCGCGGCCCGGCTGCAGCCCGGCCGGTAACCTTAAGAGACGTTCGGCCGCCAAATACGTTTTGGCTGTTTTCTCTTCCTGACCAAAACGCATTTCCAATTGGGTAGACCATCCAGGCAGATTCGCTACTTATCGGCTTCTCCTTTGGAGAAGACGGGATTTTCGATCGAGCCGCTGATGCGGAAAGGAAACGTCAACTTGCCGTCTACCAGTTTGCCTCCGGACATACGGCCGAAGGCGTTGGTGAAAAAGCCCTGCTTGGTGGTGATTTGCGCGATGCCGTGATAGTCGAGATCATCCGAGCCGGAAACACTGACACTGCCGGAGCCATCAATATCGACGCCGTAGCCATCGACATCAATCCTTGTACTGGCAATGCGCAGATGGGCAAGCTGCAGATCGGTGGAGATAAGATTAAACGAGGCGGGATCATCTTTGGCGGGACCAAGATCGTTGAAATGCATCAGCTTCATGAGATTAGCGTTAAGCTCGAGACTGGGCACCTCACCGTTCCGCACGGTTACGTGTCCGACTCCGCGCAGGCCAGCCAGGGGATGTGCGGAGCGCTCCATTTCTCCGATTAGCGTCAAGTCTCCCGCCATTTTCCCGGTCATGGTGCCACGGGTATTCCCAAACGCGGCAAGAAGGTGAGCCATCTCGATTCCATGTACTTGCGCTTTGGCCGCGAAGCTCGGGGCCGTACCCGATAGTTTGAAGACAAACTCTCCGTTCACGCTCCCGCCATACATTTCCGCAGCGACATTGCTGAAAAGAAGCTGCCTGGCCTCGAGCCGGAGCTTGGCATTTACGTTTGTCGCGTGAAGCGAGCCGAAGCGCAGGCGTCCGGCGTGCAAAGTACCCTGGCCATCGACGGAGGAAGAAGAAGGATTAAGAATTGCTTCGAGATCCACTTGCGTCAGTTCACTGGAGAGGTCGTGAGCTTCGAACAAAATGGGGCCCTGGGCGTCGGATGGCAGAAGGTCTGACGCGATCACCTCCCCGCGCTTGATTTGCACGTTGGCAATCGGTCCAAGAGGAAAGACGTTTGGGGAAGACTGCGGGTGAGGATTTTCGAAGTTCCACGGGCCATCGGGATCCGAAATGAGGTGGATGAGGGGATGGTCCAGCACTAGCGATTTAATGACTACTTGGCGATGCAGAAGAGCGGCGGCATCGAGGCCAGCGTCGATTCGCGCGACCTGGACGACATAACCGCGCGGAAACAATGGTGGATTCTTCACGCCTAAGCCATCGACTTGGATCGAAAGAGGAAAGAAGGTGAGGGCCAGCCGCCCGAGCTCGACTTGCTTTCCCGTTTTCTGCTGCAGATAGGAGATTATCGGGCCCCGGTAGCGATCCAGGTTAATGAGAGCAGGTACGACAGAAAGCAACGCGGCCAGAGCCAAGAGGATGCCGGCGACGATCAGAGCAGTGTTGCGGCGGATGGCCATAGCGAGCTCGAGGGTCGGGGCTCCATCGCGGATTCGCTAGTTTTACTCCGAGGGAACAGAAATCATACGACAGCTCGGCAGGCAGCTCAAACGATCAGGCGGTAAGGTCGCGGAGGGCTTCGCCGAAGATTTTGGTGTGTTGATCGATGTCGGCGGACGTTGTGGCTGGGCACATTAGGGCCATGTTGTGGAATGGGGTTAGCAGGACGCCGCGGTTTAGGGCATAGAGGTGGAGGAACCGTTCTAGCTCGAAGTCGGCGGCGGCCGCGGATTCGCCTCCGTTGCGCGGAGGTTTGGCAGCGAAGGTGTATTCGGCGCGGGCACCGAGCTGCTGAACGTTCCAGGGGAGATTGGCGGCGCGGATGTGTTCGGCTACGCCGTCGGTGAAGCGCTTGGCGAGCGGGATCATTTTTTCGAAGGCGGCGGCCGTTAGGACATGTTCGAGAGTGGCGCGCATGGCGGCCAGGGAGAGCGCGTTGCCGGCTAGTGTGCCGCCGATGCCGCCTACGTCGCAGTCTTCGAGCTGAATACGGGCGGAGATTCGCTGCGCGACCTCTTCGGTGACGCCGAAAGTCGCGCCGGGGATGCCGCTGCCGATCGGTTTTCCAAAGACAACGAAATCGGGATCGAGTTTCCATTCGCGGGTGCAGCCGCCGGGGCCGGCGCAGATGGTGTGCGTTTCGTCGGCGATGAGGAGTGTGCCGTAGCGGCGGGTGAGGTCGCGGGCAGCGTGCCAGTAGCCGTCGTTGGGAAGAATGATGCCGACGTTAGTCATGGCGGGCTCGGCGAGGACGCAGGCTACGTCGTTGTGCTTGAGGGCGGATTCGAGGGTGTCCAGAGCGTTGAACTCGACGACGCGCGTGGTTTCGGCAGGATTTACCGGGCGGGCCAATGTTGCCACGGCGGGGGATGACGACGCCGTTTTTGTCGAGCGAGGCGAAGGATTCGTCGACGGTGCCGTGGTAGCAATAGTGGAAAACGAGAATTTTCGGGCGCTGAGTGATTTCGCGTGCGATGCGGACGGCGAAGCGGTTGGCGTCGGTGGCGGTGAGCGTGAATTGCCAGTAGGGGAGGCCGAAGCGGCGCTTTAGCTCTTCTCCGACCCAGAGGGCGTCTTCGGTGGGGAGCATGAGCGTGATGCCTTCGCGGACGCGGCGGGCGACGGCTTCGGCAACGACGTCGGGGGAGTGGCCGGTCATGGCGCCAGTGTCGCCGAGACAGAGGTCGACGTAATCGCGAAGGTCGACGTCAGTGAAGTGCGCGCCTTTGGCGGATTTTACGAAGATGGGGAAGGCGCCGGCCCATTTTTTCATCCAGTTCATGGGGACGCCGCCGAGGAGGGAAGATTGGGCCGCCCGATAAAGCGCCGCAGACCTAGGATGGTCAGCCATGAAACGGCGTTCTTCGCGGTCACTTAGGTCTTTCAGTTTTTTGCGATCGATGATGGTTGTCGTCATTAGGTTTCGCTCACGTTTACGGCTCGAAAGCGGCGGCAAGTCCGCCGCATTCCAAATTAGCGGAGGGCGCGGATTATTTCGCGGGCGGCGTTGGCGCCGGAGGCGCCGGTGAGGCCGTTGCCGGGGTGGGTGGCGGAGCCGCACAGGAAGAGGTTGCGGATGGGCGTTTTGTAGCGAGCCCAGTCGAGGACGGGGCGCATGGTGAAGAGCTGGTCGAGGGCTAGCTCGCCGTGGAAGATGTGGCCGCCGGTGAAACCGTAGGAGGTTTCTAGATCTTGCGGCGTGATGACCTGAATCGCTTCCACTAGTTCTAGAAGATTTGGGGCGTATAGCGCGAGGGTTTTTACTACCGTTTCGCCTAATTGCTTGCGACGGTCGTCCCAATTCCCTTCTTTCAATTTGAAGGGCGCGAATTGCACGTAGGCAGAGAGGACGTGCTTGCCTTCGGGGGCGAGGGTGGGATCGAGGATGGTGGGAATGGTGACGTCGAGATAGGGGGCGGAGGAAAATTCGCCGTACTTGGAGGCGTCGAAGGCACGCTCGAGGTAATCGATTTCGGGGCCGATGTGGATGCGGCCGGAGAGCGCTTTGAGGAAACCGTCGGCGGCGATGGCGTCGGTGAGGGCGGGGAAAGTGGGCAGATCGCCGAGTGCGAGATGGACTTTGGCTACGGTGCCGTTCGAACGGAAATTTTTGATGCGCAGGGCAAAGGTAGGATCGAGCTGCGACGGGTCGAGGAGATGGAAGAAGGTGCGCTTGGGGTCGACGCCGGAGACTACGGCGTCGGCGGAGATTTCTTCGCCGTTGGCGAGAACGAGACCCGTGACGGCGCCGTCTTTGACGCGGATGTGGCGGACTTCGGCATCGGTGCGGATCTCAGCGCCGGCTTGGCGCGCGGATTCGGCGAGCGCGCGGGTGAAAGAGCCAAGTCCGCCATGAGGGAAGGACGCGGAGCCAACAGGGTGCGCGTCAGCGGCGGCGCGGAGGAGCAGGACGGCGGTGGAACCCGCGGACCACGGGCCGAGCGCGGTGCCGAAGATGCCGCGGGCGGCGATGACGGCGCGCAGGAGTTCGGTGTCGAAAAACTCGGCGACGAAATCGGCGACGGCCATGGGGCCCCAGCGAACGAGATCGAACATGCCTTTCTTGCCAAGGCTGCGGAGGCCGCGGCCGGTCTTGAGAAGATTCCAGAGATCTTCGGGCGACGGAGAATCGATGGAGGGAGGGGTGGTGGAGAGAAGCTGATTCAGAACGGGGAAGAGATTTTCGAGCGTTTGGGCGAATTCGGTGTATTTCGCAGCGTCTTTGGCGGAGAAACGCGCGATGCCGCCGGCAGTTTTGGCGTGGCTGTTGTAGAAGAGGAGGGCTTTGCCGTCGGTTGTGGGGGCGAACAGGCGCGGATTGGGATGCATGATGTTGCATAGGTATTTTTCGAGCTGCATGTCTGCGGCGATGTCAGAGCGCAGCGGCCCGACGGTGTGCGTGAGCGTGGAGGCGCGGAAACCGGGATGAAATTCCTCGGTGATGGCGCCGCCGCCGACAAATTCGCGGCGCTCGAGAATTAAAGGCTTGAAGCCGCCCTTGGCGAGGTAGAAGGCGGTGACCAGAGCGTTGTGACCACCGCCGATGAGGACTACGCGCTGTCCGAGGGGCATGGTCAGTTTTTCTCGACGGAGGCGGGCGGAGGCTGAGTAATGGCGGCGGGCGGCGCGGGTTGCGATGTCGAGGAAGATTTCGCGGAGTTCGAGCGCGCGGATTTCTTAAAACCTTTCCAATCTTTGAGGATGACCTGGCTGGCGATGCGACCGGGCGCGCCCATGATGCCGCCGCCGGGATGCGTGGCGGAGCCGCACATATAGAGGTTGTCGACCGGCGTGCGGTAATAAGCCCAGCCGGGGACGGGGCGCAGGAAGAAGAGCTGCTCGAGAGAGAGTTCGCCCTGGAAAATGTTGCCTTGCGTGAGACCGAATTCGCGCTCGAGATCGAGCGGGGTCAGAACCTGGCGGCCGATGATAATTTTTCTGATGTTGGGAGCGTGCTCGGCGATGGTGTTGACGACGGTGTCGCCGAAGGCTTCCTTCTGATCATCCCAGGTTCCTTGCGCGAGCTTGTAGGGCGCGTATTGCACGAAGCAGGAGAGAACGTGTTTGCCGGGAGGCGCGACGCTGGGATCGGTGAGGCTAGGAATGACCATATCGATGTACGGACGGCGGGAGTAGCGGCCGTACTTGGCGTCATCGTAGGCACGCTCCATGTATTCGATGCTGGGCGAAATGGAAATCGCACCGCGAAGATGCGCACCTTGGCCGGGCATGGACTTGAAATCGGGAAGGGCGTCTAGCGCGAGATTGACTTTGCCGGAGGAGCCGCGGAATTTGTAGCGCCGGACACTTTCGAGGAAGTCGGCGGGAAGCTCGCCTGGCTCGAGAAATTTCTCGAAGGTGAGATGCGGGTCGACGCTGGAGGAGACCACGCTGGCGGAGATTTCTTCGCCGGATTTGAGGGCAACGCCGGTAGTGCGGCCGTTCTTGACGAGAATTTTGTCGACGGAGGCTTGCGTGCGGATTTCCGCGCCGAGTTCGCGAGCGGCGGCCGCGATGGCGTTGCTGATGGCGCCGGTGCCTCCTCGGCTGAAGCCCCAGGAGCGGAAGGCACCGTCGATTTCACCCATGTAGTGGTGCAGGAGAACGTAGGCGGTGCCTGGCGAGCGAATGCCGAGGAATGTGCCGATGATTCCGGAGGCGGACATGGTGGCTTTGAGGACGTCGGTCTCGAACCACTGGTCGAGGAAATCCGCGGCGCTCATGGTCATGAGTTGAATGAGGGTGTAGCGCTCGTCGGAGGAAAGATCGCGGAAACGCTGACCGAGAAAATAGAGGCACTGGAGATCTTTGGGGCGCAGCGTGGTAGGGTCGGGCGGGATCATGTTGAGGATGGGCTTCACGAAGCGGCACATGGGGGTTATCATTTTGGAGAATTCGTCGTAGGCTTCGGCGTCAACGCGGGAGTGGCGACGAATTTCGCGCTGCGTGCGAGCGTGATCGTTCGTGCGCCAGAGGTAATCGCCGCTGGGCATGGGGGTGAAAGTGCCGTCGAGGGGAAGAATTTCGAGTCCGTGGCGGGGGAGATCGAGTTCGCGAATGATTTCCGGGCGGAGGAGCGAGACGACGTAAGAACATACCGAGAAGAGGAAGCCGGGAACGATTTCTTCGGTGACGGCGGCTCCGCCGAGAACGTGGCGGCGTTCGAGGACGAGAACTTTCTTTCCGGCTTTGGCGAGGTAGGCGGCGTTGACCAGGCCATTGTGGCCGCCGCCGATGACGATTGCGTCGTAATGCTGAGGCATGCAGTGAGACTCCGCTATGGTTGCGAGATGATGCGAAAGACGCGCGACGCGAGATTGGTCATTTTACTGGCAGCGGGAGTGCTGCACAAGTCGCCTTGCCGCTGTTTCTCTTCGCACCTATAATTTCGTTGGCAAAAGACGAAAAGGAGATCACGTGCCGGTTGGGACTGCGTTTCATGAGCGGACGAAGGCGCTTTGCGAGAGCTTGAGTTATCGCGAGTGGTCTGGCTATTACACGGTGAGCGTGTATGAGACGCACCACGAGCATGAGTACAACGCGATACGGAATTCGGCGGCACTGATTGATATTTCGCCGCTGTTTAAGTACCGGGTGACCGGGCCGGACGCCACCAAGCTGGTGAATCGCGTGATTGCTCGGGACATCAACAAAGTCGCGGTGGACCAGGTGATTTATTGCTGCTGGTGTGATCCCGAAGGAAAAGTGATCGATGACGGGACGATCACGCGTCTCGGCGAGAACGACTATCGCTGGACGGCGGCGGACCCGAGCTTGCGGTGGTTTCAGCAGATCGCGCTGGGGCTTGACGTGAAGATTGAAGATAACTCGGAACAGGTGGCGGCGCTGGCGCTGCAGGGGCCGACTTCGGGGAAGGTTTTGCGCGCGGTGACGGACGCGAACATAGCAAACCTGAAATATTTTCGCGTGACGCGCGGCAAGATTGCGGGCGTGGCGGTGGACATTTCGCGGACGGGTTACACCGGCGATTTGGGATTTGAGATTTGGATGCCGTGGAAGGATGCGCTGCGCGTTTGGGACAAGCTGATGAGCGAAGGAGAAGTTTTTGATATTCATCCGGCGGGGATGATTGCGTTGGACGTGGCGCGCATCGAGGCGGGGCTGATTTTGATCGAAGTGGATTATACCTCGAGCAAGAAGGCGCTGATCGAGTCGCAGAAATATTCGCCGTCGGAGATTGGGCTGGGGAAGCTGGTGGACTTGAAGAAGGATAATTTTGTGGGACGCGAAGCACTGGCCGCGGAAGCGAAGAAGGGCGTGGAGCGGGCGCTCGTGGGACTGGAGATCGACTGGAACGAGGTCGAGGCGCTGTACGAACAGCTGGAGATGGCGCCGCAGGTGCCGAGCATGGCGTCGCGCGTGGCGGTGCCGGTGTACCGCGCGGGAAAGCAGGTGGGGAAGGCGACGTCGACAACATGGTCGCCGACGCTGAAGAAGATGATTGCCCTGGCTTGCGTGAAACGCGAGCACTCGGCAGTGGGGACGACGCTGGCGCTGGAGATGACGGTGGAGGCGGTGCGGCGGACAGTATCGGCGAAGGTTGTGGCGATGCCGTTTTTTAATCCGCCGAGAAAGACGTCGGTGCCGGTGATTTAGAGCTCGCGGTGACTTTGGCTACGGGATTCTTACATTGAGGTCCGTTCGGGCATCCTCGTCGGATGCCCTCAGGATGACAGCGCTCCTACCTTGTATCCCAAATCCAACATTACTGATCTAGGCGGTTGTATTTTTTCAGGACGGCGCGGAGTTGGTCGTGTGGCAGCGCGCTTACTTTGTGATTTTCGATGCCGGTCATGGTTTCAGCGGCGACCATAGCGTTGATGATGGCTTCCTCGGTGGCTTGCACGGTGGCGGCGAAGACGGGTTCGATCCTGTCGTTGGGCAACATTTTCAGATCGACGACGTGATCGGTGGCGGCGGCACCGGAGTTGGCGGTGGAGAAAGCGATGAAAATGTCGCCGGAACCGTTGCCTGAAATGCTGCCATTGCGGCCGAGACCGAGCGAGACGCGGCGCGCCAGACGCTTGAGCTGATGAGCGACGAGCGGCGCGTCGGTAGCGACGACGACGATGATCGAGCCGCGCTCGGCGATATCGGACGGCATGAACGTGTATGGGTCTTCCGACGGGATTTCGCGGCCGACGGGAACGCCGGCGATGCGGAGATTCATGCGCGAGCCGTAGTTGCATTGCACGAGCACGCCGACGGTATAGCCGCCGTCTTTTGCGGAAAGCGCGCGCGACGCGGTACCGATGCCTCCTTTGTAGCCATTGCAGATCATTCCGGTGCCGCCGCCGACGCTGCCTTCTTCGACGGGGCCGGATTTCGCGGAATCGATGGCGTGGAAGGCGTGCTCGGGCTTGACGTGGAAGCCATTGATGTCGTTGAGCCAGCCGTCCCAGGTTTCGGCAACGACGGGAAGCGACCACCAGTAGCCGGTGGGATCGGGCTGACCGTGCGCGACGCGCCACTGGATGACCGCGTCGCGAACCACGCCGACGCTGTGCGTGTTGGTGATCATCACCGGACCTTCGAGGAAGCCGGATTCTTCGACCCAGGTCGTGCCGGTCATTTCGCCGTTGCCGTTGAGCGACCACCATCCGGCGAAGACAGGATTGCTCATGGAGTCTTTTCCGCGCGGGAGAATCGCGGTGACCCCTGTGCGGACCGGACCTTTGCCGATTTGGAGTTTGCCTTCGCCGGAGATGAGCTTGGTGTGGCCTACGGTGACGCCGGAAACATCGGTGATGGCGTTGAGCGGGCCGGGAGTGCCGTCGAAAGGAACTCCGAGATCGCGGGCGCGGGGTTTGGCTGTGGGTTTCTCCTGAGCGAATGACGCGAGCGTCAACCCGAAAACAAGATAGGTGAAAAATAGAATTCGGGTCACAAGGTTACCCATGGTTTTTCTCTCCTGAAGAAAAAACCGCAGAATCTTACCGTACACTGCGCCCAATGGAAAAGACATCCAAGAGTCAAAGAATCCACGAGTCAAGTCAACTCGGAAAAACTTTTCGCAGCGCAGAGCGTGATGCGTTTGCAATCAACTGGCATTCCTGCGGTGTGACGATGAAGGGTGGGGCGAGGAGAATATGGTCGCCGTTTACGCCATCGACGCAACCTTGCGAGGGGTAGGTGAGGACGTTTTCGTCCAGCGTGGCTTGGCGGATGCGTTCGGCGATATTGTCTTCTTTCGGAAAAGGCTGGCGGGTGGCTTTATTCTTTACGAATTCGATGCCGAGGAGCAGGCCCAGCCCACGAATGTCGCCCACATGCGGATGAGATTGCAGCGCGGATAATTCGGTGCGAAGAATTTTGGCGGCGGGCCGCACGCGATCGAAGAGATTGTGCGACTCGATGTAATCGAGCACGGCGTTGCCTGCAGCGGTGGCGACGGGATGGGCTTGATAGGTGAAGCCGTGTCGGAAAGCGGCGGAGCCGCGTTCGAATGCATCAACGACGCGCGGCGCTACGAGGACGGCGCCGAGCGGCGCGTACCCGCTGGCGATTCCCTTCCCGACCAGAATGATGTCCGGCTCAACGTCCCAGTGCTGGACGGCGAATGGTTTCCCAGTGCGGCCCATGCCGCTCATGATTTCGTCGGCAATGAGAAGGATGCCGCGGCTGCGGCAGATTTCGGCGATGCGTTGGGCGTAGCCATTGGGAGGAACGGCGGCGCCGAGGGTGGCGCCTGCAACAGGCTCGAAGATGAAGGCAGCGACGCTTGCAGCATCGGTGGCGCTTAGAAAATGATCGAGGTCGTCAGCACAGGTGATCGCGCAGTCTGGAAATTTTTTGTCGAACGGGCAGTGGTAGCAGAAACACGGGGCGATGTGTCCCCATTCGGCGAGGAGCGGTTGATAGGGAGCGCAGCGAGCGACGTTGCCACTGACGGTCATGGCGCCGAGGGTGCTTCCGTGGTAGCTCTGGCGGCGCGAGACGACGCGATAGCGATTTGGCTGACCGCTTTCGAGATGAAACTGTCGGGCCAGCTTGAGGGCAGTTTCCGTGGCTTCCGAGCCGCCGGAAGTGAAATAGAGGCGGCCGCCGGAGCGAAAGTTCGACGGGGCGAGGGCGAGTAGGCGCTGCGCTAATTGCTCCGCAGGCTCGGAGTGGAATTGCGTGGTGTGTGCGAAAGCCAGCTTCGCGGATTGGTCGGCCATGGCGCGGCCGATTTCTGGGACGCCGTGGCCGATGCTAATTACGGCGGCCTGGCCGGAAGCGTCAAGGAAGCGGCGGCCGTTCTGGTCGATGATCCAGCAGCCTTCGCCGCGAACCGCGATGGGATATGACTTGCGGAAATTTCGCGGAAAGAGGGCGGAGTTTGACGGCATGACGTTAGGCGAATTGTAGCAGAGGCGGAAACCAGGCAAGTATTTGTGAACGAGGCAAGCTGGGGCGCAGCGGTGCTGCGTTGCCCCTCCGCCGAAGCGAAGCGTGATAGGCTGGCGCGCGTTTTCTGGGGTGAGTGAAGCGGTGGGCGGCTAAAGCCGCTGGGACGCGCTGAAGCGCGCCCCTACAACACCATGGCAAATTAGGTGCGGCGAGTGGCGGAGCAAGATCGCGGTCTGGTGCGGACGATTGGGCGATGGAGCCTGGCAGCTCTTATGCTCAATACGATGATTGGCGCGAGCATTTTTGGTTTGCCTTCGCTGATTGCGGCGCGGCTGGGGCGGCTGAGCCCGATCGCTTACTTCGTCGCGCTTGCGGGAGTGGCCGTGATTGCGGCGTGTTTGGCGGAGGTGGCGTCTTACTTTCAGGAAGCTGGCGGGCCATATCTTTACGCGCGCGAGGCATTCGGGCGATTTGTGGGGATTCAGATCGGATGGCTTACCTGGTTGTCGCGCATTTCCGCTTGCTCGGGCGTGGCGAATCTTTTTATTACGTATCTCACGGCGTTTGTGCCAGCAGCGAGAACGCCTCTGGTTCGTGCCGGGATCTTGACGATGCTGATTGGATTTTTGGCAGGCGTGAACTATCGCGGCGTTACGGATGGAAAATGGTTGAGCAATTTCTTTACGATCACAAAAGTATTGCTGTTGACGCTTTTCATTGTGGCGGGACTGACGGCGCTGGCGCTGCATCCGGAAATCCGCGTGACTCCCGCGGACGTGCCTGCCAGTGCCAAGGATTGGTTTGCGGCAGTGTTGTTGATGGTCTACGCGTACGGAGGATTTGAGGCGGCGCTCTTCGCGTCGGGAGAGGCGAGCAATCCCCGCAAGGATGCACCAGTGGCACTGGCGATCGCGCTGGTGACGGCGACGCTGCTGTACGTGGCGGTGCAATACGTGGTGATTTACACGCTGGCGAATCCCGCGGCGACAACCAAGCCAGCGGTGGATTCGGCACGACAGTTCCTGGGACCGGTGGGAGTGTCGCTGGTGGCAGCAGGCACTTTGATCTCGGTGTACGGCTACCTGAGCGCGAATATGCTGCACACACCGCGCGTTACGTTCGCTATGGGAGAGCGCGGGGACTTTCCGGCATTTTTTGCGGTGATTCATCCTCGGTTTCGGACGCCACACGTTTCCATCTTCGCGTTCGCGGGGCTGCTTCTGGTGTTTTCGATTTCCGGGGACTTCCGGTGGAATGCGACGCTTTCGGCTGTAGCGCGGCTGTTTATGTACGGGGCGGTGGCGGCGGCGTTACCGGCATTGCGAAGGAAAAAGCCGGGAGGCGCAGCGTTTCGGTTGCCGGGTGGGACTGCGTTCGCGGTAGTAGCAATGATCTTCACTGGCTTGCTGCTTACAACGGTGCGTTGGGGAGAGGGTGTGGTCGTACTCGCCACATTTGCGATTGCGGCGGCGAATTGGTTTTGGGCGCGGGGACGCACGGCGCATTTGGCCGAGTCGCCGTAAGCGCTTCTGCGGCAGGTGTTCCTTGATGTTCTTGGAAATGGCGCGAAATCGTGACAATATCCACGGCCTATGAGTTCAATAGCGACTTACCTGCGATAGCGAAGGGAACAATGATGATGCGCGACATTTTGCGGAGCGGCCTTGTCGCCGCTGGCCTGTTCTTGTGTTGTGCGACCAACATTTCGGCGCAGGAAGCGGCGAAGCACGCGATTTCGTTTGACGACATGATCCAGATGCATCGGGTGAGCGACCCGACAATTTCTCCGGATGGCAAATGGGTGGCGTTTGCCGCGGCGACGCCGGACATGAGCGCGAATCGCAACGCGAGCAACATCTGGATTGTTTCCGCCAGCGGCGGAGACGCAGTGCAGCTTACGCAGAGCGGGCATGATTCTTCGCCCGCGTGGTCGCCGGACGGCAAGACGCTGGCATTTTTGTCGTCGCGCGACGGAACTTCGCAGGTGTACGTACTGTCGATGGAAGGCGGTGAAGCGCATGCGGTGACGCATCTATCGACCGGCGCGGATCTGGTGAAGTGGTCGCCGGACGGGAAGACGATTGCGTTCACGTCGTCGGCCTACCCGGACTGCAAGGACGATGCGTGCAACAAGAAGCGGGACGAGGAGAAAGAGAAAAACAAGGTCAAGGCTCGCGTGTACGAGCAGCTTTTGTACCGTCATTGGGATCATTGGTTTGAGGGCAAGCGCAGCCACTTGTTTGTGGAGCCGGCGGACGGCACCGGCGAAGCGCGGGACTTGAACGCGGGGGCAAATTACGACGTGCCTCCTGACCAACGAGGCGGGCCGGACGATATTAATTTTTCACCCGATTCCAAGGAGATTTGTTTCACGACGGTAACAGACAAGGTGGAAGCCATCAGCACGAACGGGGACTTGTTTCTTGTGCCGGTCGCGGGGGGCGAAGCAAAGCGAATCACGACCAATCAGGGTTTTGACGGCAATCCGGTGTACTCACCGGATGGAAGATTCATCGCATATCACGCGCAGCTTACGGCAGGATACGAGTCGGACCGCTGGCGGGTGATGTTGTACGACCGGCAGAGCGAGAAGATCGAGAACCTTTCCGAAGGTTTTGACCGCAGCGCAAACGAGCTGAATTGGTCGGCAGACAGCAAGACGATTTTCTTCACCGCGGAGAACGAGACCTTGCAGCCAGTGTATGCGATAGCGGCGCGGGTGGGTGCCGAGCCGAAGAAAGTTATTGCGCAGGGATTTAACACAGGTTTGACGATCAGCGGCGATGGGAAAACGCTGGCGTTCGAACGCACGAGCTTGACGACCCCGGCGGAAGTGTTTGTCGCGAGCAGCGACGGCTCCGCGGCGCGGCAGATCACGCACCAGAATGAGTCGATCCTGGCGAAATTGGACATGAATGCGCCGGAAACGTTTTGGTTCGACGGCGCGGAGGGCGCGCGTGTGCAGGCGATGATGATTCGTCCACCGCATTTCGATGCAGCGAAAGAATACCCGTTGCTGGTGCTGCTGCACGGCGGGCCGCAGACGATGTGGTCGAACGCCTGGGGATATCGCTGGAACGCGCAAGTGTTCGCGGCGGGCGGCTACGTGACATTGATGATAAACCGGCGCGGGTCGACCGGATACGGACAGAAATTCACGGACGAGATTACGAATGATTGGGGCGGCAAGGCATATGCGGACGTGATAAAGGGCGTGGATACGGCGCTGGCGAAATACAAATTCATCGATGGAACGCGAATGGCGGCCGCGGGCGGCTCGTACGGCGGCTACATGGCGGATTGGATCGCTACACATAGTGGGCGATTCAAGGCAATCATCAGTCACGCGGGCATCTGGGATAAATTTTCGATGTACGCGACGGAGGAGCTGTGGTTCGAAGAGCACGACATGCAAGGCACGCCGTGGACAAACCAGGAGAGCTATCGAAAGTGGGCACCGCTGACGTATGCCGTCGAGCTGGGAAAATTCAAGACGCCCACGCTGGTGATTTGCGGGGAGCGCGATTATCGCGTGCCTTACACGCAATCACTGGAATTTTTCAGTGCGCTGCAGAGGCGGGGCGTGCCTTCGAAGCTGATGGTGTTTCCGGACGAAGGGCATTGGATTCTGAAGCCGCAGAACGCGCAGTTTTGGTACAAGACGTTTTTTGCTTGGCTGGGGCAGTGGATGAAGTAATGCGTTCGCTTGGAGTAGTGCCACAGGCCCAAATAGCGGGCAACCGTCACGCCAGCAAACGCTGAAGCGAGCGTCGCAAGAAGCGGAAAAGATGGAAGAGTAAGTAGCCAGCAAGCAGGATCAAGAACGCGACGACTACGATTGTGGCGGTCGGATGGACCGTGGCCATCCAAGTGAGCCAAACAGCAAGTGCATCCTCTCCGAAACTGAGCAACCAATTGCTGAAAGGCTCTGGGCTGGTGTTGACGGCGGCGCGAGTGCTGGCCTTTGTGCCGTGAGAGGTCAACGCCACACCGCCGGCGAGCAGCGCGGCTCCCCAGCGCCACTCTGGTGGAGCGGCGACGGTGGCGCTATAGGCAAGAAGAGCAGCGGCGGGTGGGCGGATTAGCGTGTGGACGGCATCCCAGATGGTGTCGACGTAGGGAATTTTGTCGGCGAGGAATTCAACCGCATAAAGCGCGAGCGCGATTCCGAGAATCCATGGATGCGAGAGCACCTGCAGCGAAGCCGGCAAATGGATGACGCCGTAACGCTGAAGAAGACCGAGGGTCGCGATGGTGGCGTACAGATTCAGGCCGGAAGAAAATCCGGCGCCGAGCGCGAGGCCGATGGTTTGCAGCGGATTCATGTTTTATAAAGCGCTGGCTTTACGCAATTCATACGGTCAGCCCCAGCTTTTCCTGGAGATATTGTTTGTTTGCCGCTGCGGCTTCTTTCGGACTGTGGGCATTGTCCGGTACTTCGTCGAGTTCGACAACCGCCCAGCCGCGGAAATTTACTTTGCGAAGAGCTTCGAAGACGGCAGGGACGTCCACCAAACCGTGCCCTAGTTCGACGAAGCGATAGGAATGCTCGGGGTCCTTCCCTCCGGCGAGGCGCTCAACGTCTTTGATGTGCAGAAAGAGTAGGCGATCACTGAATCTCTCGATGGCTTTCACGGGATCGCCGCCGCCTTGAAAATAATGCGCGATATCCAATTCCAGTTTGACGTAGCGCGGATCCGAAACACCCATGATTTGATCAAGTTCTTCGGGGCGCTCGCCAAGCGAGCCCATGTGATTGTGATAGCCGAGCGGGATTCCGAGATCGACAGTGCGCTTGCCGAGCTCGGTGAGAGTTTTGCCCAGCTGTTTGAAGTCTGCCGGCGCCGCGGAGCGGCCCGTGGGGCGATTGTCGATGATTTGGAGATAGAGTCCGCCCGCGGCGCGCAAAAATTTGGCGTGCGCCGCGTGCTCGGCGATGCTCTTTTTTGCGACCGCGGGGTCGCTAAGCAGGTCGCCGCTGGAAAGCGCCACGAACTTCAACTCGTGCTGGTTAAGCAGATCGCGTACCGCGGTGGGACTGCCAAACTCCGCGATGCTGTTCGAGCGCAGCTGTATGCCGCGAAAACCAACCGCGGAGATGTCGTCGACCGCCTGGCGATCGTTGCCGCCCCATGTGATTGCCGCGTAGCCGAAATGGATTTCGGAAAGCGCAGGCGCAATGGGCGTGTCACAGTGCGAGAGGTCTATTGGCGGATTAGGCCGCTCGCGGGCGAAAAGCGTGGCGCAGGAAAGTGCCGAGGTTGCCGCCATGCCGCTCAGTGCGCCTAGAAACTCGCGTCGCGCGATGCGATGCGTCATGGATCCTCCTTCCCTTCGTTCCGCCAACCGATGCCTCCGATGATTTGAGCAACTAGATAACGTAGCCGTCAGGGTGCGCGCGCCGCCATTCCCATGCGCTGTGGACGATCGACTCAAGCGCGGAAAATTGCGGCTGCCAATCTAAATCGCGATGGATGCTGCCTGAGCCCGCCACCAGCACGGCAGGATCACCGGGACGACGCGCGACTTCGCGCGCGGGGATGGGATGCCCGGTTACACGGCGAACAGCTTCGACCACTTCGCGAACGCTATATCCGCGGCCGGTACCGAGATTGTAGATGAGCTTGTCGCGCTGGCGCAAAGCATCGAGCACCCGGATATGCGCGCTGGCGAGATCGCTCACATGAATGTAATCACGGACGCAGGTGCCATCAGGGGTGGGATAGTCGGTGCCGAAAATAGAGATGTATTCGCGCTTTCCGAGCGCGACTTGCAATGTGAGGGGAATTAAGTGCGACTCCGGCACATGGTCCTCGCCCAAATCGCCGGCGGCTCCAGCGGCGTTGAAATAGCGGAGGGAGGCGTACCGCAAGCCGTGGATGCGGTGAAACCAGGCGAGCATTTGCTCGACCAGCAATTTGGACTCTCCATAGGCGTTCGTGGGGCGCAGCGGGTCGGTTTCTTCAATGGGCGTGCGGCCGGGCGTGCCGTAAAGCGCCGCGGTAGAGGAAAACACCAATCGCTGCACTTTGTGCGCCAACATAGCTTCCAGCAAGGTGAGGGAGTTAACCGTGTTGTTGCGGAAATACTTTTCGGGAACTTGCATGGATTCGCCGGCTTCGATGAATGCGGCGAAGTGCATGACCGCATCGATGCGGTACTCCTGAAAAATACGATCCAGCGCGGTGCGGTCCGCGGTGTCTGCAACGATTAGTTTTGCACCAGCAGGAACGGCTTTCTTGCTGCCGTGCGAGAGATTATCGCAGACGACGACTTCGCAGCCTTTGGCGAGGAGCTGCGCGGTGACGACGCTGCCGATATACCCGGCTCCTCCAGTAACCAGAACGCGATCGGCCATGTGGCTTTTTCCTTGCAGCGTCAGAGTTTTGATCTTGTCCGAAAACCGAAAGATTACATCAAGAATCGAGCACCAGCGCCAGCGCGGAAATGAGGTAAAGTGTTCGACTGTAGCGCTAGTCGCCTGGACCTAGCCGAAGCCGCGCAATTGCCGCACGCAGCGCGCGCAAGACCTCGTCAATCTCTTCGGGACTCTTGTATTTGCGGCGCGGCCAGAAGAAGCCCTTTAGACCATCACCCTTGTTGCGGGGAACGATGTGCACGTGAAAATGCGGCACGCTCTGGCTGACGCGATTGTTGGCGGCGATGAGCGTCCCCTCCGCGTGCAGGCCCAACTCGACGGCGGCGGACAGCATTCGTACATTCGCAAACAGTGGCGCGAGCAGAGAATCAGGCAAGTCTTGGATGGTTTGGAGGTGGCTGCGGGGAATAAGCAGGCAGTGGCCGGGAAACAAAGGCCGGTGGTCGAGAAATGCAATGGTGTGCTCGTCCTCGAAAACGCGAAAACCGTCGTCATGGCGCGCAATTTTGCAAAAGGCGCAGTTCGGGTTAAAGACGCTGGCTTGGGCGCTCATGTGCGGTCAGCGGCAATCGGTCTGCGAGAAGAACCCATCAGGCCAGCGCAGAAAACAGCAGATTCTTCCATTTGGGAATGTCGAGGCTCCAGCACACGCGGACTTTGCGTTCGCTTTCGGTGGCATTCACCCACACGTTTTTATTCCTGGAATCCGTGGCGACACCCAGGCGATCGACAACGGTCATACCGCGCGTGAGCTCGCTAGAGACTTCGATTTCGACGTAGTGCTCACGGGATGAAGTGCAAAGCGCGGGATTCAGCGCAATGCCCATCGCCACCGGGTCCGGCAGCGACATCCCTCTTTGCCCGGTTTGCTTGAAGAAGGCTTCCACAGCCGTGCTGTTGCAGCGTATTGCGAATTCCGCGATGGGATTTTTCAGCGCGAGCACACGTTCCATTTCGTGCGGATTGAGGGCGGCGTCCCCACGGCACAACTGCCAGCCCACCATTTCCAGCGGCAGCCCGGAGCGGAAGACAATGCGCGCGGCTTCCGGGTCCACCCAGATGTTGAACTCCGCCGCTGGAGTCACGTTGCCCTCGCAGCAGGGTGCGCCGCCCATCACCACGCAGCGCTTCACCGAAGCCGCGAGTTTCGGCTCGCGCAGCAGAGCCATGGCCAAATTCGTGAGCGGGCCCAGCGTGACGATCTCAATGCCGGGATTCTCGCGAACCGTCTGAATCAGCGCGTCCACGGCATGGTGAGGCTCGGCGCGACGCCTTGCCGGCTTGTACCCGTGATCACCAAGGCCATCGGCTCCATGGAACCAATCCGCAGTCGCTAGCTTTCGCAGCAACGGGCCTTCTGCACCGGAATAAACCGGCACGTCCGAACCGCACAGTTCCGCCGTGAACAATGCATTGCTGGTGGCCTGTGCGACCGGAACGTTGCCGGCGACAACGGTTATCGCGGCCACTCGAACCTCGGCGGAACGCAGCGCCATGATCAGCGCAACGGCGTCGTCGGAAGCTGTGTCAGTATCAACCAGAAGCGTTCGCGTCATACAAGTGGTGCCGCGGCGAAGTCTTACGCCGGAAATTTTTCGCGGCCCAGTGTGTACCTTTTACTTCGTACCAGCCAGGAAATTCTGCGCTCGTCCGCGAAGCGGCCTTGGGAGGTGTCTTCAAAGCTGCTCTCCCCAAAGCGATGCTATGAAGTAACTGGCCAACAACCGGCGCACATCCGGCCCATCCAGTATTCCTTCGGTATGTTGGATTTCACTTGCCCGCCACACCGTAGCTAGTTCTTTCGCGCCAAAATCGTTCTAAAATCAGGGCAGTACGCGGCGCGCCCGTAGCTCAGTTGGATAGAGCGTCTGCCTTCTAAGCAGCCGCAAA
>WNFP01001086.1_pt1 | contig 21277 bp, 23 predicted proteins | sample 5400201 | NCBI WGS metagenome assembly WNFP01 (sample SAMN13153355, study PRJNA577476) | soil metagenome | isolation source: 115 cm saprolite under Madrone tree | place: USA:California | collected 2016-06-14
CCGTCCTCGAAGCCAGCCGCGACGCGATCCAGCAAATGGTCGTCATGGCCGCCGACGTGCTTAAAGTAAAGGTCGAACAAATCCAGGCCGTTCGCGGTGGCGTGCGCTGCGGCGAAGCCCAGTTGAACTGGTCGGAAGTGATCAGCAAATTCTACGCTTTGCCGGACGGTGAAGTGATCGGCCGCGCCTATATTCGCAAGTCCGGCAGATTTTCTGCGCTGCCGGTCTTCTGGGAAGCTGCCGCTACAGGCGTGGAAATCTCAGTCGATGAGGAAACCGGTAAAATCACCATGGAGAAACTCGCCACGGTCGGCGATGTCGGTCTTGCCATCAACCCGGCGCTGGCCGAGGGACAGGATATCGGCGCCGCGACCATGGGCATGGGGATCGGTCTCTTCGAGGAACTCGTTTATGACGGGCCGCAACTGGTGAACGGTTCGATCTTGGATTACCGTCTGCCGCGATTTTCAGATTTGCCGAAAAAAGTCGAACTTCACCTCGTACAAAACCAGGACGGCGTCGGTCCCTATGGCGCCAAGGGCGGTGGAGAAGCCTCGTTGAATTCGATGGCGGCCAATATCGCCAATGCCGTCGACCGCGCCGTCGGCGTACGCATCCGCCAGGCCCCGCTCACACCGGAGAGAGTCTGGCGTGCGTTGAAAGAAAAAAAGTAGTTCAACGTTCAAGGTTCCGAGTTCAAGGGAAGAAGATTCCGGAACTCGTTGAACCTTGAACCTTAAACTTTGAACGAGAAAATTCCATGATGCCCTTAAGACGTTTCACCATTCATCAACCCAAGAGCATTTCTGAGGCGTCTCAAATGCTCGGGGAGTTGGGTGAGAAGGCACGCTTGTACGCCGGCGGGACCGAGCTGCTGCTGGCGATGAAGCATGATCTTTTGCGCTACGAACACCTTGTGGACGTGAAGACGATTGCGGATCTGAACAAAATCGAAGTAAAGAATGGTTCTCTAGTGGTCGGCAGCACGGCAACGCACCGGGCAATCGAGCGGTCACCGGTCGTTAAGGGAAATTTGCCGCTGCTCGCTCAGATGGAAACCAACGTCGCCAACGTGCGCGTGCGCGCGAGCGGCACTCTGGGGGGCAACCTGTGTTTTGCCGAACCGCACTCCGATCCGGCGACTCTGCTACTCGCTCTCGGCGCCAGAGCGCATGTGCAAGGAAAAGCCGGATCGAAGACCGTAGGGATCGACAAGCTCATCACCGGCGCCTACGAAACTTCGCTGGCCTCAGATGAACTCTTGGTTGGTGTTGAGATTCCAATACCCGCGAAATCCAAACGAGCAGCCTATGTCAAATTTCAACTCCACGAACGGCCCACGTTGGGTTTGGCGTTGGTATTAAATGTTGATGGAGATAAAATCACCACAGCGAGCGCGGTCGTGGGAAGCGTAAGCGCGATCCCAACCCAATCCGACAAAGCTAATGCGCTTTTGGTTGGTTCCAAAGCGCAAGTCGAAAAACAACTGCCGGACGCGGCCGAAGCCCTGGCTCAAGCCGCCGATCCAGTGGATGATCTGGAAGGCGGTGCCGAATACAAGCGCCACCTGATCGGCGTCTTTCTAAAACGGGCATTCGCTCAAGCACTGTCCTAGCTTGTTTCCCAACATACAGGCGAGCGAATTTGGATTCTCTTAATGGGACGGCCCTTCCACCTTCGCTAGCGCCAAAAACCATCTGAAGGGTCCAGATTTCCCTCCATTAACGTGCATGTTCATCGATTTGACAGGACCGATAACGAATTTGTTCGCCGGTCTAGAAATGGAAACGGCGTAAAAACCTGCTTTTTTCTATAAGATTCTTTCCCTTGCACACCTTGCACGATTCTTGCTTTTTTATCGCTCCAGTTGACGACACCGTAGCGGATCCCCGACCGAAACTTGCCCGTGGGAGATGTTATGGATCTTTTCAAGGAATTTGTCCGGCGATTAACAACCGAGCTTAGCCCATTTTGGAAATGGTCCATTAGACATTGGCCCATAGCCCTGATCTGCCTCATCGCCGCCATTTTGCTGCTCAGACATCGAAACAAAAGAAAATCATAAATCGCCGGTCTCATTATACACAGCGTCTCTCGATTCTTGACCCTTAGGCAGGACCTGAGATAAGTTTTGGCGCCATGAGCCGATCGATGATTGTAAGGGGAACTAAATGAGCGGCGAAAAGACCGTCGACGATATTACCTTTCGCATTCGGCACACGATGATCCTAGTGAGCGACCTCGACCGGAGCATCGATTTTTACACCCGCCTTCTTGGCATGGATATCCAGCGTATACGACCTAACCCTGAGAAAAAGGAACGTGTCGGCTATGTCGGTTACGGCACTGAGGATGAATACCCGGGGCTGGAATTGATCGAAACCGGGGGCCCTGGCCACGTCAAAGAAATGCGCCCCTGGTATGGCCATGTCGCCTTGTATGTTTCAGATCTCTACAAGTTCTCGGAAAAGTTGAAAGCGGAGGGCGTGAAATTTACCCTCGAACCGCAGCCGAACCGGCCCGGCAGCCACGACCACGTGGCATTCATCCAAGAGCCCGATGGCTACACGTTAGAGCTCACCGAACGCCACTCCAAAAGTGGGCCGCCGCTAGATCGAACGTGATCCCTTGTTTCATTCTAGCGGGCAAACAGTTCCCGATACAGCCGGCTATATTCTTCCAGCTTCTCGGCGAGCTGCACGCGACTCGGAAAAACTTTGAGATAGTCGGGGTACCCTTCCGGCTTCAGACCCGCCTTTGCTGATTCCCTGCCTCTTTGGACGAAGATCTTTTGTCCTTGGTCGGATAGGGCGAAGTCGATAAATAGTTTTGCCGCGTTCAGATGGGGTGCTCGGTTGACGACGCTGATGGGATGCGTCGCCACGATCGCGGGCTCCATACCGATCCAGTCGACGGGCGCGCCTTGCTTCTTCATCAAGTACGGCCGGTACCAGTAGGCAACGATCTGCAGATCATATTCTCCCGCCCCGAGGAGCTGCGTCACGATTCCGCGCCCGCTGCGAATGGCAACTTCTTGCTTTGCTAACGCTTGCATGAATTCCATGCCTTTCTTCTCGCCCATGAGGTAAAGCATATTGGCGAACCAGCGATCCTCGTTCTGGTCTAGTACCATCCGGCCCTTCCAGCGCGGATGCAGCAAATCTTGATAGCGCTTGGGCAGCTCGTCGCGCTTCACCCTCGTCGTGTTATAGGCGGTAACAATCAAATTATCGTATAAATCAGTCCAATAACCGTTGGGATCTTTGAATCCTTCGGGATAAGCGGCGGCAAACGGCGACTTGTAGGGCGTGATAAACCCCATCTTTTGCAAGTGATAGGTTTCGAATTCCCCGACGCTCACGACGTCAGCAGTATACGTTCCAGTCTTCCGCTCCACATTCATACGACTGAGGATTTTGTCATGGGTAGAGCGAAAAATGTCGGTTTTAGTAAATGGGTATTTTGCCTCAAACGCCGCGGTGAGAGACCGCGCGAACTCAGTTTCCACAGACGTGTAAAAAACGACCTTACCTTCTTTTTTCGCGCCATCGATCAACTGAAGCTGTTGCGCGTCACCTTCAGCAGCAGAGACTGCATTACTAAACAGCGACAAAAAGGATAGCAGAATGAATAGCCCTATGTTTGGAACCATCTTTGTATCCGCGGACTTGTCATTTTGATACGAACTCATTCCCCTTGATGAGGAAACGCCACGGTTTGTGTTTCCACTTGCCCGCGTAATCTACGCCGATCCGCGGTGTGGTAACCACCTTCGGCGCCGGCTCACCGTGATCGTCCAGATAAAGAACCTTGCCGCAGACATCATTGCCATTGAGCGTTCGATCAATGGCAAAGGCTCGGCAGAGCTTGCCGGGACCGCTCGCGAGACTGCGCAGCCGCTCCGTCTGCCTTCTGGACTGCATCAACGGGAGACCCTCCAAGGGTTCCACCGCGCGAATCAGTACTGCTGCCGGAAAATCGGCCGCTTCGGTCACAATATTGAGCATGTAGTGAAAACCGTAGATCATATAAACGTATGCATGCCCAGCCCGTCCGAACATGATCTCCGTGCGCGGTGTTCGCCCGCGCGACGCATGGCAGGCTTTGTCCTGCGGTCCGATGTAGGCCTCGGTTTCGACAATCCGGCCCACGGTTGTTCCATCCGGATGCTTTCGGATCAAATATTTGCCGAGCAACTGTCGTGCAACTTCAATCGTTGGCTGTTCGTAAAATGAACGGCGTAGTTTCAAGGATGAACCGGAGTTGTTGACGTGCGGGATGATCTTTTAGGGCATTTAACGCCGACCGATGGATGCTGCAATGTCGGCTCTTATTCGGAATGAAGCGAATCGTCCTTGATTTCAATCCAGGGCGCCCTTGAATCGACGTGAAGGTGCTTAAAAATCTTAATGGCCGGATCGCCGTCCAAGGTTCCGGGGCGAAAACGGATCATTTCCGGAGTTTTATCTTTGCGCTTCAGGATGGGCGAGCCGCAGCGCCCGCAAAACTGCCGGTAATACCCTGGAGACGATTCCCACTCTTTGACTAAATCTTTCCCGGCAATGAAACGAAACGACGCCGTAGGAATCGTAGCGCCACTGGAAAACGCGGAGCCCGACATCTTACGACATAGACCACAGTGACAGGCGTTCACAGGGCCGAGCTCTCCTTCGATCTCATACCGAACACCACCACAAAGACATGAACCTTTAAGCATAGAGCCTCCGTTTCGCTTTAATAGCGCCAGCCGCTGGTATTAGGTGAAGCGGTTGCTACCTATGCTCTACCGAATTCTCATTGAAAGTAAAACAGAAAGAGAAGTCACCGCTGTGTCGAACCCGAGGCCGACGAGCACGCCGAATAATTTTTTGAGCAAACACTCTGGCCTGCTCGGCTCGCGAAATGAAAATGTTGTCTCAGCCATGGCGAAAAAGTTGTTTCCAGTTTTCGGCTCAACTCTAAGCGAGGATATCCTTCAGCCGCTGGGCCAGCTCTTTCCCAAGTTTGTGAGTTTGGCCCGGACTGTATTTCGTCGTCTTCCATTGGTAGACGTCGAAGGGCACCTTCTCCAACGGTGTTGAGCAGATGTGGATACATGGCTTTTTTAACGCGTGGGCGTAGCCCGTCTCGTAGAGAACATTCGGCTTAGCTTCGGAAAGATCGACGAAAACGGCGATGGATTCACGAATGAGACTTTGAATCTCTTCCACAACATTGCCTTGGAACTCGCGCCGATCGACTCTCGTGCATACGGCACCCACTTCCTCGGCCGCATATCTCATCGCGATGAAAAACACGTCCTCGTACTGCGGCGCAAATGGCATGGCGGCAAACACCAGCTTGCCGACGTTCGTCGCAATGGGAGGGTTTGAACGCGCCTTGGTCGTTTCGAGTTCAGCCTGAAGAGCAGGCACCAGACCATCAAGAGTAACGACTCCCTTTGAAGGTAGATTTCTCTTGAGCCCCGGAATCACGATGAATGCACCGTCCGCCTTCACGGCATCCTGATAATTTTGCGCCTGCCGGCTGGCTTCCGTCGTCAATCCCGGAAAATCCCAGTTTTTAACCTCGACGATAAACTGTCGCCCGTCCGGCGCGTAAACGATAAAATCGGGCGCAAGACCGGCGATCGCTTTTTCCGTGGCAAACTTGATCCCCGCCTCGCGAAGCTGGTCCGCAATCAACTTTTCATAGTCTTTTTCCGGTTGGTTTGACATGCGATTTTCGGTAAGGCTAATGCCTGCTTAGAAGCTCACTACAGCAATCGACAATCCGTCAGGCGTCATTCCCGCACAACGAATAACTTTATTATGAAGCAACCGATTTATGGGCCACATTCACAGACTACAGTGTTGGCGCAAAATTGAACGCAGTGTGCAATGCAGCCGGATCTGATTGCAAGAGTTGTGTCGGGTTGACGGAAGCGGCGAGATACCGCAAACGCGTTTTGCTATTCCGACTGAGGCAAACCGTCCGTGATTTCAACCCACGGAGCCTTGGAGCCGACATAGATGTGTTTAGAGGGTTTAACCCCCGGGTCGGTATTCAAAGTTCCCAGGCGAAGCCGGATTGTTTCCGGACGGTCGTCGTTCCTCTTCAGGATAGGTGAACCGCATCGGCTGCAAAAACATCGCCGCTTTCCTGGAGACGATTCCCATTGTTTGAGCAACTCGGCTCCCGCGACGAAGCGAAATGACGCCGCAGGCACGGAAGCATTGCTGGCAAACGCCGCGCCGGATGCCTTACGGCACTGACCACAGTGGCAGTTGGTCACCGGCCCGAGGTCGGCGTCGATTTCATACTGAATCCCACCACAGAGACATGAACCTTTTAGCATGCATCCTCCTTTGCGCAGCAAAGCTGCCTGCGTCGAATCGAATCTGTTGTGACTTCAACACAAGCTTGCTCCGCTTGGCAGTCAATTTAGCGTTTGAGACTTGATTGAGCAAGTGATGATTGACAGGATTTTCTTAATTGACCATACTGGTCACATTAAACTAGGACAAAGGGGAGATGTCATGAAAACTGCAACCGTTTCAAAACTCAAGGCGTCTCTCAGCGAATATTTGAGGCGGGTTAAGGCGGGCGAAGAAGTTCTAGTAACCGAGCGTGGCCGTCCGATCGCTAAGCTCTGCCCTGCGACGACTTCACAAACGCTTTCTCAGCATTTGGCGGAGATGGAGAAGCAGGGATTGATCAAGCTCGGTTCTGGGAATTTGCCTAAAGGGTTTTGGGAATTACCAAGACCGAAAGATCCAAAAGGTTTGACCGTTAAGGCGGTATTGGCGGAAAGAGAAAAGGGCTGGTGAAATTTTGGGATACATCAGCCGTCGTCCCGCTGTGTGTCAATGAGCCACGCTCAGCGGGGGTCAGGACCATTCTCGTGGAGGATCCGTCCATTGTAGTCTGGTGGGCAACACGAACCGAATGCGTATCAGCTTTTATGCGCCAAATCCGTGATAAGAACTTACATGCAGGTGGTGAAAGACAGGCTCGGCACGTATTGCAGACGCTTGCCAGAGCGTGGACCGAAATTCAACCCAATGAGGTTGTGCGCGGAACGGCAGAGCGATTATTGGCAGTACATTCCCTCACTGCGGCCGACGCTTTCCAACTAGCCGCAGCATTGCAGTGGTGCCAAAGAGAAACTCAGGATATGTTTTTTGTTACTTTCGACGATCGTTTGAGGGATGCCGCCCATAAAGAGGGCTTTACTATTCCGCTTGACGATTCGTACTGACATTCCTTCTATTGTCCGCCCGCTTTGACTTCCTTCACCAAACTCCAGTCCACCAACTGGCTGAGAGGGATCTCTTTGGTTATCTTGAGCCGTTCTTTAGTGAGCTGCACGTCGAGATTAACTCCCTTATCGGAAATGATGCCGTCCTCCGTGAAGGAGTTCATCGATACATCATATGCCTTGCCCGCCTGGGAAGGGCTGATGTGGAGATAGTCGGAGAGCATCTGAATCGTTTCAGCGCGATTTTGTTTCATAAACCGGGTGCCTCGGAGAGAGGCCCGTACAACTTTCTTGACTTGTTCCCGCTGGGTCTGGAGCTTTTTCTCCGTGACTGCAATCCCCGACAGAGGAAGCTCGATGATATCGCCCAGGTAAAGTAAGCGCCGGAAACCCTCGTCTTCCGCCTTCATCGCGAAGGCCACATCAATGGGCGTGGCGTCGATGGACCCCGCGCGCAGCGCCGCCAGGCGCGTGGGACTTTCGCCGGTGACGATAATTTTGATGTCTTTCTCAGGCTCGAAACCGAAGTGCCGCACCGCCACGCGGGAGAGATAATCCACTGTGCCGGCCACCGAATCGACCCCGATGATTTTACCTTTGAGATCCTTGGGAGTTTTGATGTCCGGCCGCGCAATCAAGACGTGCAGCGGCCGCGAGGCCATGCCGACTACCGCTTTAATCGGAACACCGGTCACCGCGGCACGGATCGCCGATCCCCACGCCAGCAGATAATCGATGTCACCGGAGATGAGCGCCTTCACGGCAATGGCCGGTTGCATTTGGACTTTATCTGCGTCCAGTCCTTCGTCTTTGTAGAATCCCTTGCGGATGGCGACGACGGCAGGGAATTCAAAAAGGCCGCGACTCGGGGTGCCGATGACGATTCGCTCCGCGCCGGTCGCCACCTCCCCTGACAAGACGGGCGCGAACAACACTATGACACTGATCAACCCCATCACCGGCCGAATCTTCATGCTTGTGGCATTCATAGCCCGGACCTCACTCTATTCGAGCCGAACGTTCGTGGTGAAATCATATTGGGTGGAGTAGTCGCTTTCGAAGATAGAAGAAACTCGCTCTGAGTTCCAACCGCCGGCGAAACACTTTTTCAGGAACGCCATCATGAGGCTCCAGGCATCCTTGGCCGCCTCCCTCCGGTAGCGTCCCGGCATGGTATCGTTGAGCCAGCCGTGCGGCGCGTCGCGGTAGAGCCGCACATGATAACTCTTCTTCGCCCATTCCAAACAACTGCGGAAGCGGACGACATCGTCCACCGAGATAATATGATCCGCCTCTCCGAAGACCCCCAGTATGGGGCAAGATACCTGTGCGACAAGTTTCTCGATGGGGCTAGGCCGAAGCGCATTGCCATCCCATTCTTTCCCACCGATGGCCCCGTACAGTACCACAGCTCCCGCGATATCATTTCTATGAGCTGCGAGCAGCAAAGGTTGGCGCCCGGTCTGGCAGACGCCAATGATGCCGATGCGCGCGCCATCGACGCTGTTCAACTTTTTTAAATAGTCCACGGACGCATTTAAGTCTTCTAAAGCTTCGTCATCGCGCAAATCGACTCTCGCCTGTCCTTTTTGCAGAGCGTTTCGGTCGCCCGTGAAGCGGTGAAAAAGATCAGGTGCCAAGCCGACAAACCCCGCCTGAGCGAGTCTCACGGTGAGGTCTTTGGTATGCTGATCGATACCGTAGCGCTCGTGGAGGATAATCACTGCGGGCCGTTTGCCTTTGCCCTTCGGCAACGCGCGCACGGCCGTGATGCCTTTGCCGAACCGAACTGTGTTGGGCACGATTCCCGTTGTTTTCTTGACTGCCATGATTCCTCCGGCTGTTTTTCTCAATCGACTGAGGTGCAGCTGATTTAGACGGCGCCAAGCTTAGCGCCGCCTGAGCGACCGAGTCAAGGCAAAGCACCGAAGCTTGTCTAACTACCGGTAGCGCCTTATAGTCGCACCATGAAACTGCAAGACGGATCAAGCCTCGTAGCGGACTTGACCACCATCGGACGAAAGACCGGCGAGCGACGAACGGTAGAGCTCCGCTTCATCTACTATCAAGGATCCTTCTACGCTACGTCAAGCAAAGTGGTCGGGAAGCACTGGTGCCAGAATATGCTCAAGAATCCCGCTGTGGAACTAAACGCCAAAGGCGAACGACTCTGCTGTACCGCCAAGCAGGTCACGGATGAGAAACTGCGCCGGCATATCCTTACACTGCGGGATGCATCGCCGCTTATGGATCGCGTGGTTTTTGAAATCACGCCTCAGTAGGCCTGCCTCACTCAAGCTTCTATTTCTTTGTCTCTTGCTCCTGCATCTTTTTTTCTATATTTTCGGCGCCTTTCTGCATTCCCTCATACATTTGCTTTTCCTTCTGCATACCTTCCTGGATCGCTTTTTGTGCTTCTAGATTTCGATCCGCGGCATCTTTTTTATCCCCGCACGAAGAAATGGCGAACGCCAGCATGGCGATAATTACAAACCGCCGTAGATGTCTCATGAGTTGCCTCCTTAGACTTTTCTATCTCGAAGTTAGTTAGCAGGAAAACACGCGGGCGCGCAACTCACTCGGCCGCCCGCGCTCGCATGTCTCCTACCCCCCGCAGCTTTTTTTTCGTGAGCGTTCTGTTATTCTTAGTAAAGGTAATGGCTCGGCTCTCGATAACCGTCACTCTTTTAGTCCTGCTCTTCGCATCCAGCATCTCGGTTTCATCGCAGCCTCCTGCAAATCTAAAAACCAATCCCAACCTTGCCGTAACCAATTCTGGAAGCTGGAAGGTTATTCAGAAGGGTGTCGAGTTTCGTACCCTAGCGCTGGAACGATCCGAGCCCAGCCTCTCCATCGATCTGAAGCTGCTTCGCTTCGATATGCACTGGATCGTGCCCCGCGTTTTGCGCAGTGCCCAGTTTCAACTCAAGGGCGCCACCGCCAAAACATTCGCGGAAAAGAGCGGCGCGCTGGCAACCATCAATGCCAACTATTTTGACACCGACGGGAAACCGCTCGCTTTTCTCAAGATCGCCAGCCAGGCGATCAATGCGCGAATTGCCAAGACTTCTCTCTATACCGGAATCTTCAGTATCAAAGATCAACGGCCGTTGATTTCGCACCGCGACGATTTCCTTCCCGAGCAGGCGGACGAGGGGCTTCAATGCGGCCCTTTGTTGCTCCTCCATGGAACGGCGCAGCCGATAACAGGCGTGCCGAGCCGCGCCAGCCGGCGCGCCTTGATCGGCATCGACCAAGAACAGCGGTTGGTTATCGCGGTGACGGATAGCTTGCTCGGCGGCCTGCACTGGCCGGAACTGCAGGAGATCTTTTCAGCAACGCCTTGGCAAATCCAGGTCACGGATTTGCTGAATCTCGACGGCGGCGGCTCCGCTCAACTCTACGTCAAAGCCGGTAAGTTCGAGGAGATGGTGGCGGGAACCGCAGAAGTTCCCGTCGCCATCGGCTTCTTTAGCCGAGCCAATTAATCGAGAGCGAAAAACGAAACCCGGCTCCACTCGAGGGCCCTGGCCGGAATAACTCCCAGATAGACCGTGCCAAACATCGCCAGGGCTACCGCAATGTAGAGATACGGTGACTGGCGAAAACTTTTTCCTTCGACGCCTCCCTCCTCCATATACATCGCCACGATCACCCGCAGATAATAGATCACCGACAAAAGACTGTTGAGAACGCCGATGATCGCCAAATTCGTGTGGCCGGCAAGTACCGCGGAACGAAAGACGTAGAACTTGCCCGTAAATCCGGCGAGCGGCGGAAAACCAGCGAGGGACAGCATGAAAAGCGACATCGCCGCGGCGAGAAAGGGGCGCTTGAATCCCAGTCCGGCAAAATCACTGTAGCTCTCGCGCGGATTGTCCTGGTCCGTCAAACTCGCGAGCACGGCGAAGGCACCGACGGTCATCAGCGAGTAGGTTAAGAGATAGAACAGCAGCGGCTGCCCGCCCCATTCCTCTCCCACAACCAGGGGAATGAGCAGATACCCCGCGTGGGCGATGCTCGAATAGGCGAGCATCCGTTTGACGCTCGATTGCGAGAGCGCGAGTAAGTTTCCCACCGTCATGGTCGCGATTGTGATCAGCCATAGGGGACTTGCCCAGTCGCTTTCGAAGGGCGACAACTTGTGCATGAGGATGCGCGCCCAGGCAGCGAAGGCGGCAGCCTTAACCGCAACGGACATAAAACCCGTGACCGGCGTCGGCGCGCCTTCGTAGACGTCCGGAATCCAAAAATGAAACGGCACGGCTCCCACCTTGAAAGCAAACCCGATCACCAACAGTAAGACTCCGCCGGCAAGATAAAGCGGCCACTCGGTCATGGGCTCCACCAAATTCGCGGAGATTTCGTTGAGGTTGGTGGAACCGGTGGCGCCGTAGATCAAGGCAATGCCGTAAAGCAGAAAGCCTGTTGCGAAAGCACCCATTAGAAAATATTTCATCGCGGCTTCGCTGGACCGGCTGCTGGTGCGCCACATGCCGGTCAAAATGTAGACAGCCACGGACATGGTTTCGAGAGCCAGGAAGAAAACGATCAGATCGTTGGCCGCCGCCATGACAATCATACCGACTGTGGCAAACAGAATCAGGGCATAAAACTCGCCTTCATGAATTCTCGTGTCCCTTAGATAATGAATCGAGGCGAGGATCGTCAGCCCGGCAGCACCAAGGAAAATCTGTGTAAAGAAAAGCGCGAAATTATCCAGCAATAAAGTCTCGGCAAAGGCTCCGTCCTGACTGCCCCACAGAAGCAGGGTTTCGACGCCGCAAAGCGCCAGACCCAAAAGCGCGATCCAAGCCAAAAGGCCTTTTTCATGTTCTTTGAGAAAGAGATCGAGCAGCAGCACGACTAATGCCGTCAGCAACACTTGCGCCGCAGGAAGCACGGGGATGAGATTAACGTCCATCGTTCTTCGTTTCTGCGCCCGTAACCTGGTTCACGGCCGTAGGCGTTCCTTGAATGGCGAAGACCCTCTTGAGAGTCAAATCCACGGCTGGTTTCATCCGGCTCAGAAAAGGCTCTGGATAAACTCCCATAAAGACAATCAACGCCAGCACCGGCGCCAGAATGAGGATCTCGCGGCCGTTGAGGTCTTGCAGTTTTTGGTTTTCCGGATTTGTTAGCGGGCCAAAAATCACGCGACGAAACATCCAGAGCATGTAGATGGCTCCCAGGATTACACCGGTGGCCGCCGCAGCGGCCCAGGGCGGGCTCGCGTTGAAGGCGCCAAGCAGGATCAAAAATTCCCCGACAAAGCCGTTCAGTCCCGGCAATCCGATGGAGGAGAACGTCACCACGAGTAACACAGCAGAAAAAATCGGCAGCTGTTTCCACAAACCGCCGAAATCTTCGATCATGCGCGTATGGCGCCGGTCGTAAATCATGCCGACAAGGAGGAAGAGCGCCCCGGTGGAGAGTCCATGATTCAGCATCTGGTAGAGGCCCCCTTGGATTCCCTGCAAATTGAAGACGAAGAGACCCAGCATAACAAGACCAAGATGACTGACTGATGAATAAGCGACCAGTTTCTTGATGTCGGCCTGCATCATCGCCACCAAAGCGCCATAAATGATGCCCACCACCGCAAGCATGATGATAATCGGCGCCGCGGCGAGAGCCGCGTCGGGAAACAAAGGAATCGCGAAGCGCACGAATCCATAGGTGCCAAGTTTGAGCAGAACCGCTGCTAGGATGACCGAACCGGCGGTGGGCGCCTCCACATGAGCATCCGGCAGCCAGGTATGGAACGGAAAGAGCGGTACTTTGATAGCGAAAGAAAGTGCAAATGCCAGGAACAGCCAGCTCTGCTCATGGAAGGGCAAGTGCAAATTGTACAGTTGGAGCAGATCGAAAGTTTGAACTTGTGTCAGCTGCGCGTGACGGGTTGCGAGATAGATGATTGCAACCAGCATCAGCAAGCTCCCGGCCATGGTGTAGAGCACGAATTTAACTGCGGCATAGATCCGGCGCGTTCCGCCCCAGACGCCGATCAAAAAATACATGGGAACCAGCATCACTTCCCAGAACACGTAGAAAAGGAAGAGATCCAGAGCGACGAATGCGCCGAGCATGCCGGTTTCCAAAATCAGCATGAAAAAGAGGTATTCCTTGATCTTGTCTTTCACGGGCCATGACGCCAAGATCGCGACCGGCATAAGAAAGGTTGTGAGCAGGATCAAAAACAGACTGATGCCGTCGATGCCGACGAGGTATTCAATTCCGTAAAAGCGCATCCATGACACGCGCTCGATTAGCTGCATCTCCCCGTTGGCGCCGTCAAACTGGTTCAAGATGTTTAGCGACCAAAGAAAATCCAGGCTGGTGAAAAGCAATGCACAAGCGAATAAAGTCGGCGTACTTCGCCGGGGAATCAGCATAAGCGCCAGCGCGCCCACAACCGGGATAGCGAGCAGCAGGCTCAAATTTCCTAGGGGGAATGCTGCCATAATCTTCTATTGTTGACCGAGGAAATAGGCGAGCAGCGCCAAGGTCCCGGCCAAGAAACCCGCTAGGTAATGCTGGACATTGCCGGTTTGAGCTTCACGCCAGATCAGGCTGAAGCCTCTGGCTCCCTTGGCGATACCATTGACCAACCCATCGATGACTCCAGGGTCGAAGACCTGGGCGAGCCACCGAGAACAGGTGGTAAAGGGCCGCACAATAACAACGTCGTAGAGCTCATCGATGTAATACTTGTTGAATAAGAGCCGATAGGGACCGCCGCCGGCCAGGGAAGCGAATCGATCGGGCAGTTTGCTTGGCCGGCAGTATGAAACAAAGGCAATAAGAAGTCCGAGGCCGCTCAGCGCCAGTGTAAGTAGCATCAAATTAATTTCGTCGCTCTGAGAACCATGAGCTGCTTCGTGAACGCCGCCAAAGATGGGTTGGAGCCATTGATCCCACCGGCTCCCCCACAGATAGTCCGGCGCACCCACCCAACCTGCAAAGATAGAGCCGATAGCGAGAATCACCAGTGGCACCGTCATCACTGCGGGCGATTCATGAATATGGGCCTTCACATGCTCATCCGCCCGCAAGTTGCCGTGAAAAACTAGGAAGAGTTGCCGGAACATATAGAGAGCCGTCAATCCTGCAGTCAGCCAGCCAATGAACCAAAGCCCGGTGGATCCTCGCGGGCTGCTGTAGACTTGCCAGAGGATGAGATCCTTTGAGAAGAAGCCCGCAGTAAACGGCGCGCCGGCGATGCCCAAGGTCGCAACCACATAAGTCCAATAAGTGATCGGCAGATAATCTTTAAGACCGCCCATCTTGCGCATATCCTGCTCGCCGTCGAGAGCGTGAATCACGCTGCCGGATCCCAGGAATAGGCAAGCTTTAAAAAAGGCATGGGTAAAAAGATGAAAGATCGCCGCGCTGAACGCCCCGACTCCGACGGCGAGAAACATATAGGCAAGCTGGCTCACTGTGGAATAGGCCAAAACGCGCTTGATATCGTTTTGCGCTAGCGCCACGGTGGCGGCAAAAAAGGCCGTAGCCGCGCCGATGGCAGCGATCAATGATAACGTCTCCGGCGCTAAGACGAAGAGGAAATGGAGCCGCGCCGTCATGTAAACGCCCGCCGTGACCATGGTGGCCGCATGAATGAGCGCGCTCACCGGCGTCGGTCCCGCCATGGCATCCGGCAACCAGACAAAGAGAGGAATTTGCGCCGACTTTCCGGTGGCGCCGACAAATAGCAGCACAGTAATGAGCGTAATTTTTTCCGGGCTCAATAGCTGGACATGGTTCTGGATCTCCATGAAGTCCAAGGTCCAGATGCCCTGGCGTCCTAGCTCCGTAACGATGAGCAGAATGCCGAGGATAAAGCCGAAATCGCCGATGCGATTGACAATGAAGGCCTTGTTGCCGGCGATGGCATTAGCGTTATCCTGGTACCAAAAACCAATGAGCAGATAGGAGCAGAGACCGACGCCTTCCCAGCCGACGAAAAGCACCAGAAGATTATCTCCCATCACCAGCAAAAGCATGAAGAAAATAAACAGGTTCAGGTAAACGAAGAACCGGACCATCCCTTCATCGTGGCCCATGTAGCCTAGAGAATAGACATGGATCAGAAAACCGATGCCGGTGACGACCAGCAGCATCACCGCGGTCAAGGCATCTGCTTGAAAAGAGAGCTTAACCTGAAAAGAACCCGACTCGATCCAAGTGTAAACCGTATCCCGAAACACCCCGTTGGCAGGCAGCAACCAAAAAATGTCCAGGGCAATGGCGAAAGAAGCCGCCACGGCCGCGCAAGCGAGCACGCCTGCGGTCTTCTTACCCAGCCGAACGCCAAAAAAAATATTGATCAAGCTCGCCAGCAGCGGAATCAACGGCATCCAGCGCAGCAAGTCGAGGTTCGCGACGGCTTGTGTCGTGGCTACCATTTCAGCAGCTGCATCTCCTGGGGATCGAGGCTCTGGCGATGGCGAAACACGGAAATGATGATGGCAAGACCGATGACTGCTTCGGCGGCAGCCACCGCCATGACGAAGAACACGACGACCTGCCCTTGCATCGAGCCCAGGAAGCGGGAGAACGCAATGAACGTCAGGTTGACAGCGTTCAGCATCAGCTCGACGGACATCAAAACAACGATCAAATTCCGCCGCACCACAACGCCGGCCACACCGATAGCGAAAATCACCGCGCTAAGAATCAAATAGTGGTCAAGCGGTACCATAGCGACTAATGCTCCCTCTTGGCCAAAACGACGGCGCCGACGATGGCCACCAGCAGCAGCACGGAGGCGATCTCAAAGGGCAGGACAAAGTCGGTGAAAAGGCTCTTTGCCAGCGTTTCGGGGCTGCCGAATATTTCGGTTGCCGCAACGGGATTCGCAAGCGTCTCGCCGTTGGACATCAGAGCCGCCAGACCCACCGCCAACAGAAGCGCGGCCAGGGAAGCGAATCCCCACCATAGTTTGCGCCGGGGCTCCGGAGTGACGGGATTCAAAAACATGATGACAAAGAGAAAAAGGACCATGATGGCGCCGGCATAGATCAGTACCTGGAACACTCCCACCATCGGTGCATGAAGCATGACAAAGAGAATGGCAATCAAGAAAAGCGCCGACACCAAAGCCATGGCACAGTGGACCACGTTACGCAGAAAGACGACCGCCAACGAGGAGAGCACCAGCAGCAACGAAATGACATAGAAAAGTATAACTGAAGCGTCCATGAGTTGAGCTGAAAATTCTATTGGACGGCGACAATCACAATCGCCGTTACCACCACGTTCAATAGAGCGAGAGGGAGAAGCATTTTCCAACCCAACCGCATGACTTGATCGTAGCGAAATCTCGGCACGCTCCAACGCAGCAAAATTTGCAACCAGCAGAAAAACAACACCTTGACGGTGAACGCTCCTACCTGCAACACGGTCACCGCTAGCTGCGGGAGCAAGACGGTTTCTTCCCATGGAAAATGAAAGCCGTCGCGCATCAGATAGGGCACCTGCCACCCACCAAAAAACAGCGTCGTCATGAGACCCGCCGCAGTTACAATCTCGGCGAACTCGCCGGCAAAGAACATCAGGAATTTGCCACCGGAATATTCCACGTGATAACCGGCGACCAGCTCCGATTCTCCTTCCGGCAGGTCGAAAGGAATCCGTTTGGTCTCCGCAACGGCCGCGACGAAAAAAAGTAAAAAGGCCAGCGGCTGCAGAAAAATGCCCCACGCCGGCAGCCGGCCTACGGTGGACTTCAAGAAGCCGGCCGACTCGGGAAGCATGTCTCGGATCAGAGTTCCCTGGCCCCGCACGATCTCCTGCAACTCCAAGGTGCCGAATACCATGAGAATGCCGATGACGGAAAGCCCCATGGCGACTTCATAAGAGATCATCTGGGCCGAGCCCCGAACCCCACCCAATAAGGAGAATTTGTTGTTGGAAGCCCAGGCGCCGATGACGATGCCGTAAACGCCCAATGACCCGATGGCAAAAACATACAGGATACCGACATTCAGGTTGGCGACCTGGAGATTGATCACCCGTTTGCCCAGCACCAAGACGTCGCCGAAAGGAATGACGGCAAAAGTGACCAGCGCGGTAAACAACGCCATGCATGGAGCCAGGGTGTGAAGGAATCTGTCTCCCTGGGGCGGGACAAAGTCCTCTTTAGTGAGAAACTTGAGCGGATCGGCGATCAGCGTGTTGACCAAGCCGAGACCGGCGAAACCCAGAATAGATGCTCGGTTGGCACCGACGCGGTCCTGAATGAGCGCGCTGCCCTTACGTTCAATCCAGCCGAGAATACCGGCAAGATTTAACACCATGAAAAGGACGAGGAAAGCCTTCGCCGCGATGATCCCGATGTCGACAATCATGAGGGTCCCGCACCACCACCCAACTGTGCTCCCTGTGCTCCAATCACGCTGTAGTTGAGCCCGCGGTATGCCGGTACTTCCTGCGCCAGGGCATCGAATACTTCAGACGGCGTCGAGAATGAAACCTTCTCGCCCGCCGCGTCCAGCAGCCGAACGAAAATTTCCCAATCCTGCATGGCACCGTCCGGTGCGATGGTCGCGGCATTCAGTTTCTGCACCCGCCCTTTTCGGTTGGTGTAGGTTCCCTCTTTCTCTCCGAAATGGGTGGATGGGAGAACTACATGAGCCAACTGCGCCGTTTCGCTCAGGCGAATGTCTTGGACCACCAGGAAGGAAAGCTTTCGCAGCGCCTGACGAACTTCGTCCGGGTCATCGTCGACGGCAATCAAATCCTCTCCGACAACGTAAGCACCAGAGAAATAGCCTTGCTTTAATTTGGGTATGAGTGGTTCGAAACCGCCGTTGGAGCTTACACCCATTTCTCTCGCGCCGCGAAAATTGGGCGACCGATCCGGACTCATCAGGATTTTTTGGACTTCCGTGAGCTCCCGCTCCCGGTAGTAAACTTCGAGCGCGGCGTCTTGGGAAAGCGTTTTCATCAGCTTGGCGAAAAGAAAGGATTCTTCGTTGGTGTTTCTTCCCGAGAGTATTCCCGCCAAAGGGGCGGCTCCACGCAAACCGGTCAGCACCGCCTCGAGTGCTCTGTCCCAAGTCGTTGGGACGAGCCCGCCTTCCTGCCGGATCATGGGCGTCGTCAAGCGTTCACCGCCGGTCAAATCATGAAAACAATAGCGCCCCTCGTCGCAGAGCCAGTGGCTATTCACCGCTTCGTTGATCCGTGGCTTAAAACGCGCGATGCGGTTCTGGTAAGTCTCGACGCTGATATTACAGCCGGTGCTGCAGCCGGGACAGATTGAAGGCGTCTTCTGCAGATACCAGACGCGGACTTTGAAGCGAAAGTCGCGATCCGTCAGCGCGCCCACCGGACAGATGTCAACGACATTGCCGGAAAGCGGGTTATCGAGAACCGTGTCGGGAAACAATGCGATGGTCGAATGATCGCTGCGATTGACCACCGATAGCTCGTTGGTGTGCGTGACTTCCTGAAAAAAGCGCACACACCGGGTACATTTGATACACCGCTCGCCGTCGAACACAACATTGGGACCAAAGACTTCCCGCTTCCGGTCGTGCTCTTTTCTCTCTTCGAAGCGGCTCCCCTGGAGGTCATGCTGCATATAATAGTCTTGCAGCCAGCACTCGCCCGCCTGATCGCAGATCGGGCAATCCAGTGGATGGTTGACGAGAAGAAACTCCATCACGGCCTTGCGAATCGCCAGAACTTTCGTACTTTGGGTCAATACCGACATGCCCTCTGCCACCGGCGTGTTGCAGGCGATCTGGAGCTTAGGCATCTTCTCGACCTCGACGAGACACATGCGGCAATTGCCGGCGATGGAGAGCTTCGAATGATAGCAATAGTGCGGAATGTCGATGCCTATGTCGGCAGCCGCTTGAATAACGGTCTGGCCTTTGGTGGTGCTGACTTCTTTGCCGTCGATGGTGAGCTTAATCAGATCCATAAAAACCCAAAGATTGGAGTGTTGGAGTTATAGAGTATGGGAGTGTTGTCCTATAAACCATTACTCCAATACTCCATTATTCCATTCTTTTTACCGTGCAGCGCTTTTGCGTGATGTGCTCCTCAAACTCCGCGCGATACTTTTTTATGAACGCCGCCGCCGGCATCGCTGCTGCGTCGCCGAAGGGACAAATCGTATTGCCCATAATGTTGCCGCTAACGTTGAGAATCAGTTCCAGATCTCCCTTTCGCCCTTCGCCCTGCTCGATGCGGTGAAAAATTTTTTCCATCCAGTGACAACCTTCGCGGCAGGGGCTGCATTGGCCGCAGGACTCGTGGGCGAAAAATCGTGCAAGGTTCCATGCCGCGCGCACCATGCAGGTGGTTTCGTCCATTACAATGACGCCGCCGGAGCCGAGGAAGCTGCCGACCGCTTGCACCGACTCGTAGTCGAGATTTACTTTCTCGAGTTCGTCAGGGCGCAGCACCGGCATCGACCCGCCGCCGGGAATGACACCCTTAAGTTTTCTCCCGTGGGGCACGCCGCCGCAGTCTTCCTCAAGGAATTTCATGAACGGATAACCCATCTCCAATTCATAGACGCCGGGTTTGTTGATGTGGCCGCTCACGCTGAAAAGCTTGGTGCCTTTGCTCTTATCTGTTCCCATGGCCGCGTAGGCCGCCGCGCCGTGCTCCATGATCCACGGCAACGCCGCTAACGTCTCGACATTGTTGACCACCGTCGGGCACCCGAATAGGCCGTGGGTCGCCGGAAAGGGCGGCTTTACCTTCGGCCAACCCCTCCCGCCTTCCAGTGAAGACAGCAGTGCCGTTTCTTCACCGCAAATATAAGCGCCGGCTCCTCTGTGCACGATCAAGTCTAGGTCGTATCCCGAACCCATGATATTTTTGCCGATGTAACCCGCCTGAGTTGCTTCAACCACCGCCTGCTCCAGCACTTTGGCGCCGTAGGCAAGCTCCCCACGTATGTAGATGAAGGCCGTATGCGATTGAATCGCATAAGCCGCAATCAGCGTTCCTTCAACGATCGCATGGGGATCTCGCTCGATAAGCAATCGATCTTTGAACGTCCCGGGCTCGCTCTCATCCGCGTTACAAACCAGATATTTTGGCTTCGGGCTGTCTTTCGGAACGAAGCTCCACTTCATCCCCGTGGGAAACCCCGCGCCGCCGCGCCCTCTCAGTCCCGAGGCCTTTACTTGTTCGATCACCTGCTCGGGTTTGAGGTTCTTAACGATTTCTTCCCAAGGGCGATAACCGTTGCGCGATGTATAAACCGCCAGCGTATGGGAACCCGGATCATCGATATTGCGTAGAAGAATTCTCTCCATGTGAAACGGCGACGATTTATCCCAGTGACCGGAGTATCTCCATCACCTTCTCGTCCGTCAGGTTCTCATAGTAATCGTCGTTGATCTGCATCATCGGCGCGGTGCCGCAGGAAGCCAGGCACTCGACTTCAGACAAGGTGAATCTCCTGTCCGCCGTCGTCTGTCCGACTTCAATCCCCAGCATTTTGCTGATGAAGCTTGTAAGCTTTTCAGCTCCCTGCAGCGCGCAGGGCAATGTGCGGCAGACTTGAATATGGTGACGCGCGATCGGTTTCGTATTGAGCATGGTGTAGAAACTTACCACACCGTGAACGGTCGCGGGCGACTGGCCCATGAGTTGCGCGACATACTCAATAGCTTCCTGCCCCAAATGACCAAACTCCTGCTGGGCGAGATAGAGTACCGGCAACATCGCCGCCTCCTTTCTAGGATAGCGGGCAATGATTTCCTCGAATTTCGCCAGTGTCTCGGCTGAAAACTCTAGTGTCATATTCCTAGGTGTCGATGATCGAGAATGGAGTATCGAGGATCGCGTCTGCGCGGGCGTTGCCGCTTATTCGTCGTTCCATTTCTCAATCTTCCATCCTCAATCTTCGATTTTCTTGCTTCAGCGGTCGCACTCGCCGCCGATCATGTTGACCATCCCGAAGGTCGGGACAATATCCGCGACCATGTAACCCTTGATCATCTCGTGAAAGGCGCCCATGGCAATGAAGCAAGGCGGGCGCACTCGGATTCGATAGGGTCTGCC